>Ga0209308_10004404_pt1 | contig 11179 bp, 22 predicted proteins | sample COGITO_mtgs_1204_3_FD_184806 | JGI IMG/M metagenome (GOLD analysis project Ga0209308, IMG submission 184806) | Pelagic marine microbial communities from North Sea - COGITO_mtgs_120405 (SPAdes) (version 2) | ecosystem: Environmental > Aquatic > Marine > Epipelagic ...
CAACCAACAAATCACCATCTAATTGCGGGATTGTAACGCTATCAACGTCAACGGTAATGCCAAACCTAGCAAAGAATTGTGCTATCGTTAGACGTTCCCTAAGTCCTGTTACAGGGTCAAATAGTAACACCCCTCCTGTTGGTTCCGGGGTTGTGTTTTCCAAAAATTGTGTAGCTAATTTTGCCATTATCCTATTAAGTTTTGATTATCTAAATCTATTAAAATTTCATTGTCGAAGTCTATCAACTCTTCTATCCTTGTTTCTTTACAATAAAAGTCATTTCTGTATATCGGTATTGTCATCTCTACACTCCACCCGGTTAATACTTCCTTTGTCATCTTTAAGGTATCGGTTGCACTTAGTGTATAGCCGTCTATATGCTGCCCTGCTGCCACTATACCGGACTGTTTTATCCTTTCGAGTAGTTGTTCCGCTAATGGATAAAGGTCGTTTAGAATAGCATCTATGGCCTCCCCTTTGTCATCGGTTTCCTCATTAAGTTTAAGGTAGTAAACCTCAATATCGTAGTTCATTAGAACAGTCTTGCTCTTCTCGTATGTGTCGTAATTGATAACTGGCAAAGAAGAATAAACCCCTATGCCCTGACTAATATCAGTATTGCCAACTTGCTCATTTAGGTCATTGATATTAATGGTCCTAAAGTATAGCAAGCCTTGGTCCTCAATTATTGCCTTTAGTGTGCTTGCGATTGTGTTCATATACCTTAACGAAAGTTATAAAAGTGCCTGCAAATATTGCGAAGAATATACCACCAACAAATGCAAGTAATAAATACAGATAAAACATAGTTCTAATTTACGAATTTTTATTTTGATTTTGTAATGCTCTTACTTTTGAGTCTAAATAGCCTAAGTCTTTATTCAATAATATAAGGTTGTGAACGGTTACCACCTCCATATTAAATATATCATCATGTGAATAGGTCCCCCCATAGGTTTTTACTAGGTTGTCTATCATTGCAAAGTCCCCATACTTATCTAAACGCTTACCCCCGGCTAACTTGTGGAGGTTAGACATTTTCTTTTGTTCTGCTGTGGAGGGGATAGACGCTAACTGATTTGTGAAACTCGTTTCAATCTTCTCAATCTCACGAAAAAAAAAACTGCATAAGGGAATACAGAAATAATAGGTAGGTTATCTACCACCTCCTTAATCTCCGGCACCCTGTCGCTAATAAATTTACCATCTATAATAGGCTGTGCATATATAGCAAAGACTTCTGACACTATTAACTCAATCTTGTCTGTATTAGCTATCAGGTTTTTTACCATCGACTTTTGCCCAAACCTGGTGAAGTTTAAAGAAGTAGGGAATTTAATGTCCTTCCCTTCTATCACTATTTTGCCCTTCTTTTGCTTGTCTAGGTCCAAGGGTTTTGAGTTATATAACTCCCCAACCTTGTCCATGGCCGGGGATAGGTCTACATCAGTATTTTCTATCTCTTCTAGGCTTTGGCCACTTAGTGCAGCTAATACTTCACAATCACTTACTGCTGCCTCCAAGGCTAGAAACTGTTTAACGGTTAGGTCCTCAAACCTTGCCGGTACTTTTAATTTTATTATCATCTAACTCTTATATTACTTCTTAGTGCATAACTCAAAGCATAACGCACGGCATCAACTGCGTGGTCGTTCTCTTCTAATATCTTATCGGTTGGTTCGTTGTTTTCATCTAGCTTGTATTTGTAGCCTTCAAAATCTTTAATTGTTTCTATGGAAGATTTCAATATATGTATTTTATGCTGCCTTAAATACCCAACCCCGGACCTAATAGAATCTTGTCCCTTCTTAGCTTTCTTTGTTCTGACTCCTAAGTTTTTTAACTGGTGTACTTGTATAGGACTATTGTGGTCTGTATAGGTTTTTTTAATTTCTTCCTTTATCATAATCCTTGCCATTTCTGGCGTGTCCATCTTAGACTTATAAAATACTTGTTCTATATATATGTTGTTCCCTTTTTTTAAGACTCGGCATAAAACCGAAGGGTCATGCCAACCAAAATCTAAACCAAAGTATTCCCGGTCATATTCTGTTGGCATTTCATCTATAATATGAATTTTATAAAAAACTAAATTCCTATTTTTAACCCATGAACCTTTGGCATATACATTATAAAGGTCTATATCTATATCCTTATACCCTTCAATTTCGTCTATAACTGGTTGCGCTAGGTTTTGGATATTATCATGATAGGTGCTAACATCTAATTTAACCTTGTCCCGGTTAGCTTCTGTCCCTTCTATAAAGGTCCGGACCCATGATTCTATGCCACTTGGATTATAATCCATTATTATAAAATAGCTACATCTCATGCTTAACTGGTTATAAGCCTCCTTTGTAATTCCGCTATTACACTCATTAAAGTAAACAAAATCATTTTTACGGCCTCTAAGCTTTGCGCTGTTCAAGTCATCGGTACTAAAGAAATTAACCTCCCTGCCTCTAAAATGAAATTCTAATACGGTCTTTTTATAATCTATTTTTGAATAGACCCCCATAAGGTGTAATATCTCTACAAAATCCTTTAAGCAAGATGCCCTTAAACTTGGTAGGGTTTCACGCACTACGGCAAAGGTCCCTTGTTCATATTTGGTTTTGCCAAAGTACCCGGTAATTAACCAAATGGCTATTGCCTGTAATATGCTAAAGGTTTTGGAACTCCTTGCACCACCCCTAAAGGCGTTAATCCTCTTCTGCTCGCTCCACAGGCTCTGAAAGACCCGGGTATGAATCATTTTTATCTCCATAAGTAATAGTAATGTTTATGTCATCTTCTGTGTGTGGTTCAAACATAGTTCTTTGAATCTTAGGTTGGTTGAACTCCTTTAAATTAATCCAAAAGTTTAGCCGGTCCTTGGGTTGCATCTTTGCAATATCTTCTGCTACATAGGTTTCCTCTAATAGCTGTAATGCTTCTGTTATTGTCATTCCTCTACGTCTTTATTGTATAACATCAAATCTTGGAAGTCTGTTAATTTCATAACCACTACACTCCCTTTGTTATTCCTTTTGTGGACCACTACTGGTATCTTTTCGGTTGGCATCTTTGCAAGTATCTCATGATACCCAGGTGCTAGCCTTTCTACTGCCTTAAGCTGAAAATAAAACTTGGTATTATCAACTATATCTACTCCTGCATCGTCTAGCCTCCTAGATTCTGACCTACTAGTTACAGCTTCATAACCAAATACCCTAAGTAACTCACAAAACCAACGCTCAAAGGCGTGGCCCTTCTGCCTTGCGTTAATACTCATCCTTTTGGCGTTTTAGTTGGCGTTCCCTATTTTCTGCATTCTCTTCTAGTACCTCCTTCATAGATTCTATTAAATCATTTAAGGTAAGGGACCCATATATTTTGCGCCTGGCACATAACTTCAGGGCCTTTACTATGTCGTTTATGTTCTCATGGCTGTATAAGTCTAAGAACTCATTAACAATGAATCTCATAACTGGCTGCTCTAGTTCTTTACCACTGGCTTTAATTGCTAATTCTAACACCAAATAGAACCCGGTTTTAATTTCTACCTTCTCCTTAGGTGTGAAAGTAGATAGGTTCTTAGTGGAACAAGTTTCTAATATCGCTAATTGACTGGCTGCCATTGTTTCTAGGTTTAATTCTTTTTATCCAATTAAGTACGGCAAATCGCCAAGCTTTCATTGGCTTTTTACCTACATACCACCCACATGAAGAGTAGTAATTAAAGAAGGTGTCGGCCTCATTCCGGGCCAACTCCATGTCTTGCAACTTCTCAAAGAAGTAATCTGTTATTTCTTCTATTGTTGGTTTTGTCATAGCTTCACTTTTATAGTTTCACCTCCCCAAACTTTGACCCCTACCTTTGGCACTTCGGTTGCATCACTATCATAGATAGTTTCATCTGAATTATAGGCCAATTTTAATAGTGCCTCCCTGTCTTTTAACCTAGCTTTGTGCAGGCTATATGTTTCGTCTGCATCATAGTTTAACCTGTCCCCGGTGTTTTGAATAGATACTTCGCTACCTAATACAGCTAATTTATTGTTGTTTAGATACAATTCTTCTTTAGTTGCATCCTTTAGGCCTTGGCTATATGCTGTTAATAATTCTATGGCTTTCCTGGCATTCACAAGTAATTCGCTTGGGTCTGCTGTTGCTTCGCTCAAATGGTGTTGGGCCATATCTAATCCGGTTTCTATTAGTGCCTTCTTATCTAATAAGCTGACATTATTATTTGCTATTAATTCCATTATATTTTAAATCTTCCGCCTCTCTTTGTTCGTATTCGTTAATTATCCCATCTAATTGGGCGATAAGCTTCTTTGCTTTTACTTTGCTTATAACTACATAAACCCCCTTTTTTTTTCTAAAAAGGTTTATTTCTGCCCTTCCTATTGATTCATCAAAAGTCGCATTAACTTTGTCAAATCTTTTATATTCCGTTATTTCCATATCTAATAAACTAACATTATTATTTGCTATTAACTCCATGTTATAAATTAATTAAACCGTAAAACTTTACTTTATAAAAATCCAATTCTCTTGAGTGTCCGTTAATTTCTGTTAAACTTCCCAGTTTACTAATTACCGAAATTACTTTATCATAAAATATAGAGTGGAACTGCTCTGAAAAATCTGCAAATTCCATATTATCATAACATTCACTCTCCTTATATTCTGTATAAATTTGTTTTTTTATAGGTAATAATTCTTCTGCTATTTCGTCTAAATTTTTGTTTTTTACTGATATTAATTCCATTATATTTTTATAAAAAGTTCATAGATAGGTAAAAGAATGCCTTTTGAGGTGTTATTATCACCCCCTAAGACATCACTTTTTGTTTTGTAGTGTTTTCTACATAGCTTCTTTAGGTTTTCTGTTTTAATCATTGCGTACGTATCACCAAAACAAAGGCAATAGTAATCAGCGTTTGACTTACTAATTCCACTTGGCTTGCCTCGGCTTTCATATTCAATAAATAAATTACCTGTTTTAGTAGCTATTAAATCATGTTTAACCTCGATAGTCTTATGCTCTAATATTTCAGCTAACTGAATTTCTTTTACCTGTCCTACCTTTAAGTCATGGCTAAAATTATTGCAAAAATCCATTAAAAAGGTAAGTCATCAGTTGTACCCGGTGCGCTTGGCACTCCACTATTTAACATTGCCTCTGCCTTTTGGGCATGGGTTGGTGTTACTTCTTTTGCCTTGGCGTCTGTAAGGAACCAATTATAGCAATCAGTATAAAATGATTTGTAATCCTTTAGTTCCAAATTACCACCCTCTAGTGCGCTGCAAGTTAATTTAACTGCATTCTGCTCACTCACTTGTTCCGGGGTCCACTTCTTAAATCCACCACCCCCACTAAATGCAGGTTTGTTTGGCTTAATCTCCGGGCCATAGCCTCGGTCTGCTATCTCATAATCTAATTCATCCCCTGCTTCTGGTACCTTGTCGGTTTCTTTGAATCCTATTGTATAGGTCCCCATGTCGCCATTCTCCATTTTAAGGGCAAATTTTGTTAATTGCTTACCTTGCCACTCACTTTGGCCTGTCTGCATCGCTTGTAAAATTCTACTTTTCATCTTTTAAAATCATTTCGTTTTTAACATAATACTCTATTAAATCGGTCATTGCATCCTTGATACTTTGGCCGTTCTTCATTGCTTGCAGCTTAAACGCCTGGTGCAATGAGGTTTCTAATTCTACTACTAATCTTTTCATATTCAAATATATTGAACGTTTTGTTAATACCAAAACATTTTGTACATTTGTTACATGATACTAAAGGAAACAATATTAAAGAATGGGGAAAATGCAGTAAATAACCTCCTATTAGGTAGGGATGGTGTTAGTGTAAGTAATATAAGTACAGCCGGGTTGATAGCTTATGGCAAGCTTAGTGCCGCTGTTATGTTTTACAGCGATGAAACAGACTATATGATTCAGTATATTATGGACAGAACTTTAGAATTAGAATATGAAGTTACGAGTAATAAGGACTACCATAAACGGGAAACAGTTTAAAACGTACAAACTGCATCTGTTTGGAGTGTGTCTAACTCTAAAGGTAAAACAAAAACCGTGTCTATGATACGGTTTTTTTTATATAGTCTTATATCAGTCTTTGTTGATATATATACGCTGCAACCGATGCTACAGCTTAAAAAAATTAAAGCTAGTCTTTTTAGCCTTAGTGGTTTTTGTGGCATATGTTGGGTAATCTGTTTTATTAGATTCTATGAATTTTTCTGCATCCCTTTGGTAAACTAAAGCAACACTCAATGCCTCCTTGGCCTTGGTCCTAACTGCACCAGCTGGGGTGTCCTCACTAATGGTATCCTGTATTGATTCCAACCCGAACCGGCTAACATTCATTTGCTGCTGCAAGATGAACCTGGAATATGTAAAATAGATAAGGGCGTTAATCAATCCATTAAAGATTTCTTCTTTGCCTTCCGATGTAGTATAACTGCTACCATTCCACAGGCTGTTATAAATAGGGCTAGTGAACGTTTTTGTTTGTTCGTCATAGTCATCTAATAGTAATTTGTATAATTGAGGCCCCAAGAAGTTCCTAACTTCTATTAGCTGCGATTCTCTAATAAAGATATCTATTTTAGAATCCTTTATGTTTGCGGAAATATCCCTAAAGGCTGTAAAATCTTCTTTGGTTGCAAGTAGTTTATCTAGCATTATTTCATATCATTTAAGGTTGGCTGCATTGTAGCATCTGCAAATTGGTTTGGAACTATGCTCCCAACATCCAGGCCTAACTGCTCATTGAATATCCTTGCAATTTTATTTCTTAAGTCCTTAGTTCTTAGATTCATATACAAATACTCGTCTGCTAATTGGCTGGCTGTAAATAAACTAGCCTCCGGGGTGTGCCCTACTAATGCCCTGGGCATTGCAAAACTTCCTATAATAGAATTACGTACATTAATAGTTGAATTGATAAACAAACTGTCATTATTGTTGGCCGGTATCTGTTCAACTAATGGTCCTGTCATTTCTGAATCCTCATCTATTGCAGCAACGATTACACTATTTGAATTTCTTGCGCCTTTTAATTGATTAAGCTTCTTGCTTAGTTCCTCCTCTTCTGTATCTGTATCTCCTCCACTTGGATATTTGAAAACTGACATAGATAAAAACCCATTGGTAATATTTCCCAGGGTGAACATACTAAGTTCGTGATTACTTTGGCAATCCTCTATAATTGCATCAATGGCTGCTAATGGATAGGCGTTTTTTCTAGGTGTAGAATATAATACCATACCCTTTCCACTTGTTAAGGCCTCACCGGCTGCCTTTGTTGGTTCGTAAAGTTCATACCTTTGTATTCGTAGGTTGTTATCAGGTAGGCTACTATCATTGCCCTCCCAATTTATACAGACCCTAACATCATTTACCCGGCCCTTTGTGTTTTTGGTCCCTAGCCTTACATCCTCAAAAGGTATATATTCTATATTGTGGACCTTGCCTATCCCGGTGCTATTGATATGAATTGCAAAGCCATTATAGAGTGATTGGTCTTCACTAATCAGCTCTAGAAGGTCGTTGCAAGTCATACCGGTCTCCTCATTTATTACTAAATCTCCATTTCGCTGCCACCCATCCCCTCTAGTAAAGGAGGCCATTAAGGCAACACAAGATTTAGCAATAGGGGACAATAAAAAAACCTGCTTTATCCTTTGAGGGTAAAGGTTATCTTCACCGTATTGAGTTATTTTATGTACCGTATCTCTTAAGGTTGGAATTCTTTTTAATTCCGGTAAATTATTTATGAATCCGAACTCCATTTACTTTTTAGTTTTCTTCTTTGGTTCCTTTTTAGTTGGGTAGCGTTTGGAAGAGGCTAACTTTCTAGCCTTCTCCCTCTTCGCTAAATCCATAACCCCAGTATTAGTATCTAGTTTCATGGTGCCGGTGTCAATAAAGCATCCACAGTTGCAAGAGTCGTTTGGTAATCAGTATCCCAAAATACAGGTGCAAAGTTTTTCTCGTCTCCTCCTGTATCCGGGGTCCCAAGTCCTACCTGGTAACCTCCACCACTCTCTACGTCTGCCGGTGCATTTACATTGGTTAGTAAATCCAATCCAACATCTACGCCCATAACATTAAAGGCTCCATTTCCTAAGCTTGAATCATCAACACCATATACTATTGCAATTTGTGGCTTGTATGCCATAGCCTGCAAGTTTAACCTGGTTGCGTTATCGGTTGCAAACACAATTAGGTTCAGGGTTAGTTTGTAACCGTTTGAAACGGTACGCCTAACTAGCTCCTGTTGCATTGATATTGATTCGTTTACACCACCAAATTCAAAGAACGATTTTGTGCTTTTCATGGTGATACCTGTAACTACGTTTTCTTCACCCGGTGTTACCGAATATGTAATTAACTCTACATCTTCACGATTAGCGATAAGGACCCTTTGGGTGGTCCCTACGCTAAGTGCTTCACAGCTTACTAGCTGATTCTGAAATATTCCGCTACAATTTGCCATTATACAGTTGTTCCATCATAGTACGTAATCTGATTCTCTAAGATTAAGCCTACACCTAATCTAAACGTATAAAGTACTCCCCAAAGGTCGCTGAACTCTTGCGTTCTTGCAATCTTTGCGCTACTCCAATCGTTAGACATCCAAGTCGTCGCCTTTAATACGCCATCCTTACCGGAAACTGCATTAGCCAACATAATTTTGTTGTCGCTTATACCGTTTGATACAATTTCAAACCCTGCGAATCTAGAAGTACCATCCTCAAAAATGTTAATACCTTTTGATATTCCAAGGTCCCTTGTAGCCTCGTAGTATAGTTGCTTCATTCTGTGGCTCATTACAAATTTAGAACTTCCAAGTTCTAGAACTGCTGCCGGTGTTGCATCAATACAGGCCTGCATAACAGAAATAATGTTAGCTGCTGTAATTGGCACAGCTAGGTCTGTAACTTTATTTACTGCTGTGCTGGCGGTTAATAGTTTCTCATAGCCATCAAAGAATGCTAAGTGCGCTGCACCTGCTGTATCTCCTTGCCATAAACATTTCTCTACATTATTGGCTACACTCTTTGCAGTTTCACTAATTACTGCCGTTCTGATTCTAGCATTTAATTGTGCTTCATTCATTGAACCACTATGCCAAAAAGAACTCCAATCATTCTCGAAGTTCAAAATTGGGTTATAAGTATCATACCATTGAATTTTCTCATTTCCAATAATTACTTTACCCTTTGTCATTGAATCATTCCCAGTGGTTTGAGTTTCCTGGTATGCTTGCAGCTTATCATTAGCTACTGTAAAATCAGGAATCTCTACTAGGTCCTGTGCGTTTGGAATTACGTTTACTAATCCCCTTTCGATAGAAACGGCACCAAGTACCAATTCTGTTACCAAATCGTTCAACGCTAATGTACCTGCGTTTGTGGTTGGTGTGTTATTAATACTTGCCATTATGCTTTGTTTTTAATTTCGTTCATTTTTTTATTGAATGCTTCGATACCAGTAGCCACCGGGTCGGGTGCTGTGATATTTCCGCTTGTTTCTACCTGCCCCTTAGAAGTGATAGAATTTAAAACGGTTGCAATAGTTGCCCCCATTTCTTCTGTCGAAGGACTGCCGGCCATAGCTTCTGCAATCATTGCAGCTACTATGCTTTGAATCTCTTCTAGTTGTTCAGGTGAAAACATTGCGTTCTCTACCTCTTCAGTTACCGGGGTTTCTTCAACTGCTACCGGTGCCGGTTCTCCCTCATTCTTGAGGCCTTTCTTAATTGTGTCTAATAGACTCATATCAATTTGTTTTATAAATGCCACCGCCTTCAATGGCTCAATAATTTCTTTAGCGAACCCAAGGCTCACAGCATCTTCAGCTGTAAAGGTCTGCTCATTGTTCATTAATTCTACTGCCTCCTCATGGCTTAGGTTGGTCCGGTCTGCATATACCCCTGCAATAATATTACTGTACTGCTCTAAAGTATTAGCCACCTTCTTTAAGTCATGGTGATTTCCACTCGTTTGTGGGACCAATGCATTATGAATCATAAAGCTACCTGTTTTGGATATTTTGGTGTTGTCTGCTGCAAGTGCTATAACACTTGCAATGGACCCGGCCACGCCATCAACTACTATATTTGTTTCATGTGGATGGTTCAAAATAGCGTTGTATATTCTAAGGCCTGCGAAGAGGTCGCCACCTGGACTATCAATAGATATATCCAAGGGTCCATCTTCTATCTGATTCAAAAAGGCTTTGGTCGAAGTTTCGTTAATCTCTCCGTGAAGTAGTATCATATCATAAAAATACAAAATAGTTTTGTAAACCCTATAACCGTGTAAACGGTTTTCAAGTTTTGGGTTTTGGGTTTTCAAAAAACAATAGTGTCGAGGGTGGGGTTGGTTGTGTAGTGTCCCCCAATCCTACCCTCTTGCAAATTACACCTAAACCCATAGTTGTATTTTTTTTTCTGTTTAAGAAAGTGTATCTTACAATCATGGCATACAAGACAACCAAAGGAATGAATATATCCCCCTCCCTCCGCAAGGCCGGTGTAGGGTTTCTCCCAGTACCCAAACCTGCACCTGTATCAGTATCTGCCCCCAAGGTAGCGACACGCAAGGTTAGGACCAGGAAAAAGAAGGCCTAACAACACCCCCAAAAGTACAGAGCACAAGGGCAAAAAAAAATGCCCTACCCCTGTTTTCTTATTTGGCTTTTAATAGAATAAGTTTTTCCTCGCACTATATATTGTTTATCATTTTCATTTACTTCCTAGCTACTCGCTTCTCCCATTAATTTTTATTTAAAAATAGTTCCAAAGTTTTTTGTCATGCTGCTTGTTATTTATAATCAGTTGAAATTCCCCGCAATAATAATATAGATATTTATTCCAAAATAGTTGACTTTATGGTGCGAATGCTATACCTTGCGTCAAGGCGTGTCGCCTTTTGAGTGGAACTCAACAACAACCCACCCTTAGCAAGGTGAAAGGATTACAGCCAAAAGGTCCCCAATTTCATCATAACCCCCAATAATTTCTTGGAGGTCATTCCACCAGATTATAAACACAACCATCCCGCCAAAAAGACTTTGGCACAATTTTACATAAAAGCCTAATGTGATTATCTCGCATCTAGTCAGATAAATAAAAATTCTAAAAAATCTCTAGCACTC
>Ga0209308_10004406_pt1 | contig 11175 bp, 8 predicted proteins | sample COGITO_mtgs_1204_3_FD_184806 | JGI IMG/M metagenome (GOLD analysis project Ga0209308, IMG submission 184806) | Pelagic marine microbial communities from North Sea - COGITO_mtgs_120405 (SPAdes) (version 2) | ecosystem: Environmental > Aquatic > Marine > Epipelagic ...
TGGGCGAGTCGGTCCATGCGCCAGCGCAATCAATCCATGCGCCGAGCATCACATACATTTCAAAACGCGGATCTTCTTGCTTCATTTCGTGGATGGCTTTTACCACGTTTGAAGCATGCGGCAATTGGACATTGTACGTCCGCAAAATCCGAATGCCCATGGCATGCAAAATCCGCATGTCCTCCTTCAACTGAGCAATTGATGGTTGCTCAGAACGGCTGACCCCCCTGTAGCCTCCATAGGATATGGCGGTGTATTCAGGATTTCCTAGAAGCTCGGATGCCGATGGATCGTGCATGATTTGATTGGGTTTTACTTGTCCGCATGATGCGATGACCGTTGAAAGAAGAAGGAATATTGCCATAGCCCGCCTGGGAAAGCGATAACCTGCAAACGCAGAAGGGGAATTTGGAAAATGCACCATCCGCGTTGGATCAGGCCGTGACGGTCAGTTGTTTCACTTCATGTGACCGACGGAATATTTTGCTGCTCAATTCCCGACTCAAGGTGAGGCCGTCGACGCGTTCGGTGCGCCCATCGGTCAGGGTAATTTCAATTGCTGCTTGGTCCCCACGCTTGTGTACGATTGGGACCTGGCACACGGTATAGACCAAACTTTCCGCGGTCAATTCGATGGTTTGCCATTGTTGTTTGACGTCCACGTAATCGAAGGTCGCCCCCTCGGTCAAAAATTCCTCGCGGTGCATCAGAGCGCGATCAAAATGAAGTTGACCGGAGGAAACGCGAACCCCCAATTCCCCAAAACGGCAGAGCAAATCTTCTTTCACTTGGCCGGTCATACCCGGTTGCTGCGCCCCTTTTCCGCCTGGCGTGTGGGAGTAGGGATCGGTTGGGAATGCGCCATATAATTCGGGCGACTTATGCGCGCCGATGCCAGCATTGATTTCGAAATAGTGATTGAAAAGCTGCCCAACCAACTCAGGGGCGTTGGCTTGTTCCACAGCAGACTTGGTGACTTCGAATGCAGCCAAACGGAGTTTGGAAACCATGTGCCAATAAATGGATCCCAATCCTTCATAGCCAAAGAAGGTGCCCGAACGTCCGGTGAAGGACTTGTGGTTGAAGATGCCTTCGTAAATCGCTTCAATTTGCTTTTGCTCCGAGGTTACCAGGGATTCATAGGCATCGGGCAGAGCGCTCAGAGCTGCGCGCAAAGCGTTCACGTTGTGGAGGTTGCCATTGAAGTGAAAACCACCCAAGCAATCCTGGGTCACGATGTCACCATGCTTTTCTTCAACCAACTGGGTCAAAAGCTTTGATCCGGCCAACGCTTTGGGGTCGATGTTGTTCTTATCGAGGAACCGGGGCAGGGATTTATTGGGATACAGCACGTAGCTGTATTGATCATCCCGAAAGAGTGCGCTTGCCTTCAGCGCATCCAAAACTTCGAGGCTTTCTGCCGAATTCAGAAGTCCGGAGCTGAGGACGGCGACCTGGCCTTCCAGCATTTCAGGTAATTCCGTGATCTCGATGCCCCCATTGGGTTCAACCGTCATGAGGTTGTACGCATGGTAGAGTCCGTCGCTTCGCTTATTCGCTTTGATGGAGTGCTCCAAGTGCTCCAAAGCCACGTCGACGAACGCCGAGAGGTCTTTTAATTTCAGGGGCGATTTATGGCCCGAAAAGTTCTCTTGGTAAATTTTCTGACGGAACTCGCTTGCTGCGATGCCCAAGCCGTCCAGAATGGATCTTCGCTGGGCGTTGGAGATGCGACCTGAAGTCATGGAGCGGGACTCGCTGAGCGTTGCATTCATGCGATTGAAGCAGTTGAGCAATTCGTCTGAAATCAGCACTTCTTGGTGTTCTGTTGAGGCCAAAACGTCCTGGAAGTAGACCATGAAACGGCGCAAGTAATAGAGGGTCACCATGGACACCCCGTTTCCGACAAGGGCGTTGTTGGCATCGTTCCACTCGGGTCGCTGCGTGTTCATCCAAATTCCACCTTCGGGGATGAAATTTGCCACCTTGGCGAGCATGGTCGCCATGATTTTCTCGATAAAATTGACCTTGTAGATGAACACGTGTGCCTCGCGAAGAAGGGCGCCATCGCCGCCGATTTCGTTTTTCTTAAACTCAATTTTTCCTTCTCGCTCGTGATCGAAGTCAATCGTATTCTTGGGATCTTCTAGCAGCGCATCATAAGGCTTGATCCGGTAGGGAACGTTGGCGTAGACAAAAGAGTCGTTCTGGAAATATTCCTCTAGCTTCTCCGGGTAGTAGGCGCGCAGAAATTCAAGAAATTTCAGCAAATAGATGATTTGATGATCGCCCCAATAGCCGATGTATGACCAAGGGTTATCCGGTTCAATGGTCTCCCATTCAAACCCGTCTTTGAAGACGCGATAGGGGTTGTACCCATCAAAGGTGGTGGCGTTGAGAAACTTGAAAATCATGCCCTCAATGAACTCAGGATACGCGTGGACCAAAGCTTCCCAATTTTGGAAGATGTCGCGCCAGTTGCCCTGATAATCGAGGATTTTTGATCCGTCGTCTTCATTGCGAAGGTTGATCGAAAAGCGATTCCAAGGACGGCTGGGATCACCGTGACGCCGGCTGAATTTCAAGGGCAAATACTCAGCAGACAGCCGCTTGAAATTGAGGTCGTCTTCTTGTTTGGTTTGTTCTTGGAGGAAAGACAAATCAAACTTTTCGGGCCAAGTAGCCATGGTTTCCGCCTTCTTGAAGAACACTTTGTGGTTCGCACGGTCGATGTAGGCCATGAAATCTTCGCGCTCAATCGCATAATTTTCATCGAAAATTCCGCCGCGCATGATGTTGAACATGGTGTTGGCGAAATGCCGGATGTTTCGGCGACGATCGGCCGTAAGCTGCAGTCCATCACTGCCTGCAACAAGCGCCATGAGTCGTTTGGATCCTTCCTCAACGTCCTGCAGCACTTCTTTCTTCAGGGTGTCAGGCGACTGAAGATCCTGTTTCAATTGAATAACGCCTCGAATGGACTGTCCCAGGTTCGCAACGATCATCCAGTCTTTGCTTTCGTTGGCCTCGAGTTCAAAAGAACTTTGAATGAAGTAGGCCCCACGTTCGGCTTTGATGTCGGTCTCGGTGACGAGGGAGGCACCTGTCTTAAAGGCTTGCAGCTGTTTCGAAGACAAGAGCACCTTGGGGGAATCAAAACCGATTGACCAGACAACGTTTGCTTTCAACGATTCGCTGGGCTCAGCCTTGTCGGAAATGATGGCGCTGAGCGCATAAATCCCAAGATTTCCCTGCTCTAACTCACATTTTTTGTACGCGTCTACCAAGTTGCTGCTTCCGCGTTGCAGCCCTTCGGGCACGCCGTGTGGCAGCACATTCTGAATCCCATCGAGCACGCTTACTTTCGTGGCGGTTGAGGCTGAAGACGTGAGTCGGGCATGCCGCAGGAAACCGAACCGCTCACTTGCAGCCCACTGGTAGCTGAAGGTCAACGCAAGATCATGGTTTATTTCTTCAAAAATCACTTTGTTTCCGCATGCATTCTTGTACAGATTGCGCTCGATAGTGTAAACCCCCACATTTTGGTCTGAAAAGGGCTGCCAAAGCATGCGCCGCCCGTCAGACTCCACCAACAGGATGGTTTTGCTGCCCGTTGTTTCGGCAGATTCCGTGATCTTGTCGTCTGTGTAATAAGGGAACAAGGCGTGATCGCTGTTGACTCTTCCTGCGGACAGCCCCCCGTTGCTGGCCAAAAACATCCAGTGGTCCGAATGGCTGACGATGCTCATGAAGAAGGGACGCATTCGATCAACGAACCTAATTTTGTAGTACGTCTCGCCGTCGAGGGTGATTTCTTCTCCGGAAGGGGATGTGGTCGAAGTATGGAAGGGCTGTAGCCCTAGGTATATTGGCGTGCGGTTCTCCTTGTCGCTCATTTCAACGTGATAGCTGGTTCTCGTGTGACCCTTGTTCGCCCTTGCTGCATCCTTGCTGCAGCGAACATGATCTAATTGCTGTGCGTTTACAGCAAAGCGAAAATAGACCAGCGATTGGAATTCACCGCATGAAATGAGAAGATGCACGGCTTCTTCGGCTATTTCCTGTGTTCCGTGGCCGGATGCCATTGAAAAGCACGCCGCACCCCCGCTCGTGACTAAGTCTTTTCGTTAGACGGTCTTTCGGTTGCTTAAGTCGAATTCAGAAAAAGAGCCTTTCTACGAGGTTTTTGGCCGCCTTCTCCGATGAGAGACCTAGCGCCAGCGTTCGGAAAAGGAATGGGTTGAACCTGTTGACGGGAAAGAAAATCAGTCCAGTGCGTCCATGGTCGCGCGCAGCTGTCGGCCAATATTTCCAGAGAGCTTAGGCCACTGATCAGGGGTGACCTGATTGCGGATCATCAAGTTCATGACCTGATGGCACTCGTGGCCCAAACGGTTCAGCTCACGCGAGGCGGCTCGATTAAACCACACCTTGGAGCGGCGCAGGGGTCGATTGTATTCCTGCAGAGCATCCAATCCTCGGTTATAGAGCGCCTCGTTATCAAACTGCCTGTTGCGCACGCGTGCCCGGTCCCACTCTTCTCTGAATTCAATCAGGAGAGCGAGAGCGTTTCGTTTTGTGCGAATTTTTCGATCTCCAAACTGAATGAATGAGACGAACAACGCGATCAGTCCAATAACAAGGGATAGGATTTCCATGCTTTTGTTTACGTGGTTTCAGCCTAAAGGTTGCGCTGAGTTTGGGTTGAATCCAACGTGGGTCGTGCCGAGCGGCCGCGTTTTGTGTGCAACATCGAGCGTGATTTTTTTGCACCTTTGAATGCATGATTCACTACAATCCCAAAAGTTGGTTTAGCCTCATTTTCCATGCGTACAACCGCCAGGTGATCCGGAAGTTGCTGCCGGCAATGGTGGGCATGGGGGTATTCACAGCGGGGATTTGCTATGTGGAACTCATCCTGCTCGAACACCCCATGGAGGTGAGCAATGCGGTGCATTCTTTGTTGGGCTTTGTGCTGTCGTTGTTTTTGGTGTTTCGGACGAATACGGCGTACGACCGCTGGTGGGAAGGCCGAAAACAGTGGGGATCATTGGTCAACGTGTCGCGGACGCTGGCCCTGCGCGTGCGAGAATTTACCGCCAGCGAATCTGCCCACGAGCATTTTAGGGAAGCCATTCCAGGGTTTGTCAAGTCGTTGCGAGATCACTTGCGCCCGAACGAATCAGGCGAGCCAAAGCCGCCGAGTTCGGCTGAATTTTCAAGCGCTGTGCACGTTCCCAATGCTTGGGCTCAATCGATGGAACGTCACGCTGCCAAGCTCCTTTCCGACGGTGATCTCACCGCCCAAGAACATTGGCTCATTGCTCAAAACCTCGAGCGCATGATTGATATCCTCGGCGCGTGTGAACGGATCTTAAAGACCCCCGTGCCATACAGCTACAGCATGTTCCTGAAGAAGTTTATCTTCCTGTACGTGGTCACCTTGCCCATCGGATTCGTAGCCACCTTTGCATGGTGGAGCGTGCCGGTGGTGATGCTGGTGTTTTATATCCTCGTCAGCGTGGAGCTCATCGCCGAGGAAATCGAAGATCCCTTTGGCGTGGATGAAAACGACTTGCCGTTGGATGGTCTGTGCGAAACCATAGAAGGCAACGTGAAAGAAATCTTGGGCCGAGCCTGACTCTCCCAGTCTAATTTCCCGATGTATGGGCAACGTATTTTTAGTCCAGGAAACGGTGTGGATATTCGGCGACCAACATCACAACGTGTTGCTTTAATTTTGATCCATGAGAAATTTCTTGATTCCGCTGGTTATTGCCGGTTTGATGGGCTGCCAGGCACCCGACACCAATGTATCCCCAATATTTGATGCCAACGCCGCCACCGTCGCTCAGGTTTTTGCTGACTTTCAGGCTGAGAGTGACGACTTCTTCACGCATTTTGCGGAGGATGCCATTTGGCGCGGCACAGGCCTCAATGCGCCAGACACTGTCACGCTTGAGCAAGTCACCGCCAAGTACAAAAAGGCATGGGCAACATACGATTATGAGTTGCTTCCTCCAACCAATTTCCTGCCCGGAGTGAATGCAGAAACGAAAGCGACCGACGGTTCGGTTCGCGGTTATTTTGAGTGGAACATCAGCAAGCCTGCCACGGACTCCACCGAAGCCAAATCTGTCCGGGTCAAAATTTATGAATCCTTCGACTTCAACCCCGCTGGCGAGATTGCTTACACTCAAGTGTATGGCAACTTGATGGCCGGATACGATTACTTGAACAATTCGGAAGAATAAAAAACCTGGCAGTTGAAGTTGCGAGGTCAATCAAGCAAGAACCTCACGAGCCGACGCTTTGCGACAGGCAAGGTCGTTTGCTGCAGGGGGAAGCTATAGCTCACCCGAGCTAAAAACACAGCGGGGTTGGGCCAATCTGGAAATTGACGAGCCAATCGCACTTTCATTTGCTCAAATGTCTCGGTCCACGATTTTTGAAGCTGTTCGATGGGCTTGAGGGAGAGTTGTACATGCCGTTCGCCGTTGAGGATGATCGGAGACTTCGCGTAGCGGTAGTTGTTCACTTCGTGCTTGTCTTCATCATAGACAAATAAATACCCTTCGTCTCGGTACAACGGCTGCACACCAACGGGTTCGAGTTCCAAGTGCTCCTCCACGATTTCGTAAATATTCTTCCCTGTGGCGATGGATTTTTCAATTTGAGGAAGCGAAAAAGCCAACACCTCGTCCAGGTACTTTTGCAGCTCAGGGTGCGCGTTGAAGTGTTTGTAAATCAATCGCCGGCTGGCAAAATCCAATCCCTGCAGCGGCCCTTGGAGTGCCTTACTCCATTGCTTCTGTTCTTTCTGGAAGGTGACCAAATCTTGATAGGCCTCGGTCAATCGTCCCAGTCCGGGGTAGATTTTGACATCGCGAAATTCACGTTCCCACTTCTTGAGCCAAGCGAGCAGGATGTACTGCTTGTACTCGGCATCGAGTACGCCGCTGGTGAGCCAATCGTGGGGGAGTTGTTCCTGCGCCATTCTTTAAGATACGGAAAAATCGCCCGAGAATCAACACTTCGATGAGGGAAACCCGCGCATGCGCACGTTTGTCATTTGCTCTTCACGGCCTAATTTGGAGGTATGAAAGCGTTGAACGATTGGGGTTTATTGGCCCTCCGAGTGGGCACAGCAGGGTTGATGATTCCGCACGGTTGGTCCAAGATGAACAAGCTGATCCGAGGCCTTACCGGCGAAGGGGTTGAATTTTACAATTGGCTGGGCATCGGTGATACACCTTCGCTCATCCTGACCGTCATTGGCGAACTTATCGCTCCGGTGTTGGTGCTCATTGGTTGGAAATCTCGTTGGGGTGCGGCGTTGATGGCCATTACCATGGGCGTTGCGGCATTCATGGTGCATTGGGAAGATCCGCTTTCTGACAAGGAACATGCCTTGCTGTTTTTTTTCCCTGCGCTGGCCCTGGTTTTGATGGGCCCGGGCAAATGGAGCATCGATAAAAGGTAAGGGAGCTGCCTGCGCAGCTTCACATGGCCGCAGCGGCTTATCATCGCTTGATGAGCAGAAGCACGGACAATGCACGTCCGGTTTTTTCTTCCAGCGCCCTGATCCAATAGGTTCCAGCCGGCCAATCATCCAATGGCCATTGGCTTCCATCGGAGGCGGCAGCTTTGTGAACCATTCGTCCGTTGAAATCATATGCTTGGACAATCCAATGGGTCGGGGTTGGAGGCAATTGAAAGGTTACATAGGCTTCTGCCGGGTTGGGGTAAATCTGCCAAGCTGATCGCTCGGATGGCGCTACCTCCGGCCATTCTGCAACATCGACGACAAGCCAATCCACACTGATGACTCCAGGGCAATCCAGAAAATCTGTCACGGAAACGGCGTAGAGCCCTGGTCCCGTGCTCATCAAAATGGAGTCGGTGGCGCCGGGGATGGGTTCGCCATTCAGCCACCATTGGTAGAAGCTGTACTCTGCATTCACAGCCAAATTACCTCCCGATAATTCATCGATTTGAGGCTCGTTAAGTGGCCAACAGACCAAAACCGAGTCGCTGGTCCATGGGCACCCATAGGCATCCCATCCTTCGGCGGAATACCAGCCACTGAACTCGGGGAACCACATTGTCCCTTCGCTGCCCGGGAGGGTGTCTGAAGCGATACCATTGAAAGTCCAAACAAACGCGGCCAAATCGGCCTCGGCGATGACCACTTCAGGAGTTTCACCCAAGCTCAAACCCAACCCGAACGTAGCATTTGGTGCACAAAACAGCAAGCTGTCACTGGTTCCACTGCAGCCCGCTGCAGACGTTCCAATGACATGGTACCATCCATGGTCCAAGGGCACGAAGGTTGAATCTGGACCTGAGGCTATTAGGTTGCCATCTTGGTACCAATCAAAAGCGATCAGATCCGGGGTTGGACACGTCAGCGTATCGCCTGCATCTGACCAAGCGATGTCCACCAGCGGACTGACGTTTACAACCACCTCTGACGTGTCCTGCGCATCGATGGCGGTTTGCAGGCCGATGGTCAATTCTCCATAGCTCGGGTCAGCGCTGATGGTGATCGTTCCGGCGCCATCGGGCGTGAAGCTCATGGCCCCGAGGTAATCATCTTCGGGGAAGAGGTCGTCATCAAAGAATGTGATGGTATAAGGTGGATTGGAGAGGATTACATTGACGTTGTTCCAGGTGTTGGAATACGTTTCATTGACGATGCTCGAGACATATACGTTTCCACCATTCGAATCGCTGATTACGAAATACGGATCTGGGGAGGGGGACCAACCGTCGTCCCATCCTCCTCCTGCGGTAGAACTCAAGGTGACTTGAGTCAGGAGTTGGTCGGAAATGGTGGTTTGCAGTGAGACATTGTACACGCCAGCGGAGTCAAATTCGATGCCATAGACTTGCGCTTCTGAAGCAGTTATTCCGTTCCCAAAGTCCCAGGCATATTCGGTAATTTGATTCGCATTGCCCGCCAAACTTGCTTCAAAGGACGCCATCAAAGTATCACACCCACTCGGTGGCGTATAGGTAAATGTGGAAGAACCGGCCTCGCCCTCTTCGACAACCAAGACATAGCTAAACGATTCCGTTACCACCTGCTCGATTCCCAATGCTGACGCAACCGCAGAGATGCTGATGACCATGTCGAAGGTTCCCGCCAAAACTGGAATGCCACAGACATTTGCACATCCAGTGGTCTGACCGCTCGCGGGGTAGTAAATCGCATCCTCGTCGTCCAATTCGACGTCCAGTCCCAGCGGTGTTCCGGTAATTGAGGTGACGGTTACGCTGTTCAATGTAGCGGTAAGTCCAGATCCAGGATCGACGACCTCGGTCGGCATAAAAAATGTAATGGTCTCTTCATACGGTTCGCCCGTGAAGGCGCTGGGCAAGGAAGCCGGGCAAATAGTTGGGAAGCCATCTTCCGATGTGCAGGTGGGGTCGGCGCTGCAGCCGGGGCATTGTGCATTGGAGTTCACACACACCATCCATGCGAATGGAAGGAACAGAAGCCAGAACCTTTTCATGCGGCAATTTATTTGCGGCAATTTATTACCTTCCAACCATGAATACGCACACTTCCTCCTTGATTGCCGTTTTATTGACCATGTTGTTCGGCGCTTGTGCGTCGTTTTCAGCCAACGGCCAACTCATTCCTATTATCGAAATACAAGGTGAAGCAGAGGTTTCTCCATACGATGGTCAAACGGTCACAATCAGCGGGAAAGTCACGGAATATTTTGGAGATTCATGGTACATGCAAGATGCATTTGGCGCTTGGAATGGAGTGTATGTTGAGGGTCCAGACGTGATGATACCGGCTAATTCACCTTACTGGAACTCGGATCGTCAACCGGAAGTCGGAGACGTTCTTGAAATTTCCGGGACTGTCGCTGAGGTTGATGGGAACACCCAAATCATCGATGCGGTTCTGGTTGATTTTGTTGATTTTTGGAATGCGACCCCCATGGGTGTCTGGGTCACGGCTTCCGAAATTCAAGACGAGCAGTACGAAGGAACGCGGGTGCGGTTGGATAACGCCACGGTGCTCTCAGCGCCGGATTCGGACGGCTACTGGACGGTGGAAGTGGAGGATGGGGAAGTCACGTGCTGGGGTGTCGACACGGATGACCCCGCCGGCAATGAGGACCCGGATGGCCCAACCCCAGGTGACGTGTACCAAGTTTATGGTGCCTCACATCAAAATGGCGATGCATACGTTTTGCACGTCGGTGATATCGATGTGTTGTCTTTGGGAGTGGCTCAATTGGAGTCGGCGGAATGGACTTTGGCCCCTAACCCCGTGAGTGAAAGGGTGGTTTTAGCATCTGCGGATCATGCTTCAGGTTCGATCGTTCGCTTTGAAGTGATCGATGCCCAAGGAATGGTAATCATGGACATGCAAACCTTCACCGGTCAGTCGGTCGATGTTTCCCAACTGGGATCAGGGGTCTATTTTGTGCGGATCCAGTTGCCCGAATCCGGCTTCGCGGCTCTTTCGCGGTTGGTGAAACGCTAGACGAACAAGTTTCATCAAACAAAGCGTTAGATTTTCTTTGATTTTATGCTGAAAAATGCCAATTCATAGCACGCTGTCAACATTAATTTGTTGATAAGTGAGCTAGGCTAAAACTGCCGGTGAGGTTAGTAAACACTGGTGTTTGAGGATTGTAAAGAATGATTACGGGGCGGGTTTTCAACAAGCCGGGACATCCTCTTATCTACAATAAAACGCGATTCGTTTTTAAAATTCGGGCTTTTGTAGTATTTTTGAGTGCTTAACCATCGGTCCTAACCAACCGGCTTAGTCACTTTTCGAAGATGCTGCATAACTCTACCTTACTCTCGCAGGCAAAGCGCTTGGCCTTTCTTCTGGTGCCTGCCTTGTTTCTTACAGGCGCAGTTTTTGCGCAGCCTGGCACCCCATTCACTTCTATTACGAACGTGAGTGGCACTCCCATAAACTTCAGCGATGCCTCGTCGTGGAATACCGGCACAGTTCCGGGAGACACATCCAACGTGACCATCCAGAATTGCTATATGGTACTGGACGTGGACATGGTTTTCGGCAGTCTTACAATAGCTCCAGGAGGCTATCTCGACTTTGGCTCGCGGACCTTAACCTTTATGGACCAACTCATTTGTAACCAGTTGGATGGTGTGTTTAATTCGGGTGGAACTTCC
>Ga0209308_10004416_pt1 | contig 11159 bp, 8 predicted proteins | sample COGITO_mtgs_1204_3_FD_184806 | JGI IMG/M metagenome (GOLD analysis project Ga0209308, IMG submission 184806) | Pelagic marine microbial communities from North Sea - COGITO_mtgs_120405 (SPAdes) (version 2) | ecosystem: Environmental > Aquatic > Marine > Epipelagic ...
CCCACACCCCTATCCGCAAATGGTGCGCGATTTCCAATCGGTTATCGGCACCGAGGCGCGCGAACAAATTCTCGAAGCCGAAGGCCGCCTTCCAGATGCGCTTGTCGCCTGTATTGGCGGCGGGTCAAATGCGATTGGGCTTTTCTATCCATTTCTTGATGATACGGATGTGGCCATCTATGGCGTCGAAGCTGCAGGCAAAGGTCTTAGCAGCGGCCTTCATGCTGCGTCACTTACCGGCGGAACACCGGGCATCCTTCATGGCAACCGAACCTATCTTTTGCAAAATGATGATGGACAAATCACCGATGCCCACTCGATTTCGGCTGGTCTGGATTATCCGGGAATTGGCCCTGAACATTCATGGCTTCATGATATTGGCCGCGTCAATTATGTCAGTGCCACCGATGAAGAAGCGCTTGTTGCTTTTCAGCTTTGTGCGCGTTTTGAAGGCATTATTCCGGCGCTCGAACCATCACATGCGCTGGCCTATCTTAGCACTGTAATTGGCGATATGGATTCTGATGATATTGTCATTCTGAATATGTGTGGCCGCGGCGACAAGGATTTGGGCGCGGTTCTTCCGGTTCTTGAAAAACTTGGCCGGATGTAAGCCAAAGCTGATTTAGATCGGAAAAGAGATAATTATGGCAGGTCGCATCGATACCGCATTTGCAAAAGCCAAAGCCGAAAATCGCGGCAGCTTGGGCGTTTTTATTACCGCTGGCGATCCTGACGCCGCCACCACCGAAGCCTTGCTTGACGGGTTGGTTGATGCTGGTGTCGATTTTATCGAGCTTGGCATGCCTTTTTCCGACCCAATGGCCGATGGCCCCGCCATTCAGGCAGCATCACTTCGGGCGTTACAGGGCGGCATGACCTTAACCGCAACGCTTGAAATTGCGCGTAATTTTCGCCAACGGCACCCTGATATGCCGCTTGTCCTGATGGGCTATTACAACCCAATCTATATATATGGCAATGATCGGTTCATTGCCGATTCAGTGGCGGCTGGTGTTGATGGGTTGATCATCGTTGATTTGCCGCCAGAAGAAGATACAGAACTTTGCATTCCGGCACGCGATGCTGGGTTGAATGTTGTTCGGCTAATCACCCCGACAAGCCATGATCAGCGTTTGCCAGCCATTTTGGCGCAAGCCAGCGGATTTGTTTATTATGTATCGGTTACCGGCATTACCGGCATGGCAAGCGCCGCGGCGACCAGCATTGCCGATGCCTATCGGCGCATCCGCAAACAGACCGATCTTCCAATTGTAACCGGATTTGGCATTCGCACCCCTGAACAGGCCGCCGAGTCAGCACGTTTAAGTGACGGCGCGGTTGTCGGGTCTGCCGTTGTCGATATCATTGCTGATGGGGTGGCAAATCCGGCCAGTCCAGATGCTGCTGAAAACCGTGCGGTGATTGTCCGTAAAGTTGTCGCATTTGTCGGCGAGCTTAGTGCCGCCATACGCGCATAGGGAGATTGCAATGAATTGGATTACAAATTCTGTCCTTCCCAAAATCAAGGCATGGGTTCAGGCCGATGATGTGCCGGATAATCTGTGGATCAAATGCAGTGCCTGTAGCCAGATGATTTTTCATCGCGAATATGAACAGGCCTTTAACTGCTGCGCCACATGCGGTCATCATGCCCCACTTCCGCCCGAACATCGTTTTGCCATGTTATTTGACGATGGCAAATATGATGTGATCTCGCTTTCGCCGATTGAAGATGATCCTTTGAAATTCCGCGATAGCAAGAAATACACTGACCGGCTTCGCGACACGCGCAACAAAACTGGCCTGAATGACGCAATCGCCGTCGCAGCAGGGCAGATCAATGGATATCCTTGCGTTATCGCTGCGTTTGATTTCCGTTTTATGGGCGGATCAATGGGACGCATGGTTGGCAATGGCATTGTTCGCGCTGCCAAAGAGGCGGTTGCCCGCAAGGGTGCGCTGATCACCGTGCCATCAACCGGCGGTGCACGCATGCAAGAAGGTGTTTTATCACTCATGCAATTGCCACGCACCATCGCCGCTGTTGAGCTGGTTCGTGATGCAGGCCTTCCCTATTTTGTTTTATTGGCGCATCCAACAACCGGCGGTGTTACCGCATCATTTGCCATGCTTGGCGATATTCAGATTGCCGAACCTGGTGCCATCATTGGCTTTGCCGGTCGCCGTGTAATCGAAGAAACGGTTCGTGAAAAACTGCCTGAAAATTTCCAGACAGCCGAATATCTGATGGATCATGGCATGGTCGATGCCGTTGTGCCGCGCGCCGAACAGCCTGAATATATTGGCCGGCTTCTGGATTTCATGATGGGATCGAAAGACAGTAGAAAGCGCGCCTAATGCCATCGTCATCACCGGCGGCAATGGCCGCAGCCGACCGCGCCGCAGCGGCGCTTGACCGGCTGGCACGGCTACATCCAAAATTAATTGATCTTGGGCTTGATCGCAGCTTTGCCTTATTGGAAAAGCTTGGCAATCCACATCGTCATTTGCCGCCAACAATCCATGTTGCTGGCACCAATGGCAAAGGCTCGACAATTGCGTTTCTAAGAGCGATGGCTGAGGAAGCCGGTCTTAATGTTCATGTCTATAGCTCGCCGCATCTATGTCGGTTTAATGAACGCATCCGGCTTGCCGGACGGCTGATCGACGATGGCGGGCTTGCCGATTTGCTCGAAGAAGTCGAAACCGCCAATGGCGACATGGCAGTGACCTTTTTCGAGGTCACCACGGCGGCCGCAATGCTGGCATTCTCGCGGGTGCCAGCCGATTTATTACTTTTGGAAACCGGGCTTGGTGGCGCGCTTGATTCGACCAATGTATTGACAACACCGCTTGCCACAATCATCACCCCGATTGCCCAAGATCATGAGCATTTTCTCGGTACTGACCTAGGCCAGATTGCCAGTCAAAAGGCAGGAATTATGCGGGCGCAAACGCTCTGTTACTGCGCCGATCAACGGGCCGAGGCCATGCATGTTCTGACCGCGCATGCCGAAAATATCGGCGCTTCACTGCAGGTCGCAGGTCGTGATTTCCATCTGGCAGAAACCGATGATGGCGGCATTCACCTATCTTGTGCAGGTGAAGATTTCTTTCTTCCGGCACCGGGGCTACGCGGCCTACATCAGCTTGAAAATGCTGGGCTGGCGGCGGCTTGCCTTTTTGATCTAGCGGCAAAAAAGCGATTGCCATCACGCGGCCAGACCCAAGCGGCAAATGCGTTTTCCAGCGGTATTAAATCGGCTGTTTGGCCAGGGCGGGTGCATCAATTAAGTGACGGACTGTTGGCAAAATTATGGCCGCATCGCCCAATCTGGCTTGATGGCGCGCATAATGCCCATGGGGCGCGGGCTTTGGCCAAGACACTTGGTCAAATTGATGATGGTAAATGGAATATTATTTGTGGCGCGTTAAACACGCGCGATCCGGCTGAATTTCTGGCACCACTTGCCGCCCTTGCCGGATCGGTTCGCTGTCTTGCCATCCCTGAGCAGCAAGCCAGCCTAAGCGCCGACGACATGACCGCTGCCGCCTGGGCACAGGGTCTGGACGCCGCAGCTGCAACAAGCATCATAACGGCATTTGACCAGCTAGATCCCGCCTATCCGGTTATTATTTGCGGCTCGCTTTATCTTGCGGGTCATGTTCTTGTGCAAAATAAAACGCTGCCCGACTAAGACAGCGTTTCACATCATCTTTATGTAAATTGGTTTTAGACTGATTGATCAATCCAGCTTTCCAGCTGTGATTTTGGTAAGGCGCCCATTTTTTCAGCAACAACTTCGCCATTTTTGAAAATCAGCAATGTTGGGATACCGCGAACATTATATTTCTGAGGTGTTAGCGGATTTTCGTCGATATTCAGCTTGACGATTGACAGGCTGTCTAGCTTTTCACCAGCGATTTCTTCAAGCGCAGGGCCAATCGCCTTGCATGGGCCACACCATTCAGCCCAGAAATCAACCAATACAGGTTTGTCTGATTGCAGAACATCTGCAGTAAAATCGCTATCTGTGGTTTTTGAGGTTGCCATTATGATTCCATTTCATCGTAAAAATCTGCGGCGTATGTGCCGCTATCTTCGCGGGTTTAAATTTATGGTTTGGCTGCTGCCGCGTCAAGCTTGGCGTCAGGAATATTTATCTATTTGACGAACTTAAGGGATCATAGGCGGCAAAAATATCAACTAGTGCCTGCGCTCTGGCGTCACGATCAATCGGCTGATAATCAAGCGTATCAACCCAGACAAGCCAGCAATCAATGTCTCGTCCGGGATAAATTTTCTGAAGAAGGCCATCATAAAGCGCCATTTGATGAAGATAGTTTCGCGGTATTGCATTTTCGTGCGGCCGACCCGTTTTGAAATCGGCCAGAATAATTCGCTTGTCATCGACAAACAGCCGGTCAATCTGGCCAGCGATGCCAATGCCATTCAAGCGCCCGTTAATTGGAACCTCAACCAACGCATCCTTGCCAAAAAGCGGTGCAAAAGCAGGCAAATCAATCAGCGTCAACAGCTTGTCGATAAGGCCTGCTGCCATTCCGTCAGGCACATCACGGCTTTGGCCAGAAATCTGCACAGCGCGATCACGCCGCAATGACGGGTCAATCGCGGGAAGCTGTTCGAGCAACCGGTGTGCAAGCTTGCCATAGGCAAGACCAATGTGACGGTTTTGACTATTCTGTTTTGCAGCGCCGGCGGCAAGCGATTGTGGATCATAGTCAAGACCTGGCTGCGATGGCCGGATGGGGCGGCCTGATTTATCATCTATCGGGGCAGGACGAAGTAACCAATCAGCCGTATCATCAACCGGTTTTTTCGGAGGCAGCTTTGGTTCTTTGTCTTGATCTTTATCAATTGTAGCGGTTTGTTCAGCGGTGATTGAAACCGTGCCATCATCATGTTCGATGGCGGTTTCAGTTGCTTTAATCACACTGCTTAACAGCGCGTAATCACTGCCATCTAGGCGGCGGACGCCATGCGGTTTTTCCCAGCCGCCAATCACCAAACCATCACGCGCGCGCGTCATCGCAACATATAGCAAACGGTTGCTTTCTTCGGTGCGAAGCGTGGCCGCCGCCTCACGCGCCTGTTCGACAAAGGCAGGGCGCGCCAAATCAGATGGCGGCAACCAGTAATGAACCGACCCATCAGCCGCCGGCAAAACCGGTTCGGATTTTCCACGGCTTGCCAGCATATCAGGCAAAATCACAATCGGCGCTTCAAGCCCCTTTGCGCCATGGATTGTCATGATCCGCACCTCATCCGTACCTGATGCGTCCATGTCGCGCTTCACCTCGCCGCCACTGCTGCGGATGCTTGTTAGAAACTCAAGCAAGGACACGCCGCCGCCAAGATTCATCAACCGCACGGCCAAGCCGGTCGCGGAATTTCTGGCGGCCACCATCGACAAGAACAAAGCTGAAGAAACCGAAAACCGACTCATATTCGGCGTGGCTTTGCCAGCGTGCCAATTGATCGGCCATCTTGCCCAAATCACCATCAGCGCCGCGATGCGCCATCAGCCGTGACATCAAACTGGCCTTGCCACGATCATAGGCAAGCTTGTAAAGCTGGTCTTCGCTCATCCCGAATAAAGGCGATTTCAAAACGGCGGCAAGCTGCAGATCGTCATCGGCAAGATGCATCACATCACCAAGCGCCAAAAGATCCTGAATTTCAATTTGTTCAGCAAGCTGCATCCGATCGGCGCCAGCCACCTGAACATTGGCAATCTGCAATGCCGATAATAACAATTCGAAAAACCGGCCGCGTTTGCGAAGCAGAATCAGAATGTCACCCGCCCCGACAAGATTTCCCATTGGCAAACGCCGATTGCCGATCCAGCTTTTGACACGCCGCGCCAATTGGTTGGCAGCGATGATTTCAGCGCCAAAATCATCATTGCCTCTCACCACCGGCCATAATTCAACAAAGCCGCCTGCCCCGCTTCGCGCCATTTCATGGATGGTGAAATCATCAATCCCGCCAAGGTCGGGAATGGTTTTATTGACCAGATCCAGAATAGGGCTTGCTGACCGGAACGACATCGACAAAGGCACATCGCGGAAATCGGCTTGAATGGCTTTGGCGCGGTTGGACAGCTCGCTTCGATTCTGATTCATAACCAGCGGGTCTGCACCCTGAAAGGAATAGATCGATTGTTTGAAATCACCAACGGCAAACATGGTTCGCGGCAAGCTTGTTGCCCCTGATGCAATATAGGGATTTGCCCCCTCGCCATCAAAAAATTCATCAACCAGCCGCCGCAGCAATTTCCACTGTGCTGGACTGGTATCCTGCGCCTCATCAATCAAGAGATGCTGGATGCCATTATCTAATTTCCATGCCACCCATTGTGCCGCCTCGCTTGCCGCCAGCAGACTATTGGTGCGGATAATCAGATCATTATAATCAAGCAAACCGCGTTGGGTTTTCAAACGGCTATATTCCTGATTAAAGGCCATACCAAACCGGTAAAGCGCCATGGTGCGATCACGGCATATCTGTGCTGCCTGACCCGATAATAACGGTTTAATGATTTCAATGACCTGTTTTTGAATCATGTCAATTTGCGGCACTGTCTCACGCAGATCGGCATTTGATAGTATTTTGCGAGCTTTGCCAGCGCTAAATAGCGCATCGACAAGAAATGACAATTTCGCGATTCTGTCATCGCCGGTTTGCGCCAACCAGACATCCATTTTCGCGCCGCGATCAATCTGGGTTTTGGAACCAGATGCCTGCAAGGCCGCCGATACTGACCGCAGCTTCTCGTCCTGTATCAAATCCAGCCTTGCCAGCAGCACATCGCGTTCATTATCAGTAGAAACAACGTCAAGATCATCACGAAAATGCGACTCTATCCGCGCAAGGCAATCAGGCGACTCAAGCCCGTCTGCCCGATTAATAAAATCATTTACAATTTCATCAGCGCGTCCCTCGCTGACGGCTTCGGCAATCAACAAAACCGATGCGGCAAGTTCTGGACTTGGATGATATAAAATATTGGTGCGCGCCATCGCCTTTAACCGGCTTTGTTCATCATCATCAGCAAGCTGTACATGCGGTGCGACACCCGCCTCAATTGGAAAGCGCCGCAAAATTGACTGGCAAAAAGAATGCACCGTCTCGACACGCGGCCCATCATCATTATCCAAAATTTCCGCAAACAGGCTTCGTGCCCGACGGCGGATATCCTGACTTGGCGTGACAATGCCCATATTTTCCAGATCTTCGCCAAGCGCCTTTGCCGGAATCGTTGCCCAATTGGCAAGACGTTTGAAAATACGGTTACGCATTTCAGCCGCCGCGGCGCGCGTATAGGTTACGCATAAAATACCATCGGCTGGTGCACCGGATAACAGCAAGCGAAGCACGCGATCGGTTAGCAATTTGGTTTTACCGGTTCCCGCATTTGCCGACACAAATACCGAAGCCGCTGGATCAGAAGCCTTGGCCTGAGCTGCACTGGCGCGGGCAATCATCTCATTCATCGGCATTATCTCCATAAAGCCATTCGCGGCTTCGGCTTAAATGCTGATAGGGCTTGAATGGCGGAACATTGATCGGGTCTAGCTCACTTGCATAGGGCGTATCAGCCTGATCAAAATAATTGGCCAGCCTTTCAAGACGATCCCTGACTTCATCGGCGTCAAACAAATCGGCAAATGGCGTTTTAATTTCCCCGGGTGCCGATTTCTTACCGCTTAACTGCCAATATTCCAATGATCTTACCGCGCCTGCTGGCAGTGATTCAAACCCCCCATCAAAGGCAATCAGCCCCTCAACCGCCAATTGGTTGCGAACGCCTTTTTTAATCAAGCTTCCGCTTGGCACCGTGCCGGTTTTGTAATCGACAATCGTCCATTGCCCGTCTTTGTCATATTCCAGCCGATCCGCCCGCGCGGTCAGCTTTACCGGCCCTTGCTCCGCCTGCAAAAAAATTATCCCGCTAATTTCAGCGTGAATTGATTGTAAATCATCACGGCGGCGATGTTCATTCTCGATAAACCATGCGGCCATCGCCTCGAATCTTGTCCACCAGAAATAGCGGATTGAAGGCTGGCCAATCTGGCTGGAAAAATGGATTTTGCCGAAATCCAGCAATTGTTGCAATGCGTCTTCGCCCAATTGGCCTGTGGAATTTGCCTTGCTGAAATCGGCAAGCGCATCATGAAACAAAATACCGCGAAGTGCCACATCGGCACTGCGGTCAATATCGTCAAGCGGTTTTAACCGCAGAATTTTCTTGGCATAGATGGCATAGGGATCGGTAATCCAGATATCAATTTCGGTTGCGGAAAACTGACGAGGACGGCTTGCCAATGGTGGACAAGGTAACGGCCGAACCGCCAGTTGGGGAATTGTCTTTGGTTCAAATTTCGCAAGCCAAGCTTTTTCAATAGCACCGTCATCAATGTACCCATCCAGACCAAGCGCATTCACCACAACTTCCATGCGCTGTAACCAACGGCTTTTTGTTGTTGGTGTTCCCGCCTCTTTATCGGCGCGGGTGACAATGATGTCTTTACTGCAAATGGCCATATAGACGTCATGCGCGCTTAACCCGCTTCGCCAGTTTTTCGGCGGCAATCCAACCGCCGCCCGCATGGCACTATTCATCCAAGGGTCGATATCTGGACGCGGCGGCCAATTGCCTTCATTAAAGCCAGCAAGGATTAACCGGTGCGCGTCAACCGCGCGTGCCAGATGCATCCGCGCCTCAACCGCACCAAGAATGGCAAGCCGTGGATGCGGTGTACCAAAGGGATGAACATTTATATCTTCAAGAAGCTGGCGCAAAATCTGCGGCATATCACCCGCATCAATCGCGCTATCACGGCCATCAGCGGCAAGGCTGCCAAACAGGTCGCTTGCCGCCATTCCGTCAGCACCTTTCCATAATTCGATTGCGCCTGCACCACGATCTGCGCCGTCACTATTGCTGTCCATCACAGTTGCACATAGCCGTTCGGCAGCTTCAGCAATCCCGTCTGCCAGGCTTGCCAAAGTCGGATTAGGCACCTGCCAGCAATCAATAAGCGCGGCTAAATTAGCAATGACATGTGTTTCAAAAAAATGACGAAGCTCAGCATCATCAAGCGCCGCGGCAATAGCGGGCAAACCATCACCCGGACGCGGGCCACGCAATACTGCCAATTCGATTTGATCGACAAAATGACGAAATTGAATCGAGTTCATCCCGCCTGCGCAATAGGGATGTTTTAATAATGACAGTAGGCGAAGCGGCGCAAAATTGGCATCGACCGCATCACAAAGAAGCGATAGAAACCGGCCAGGTGGGCAAAGCGATAATCGCTTGCCTGCCGAATCTTCAATGACGATATCCCAGCGGCGCAAATCGGCAATAACCAATTCGGCAAGCTGGCGATCAGGGGTAATCATTGCCGCGGTTTGATTGGGTTTTTCCAGCGCCTCACGAAGCGATAGGGCAATTAGATTGGCCTCTTCGCGCCGATCCCGCGCCGTTATAACCTTCAAACCAGCAAGCGCGGTTCGGTTGATCATTGGGCTGGCATCGCCAAGCCTTTGCCAGCCGTCGCTGATTGCAGCAGGGCGAAAGACTTCGCGCATCAAATCGCGTCTTGCCGGCAATTCGGGCGGTATCGGATCGGTTGAACCTGTCCAATTTTGCACCGCATCAGGCGTGATCTCAAGATAGGCCAAAAGCTGGGCAAGCTGATATTGGGGATGGCCGCTATCCTCGAAAATCGCCGACCATTGATCACCAGCATAACGATCAAGCCCGGGTAAAACAATATGACCATCAGGAAGGTTTGCCACCACGCCAATCAATTCACGCGTCGCAGCGATTGATCCGGTCGATCCGGCAATCACGATCAATTGATCGGGTGGCTGGTCGCGCCATTGTTTGGCACGGCGGCGTAACAGCCGGTTGCGCCGGTCAACCACGTCAATAAGCCCTTCTTGCGCCAGAATATCTGGCCAACGATCAATCAAAATGCCAAGAAGGGTCAGAATATCCTGCCAATGCGCCGAAAATTGATCAGGCAATAAATCACGAAGTTGCTCGACCGTGGCATCGGCATTGTAAAGCTGGTCAAGCAATTGCCCAAGCGAGTCGGCAAGGCGCATCGCCTGTGGCTGGGTTGGATATTGACCGCCAAGCGGAAAATGGCGAAGCAATTTGGCAAGGCAGATTTGCCGTCTTATCTTTGAGATTGGTGGCGGCAGGTCACTACTAGCATCATCGCCTAGAAACGAGCTTAACCGGCCATCATCATCATTGCCAAAATCACCAATAGGCAACATGCGCGGCAACAGCATCGGCACACCTTCAGCACCATCCAGAAAAGCGGCTTGAAGGGCGCGAGCAGCACGGCGTGATGGCAATAGAACAAGACCGCGCGCCAGCCTTTCGGGGCTGTCAACCAGCTTTGCAATACCCAGGGCCAATTCACGCGCAAACGGCATGCCGGCATCAATGCTGTAAACGGAAGGGCTTGTCATTTGCCAACTATAAAAGCAACCGCATCGAAAGGCGAGACACGTTTACCACCAGTGGGTAATCTAGCCCAGGATGGATGATGGCAAGCAATTGCGAAGACGCGGGAAATTTAGCCAGTTTTGGCGATAATGGCCGCCATCCGGGCAGCCCAATGTGGCGGCGCAGTAATATCGGCAAACCGGATACTGGAAGATGAATCATCACCATCATCACCATCGGCCATGTAAAGATGGATTGAAAGATTGGTCTTTGGCAGCAGCTTTTTTAGCCGGTCCGGCCATTCGATCAGACAAACCGCATCGATAAACGCATCATCCAGCCCAAGCTGCATCGCATCTTCGGGGCTTTCAATCCGGTAAAGATCAAGATGCCAAAGCGGCGTTCCATCCCCAAGCTCATAGGTTTGAACAAGCGTAAAGGTGGGGCTTGGCACATCGGTTTCAGCCGGATTTGCCGCCTGAATAATCGCCCGCGCCAATGCCGATTTGCCTGCGCCAAGAGGCCCGCTTAACGAAATCACATCACCAGCCGCCAGCCCGTCAGCCAGCAACGCACCAAGCGTTTCGGTTGCTGACAGATCGGGTAATTCTAATTGCAGAACTGGCATTGGTGATTAATAGCGATATTGTTCGCTCTTGAACG
>Ga0209308_10004419_pt1 | contig 11152 bp, 10 predicted proteins | sample COGITO_mtgs_1204_3_FD_184806 | JGI IMG/M metagenome (GOLD analysis project Ga0209308, IMG submission 184806) | Pelagic marine microbial communities from North Sea - COGITO_mtgs_120405 (SPAdes) (version 2) | ecosystem: Environmental > Aquatic > Marine > Epipelagic ...
TGGCACATGATCGGAGACCATTTCGGCGTTAAAACGCCAGGTTACGTGGCAAAGGAAGTAAGGGGCAAGCTTGCCAAAGAGCAGATCGAACGGGCCGAAAGTGCGGCGCGGCAATGGATTTTCCGTTTTGGCGCGAATGTCGCCAATGGCGGGGCGTAGATTTAGGTGTGTCCATTTCGGTGCGAAAAGCGCAATCGCGCGTGTTTGCAGCGGTTTCAGCGGCGTATTAACGATGCATTAACCGTATACCGGCAGGCTTTGCAGCGTGAAAGATTTCGACTATACCGATTTCGAACAAGGTTAACGTGGATGGGCAGGCGCGTATTCGGCGGAAAACGTGCGGCGACGCGCCGCAGGTATCGAATCCGAACCCGTGCTAGCTATTGCCCAATGAGGAATCCTGTGTTTTGGAAGGATTTCCAATGTCCGTAATTCTGCGGATATTCAGCGGAAACGACGCGTCGGCCAGTCAAATACGCGGGTCGGCGGGTAAAAGAAAACAAGGTGTGAACCATGGCTGATACCGAAGGTACGGCAACGACGGAACACGGTCACGACGGGGAAACCCGGCGTGATTTTCTGCAACTTGCGACGGGCGCTTTCGGCGCCGTCGGTCTTGCAGCTGTCGCCTGGCCGTTTATTGATCAGATGAACCCCGCAGCAGACACATTGGCGCTTGCGACGATCGAGGTCGATATCTCGAAGATCGAGGTCGGTCAGGCCATCAGGGTCAAATGGCGCGGTAAGCCGGTTTTCATACGCCATCGCACCAAGGCGGAGATCGATAGCGCCAAGGCTGTCAGTGACGGCGACATGATCGACCCCCAGAGTGATGCCGACCGTGTCCAGAAGGCGGAATGGCTTATCCTTGTAGGTGTCTGCACCCACCTGGGCTGCATTCCGCTTGGCACCAGCCAGGGGGAGACAAAGGGCGATTTCAACGGCTGGTTCTGTCCCTGTCACGGTTCGCACTACGATACGTCCGGTCGTATTCGCAAGGGCCCGGCGCCGCTTAACCTGGAGGTGCCTGAATACGCCTTCGTGAGCGACACCGTCGTCAAGATCGGCTGAGGAAGAAAAACATGGCACAATTCCAGAAACCTGGCTGGCTCGAAAACGGACTTGTCCGTTGGGTCGATCACCGGCTCCCGATTTTCACTTTCGTCAGCCACGAGCTGTATGAATATCCGACGCCGCGTAACCTGAATTACTGGTGGAACTTCGGCTCACTGGCCGGGATCATCCTGGTGATCATGATTGTCACCGGTATCACACTGGCGATGCATTACACGCCGCACACAGCGATGGCGTTCGATTCGGTCGAACGCATCATGCGCGATGTGAATTACGGGTGGCTGATCCGATATATTCATATGAATGGCGCGTCGATGTTCTTCATCATCGTCTATATCCATATGTTCCGCGGGCTTTACTTCGGCTCCTACAAGGCGCCTCGAGAAATTCTGTGGATGCTGGGTGTCGTTATCCTGCTGCTCATGATGGCGACCGCGTTCATGGGCTACGTGCTTCCCTGGGGCCAGATGAGCTTCTGGGGCGCGACCGTGATCACCAATCTGTTCTCTGCCATTCCATTGGTTGGTGACTATATCGTGACGCTGCTCTGGGGCGGTTTTGCGGTCGATAACCCGACCCTGGCCCGCTTCTTCAGCCTGCATTACCTGATGCCGTTCGTGATCGTCGGTGTCGTGGTGATGCATATCTGGGCGCTGCACGTACATGGATCGAACAACCCGATCGGTATCGACACCAAGGGTGAACAGGATGTCATCCCGTTCCATCCCTATTACACGGTGAAGGATATGTTCGGGCTGGGCGTGTTCCTTGTCTTCTTCTCGTTGTTCATCTTCTTTGCACCCGATTATCTGGGGCATCCGGATAACTATATCGAAGCCAACCCGCTTTCGACCCCCGCACATATCGTGCCCGAATGGTATTTCCTGCCGTTCTACGCGATCCTGCGCGCGGTACCGGCCAACTTTATTGGCGAATGGTCGACTGCCTGGATGGGCTTCATCCTGATCGAGGCGAAGCTCGCCGGCGTCCTTGCGATGTTCGGTTCGATTGCGGTGTTGTTCGTGCTGCCCTGGCTTGACCGGTCGCCGGTGCGTTCGTCGCGTTTCCGGCCGATGTACAAGTGGTTTTTCTGGATCTTCCTGATCGACTGTCTCGTGCTCGGCTATGTGGGTGCGAAACCGGCGGAAGGCGTGTATATCGCCATCGGGCGTATCGCCACGATATGGTATTTCGCCCATTTCCTCGTGATCATACCACTTCTGGCCAAGTTCGAGAAAACGAAGGACCTGCCGAAAAGCATCTCCGAACCCGTTCTCGGCGGGGGTGGAGGGAGCGCCTCTGCCGCGGCCTCCAAGCCGATGGAGAAAGCCTGATGAATAAGATCAGAACCGCTCTTGTTGCCGGCGTCTTTGCGGCAACGGCTTCCCTGGGTTTCTCGTCGGCAAATGCCGCCGGCGATGCTGTCCATCCGCCAGAACATCACTGGTCGTTTTCAGGCCTGTTCGGTACCTATGACCGGGCGGCACTGCGCCGCGGCTTCGAGGTGTACAAAGGTGTCTGTGCCGGCTGTCACGGGCTCCGGCTGGTCGCGTACCGCAATCTCATGGATATCGGTTTTACCGAGGATGAGGTAAAGGCGATCGCGGCCGAGGTTGACGTGCCTGCCGAACCGAACGAGGACGGCGAAATTGAAGACCGCCCCGGTATCCCGGCGGACAAGTTCAAGTCGCCATTTGCGAATGAAAACGCCGCGCGGGCGGGCAATAACGGGGCACTCCCGCCGGATTTGTCGCTGATCATCAAGGCCCGTCATAACGGTGCCAACTACCTCAACGCGCTGTTGACCGGTTATAAAGACGCGCCGGTGGATAAGAAGGTGCCTGACGGGATGTATTACAATACCTATTTCCCGGGACAGCTTATCGCGATGGCACCACCATTGTCGGACGAAGGTGTTGACTACGCGGACAAGACCAAGGCGACCGTAAAACAGCAGGCCGAGGACGTGGTGACGTTCCTGACCTGGGCGGCGCAGCCGGAACTCGAAGAACGCAAACGGACAGGTATCAAGGTGATTCTGTTCCTGCTTCTCCTGACGGGTCTCCTCTATGTCGTCAAACGGCGGATCTGGGCGGACGTTCACTAGCCTGATCTGAAAAATCGATTACGATAAACGGGCGGGTCTTTGATCCGCCCGTTTTTATTTGGGGAGCGAAAACCGATGTTCAGTCACGTTACGTTCGGCACGAAAGACCTTGCCCGCGCCGGTGCATTCTACGATGCGGTACTCGGCATTTTAGGCCATGTGCGCGGGCTGGAGCGAGAGACGTTTATTTCCTATGGCGATCGGACCGGCGCGCGGTTCTTCATCATGAATCCGTTCGACGGCAATCCGGCATCGACCGGTAACGGTGTGCATGCAGCTTTTGTTGCCGAGAACCGTGCTGACGTTGACGCCTTTCACGCAGCCGCACTGGCCGCCGGCGGGACCGATGAGGGCGCGCCCGGCCTGCGTCCGCATTACCATCAAGACTACTACGCCGCCTATGTCCGTGATCTCGATGGCAACAAAATTCAGGCGGTCTGCCGGAATCCTGTCTGAATCCCAATATGATGGAAAATGCTGAGACCAGATTGAGGGGACTCCCGCGAGGCAAACTCTCTCTTCTCTTCAGTAGCACACGCGCGGCCCCTGCGGGCTTGATCCATCCGGCCAAATACCGCACAACGGAATTTGAAATTCATGGAGAGACGGAATGACCCAACCGGGTACGCCCCCTGTCATCGGGGTGATCGGCGGAAGCGGCGTTTACGATATTGACGGCTTGACCAATACCGAGTGGAAACAGGTGGTCTCGCCGTTCGGATTGCCATCCGACGAATTGCTGTTCGGTGAGCTGGACGGCCAGAAGATTGTTTTTTTGCCGCGTCACGGGCGCGGTCACCGGGTGCCGCCGAGCGGGCTGAATTTTCATGCGAATATCGATGCGCTGAAGCGGGCAGGCGTGACCGAGATCGTCTCTATCAGCGCTGTCGGATCGTTGAAGGAAGAATACGCGCCGGGACATTTTGTGATTGTCGACCAGTTCATCGACCGCACCTTTGCGCGGAAGAAAACCTTCTTCGGCGAGGGCTGCGTTGCGCATGTGTCGATGGCCGATCCTGTTTGCGGGCGTCTCGGCGGCCACCTGGTTGATGCGCTGGGGGGGCTTGATATCCCCCATACGCGGGGCGGCACGTACATGGTCATGGAAGGTCCGCAGTTCTCGACACGGGCCGAAAGTAATCTCTATCGGTCCTGGGGGTGCGACGTGATCGGGATGACCAACATGCCCGAAGCCAAGCTCGCCCGTGAAGCAGAGATGTGTTACGCGACCGTCGCGATGGTGACGGATTATGATTGCTGGCATGAAGATCATGATGATGTGACGGTCGATGCGGTCATTAAGGTGGTCCAGGAAAATGCTGAAAAAGCACGGTCGTTGATAAAGGCGGTTGTGCCCAGGCTCTCTGGCCGGGCCGAGACCTGCAATGACGGCTGTCACACCGCGCTTGATTTCGCGATTATTACGCCGCCGGAAGCACGTGACCCCGATGCGGTCGCAATGCTGGATGCCGTTGCACACCGGGTGCTTGAGGCGTGAACGTCGACGGCACACCCTATCGCACCATCTGGCTGGCGGAAGACGGCTGGACGGTCGAAATCATCGATCAGACAAAACTGCCATTTTCGTTCGAGGTTATTCGGCTGCAGGACTGCGCGGCGGCCGCGACGGCAATCCGGGATATGTGGGTGCGCGGCGCACCGCTTATTGGGGCGACGGCGGCCTATGGCATGGCGCTGGCAATGCGGGATGATCCTTCCGATGCAAACGTCGCCGCGTCGGCGGAAGCCCTGATGGCGACACGTCCGACGGCGGTGAATCTCCGCTGGGCGGTCGATGCCATGCAGGCGCTGTTGGCGCCGTTATCGCCCAATGCCCGTAAAAAGGCGGCTTATATCCGTGCCGCCGGGATCTGTGACGAGGATGTCGCGATCTGTTCATCGATTGGTGATAACGGTCTGTCGCTGATCCACAATGCGTGGGAGGCGCGCGGCAAGCCTGACCGGATCAACGTGCTGACCCATTGCAATGCCGGGTGGCTGGCGACGGTTGACTGGGGGACCGCGCTGGCGCCGATATACAAGGCCCACGACGCGGGCATTCCCGTGCATGTCTGGGTCGACGAGACCCGCCCGCGCAACCAGGGTGCCAGCCTGACCGCGTGGGAACTGGAAAAGCATGGCGTCCCGCATACCGTGATCGTCGACAATGTCGGAGGGCATCTTATGCAGCATGGACTGGTCGATATGTGTATCACCGGCACGGACCGTACGACGGCCTCCGGCGATGTCTGCAACAAGATCGGAACTTATCTCAAAGCGCTCGCGGCGCATGATAACGGCGTGCCGTTCTATGTCGGCCTGCCGGGCCCGACGATCGACTGGACGATCGATGACGGTGTTCGCGATATCCCGATTGAACAGCGCGATATAACGGAGGTCACTCACATGACCGGGCGGACATCCGGTGGGAGCGTCGAGACGGTGGAGATCGTATCCGCCGGCAGCAACGCCGCGAATTTTGCCTTCGACGTTACGCCGGCGCGGCTTGTCACCGGATTAATTACCGAGCGCGGTGTGTGTGCGGCGTCGAAAGAAGGTCTCGCCGGGCTGTATCCCGAACAGGCCGGCTGATTTAGCCGGGGTACCTGCGCAGTCGATCGGGCAGGCAGCCCGGATCAGGAGCTACGTGACCGGCGAATGACGCAATACTGGCCGCCCTGTTTGAGCCGTTTGCAGATGGCGCGGGCTGTTTTTGCGCTCGCTACACTGATGCCAAGTCTCAGGTAGCGGCCTTTTTTCTTGCCGAGATTGATCTCTGAAACCGATTTCGGCTGCTTACCCAGCACTTTGGCGAACCGTTTCCGCAGGTTTTTCCATCCCCGATCGAGGTTTCGCGTGGATTTGTAGGACCCAAGGTGTACAAAGTGACCTGATTTGACCTTTTTTCCCGATTTATGGGTCATTTTGTGTTTTTTTGGTGCACGGGTTGCCATTTTCGGTGCCGGCATAGCCGGTTTCGCGGCCATTTCTATGGCTGCGGGGGCAAGCGCTGCGAGCCGGTAGATCGTGTTGCTGCCGGCTTTCATCTCTGCCGATGATGGCAGCGGCATAGTCATCCCGAGCGAGGCAAGGGAGGTCTTGATGTCGAACAGGCGGCGCTGGGCGACTTCGGCGACGGTTCCCGAATAGATAAAGTCGTCACCGCATTGCAGAACCGTCGGCATGGGGTGCCCTGCCCGGGCCAGGGGGCTGAGAATCCGATAGGCGGCGATGCCGCGCCCCGCCAGGTCGAGTGCGAGGCCGTAATTGAGCAATGCGCGGGGATGGTTCGGGTTGGCGACAACAAGCTTCTGGCTCGCCGCAACCGCTGCCATCCCGTCTTTGCGGCAATAGGCGTCGGCATAGGCGATCGCGTCCATCCGCATGGGGTCTCCTTTAACGCCCGATGCGGTTGCGCTTGCCATGGTTGTCGGCTTGTCGGCCCCGGTCAGGGCGTCGAGGCTCGGCATGGCGCAGGCGGATAATCCGAACAGGGTAAGGATGGCCAGAAATTGTATCTTCATGGGCCTATCCTCCGATCGACTGCAGCAGGTAACGGCTGTTGCGCGCCTGTGCCGGTCGCGCATTCATGCCGATGATGCGGTGAAGTTTTGCGATCTGGCCTTCAGAGAATTTGACCGGCGTCTGGAGGACGAGCCAGTTTACGTTTTCGGAGCAGGGCGGTGTCGTCAGTGATCCGCTGTAGCGGAAGTGCCGGGTGTCGCCCGGCAACAGGTCCCGGGCGTTTATCAGTGAACGGCTTTTGGCTGATTTCGTATGTGCGCGTGTGGGCAGGCGGTCCCATATTTCGCGGGCCGCAAGATTGTAGTCGCCTGGCGCCACAAGAACACCGAGGACCGCCAACTGGCCGCGTTTGTTCCGATGAACAAAATGTATTTCCATCGGAAAACTGCGATCCGCAACGCGGTTTCACTCGGAGTATGAAAGTGGAACTGCAGCAGGTCGTAGCGCTCTGTGCCGAGGGTGATATAGCTGCCCTTGCTGTAATTTGCCTGCACCGTGTGCCCATTATTAACCAGGTCAAGCGGTGAGACCTTGTAATGTATCGAGAGCGGTATGAGATGCGCCGCTTCCGTCGCTTCAAGGTTGATCGGTGATTGACGATGGCCGGCTGAGCAGGTTTTGAACGTGGATTTCAGATCGCCCCAATGTGCGGGGCCGCCCGCGCCGTGATAGCCCCAATGGGGAACATGGGCTTTTTTGCGTGCATGTGACGACATAGCGACTTTTTTGGCGGGCTCGTTGGACTTGGTAGACTTGGCGGGTTTGGCAGCAGCCGGTTTGCGTAATGTCATCGGCTTCGGCGATGCGGTTTTCTTCGCCGCTGCCGCTTTTTCTTTGCGCACCGCGGCTCTCGCGATATCCGCCGGGGTCAGCGCCATAGGCTTTCCGGAGGGCTTATGTGAATCTACCCTCGGCGTCACTCCCATGTGCTTCTCGGGCGCATGCTTTTTAGGGGTGCCCTGATGGCCGTCTGCGGCCTGCACGCCCGCAGTGCCCAGCAGTATATAAACCGCCATAAACCGCAAAACGGGATTGTAAGGTTTCACTATCGTCATTCCCCCATATAGTGCGCAGCGGCAAAGCAGTCCGCCGCGCACCGACAGAGTTCCTCTTTTTGGTAAATACTTGGTAAACAAGAAAATATTGCTTCCCCGCCATTTCCAGGATTGGCTTGAGAAAGCGCGCGGGTTGGATCACATTGCCCGCCCCGATAAACGCCAGACGAGAGTGCGAGTATGAAAAGCAGATGGTCCGAAAAAGCCGCGAGGGCGGCGATCAAATCTTACGCCACCCAGAACATCGGCGAAGACCTCGCGCTTCGCGTCTATACGACCCAGCTGCTGGGCAATGACCCCCGCCTTGTCCTTCATGGTGGCGGCAACACATCGGTAAAGACGCGGCTGACCGATACCGCCGGCGATGAAATAGACGTGCTGTGCGTTAAAGGGTCGGGATGGGATATGGGCGATATCGAGCCGCCAGGCCTGCCTGCCGTCCGGCTTGATGCGATCCGTAAGTTGCGGAAGCTTAAAAAGCTTTCTGATGAAGATATGGTCAATGCCCAGCGTGGCGCATTGCTGGATTCGACGTCTCCCAATCCGTCTGTTGAAACGCTGCTGCACGCTTTTCTGCCGCATAAATTTGTCGATCACACGCATTCCGACGCGATCCTGTCTATTACCGACCAGCCGGATGGAGATCGCATCTGCCGCGATCTCTATGGCGATCGCGTCGCGCTCGTCCCCTATATCATGCCTGGATTTGCGCTCGCCCAGTCTTGCGCGCAGGTCTGGGAGAAGCATCCGGATGTTGAAGGCCTGATCCTGCTCAAGCACGGCATCTTCACCTTCGGAGAGACCGCGCGCGAAGCGTATGAGCGTATGATCGACCTTGTCACGGTGGCGGAAAAACATATCGCGAAGGCGGGCAAGGCAAAATCTTTCGCCCCGGTGCGGTTGCCTGCGAATGTCGCGCCGGTCGAGGACATTATGCCGGTGCTGCGTGGACTCGTGGCGGACCCGACACAGGAAGACTGGCGCCGGATGGTACTGGATTTCCGGAATTCTCCGGCCGCGTGCAATTACGTGAACGGCAGAGACGTTGAAACCTACGCGACGGTCGGTCCGGTAACGCCGGACCATGTTATCCGCACGAAGCCCAAGCCGGTTATTCTGCCGGCACCTAAAAAGGGTGGGCTCGCTGAATTTGCGATGGCCGCGGCAAAGGCCGTCGATGCCTATGAAAAAGATTATCGGCGGTATTTCGAGCGCAATAACAAAAAGCTCAAAAACCCGAAAACGGCCCTCGATCCGTTGCCGCGGGTGATCCTGGTTCAGGGCGTGGGACTATTCGGCCTCGGTAAGTCTGCGAAAGACGCTGCGGTTGCCGCCGATCTTGCCGAGACCACGGCCCGCGTAATCGCCGATGCAGAGCGGCTGGGGCGTTACCGGTGTATTCCCGAGAAAGATATTTTCGAGATCGAATACTGGTCGCTGGAGCAGGCAAAGCTTGGCAAGGCGGTGGAAAAGCCGCTTTCCCGTCATGTCGTTGCAGTTACCGGCGGCGGCTCCGGAATCGGCAGGGCGACCGCTGCCGCATTTGCCCGTGCCGGTGCCGAAGTGGCTGTGATGGACCGCGATCGGGATGCAGCCCGTGCGGTGGCTGCTGAAATCGGCGGTATTGCCGTTCAGTGCGATGTGACGAAATCCGCATCGGTTGAACGCGGGTTTGCGTCGATCGTTCATGCCTTTGGCGGGCTGGATATCCTGGTGTCGAATGCCGGTGCCGCGTGGCAGGGCCGTATCGGAGATGTGGACGAGAAAATCCTGCGCGACAGTTTCGAGCTCAATTTCTGGGGACATCAGCGGTGCGCGCAGGCTGCCGTCGCTATCATGAAAGCCCAGGGAACAGGGGGAGCGCTGCTGTTCAATACGTCGAAGCAAGCGGTCAATCCAGGCCCTGATTTCGGCCCCTACGGCCTGCCCAAAGCGTCGACACTTTTTCTGTCCCGCCAATATGCACTTGATCACGGGGCCGATGGCATTCGTTCGAATGCGGTCAATGCCGACCGGGTAAGGTCCGGGCTGCTGACCGATGAAATGATTGCCTCGCGTTCAACCGCAAGGGGGCTTACCGAGGTGGATTACATGGGCGGGAATCTTCTGGGCCGTGAAGTAACTGCGGATGACGTTGCACAGGCGTTCCTCGATCTGGCGCTGGCCAAAAAGACCACCGGCGCCGTCATGACGGTCGATGGTGGCAACATTGCCGCGGCCCTGCGCTAGGTCATAGAAAAACCCTCTCCCGGTAAGGGAGAGGGTTCTGGCCGTGTTCGTCGAATGCCGGATCAGGAGGCGTGTTCGTCCATCCAGCTCAATGCGCGACCGAAAGCGCGCTTTGCGGCGCCTTCGTTGTAGGAATCGCGATCGTCGCAGGTGAAACCGTGACCGGAATCGTCATAGACGTATAGCGGGCTGTCCTGCAGCGCATCCTTGATCTTTTGCAGATCGTCGAGCGGGATCGCCGCGTCCTTGTCTCCGAAGTGGAACTGGACCGGGCATTTCGGCTTCAGCTCACCGACCTTTGCCGCGATACCGCCGCCGTAGAACGGCATGGCAGCTGAAACGCCGTCTACCGTGCAGGCGGCGATGTAGGTTGCGTAGCCACCGAAGCAGAAACCGATCACGCTGACCTTGCCGGCGGAGGCAACTTCTTTAACCGCAGCGCCGATATCGGCGGTGATCCATTCATCCGTGATCTTGCCACGGGTTTCACGGCCGATGCCGAAATCAGTCTCGTTGTAGCCGAGTTCGATGCCTTTTTCGACGCGGTCGAACAATGCGGGGGCAATTGTCTCATAGCCCTGTTCGGCGAAGTAATCGACGGTGCGGCGGATCTGGCCGTTGATGCCAAAAATTTCCTGAACGACGACGAGTGCGCCTTTCACAGCGCCGGATGGTGACGCCTTGTAGGCGTCAAGCGTGTGGCCGTCGGATGTCGTGAGTGAGATTGTCTCTCCCATAATTCTCCCTTTCTCTGGGTCCCTGATTGAAGTCAAAACGCGTTTTATTTTCTCGCGGCAGATCTTTTATCCCGCTGCGGTAGATGTAACTTAGCGCGCTGGATCAGACGTTGAAACGGAAAAGGATGATGTCGCCGTCCTTGACCGTGTAATCACGGCCTTCCTGGCGCATTTTGCCTGCTTCCTTGGCACCCTGTTCGCCGTTATTGGCGATGTAGTCGTCATATCCGATGGTCTCGGCGCAGATAAACCCACGCGCGAAATCGGTATGGATGACGCCCGCCGCATCGACCGCTTTACTGTCGCCGGGAATTGTCCAGGCACGGCTTTCTTTGGGGCCGGCGGTGAAATAGGTGATCAGGCCAAGCAGTTCGTACCCGGCGCGAATGACGCGTTCCAGGCCGGTACGTTCCAGCCCGAGGCTT
>Ga0209308_10004426_pt1 | contig 11144 bp, 13 predicted proteins | sample COGITO_mtgs_1204_3_FD_184806 | JGI IMG/M metagenome (GOLD analysis project Ga0209308, IMG submission 184806) | Pelagic marine microbial communities from North Sea - COGITO_mtgs_120405 (SPAdes) (version 2) | ecosystem: Environmental > Aquatic > Marine > Epipelagic ...
TTTGGCGATCCATATGGAATTGAAGCGATAATTTATGAAGATAGCGAAAGGCGTTCAATGCCGCGCCACGAACAGCGCGTTGTGCCACCTTGGCAAAAAGATATTGTTTGGCCTCGCTAAACACCTGTTGGCCAAGCCGCGCCAGCGCATAGCCCCCAACAAGAAACATCAAAGCCGACATAGCAAAGCCAGAATCGCCATTCACAAGATCAACCGCCGCCCCATAAAGAAGCGGTGTGACCATGTTTGAGCTTTTCGCGGCAATAAGACAGGCAAAGGCAGCACCAATCCGCACACGGATTTTATTATCGCCACGCGGGGCGGTGTAATGCATCAGCGCGCGAAGAAGCGACGCCGTTTTGCGCAAATTGGACGAAGCCATAGCTGCCTTACAATCGTTGCAACTTGCTAGGGTTTATGATGGTGTTGAAACTGAAAAGCTCTCACCACAGCCACAGCGGGCAATTTCATTGGGATTATTGAAAACAAATTTGGCGGAAAATTTATCTTCCTGCCAATCCATTTGTGAGCCAATCAAAAACATCACGGCGGTTGGATCAATAAATAAGGTCACGCCGTCCTGTTCGATTTTATCTTCAAATGGCTTTTGCTCGGTGGCAAATTGAACATCATATTGCATGCCCGAACAGCCAGCCGTTTTCACCCCGACACGAAGACCAATCACATCATTGTCAGCCCGCGCCATCAAACGTTGAACATGGCCGGTCGCAGCTTCGGTCAAGGTCACAATTGGTTTTGTTGGGTCAAACATATTTTTCAAGCTCCAAATAGTCGGTCTTTTGCGAACCGCTCATTTAAAAATCCAAAGCAAGGCGTGCATCATCGCTCATACGCTCTGGTGTCCAAGGCGGGCTCCAGACCAATTCGACCGAAACTTCGCCAACGCCGTCAACCGCAGCCAATGCCCGCGCCACCTGCCCTGGCATTTCACCAGCAACCGGACAGCCGGGTGCCGTCAGTGACATGGTAACATAAACATCACCATTTTGCCGCCGTTCAACATCATAGATCAGACCAAGATCATAAATATTGACCGGAATTTCCGGATCATGAACCGATTTCAGCGCATCTTCAACGGCCACTGGATCAGCCTGTCCAGCCGGATTTTCAAGCGCAGCACCAGCCTTGGCAATATAGCCATTGCTGGTATCGGGCAGAAAATCGGCAAGACCCGGCCCCGCATGATCTGAACCCGCATGATCTGGCGCGGCTGTTTTGATATCGTGATCTTGTGTCATCCCCCGCCCCTATGCGAAAATCCGGTTCACTTTTTGCAGCGAAATTGCCAGAGCGTCAAATTCTTCACGCGTGGTGTAGATGCCAACCGATGCCCGCGCGGTTGATGGCAGATCATAAAAATCCATTAATGGCTGGGCGCAATGATGACCAGCACGAATGGCCACACCATCATTATCAATGATTGTTGAAATATCATGCGGGTGGGCGCAATCCATCGTGAAGGATACAACACCCGATTTCCCAACGGCCGTGCCGATCAGGCGCAAGCCATCAACCGCCAAAAGCCGCTGATGCGCATAGGAAAGGATATCTTGTTCATGCGCCCGAATGGCTTCCATACCAATCGATTGCACATAATCAACCGCCGCGCCAAGGGCGATGGTTTCGGCAATGGCCGGTGTTCCCGCCTCAAAACGATGCGGCGGCAAAGCATAGGTAGATTTTTCGATGGTCACGCGGTCAATCATATCGCCGCCACCTAAAAATGGAGGTAATTCTGCGAGAATTTCGGCCTTGCCCCATAGAATGCCAACACCATTTGGCCCATAAAGCTTATGTGCAGAAAAGACATAGAAATCAGCATCCAAGGCCTGAACATCAACGGGCATATGAACAACGCCCTGACAACCATCAACAACCATAAGCGCATTGGCGTCATGCGCGATCTTGGCCATTTCGGCAACCGGAAAAACGGTACCAAGCACATTTGAGACATGCGGCACCGACACAATTTTGGTTCGGGCTGAGATCATGTCGGTAAAAGCCAACATGTTGAAACTGCCGTCTTCATCAACCGGAAAGGCACGAAGAACCGCACCGGTCTTTTCGACCACCATTTGCCACGGGACGATATTCGCATGATGTTCGGCAATGCTGACCAAAATTTCGTCCCCTGCCTTTAATCTTGGCAAGGCCCAGCATTGTGCAATCATGTTCAAGGCCATTGTTGCACCAGCGGTCAGCACAATTTCATCGCCTGATTTTGCGCCAATGAAATGCGCAACCTTGCCACGCACCGCCTCATAGGCATCGGTTGACGCCTCTGACAGGAAATGCAGGCCGCGATGAACATTTGAATAAGTATCACAATAGGCCGAAACCAACGCGTCAATCACCACTTTTGGTTTTTGCGCCGATGCTGCAGAGTCAAGATAAACCAATGGCTTGCCATGAATTTTACGTGACAAGATTGGAAAATCAGACCGGATTTTTTCGATATCATATCCGCCAGTCATGCTGGTAACTACGGCATTTGCATCCATTATTTATCTCCGGATTCAGAACGGTTTGATGCCGTCATCCATGCGGTCGTTACCGGCCGCAACAGTTCTGCCAATGCGGGGTGGCTGATGCTGTCAATGGCATCATCAAGAAACGCCGAGATCAACATTCCACGCGCCGTGTCACGGTCAATACCGCGGCTTGTCAGATAGAAAAGCTGGGTTTCATCAAGCTCGCCAACCGTCGCCCCATGAGCGCATAAAACATCGTCAGCATAGATTTCCAATTCAGGCTTGGCGTCGGCTTCGGCTTTGCGCGACAAAAGCAAGGCACGGCTCATCTGCTGGCCATCGGTCTTTTGCGCATCTGGTGCAACATGCACCTTGCCCTGAAACACACCACGCGCCGAATCATCAAGAACCCCCCGGATAATCTGGTTTGACACGCAATGCCCTTTGGCATGGCTCATATTGGTGGTGATATCATGATGCTGATTTGCCCGACCAAGATAGATTGCCGATAAGGTGCAATCAGCATTTTCACCCGTCAAGGTGATATGCGTTTCCAGACGTGCCAATTGACCTCCAACAGAAATCTGAAACCCTTCAAAAATCGAGCCTTCACCAAGCGTCAAGCCAGTTGCCGCCAGATGCGCGCTTTGCGCTGAGTCATGCTGTACCTTGGCATAATCAAGACGCGCCTCGTCACCAACCTCGATTGCCATCAATGGCGCTGACAAACCAACAGCTGATTGATGCCACTCAGCCAGAACAGCCGACGCACCATCAGCAAGCTTGACCGACACGACCGGATGCGAAGACACCCCATTATCATCACCGGTAAAGGCCAAAATGATCGGCAAATCAACCTTGCCTGCAATCTCTAAATACAGACCGCTTGTCATCACGGCCAGCGACAGGTCGCTAACCGGATGTGACGCTGGCACCGATGCGGCAAGCGCGGCAAGGGCAGTGTCATTCTCGCTTAAAAAGCTAGCGGTTACGCCATCAGGCAAAGCGGCAAGCCCAGCAACGTCCAAAACACCGTTGCTAAAGGACAGGACCACCGCATTTTCCGGCAAGTCAGCCGAAATGGCCGCGGTTCCCGCCGCTGCACAAGCCGAGGCTGGACGTAGATCCATTTTTTCAAGGCTCGCCAAGCGGGTAAAACGCCATTGTTCGACCCGGCTATGTGGCCAACCTGTTTCCTGCCAGCGCGTCAATGCCCCTGCCCGAACGCCGGTCAGTCCAGCTAGCTGGTCTAAATTAGGCTGCATCGTCGATGCCGACATAACCCGACTCCTCTACCTCAAGTGCGAGTTCTTTACCGCCAGTGCGGCGAATTTTGCCACCGGCCAAAATATGCACATAGTCAGGAACAATATGGTTTAGCAAACGCTGATAATGGGTGATCACAAGCATGCTTCGGGTTGGATCACGCAATAGATTCACACCATCAGAGACAATTTTCAATGCGTCAACATCAAGCCCTGAATCGGTTTCATCAAGAACTGAAAGAACCGGCTCGAGAAGCGCCATCTGCAAAATCTCATAGCGTTTCTTCTCGCCACCAGAAAAGCCAACATTCACCGCCCGCTTTAGCATATCGTCATTGATGCTGAGATGTTTTGCCTTGGCACGAACCAGCTTTACAAATTCCAACTGGTCGATTTCATCTTCGCCAGCTTCGATCCGGCGGGCATTAACGGCGGCGCGCAAAAAACTCATGCCGCCAACACCCGGTAATTCTACCGGATATTGAAAGGCCAAAAACATGCCTGCAAGGGCCCGTTCATCTGATTCCATTTCCAACATGGAAACGCCATTCATCAGAATATCACCGCCCGTGACCTCATAGCCGTCACGGCCAGCAAGCACATAAGACATGGTGCTTTTGCCAGATCCATTCGGCCCCATGATGGCATGAATTTCACCAGCATTGATCGTTAAGTTAATGCCTTTCAGGATTGGCGTATCACCAACCGAGGCGTGGAGGTCTCTAATTTCAAGTAAAGGTGCCATAAGTCTTTTCCAATTATGTCTAGTTATTTTTGGTTTGGTTTTAGCCAACCGAACCTTCAAGGCTGATGCCGATAAGCTTTTGGGCTTCCACCGCAAATTCCATTGGCAGTTCCTTCATCACTTCCTTGCAAAATCCATTGACAATCAGCGATACAGAGTCTTCAGTTGAGATGCCCCGTTGCTGACAATAAAAAAGCTGGTCTTCGGAAATGCGCGAGGTGGTGGCCTCATGTTCAATTTTGGCAGTTGGGTTGCGCGAAACTATATAGGGAACCGTATGCGCCCCACATTTATCGCCAACAAGAAGCGAATCACATTGGGTGAAATTACGCGCATTTTCAGCGCCGGGTTGAATGCGAACCAGACCGCGATAGCAATTTTGCGATCGGCCTGCCGAAATACCTTTTGAAATGATTGTTGACCGGCTGCCTTCTCCAATATGGATCATTTTGGTGCCGGTATCGGCCTGCTGGAAATTATTGGTCAGCGCAACCGAATAAAACTCGCCAACCGAGTCTTTGCCTTGCAGAATACAAGATGGGTATTTCCAAGTGATCGCTGATCCAGTTTCAACCTGTGTCCATGAGATTTTGGACCGGTCACCTCGGCATGCGCCACGCTTGGTTACAAAATTATAGATACCGCCAAGGCCGTTTTCATCACCAGGATACCAGTTTTGCACAGTTGAATATTTGATTTCGGCATCATCCATCGCCACCAGTTCGACAACCGCAGCATGAAGCTGATTTTCATCGCGTTGCGGTGCCGTACAGCCTTCTAGATAGCTGACATAGGATTTATCTTCGGCAATGATCAAAGTCCGTTCAAACTGGCCTGTATTGGCCTCGTTAATGCGGAAATAGGTCGATAATTCCATCGGGCAGCGAACCCCCTTTGGAATATAAACGAATGATCCGTCGGTAAAGACAGCCGAATTCAAAGCCGCGAAATAATTATCGGCAACCGGCACAACCGAGCCGATATATTTCTTCACCAAATCAGGATAATCACGAATAGCCTCGGAAATCGGGCAGAAAATCACCCCAACCTTGGCCAATTCACCGCGAAATGTAGTGGCAACCGACACTGAGTCAAAGACAGCATCAACCGCGACAACACCGGCAAGAATCTTTTGCTCGTCAAGCGGAATGCCAAGCTTGGCATAGGTTTTCAGCAATTCTGGATCAACTTCATCCAGTGACGCTGGTCCCTCACCCCTTTTTGGCGCCGAATAATAATGGATATCCTGATAATCAATCGGTTCAATATCCAGTTTGGCCCAATCAGGCGATTCCATTTTTTGCCATGTCGCAAATGCTTTCAAGCGCCAATCAAGCATCCATTGTGGCTCATCCTTCTTGGCCGAGATAAAACGGATAATATCCTCGTTCAGGCCTTTGGGTGCCTTGTCCGATTCAATATCGGTCACAAACCCATATTTATATTTACCGGTTGCTTCTTCAAGTGTGTCGATGGTTTCTTGCGTTGCGACCATAAGGCTGGTTCCTTTTTATAGTAACGTTATGCCGACTATTGCCTGGACAACTGACTGTCGTCTTCGGTTATTGACGGTGACACCGGCAAGGGAAACAATTGTGCCGGATCAGTTAAATCTTCAAGGCTGACATCATTCAAGGCATTTCGAATGGCAAGATTGACATGGTTCCAATGGCTGCTCATGAAACAGCAATTGCTAACCGCGCATGGGTCTTGCGCTCCATCGACGCAATCAGTCACCGCAATCGGGCCTTCCATTGCTTCGACAATATCAACAAGCGAGATGGCTGCCGGTGCTTTGGTTAGCCGATAGCCACCACGCACCCCGCGCTGGGTTTCAACCAAATCTGCAGCCAAAAGAATTTTCGATACTTTCGCCACGGTTGGCTGTGCCAATCCGGTCAATTCAGCCAGATGCGCCGTTGCCAAAACATCGCCATGCCGATGCGCAAGCGCACCAAGCACAACAATGGCATAATCGGTCATCCGGTTTAAGCGAAGCATATCAGCCTATCTGTCCCGTCTATTCTATCGAGCCGGTCATTTCAAAAAGCGGAAAACCCTTTTGAAAACGGCGTTTTTGCGAATGATTATCATAATCAAGACCAATTTAGTCCTGATTATCTCTAGATAGACCGACCATCTCATTTTTTCAAGGCAAAGGGCGGCAGTTTTTTGAAAAAAAAGGCAAAATCGCAATAAAAAACCGGCAAATTGCCGGTCGGGAGAAAAACTATAGACGAAACCCCTGCCAATAGGGCAGATCGCCGCTAAGGCAAAAACCTAGTTAAATGCCTCGGGATGAAGCACGTAGCGTTCGCCATCAAGCCCGTCAAACATATCATCAACGTCAGGATGGCTAACCGGGCCATTTTCGCCATCCGGAAGCAAATTCTGTTGGCTGACATAGGCAGTGTAATAGCTGTCTGAATTTTCCGCGAGAAGATGATAGAAGGGCTGTTCTTTATCGGGGCGCACTTCGGCTGGGATGGCTTCATACCATTCGTCGGTATTGTCGAACTCAGGATCAACATCAACAACCACGCCACGGAACGGATAGACGCGATGACGTACAATAGCACCAATGCCAAATTTTGCGCTTTTATCGTTCATAAAGTGATGATGCCTGTCAGCAATGCCGGGGTGAAAGCCAGAATTGAGCGCGCCCTGCAAAGCAAGGAGCAGATGTAACTAGATACGCTCTTTAACTTTCAATACTTGTTTGCCACGATACATACCGGTTTTGAGATCGATATGATGCGGGCGATGCAATTCACCTGTGACCTTGTCTTCAACATAGGCATCAGAAGACAATGCGTCATGCGCACGCCGCATGTTGCGCTTGGACTTGGTGATCTTACTCTTTGGAACAGCCATTTTTTTGCTCTTTCTAATGATCTGACGGTGCTGATTAATCAGCGCTGCGCCAGATTTTGCGACCGGTCGATCTGGTGATCGTTTCAACCGCTGATAATTGATGCCTGATGCGTAGCGGCTGGCAAAATCACGCCGCCTACAAACCGGACTGTGGTTTAGGCGAAACACCAAAGATTGTCAAGAGATGGAACAGCAAAAGCATGATGACAATTTTTGTCAAAAAACCGTGCTGCATTAACAGTTTCTAAATTATTAATCTCTATTGTTAAAAGCAAGGAATAGGTTCACCTGCCCGTCTGCGATGCTGTCGCCCCAATGGCTCATGAAAGGAGGCGTTTCATATGACTTATTCTGATTTCAATCCTCAGCTAGTTCGAGACCCGTTAAAAAATGGTGCTGATTTTAACGTTTGGCCTGATCCTGCTTGTGCTTGCTAGCGCTGGCAAGCTTCATGCCGACGATCATAGTAAAACGCTCATGCAATATATGACCGGTCTAAAGCTGTTAAAAGATCAAAGCCAAAATGGAATAACCGACCATGCCAAAGATAATATCTGGTTTACCATAGCCGCCCATGGAGAGCATAAAGGGGCGTTGTTTCACCTTGGGGTTTCTTATGAAAAGGGCCAGGGTGTGGAAAAGGATTTAAGGCTGGCAGCGCATTTTTATCATCTGGCCGCCACACGGCATCATGTCGCCGCGCAATATAATCTAGCGGTGATGATGGCAAGCGGAAAAGGCATCAACCGCGATCTGGAAAAAGTCCTCACTCTGATCTTGATTGCCAAACAAAATACCGGCCCCAAACCCAATGCCAGATTGCGGTTAAATCAATTTCAAACTGCCATTAAAGGAATGCTGAACAATGCCCAAATCAGCCCCACCGAATGGCAGGTGGAAAAATTATTTGGCACGCGCATCTAGCAGGGCTTGAAATCAAATTTGCAATTCCTAAATCAGTTTTGTGACGCCGTTACGGGTCACGACTTGTACCAAAGCTGCTGTCTTGCTGAACAGGAGATGGCAGATAACTCGCTTTTAAAAGGAGATGAATATGACTTTTTTTACTACCCCTATGGCACGCCAGTTTGTTGGGTTTGACTCATTGTTTGACGAGTTGAACGCGCTGGCAGACCGAAAAGAATCAAACTATCCAGCCTATAATATCGCCAAAGATGATGATGAGCATTACCGGATCGAACTGGCACTTGCCGGTTTCAGCAGTGATGAAATCACCATCCAGACCGAAAAGGGTATTTTGACAATCGAGGCCAATAAAGCCGAAGAGCGCGGAAATTATATCCATCAGGGCATTGCCAAGCGCGGATTTTCCAAAATGTTTCGGCTTGCCGAATATATGAAGGTCGATGACGCCCAGTTTGTTGATGGCATTCTAACGGTGTTTTTACATCGCGAAGTGCCCGAAGCCGACCGGCCAAAGCAGATTAGCATCAATGCCAATGCAAAAAAGCTGGTCAAGGCTGCCTAACGGCTTAAAATCAAACTTAAAACATCCAAATAACAAAAGCGGGTCACAAAAGGCCCGCTTTTTCATAGTAATGATCTATGGCCTTGGGCGTGTTATTTTCCCATCAGGCTAAGAAAGGCGCTTTGGAACCGGTCTTTATCCACATGGTGCGCGGTTTTGACTGTTGCAAGCTTGTCATTAACCGTTTGATCGGCAGTGGCAAGAAGGCTTTTGATCGCTTTTTGACGATGATCTTTTTCAACCTTTGGTGCTGATTGCGGTTCTGGCGCACCACGCTTTATGGCGGTCACCGCAACCGGCGCGGCAGGGTCAGCGCGATCAACAGTCATTATATGTCACTCTTTATCTTCAGTGATTTTTGGCAACAACATTTCTTGCCAAACGTCTTTATAAGCACGGTCATTGATCCGCTTATAAAGCGCTTGTTCATCCGGCCCATCAAAAGTCAAACCACCACCAATCAATTGCTTGCGCCTTATTAGGCCCAGAATATTGGCATGCGTGGCAGCCTGTTGAATCAACTCATCCAGTTGTAATGTCGCTTTCTTAGACTCTTTTGGCTCTATATATTCAGCTTTAATTGCTGCCTGAACTCGTTGCAACGCGTCCGATTTAATTGATGCCAGCTTGGAGAGTGATGATTTAGTAACCCGTTTAACCGCAGTTTCCAAATCATCTTCTTGCTGCACAGTTAACCGCGGCTTGACCACTTTTAATTCACTTTTTGAACTAGTGTCGATGTTTATGAATTTGTTTTCTTTGAGCACGGACACAGCACTAGCAATGACAATCGGGTTATGAATAATGACCTTAAACGTTCCGGCCATTGGATCAGGGCCAAGGTCGATTTCAGCAAAGTCACTTAGCCGGCGTTTTTTACCCTCAAATTCGATATTGGCGAGCCGAAAAAGATTAAGGATTGCGAGTGCTGACCCAACCTCGTTCAGTCGCTCAACCAACCCCTCCAACTCAATGACCATTCGTTCCTTGGCAGCCATTGAATAGGAATCGTCAGACAGTTTCATATCCAGTTGCATGGCCAATTCCTTAAATTTTCAACATATATTATGTGAAACATAGTGTATAAGTAAATTAGATAATTGAAAGCCTCGACAAAACGCGATCAACGTTGGAAATTTTAACTGCTATATTGGCATATCTGTTACTCGCTGATTACCGAAAAACGGCGCAGGCAAAAAACAGGCAACGCCCGCAAACATAACATGGCTGGCTGGCATTTAATCTGGATACGATTTGAAAAAATTTGGTGGAGCCAGACGGGATCGAACCGACGACCTCCTGCTTGCAAAGCAGGCGCTCTCCCAGCTGAGCTATGGCCCCTAAATCCGCACGAGATTTGTGCTTAGGCGTTCTGGCGATGCACCAGAACAGGCCGCTTTATCTGCCAATGTGCGGCGCTGGTCAACCCTTTTTTACGGATATTCACGGTTTTTTCTGCTGCAAGTTCCTTATCTGTTAAAAACCGCACTGATTCAGATCAATTATGCCCCATTTCTCGCTACTAAATCGCGCCTGCCCGCGTGCCAACGTCATTGCCGGCAGGGGCAAAATCTGGATTATTGGCAAACTGGATAAATGCCTGGTCTGGGTTCGCTTTCACGAAAAAGGGCGGCAAAGCGCCGCCCTTTATTATGCATTTCAATTCAATATCTACCGGCTTGTTGTTAGGCGCAAAGTTCTTCGCCAATGGCATCCAGAACCGCCTGATAGACAATCTTGCCACCAGCCACATTCAGCCCATTTGCCAAATGCAGATCATCGTCAAGCGCGGCAACACCCTTGTCAGCCAACTCCAGCACATGCGGCAAGGTTGCGTTATTCAGCGCTTCGGATGAGGTGCGCGGCACCGAACCTGGCATGTTGGCAACGCAATAATGAACGATACCATCAACCATATAGGTTGGCTCATCATGTGTTGTGGCGCGTGATGTCTCAAAACAACCACCTTGGTCAATCGCCACATCAACAAGAACAGCGCCTTGACGCATCGTTGCCAGTTGCGCGCGCGAAATCAGCTTTGGCGCAGCCGCCCCCGGAATCAACACAGCACCTATAACCATATCGGCAGATGTTATGGCTTCGGCAATCACCGCATTACTTGAATAGCGTGTTGTGATGCTATTGCCAAAAATATCGGACAAATAACGAAGCCGCGGCACCGACCGGTCAAAAACCGTGACGCGCGCGCCAAGACCAACGGCCATTTTCGCTGCATTCACCCCGACAACCCCGCCGCCAATCACCAAAACATCGGCAGG
>Ga0209308_10004435_pt1 | contig 11131 bp, 10 predicted proteins | sample COGITO_mtgs_1204_3_FD_184806 | JGI IMG/M metagenome (GOLD analysis project Ga0209308, IMG submission 184806) | Pelagic marine microbial communities from North Sea - COGITO_mtgs_120405 (SPAdes) (version 2) | ecosystem: Environmental > Aquatic > Marine > Epipelagic ...
CGCTTTACATCATCCGCACTAAGCCCATACAGCTTTTCGATATCGCCAAAGCTGGTATGGTCGGACAAGGCCATCTCAATCACCTCGTTGATGTCATAATCTTGCGACAAATCGGTGTCCTGCAATCGTTGGGCGTTATGCGATTATGTTTCGCGAATGGCAAAATAGCATGAAATTTCGGCTTGTGGCGATAAAAGCATGATTTCGGTTTTTCCGCCGGGGCGATGCTAAAAAGGTCTGGACAGAAAAAGGATGATTGCGACAAGGACAATTAAACATCTGGTTTAACGCAGCACCCAAATCCGGCAAAATTAACTCTCATAGCGGGTTTCACCACGCCGTGTTGTGTCGGTATTGAGTTCAATGAATAGCGGATCATGCGCCCGTTGTGAGCAGTTGTGTCTAAGGCATAGATGACAGGTAATGCCGATCTTGCTGAAGGCGTCATTGGCTGGTTTTGGAAAAGCCGATGTATAGATCAATTTACTTGCATGTTTGATATCGCAACCAAGTGATATCGCCAATCGGCGGTCTTGGGTCTGCATTGAGAAAACCGGACGTTCAGTGGTTCGTGCCAGCGTGAAAAATTTCTCGCCATCGGTTAGTTCCACATATTGCGGCAGAATAACCCCGGGCGTTCGAAACGCCGTGTGCAAATTCCAAACCGGGCATGATCCGCCATGTTCGGCGATGTTAAAGCTCGTGGCATTAAAACGCTTCGTGACATTGCCAGCTTTATCAACCCGCAGAAAGAAAAAGGGAACCCCGCGTTTGGTCTCGCGTTGCAAGGTGGTTAAACGCTGGCAGACCTGTTCGAATGAAACGGCAAAGGCCGAGGCCATTCGGTCAATGTCATATTTGCTTTGCTCTGCCATCGCATGGAAAGCGTCATAGGGCATCAATAGAGCCGCCGCGAAATAGTTTGCAAGTTCAACATGACAGCGTGCAAGAGCGCGTTGTGATTCGAAATTATTGTCGGATGTGATGTCGTTTAAGATGGTTTCAGACTCAACAAAACATAGAATATGGGCTAGCTGAAATGTGCGGTTTTGATAATCCAAGGCCTCGGAAAGTTTAATAATGCCAGCCTCAGCATCAAAAATCCGCAGTGAATCTCTCATTTTTTCAACAGGCTGTGTCTCAACAATGATGCCATGTTTGCTAAGAAGCCTCTGTTGAAGCATGCTTTGCATTTCATATGGCTGGCTTGGCTGTTCGCGTCTCAGTGCCTCGGCGGCTTGTTCGAGGACATCAAAATAATTGAAATGATCTCGAAAAAAGTCGTGAATGATTGCCTCAGGTGAGGCGGTCAGCAACTCGGTTGGCATGCGTTCATTGCCAAATTTCATTATATTATCCATGGCCGTGCGATGGCTTTGGTGAAGTTTTAGGAAATTCTGGACAAGCGATGGCGCATGATCGACCGCGGCCCGCATTTCTTGAAGATCGGGTTGTCTTGCTGCAAATAGGGGGTCCTGCATTGCGTTGCGCAAGTCAGATAGCAGATTTGCGCTTTTATCCATCACAACATCGCGCCAATCGACATTGTAGTTATCCGCCAAGGCCATCAAAATTGAAACCGATAGGCTTCGTTGGTTTTTTTCCAGAAGATTAATATAGGCGGCGCTGACCCCAAGTACGCGCCCCATTTCAACCTGTGTCTGGCCTTTTTCGCGTCGGAGCTGGCGTAATTGCGTTCCAATGAATGTTTTTTGCATGGTTTGATGGCTCCATTCAGCATATTAACAAATTAACAAAAAATAGATTTGTTAAATAAACACTATACACAATAACACCATTTTTCGTGAAATTAAATCAGTAATGTTTCAAGGTGACACTCCAACACCACGGAGGAAGTTATGATTGGCTACAAAACACTGGCTGTACCTGGCCCGACAAATATGCCCCATGAAGTGCAGCGCGCAATGGAAGTTCCGCTTGAAGACCATCGCGCTCCTGATTTTCCAAATTTTACGCTGCCGCTTTTCGCTGATCTAAAAACGATCTTTCGGACTGAAACAGGGCGCGTTTTCGTGTTTCCGGGTTCGGGAACAGGCGGCTGGGAGGCTGCGATTAGCAATCTTTTGTCAGCCGGCGACAAGGTTCTAACCTCGTCATTTGGCCAGTTTTCAACGCTTTGGGTGAATATGTGCCGAGATTTTGGACTCGACGTTCATAATTTTGATGTCACATGGGGTGAGGGCGTTCCGCTCGAAGATTACCATTCTGCGCTTTCGAATGACAAAGCGCACGCCATCAAGGCAGTGCTTGTTTGTCATAATGAAACTGCAACAGGTGTTACCAGTGACGTCAAAGCGGTTCGCCAGATATTGGACGACCTTGGCCATCCAGCTTTGCTTTTTGTTGATGGAGTTAGCTCGGTTGGAAGCCTTGATTTCCGGATGGAAGAATGGGGCGTTGATGTTGCCGTATCAGGATCACAAAAAGGCTTCATGATGCCAACTGGGCTTTGTATTGTCGGTGTCAGCCTGAAGGCGTTAGTGGCCTGCTCGACATCGAGCTTCCCAACAGGTTATTTCAGTTTTCAAGACATGATGAAAATGAATGATCAAGGCTATTTCCCTTATACGCCAGCTGCAACGCTTTTGCGCGGATTACGGGCTTCGATCGATATGTTGCACAGCGAAGGATTGGCAAATGTTGCGTCACGGCACAACCGATTGGCATCGGGTGTTCGGGCTGCGGTTGATGCTTGGGGCCTGAAAAATTGCGCCGTAGCACCAAAATGGCACTCGGATACAGTGACAGCGATCGTCGTTCCTGAAAAGTTTGATGCCAATGATGTTATCAGTGCGGCCTATCATAATTATGGCGTGTCGCTTGGCGGCGGTCTTGGCAAAGTCGCTGGCAAGGTTTTCCGTATCGGCCATCTGGGCTGGCTGAATGAAACGATGGTTTTGCGTGCGTTGGGCGGTGTTGAGATGGCAATGCGCGATGCCGGCATTCCGTTCCAAGCTGGTTCAGGTGTTGGCGCTGCGGTGGAGTACTACACTGATACCCGCCAACCGTTAAGTCTGGCGGCTGAATAGCCTTATAACTGGAGCGTGACTAATTAATGGGCTGGGAAGGGCTGGTCGGGTTTATGCCTGAAAAGCTTTGTCCTAGCCCTTTTTTATTGGGCGGATGCCGGCATGCGCTTGCCAGTAAAAGCAGAATGGCTTCGCTTTTAAGACGTGGTCATTAACTCCAACTTACCGTGTCTTTGGCGTCACGCGCGGTGATCAGCGTTGTTGTGTAAACAACTGTATGATCGCATAAATCATAACGACGGCTTAGTTTTTCGCGGGTGGCTTTTTCTTCCATCGTTTTCGGTATTTTGGATCTCTCCCACATTGATAGATCGGGTCTTCGGGTAAGCAAAAGGGTTGATACGCTATTTTTGTCAATCGGTTGTTGCCGCCAAAGTCCAATCACTTGTGAGTCAAAGCTGCTTTCAAATGATGGCCAAGCCTCCTCGCAAAGCTGTAAAAATTTGTCGTAATTCTCTTTTGGGGTTTTAAACCAGCGAAAGGCATAATTGCCCTGCTTCACCAGTGGTTCGTTCGTTTGTGGGCGTAATGTTGGGGTAAGTAACTTTGTTTTATGACTGTTTATGAATTTCAAATCGCTGAAAATATCATCTGATCTTGATGATGCGGTTTCCATATCTGGCCAAACAGAAATCATCGTCAAAACATCGCGGGGAAGACCAATTTGGCTTCGCCAGATCCCATAGAGCAAAGCGTTTCCATCAGCGTTTTTGAAATGACTGGAATTTTGAACCTGTTCGGCAACCTCTGACCAATGCCGTGGCGCGCAATTAATCTCATGATGAACGTAAATTTGCGACATTGTTGCATCAACTCCAATGGCATTAGACATCATAAAAGATCCCGTTATTATCTCAATCAATCGAAACCGATCTGATGAATGTGGGTTAAATCTTATTGCCACTCATACTGGATAATAAGTAATTATCTGCTTTTTCCTGTAGGGATGTTGCAGACATTGCCTCGCAAGCGCGTTTGCCGGGATTGGTTGACAGTTCCAATGTTGTGCGGTTTAGCTGATAGCGCGTGTTTGAAAAGCCTTCTCGGTCAAGCCAGGAAATTGAATTTGCGCTGATCTCGGTTCGAAGGGTTTCGCTCAACCGGATATGATTTTTTTCAAATCTCAGACGGGATACGCTTTGGCGATCTTCAGCAAACAAAAAGAACAAGGGTTCTTTGGTATCTTTTGACTCGATGGTTATGCAGAGGATTCCAACGCCATTCTCGAATGGTTCAAATGTATTGCTGCTGACCGACTGTATCCCCGCAAAAAAGATCAATGCGATCTCAAAAGCACAGACAGAGAATAGGGTAAGTTTGCGGATCATTTGATTGCACCTAATTTCGATGATTATTTAGTCTGCCGAGTAATAAAATCAAAGTCTAGACCTCAAGTTAATGCGATTGGGCGTGAATGCTGAAAGCCAAAAGCGGTTCGTATAAAACGTTGTTTTTGATCAAGCGTAAACGCTCACCAGAAGTTGCAAACCAACAACTCCCAAAGCAAAATGTAATAAAAGATAGAATTGCTGATCAGTCATCAAATCACTGATTTTACGCCCCAAAATCACCCCAATAGGTATCGCTGGCAAAAGTAGTAGCGAGATAATGAGGCTCGATTTGGACAAAATATCAAGTTCCCAATAAAGCGGGACTTTGGTGAGGTTCAAGATAAAGAAAAAAGCACCTGCTGAGCCGATAAAGACGGTACGTGGTACCTTGCAAGATAATAGAAATATCTGCAACGGGATGCCGCCTGAAACTGAAATAAAGCTGGCAATGCCTGATAATGTGCACCAAAAACCGCCCCAGCTCCAAAGCGCAATTGGCCTGTTTTGCAAGGGTGGCATGGCCACAAGGTCAATTTTGACGGGTAGGAACCGTTTTTTGAAATATAAAAAAGCTGTCAATACCGACATGCTGCCAATAAAGGTGACAAGCGCAGTGTTCGATATGTAATCGAAAAAATACCAACCAAGGCCATGCCCCAATAAACCAAAAATCAACATGATCACAAGAAGTTTGTAATTGATTTTATTGTTTGAAAAAAACACCACCCAGATATCAATAATCAACAGAATAGGCAGTGTGACGGCCAGCGCAATGCGTGGCGACGTAACCAGAATAAGCACAGGTATGCCCAGTGCGACGGCGCCACCAAAACCGGATTTTGAAACCGCAGTGATGAGCACCGCAATAAAACCAATAGCGTAAAACAGGAATGGCGTGGCAACGCCAACTGCGCCAAATAACTCAGTGAAATAGGTCACGCTATTGTTCCGTCCCAAAGTGAGGTTGCCTAGACTTTAGCCACATTGCCTCACTTGGCAAGGTCTAACCATGCTGTCATTTAAGGGCATGCCGAGCATCTATTCAAAAAATATATAAGAAACTGATTTATATGTGAAAACTTCTCTTTACCCAATATTTGAAACCGTATCATCACTTGCGTTGAAAGCGGTGTTCCTAAGCCAAGGTTTTACCCTTTTTTGTTGGGGTTTTTCTATGATGGTAAGATTGTGCTAAGTTTTTGATCCGATGTCACAGGGAAGGTGGTTGCAATGAATATCTTAACCAAACTCGGGTTTGGTGCTTGCGTGGTTTTCGGCGTCTTGTCGGGCGGTTATTACCTGACGGATCTTCGGGCAAATGAGGCTGCGCGACTTGCGGTTGAGGCTTTCAAGAAAGATTTCGAAGCCAGCGTACCATCCAGCACAGTCGATATTGGAACAGTGAAGGCAACCATTTTTGACCAAGAAGCGACGGTCAAGGATTTTTCAATAAGAATTGGAGAGTCGGTTAAACTGTCTTCACAAGCCATTGTTTTAGCTTTGAAAGATGGCGAGATATATTCAGGTGAATTTCGTGATATTCGCTTTAAAGGCTATTTAAACAAAAATGAAAATATTGATGGGGCGGCTGACAGCTTGATCATCAATGATATTGATGTCGCACAAATAAAATCGATCACCGAATCGATAATGGCTAATCCTAAGTCGGTTCCAAATCAAATTGATCGATTGGCATTTGCGCAAATCAAAATTGATGATCTGCGGTTTGATTTGTTTCACAAGGGTGAGCCAAAGCTGGCATTAAAGCCATCTTCGTTTGATTTGGTTGGCGTAAAAAACAGTCAAATCGAAAAACTGAGCATGGCTGGTGAAGTTGAAGTGAGCAAAAATGAATTTGCCCAAGATCGAGCGCGTTTTCAGCTTGGAAATTTAACATTAAATAAGTTTGATTTTTCCAAAATCGTCACACCATTCGTTTATGACAGCGAACAAGATTTGATGGTTGGGCTGCGTGATGGATTTGGCTTGAACGATTTGCAAATATCCGATTTACGCTTTTCTGATGGCGAGAATGAGGCTTATCTGTCTTCTGGTAAAGTTACGGTTTCAAAAGAAAAAATAGCCGATATAGAGGTTAAGGGGTTTGTGGTCGAAGATGCCAGCGAAACCACGACTGTCAGCATTGGCGCGGCGTCTTTGCGGACGCTTGATTTGACGATGCTGGACGCGTCGGTTTTGACCGTTAAGGGGCGTGCCAAAGCGATTAGCACCTATTTAGGTGTTACTGAATTTATGCTGAAGGATGCCTTTGTGCAAAGCGCGGATACCGGCCAAAAGCGGACGGGCGTGATGGGGATCACTCTTGATGATATTTCTAGACATGACGGTCTTGTCACAACTGTAAATCTGAATATTGAAAAATTTATTGTTCCTGTTGACCTAATCGCGCAGGAAAATCAAAATTTTGCCCTCATCGCCAAAGAGATTACCGGTTCCGATGAGGTGATGCTGAGTTTTAAGATGGAAAATAATTATGACGTAGGCCGAAGCACATACGATACGGTTCTTGGCATGGATGTTACCGCGTTTGGCGATCTAATGCTAAAAATTAGTCTGGAAGATGTCCCGTTTGAGAAACTGAAGGCGTTATCCAACGCAAAGGATCCCTTGGACACATTGACAACCCTTGGCGAACTCAATGAAGCCGTTTCCTTTAAAGAAGTTTCGATTAATTATGTCGATGGAATGCTGGCAGATAAAATATTAGAACAGGCGCCGCCAGCAAGCCAGTTGAATGCAATCATCCGTCAACAATTAAACTTGTTTCTGATTTCCTATCCGGCCGAGCGCGAGCAGATACTTGATGCTGTTGCGGGTTTTCTTGAGGGCAAAAATGGCTTTTCGATTGTGCTGGTGGCAAGCACACCAATTCCGGTCAAAGATTTGCTAGAAAAATTCACATCAGGTCAAATCAACAGGGATTTGACGGTCACCGCAATTGGCAGGTAACGCCATATAAACCGCAACTGCTGGATAAGGCGATAATCAATCAATGTTGATGAAAAATAAGGAAAATGGCGGAGAGGGTGTCTGCCTCCCATAGATTCAAGCCATTGATTATGATTCATTTTTCCGACTTCAGGTAATCTTACCCCACATTTCACCCCACATAAAAATCAGGGTTACTGTGGACGTTTCTGAATCAGGTTTGGACTTGATTATAGGGGGTGGGGTCTAGATTGGGCCGGATGTTGCGCCTTCGACCTCGGAGCTTGAGCACTTTTATGGCCTAATTTGTAAAAGCAAGATTGATTGGGATTAGGTAAAAATCTTGCCAGGGTTCAAAATGCCTGCTGGGTCGAAATTCGCCTTGATGCCAGCCATTAGATCAACCGCATCGCCCATTTCTTCACGCAGTGAACCGCGCTTGCCTTGGCCAATGCCATGCTCTCCGGTGCAGGTGCCGCCAAAAGCCAGCGCCCGCGTCGTAAGCCGTTTGGAGAACGCACTAATCTTGTCATTCATCACATCGTCATCTGGCATTGCCAGCGGCAGAACATGGAAGTTGCCATCACCAACATGTCCCAAAATCGGCGCGGTAAGACCATTTTCATTGATGTCTTTGATGGTTTCCTCAACACAAGAAGCAAGGTTTGAAATGGGCACGCAAACATCAGTCGCATAACCCTTTGCTCCGGAAATGAGCGCTAGCGACGCCCAATATGCATCATGACGTGCCTTCCATAATTTGGTGCGTTGCTCTGGGTCGTTCGACCATTGGAAAGGTGATACGGTGAATTCGGCGCAAACCTCGGTAAATCTGGCAACATCATCATCCACAGAGGTTGCGGAGCCGTGAAATTCCACTAGTAATAACGGCTCTTCTGGCAAGTCCAGTTTTGAATAGGCGTTGCATGCGCGAACCTGCAGCGGATCTAGTAGTTCTATGCGCGCCATCGGAATGCCCATTTGCACCGTCATAATCACTGCATCACAGGCTGCATGAATGCTAGGAAAAGAACAAATGCCGCCGGCAATAACTTCTGGAATGCCATGCAGCCGCAAAGTGAGCTCGGTAATGATGCCCAACGTGCCCTCAGAGCCAATGAATAATCGCGTCAAATCAAAGCCGGCGGATGATTTACGCGCGCGTCCACCGACCCGCACGATGCGTCCGTCTGCCATAACCACCTGCATGGCTAGGATGTTGTCGCGCATAGTGCCATATCGTACTGCATTGGTTCCCGATGCGCCAGTTGCCGCCATCCCCCCAATACTAGCATTTGCTCCCGGATCAATCGGGAAAAACAACCCGCTGTCGCGTAGATAATTATTTAGCCACTCACGGGTAACGCCGGGCTGTACTACCACATCTAAATCTTCGTTATTCACTTCTATAACCTGATTAAGCTGACTCATGTCGATCGAGATGCCGCCATGCGGTGCGTTAACATGCCCCTCGAGCGATGAGCCGGTACCAAACGCAATCACCGGACAGCCAAGCTTGTGACACGTTTGCATGATGCTGGAAATTTCTTCAGTGCTCTTGGCAAAAATAACGGCGTCAGGCGGCTGGTTAGCCATTCTAGTAGTGGTGTGACCGTGCTGTTCACGGACCGATTGCGCAACGCTTAACCGATCACCAAACTGCTCTTTCAACGCCTCAATGGCCTGATCTATAGAGGTCTGATTAAAAGTCATTTTTCTGCGCCTTACGCCTATTAAATTACCCGTTATACCTAGCATAAAAGTACGGCACTGCCCAAAAAAAATTACGGTTGGAGAGGGTGTTTTTGTCGTAACATCTTCTTGGATGTGGTTGTTGTTTTAACTAAAGCCAGCTGAAGGGTAACCAAAGTTGACCAAATGTAACAAATGCGGGTCAGAGAACATCATTATGATCCACAAGAGGGGCCACAGGTTCTTTGATGGCTCAAGACCTAATGATCATGGTGGAACCTACTGTGATGACTGCGGTGCAAAGGTCGTTATGGAGGACATTAGTCCGCCAGAGAACGTGATGAACCTCAGTGTTCATCGCATGATGAAGAGGTTAAGTGAGAGTTGGTGTGTTTCAAAAGAGCGGCTAAAGCCTTTAGCCGCTCTTTTGAAAACTGCTGTTTAACAAAGGTACTGGGGGCCAGTTTGTTGGCGTATGGGACCCTTTTTGACGCCCGATAGAAGTTATAGCGTTTAGGTCATAAAAGCATCATAGTCTTTTCAGAGAACATTCGACTAGATGAGACGCAAATGACCAAGCCCTTGATTGCATTGCCTAGCAATTCGCCAAGCCCTTTGAATGTCCATGTTAACAGAAATGGCTTCAAAGAGAGCTTGCATGAGATCGACGTGGCAGTGTGCGATGCTGATGGTTCAGTCATATTAGGCATGGGTGATGTCGAGAGTGTTATCTTTCCACGTTCAGCAATGAAACCACTTCAGTCGATTGCGTTGATCGAGCTGCTAAGAACCCTAAAAGATATTCCTGAGTTTTCAGATGCTGAGGTCGCCCTGATTTGTGCAAGTCATAACGGTGAGACAATGCACACGGACGCCGTGCAAGGCTTACTTGGCAAGTTCGACATATCTATTGATGAGCTTATTTGCGGTGCGCATTGGTCAATGCATCAGGAGACGATGGTGTCACAAGTCAGAACCATGGATGAGCCACACAAGGTCCACAATAATTGTAGTGGGAAACATGCTGGGATGTTGATCTTATCCAAGCTTATGAGTGGTAAAACATTCGGCTATGCAAACTTAACGAATAAGGCTCAGCAACAAATCCTCGGCACACTAGAGTTCATGACAGGTTTGGATTTGATGCAATATCCTCATGGTGTAGATGGCTGCGGCGCGCCTGTGTTCTCTGCGCCGCTTGGTAATTGGGCAAGAGCGTTTGCTCTATTTTCTGGCGGTGGTGATCTGACAGATGCGAGGCATGAGGCTTGCCAAAGGATACGCAAGAGTATCGCTGCAGAGCCATTGCTCATTGCCGGTCATGGCAGAGCATGTAGCGCAATCAACGCGGCCTATGGTGAAGCTATAACCGTCAAAACAGGTGCTGAGGGCGTTTACTCGGCTGCATTTCATGACCTTGGACTTGGTGCCGTCGTTAAAGCAAGAGATGGCAACAAAAGAGGAGCTGAAGTTGCGATTGGTGCAGTTATCAGGGCTTTAGGGTATCCCATCGAAAACTCTGTAAAGGGATTCTTTCAACCTAAGTTGCTAAACTGGGCTGGTGATGAGGTAGGTGACATTACAACGCCTGACTTCGTTTGTTATGACGTAGACAACACATCAGAATAAAACCGACAACAAATAAGAGAGTTACGTCGTGAAATACTCATCCTGCCAAATTGCTATCATTGGGACAGGCATCGTTGGAATTGCCACGGCTTATTACCTTGCCAAGAACCATGGATTGACAGACATCGTCTTAATTGACCGCAATCAGCCAATGACGTTCACATCGGCGCAATCTGGCGAGAACTACCGAAATTGGTGGCCACATCCTATTATGGTTGCATTCACAAACCGTAGTATTGATCTGCTCGAAGATATTGCTACCGAGAGCAACAACCTCATCAAAATGAACCGCCGTGGCTATTCGCTAGTCACACGCAATACCGATATTGATGAGATCATTAAGCAGTTACATGTAGGGCTTGGAGCCACAGCCGATGACTTGATACGTTATCACACATCAAGCGCAAGCCCACAGTATCAATCACCTGTTGATCCAGATTGGGAAAGTGCACCGAGCGGCGTTGATATCCTGCAAAATCA
>Ga0209308_10004439_pt1 | contig 11118 bp, 8 predicted proteins | sample COGITO_mtgs_1204_3_FD_184806 | JGI IMG/M metagenome (GOLD analysis project Ga0209308, IMG submission 184806) | Pelagic marine microbial communities from North Sea - COGITO_mtgs_120405 (SPAdes) (version 2) | ecosystem: Environmental > Aquatic > Marine > Epipelagic ...
AACCATCGCCTTCTAAGATAGCCCGTGAAAGATGCGCTTGCTAGGCTCAGCTCGATATTTCGTAATCACATTTGTCTCATAATGATAGTGAGAATTATATTATTTCGCATCATCGCCTGTATCGAACGTCGATTTCTTTCATTCGCACCGACGTCAAAGAGAAAGAGAGAGAGAGAGAGAGAGAAAGAGAGAAGAAAAATACGCGACGGAAAAAACAAAAGTCTCTTTCACCGTCTTCTTAGGCTCAGGAAGACAGAGATAATCATGACACTATCAGATTATTATTGACGTCAATTGTTTTCATCATCATCGCCTTTCGCGCGCGAAGAAAGAGACGAAAGAAAAATGGCACGAAGACGCGCACCTTACACATATGCTTCGAAGCATACGCGAGGGAAAGAGTTTTGTATCTAATTTCAGCTCAGAACACAGTTTCGTACATTTGTTTGTAATCACGAGTCCACCGCAAAACACATCCAATCGCGGCAGAGAGTCATAAGAAATTGAATGTATTCTCTTAGCATCATCGCTGAGTGAGGCGTGTGCCAAAAACCACCACAAACGCCCCCGAATACAAAACACCAAACACCACGCGCAAAAGAGAAGTGAATGTCTCGCATGTGTGATCAGCTTTTTTTGCCCTAAAACCTTAAACGCCTTTTTATTATCTCTTTGCCTTCCCGAAGAAAGAAATTTTCTCGCACAAAAAACAACACGTAAAGAAGGGTTTGTTTGGTCGTCGGGACAGAACGTCATCTTTACAACAACAACACCATTAAATTACCGAAAAGAGTATGACTACTTCTATAGCTTCCGCCGTTTTAACGAGTCGATGCGCTCCGTCGTCCTCGTCCTCGTCGTCGTCTAAACGAGAAACATTAACAAAATTTTCAATGACGACGAAACCCCGACAGACGATCGCGGTGAAATCATCAAACGCTTTTGCGGATGATGAATTGTACGTCCCACCGGGAGGTTCCATCGTGGACGCGTCCGGGTACGAGATGTTTTCGTCCGCGTCCGGTATAATTCGCTCGGAAACGCAGGCGAATATGGTCGTCCCGCGATCCGAAGCTGGCGATCCGTTTCAAATGCTCCTGAGGCAAAGAATCGTCATGCTGGGGAACCAAGTGGACGACTTCATCGCGGACGCGATTATTTCTCAGTTGCTTTTGCTGAACCAACAAGACCCGACGAAGGAAATCAAATTGTTTATTAACTCGCCCGGTGGGTCAGTCACGGCTGGGATGGGGATTTATGATGCCATGCAGTTTGTGCAGGCGCCGGTCGGGACGGTGTGCATGGGGTTGGCGGCGAGTATGGGGGCGTTTTTGTTAACCGCGGGAGAGAAAGGGAAGAGATTGTCCATGCCGAACGCGAGAATTATGATTCATCAACCGTTGGGTGGTGCGAGTGGTCAAGCGGTGGATATCGAGATTCAAGCGAAGGAGATGATGTTTCATAAAGGACGATTGAACCAGTTGATGGCGTTTCACTCCGGGCAGCCGGTGGAGAAGATTGACGCGGATACGGATCGAGATCGATACATGTCGCCGCTGGAGGCGAAGAATTACGGGTTGATTGACGAGGTTATTGGTGGTGACGACGCTGGGTTGAAGATTGAAGGCGAAATGGCTGACTTTAAGAAGACCAAGGCTGAGTACGTCAGCTGGGGGAATAAGTAAGAAAAAAAAGATTGAGGAGAGAGAGAGAGAGAGAGATGGGAAGAGGAGGTAGCGACGAGAGCTCGACGGAGTTTTTGATATCTTTCTTCCTCCTCTCGCGATATCTTTCGTGTACGTAGGAAATGAAATAGAATTTGTTAATACTAAATAAGATACATATACAGTAAGATGATTTTAACGTCATAACAGAAATAGTGGATAAAGCGCGATTTTTAGAGTCGTTTCGTAGTTGTATTTTTCACAACGGAAAACAAGAAAATTTATTAGTATCGCTCGACTATGTGTTCGTATCATTTTGAATGCGCTCTTGTTGTTGTTATTATTATTGTCGTATTATGTTCTCTTCGAAGTCTCTCTCTTAAAGAATCATAAACGTCTCAAACTCTTCTTCTTATCCACCTTCTTTGCTTTCTTGACGACGTTTGCGTTTTCGCCACCGGCGGATGCCTCTTTCCCTTCCTTGCCGCTGCTACCGTTTTCCTTCCCGGATTCCGACAACGAGTTTCCATCCTTCGCATCCAGCACGTTGCCTTTCTTCTTCGCGGTCGTTGCCGTTGCCGTCGCCGCACCGCTCCCCTCTTCCACTTTCGCCGCGTGAACTTTCGTAAACATCTTCGCCCGGGCAAAGTACTCGTCGTACTCCTCCAACAACATCCTCGCCGCCTCCTCGTTCAACGCGCTCTCTGGAAACGGTTCAATCATCAAGCACCGAATGACCATCAAAACGTGCCGCAAACCTAAATCTGGCTTCCAATCTCGTTTCAACGTGTTCACGCAAATCTCCCCGGACGGTTGTCGTATGTTCGGGTGGAAAATTTTCGTCAAAAAGTACCCTTTCGGCGCCGACGTCGGGTAATCTGCGGGAAGCACCAACTTCATCTTAAACACGCCATTTTCAAACGGCGTGTTCTCTGGACCTCGAATTTCCGCGTACACGTCTTGTACGTTCGATTCCGTCAGTTTTACCTGTTGTTTTTTTGCATGTCGGTGCAAGAGGAAAGAGAGAGAGAAATCCGTTACACGTAAGTTTTGAGCGCGAAAACACCACGCCTTTCAGTAAAAAGGGGAAAAGAAACCGAAATCCCATCATCTCTAACCGCCCCCGACGTAAACGACGACGAAACGATCAATACTATACGAGAACAAGAATAAAGAGAGAACTAAAAAACGTACCGTGATTCCTTCCGCGGGATTCTTCTGTAAATCTTTAATCTGTTTCACGATGGCGTTCACCGTCGCGGACGAGAGGTGTTCCATTCTTCTTTTCTTTCTAGGGGGGTTGTTGGGTCAGACGAAATCTGATTTTTTGGAACCAACAAACAACTAAAACTCTCTCTGTTTTTGCGCGAGAAAAAAGGAACGCACAACAAGCACCAATCGCAGCAGAGAGAAGTGCGTTGCTGTCGCTGTTCTTCGCGGAGAAAGAAGCTTCTCTCGAGTTTCAGAGCGGTGTTTTTTCTCTCTCCCCTTTTGAAGGGGGTGTGAACAGGAGTAAAGTTTTCCCTTCTTTTCTCTCTCGTTGTTTTTACCTAAACCCTATCGTGAAAAAAACCCTAAACTGATTTTTGTCTCTTTTGTTCCCTCCTTGAAGAGAGAAAAAAACATCGGTGTTTTCTACGTCAAACACATCACGCGCAGTTTATTTATGCACATTTCTTCGTCTTCTTTCTCAACTGGAATGAGTGTTCCAGTAAGTGGTAGCAATAATACTTTGTTGTTTCGGCGGGATACTACTTTTTTACCATTATTCAAGAAGAAGAGTAGTATTATTAAGAAGAAACGAATGAAGATGATGAAGATGACGAGGATGCGCAAGAGAGATGATGAAGACGACGAATTTGATGACGACGATGCGCTCACGACGACGATTCAAAGACAAGACCAAGAAACGTTGCGATGCAAACACAAACCGTTGTTTCGAGAGGACAAACCGTTTTTACCGCGAAAGATTTTCTCCAACGTCGAAGGGACGTGGGCGTTTGATACCGTCTCGAGACGGTTGCACGAAGATATTCTGGAAAGAGTCTTCAAGGACAACGCGAAGGATATCTTAAAAGACGCGTCTTCATCAGCGTGTAAGAAATTACGAAAGCTGCAATGGGAGCTAGAGAAGAACGAAAAAGTCACGTACGTGGAGGAAGATGGAGGCGAAGACGTGGAGACGTGGAAAGCGCTCATGCGGGAACACGTGCAAAGTAAAACGAGATGGCAAAGTATCCCGTGGTTGGACGCGGAGTTTTACTTTTATCGCAGAGTGTTGAGCGCGATCGGGTATTTCGACGCGAAGAGCGAAAACTTTGGTAAAGATCCGTTTAAGAAGGATAAGAGGAGAGGGTTGGAGGCGAGTTTGAAACCGGCGGTGAATTTGGCGAAGAAGTTGAAATCGTTCGACGCGAGGAAAGAGGCGGATTTGAGGAGCATGGTTTTCGTCTCTTTGTGGGGAAATCGAGCGGATTTGAGCATTTGGGCGGCGGAGGACGCGGAGAAGGCGGCGGGAGAGTACGAGAGCGGCGGAAGCGATGGGGAAGACGAGGATAAAAAGAACAAGAACGCGCTCTTAACGGACGATTCAAAGGCGCTGTGCGCGTATTTAGCGAGCGGGGAGTTGAAGGGTAAATCGGTGTCTTTAGTCGTGGACAACGCGGGATTCGAGTTGGTGTGTGATTTGGCGTTGGCGGACGCGTTGACGGCGGTGTGCGACAGAGTTGTGTTGCGAGTTAAAGCGCACCCGACGTTCGTTTCGGACGCGACCGTCGAGGACGTTTGGGAACACGTGGATTTTTTAGAATCTGCGTCGTCGAGTAGTAGTAATAGCAGCAGCAGCAGCGGCAGCAGTAGTAGTAGTGGTAAAAGTAACAAAAGCGATAAAACTAGTGAAGAGGGTAGGGAAAAAAGTAAAGATGTCGAGGCGCGAAGAAAGATGGCGTCGCGATGGAAAAGCCACCTGTTGAGCGGTCGGTGGGTGGTTGAACCCGATTTTGCGTGGTGTCAGCCGCAGCCGTTTTGGAATTTGCCGGCACTCGCGAGAGCGTCGTTGAGTTCAGAGCTCAACGATACCGGTTTAACGATAATCAAAGGCGACGCGAATTACCGTCGACTACTCGGAGATAGACTTTTTGATCACTCAAAAGATGCGTTTGAGGACGTCGTTGCGTACTTTCCGTCGCCAGTGGTTGCGTTGCGAAGTTTGAAAAGCGAGTTAGGTTGCGGCATGCCGAAAGAAAAGTGCGAGAGCGCGAGGAAGGCGAGGAAGGATTGGATGACATGCGGTGTATACGGCGTCGTTCAGTTTGTGAGACATCCGGTGCAACAAACTGCGGTGGCGGATGCGGTCGTGAATCAAGCAGATCCGTTCGCGGATTCGCACGAGCTGCAAAAAGTGCTAGTGGCCATAGCCAACGCCTGCGCGGAAATCTCGGAACGAGTAGCCGCGCAGCCGACACTATCACCGTCGGAAAGAGGCTACACCGGGGAAACAAACGAATCCGGAGACGTGCAAAAGAAACTGGACGTGTTTTGTGACGACGTTTTTGAGAAACATTTGATCGAACGCTTACACAATAACGAGAGAAGCGTCGTAAAGGCGTATTTCAGCGAAGAACGAAGCGAGAAAATGGCCAAAAGCGGGGCGGCCGAGGATGATTTTATCGATTTCGGCGCGTCGTTTGTCGTCGTCGCCGACCCTTTGGACGGATCGCGCAACGCCGATATCAACATTCCCGTCGGTTCCATTTTTGGTATTTATCAATTCAAAAACAACGAAAAGCTCGAAGACGTCGTTTTGAAACCAGGACGAGAACTTATCGCCGCCGGATACGCGCATTACGGCAAAGCAACATCCTTCGTCTGCGTCCCTGGACCAAACGCGAACGCCTGCGAGTTTTGTCTCGACGAGAAAACGAAAGAGTTTAAACTCGTCAAAGACAAAATAACTATTCCGGAACGCGGTCAAGTCTACTCCTTGAACGATGCCAGAGAACCCGATTGGCCGTCCGGTTTGAAAAAATACATCGACGACGTGCGCCGGGGCGACGGCGAAAGCGGGAAGAAATACTCCGCGCGATACATCTGCGCGCTCACGGCTGATTTCCATCGAACGATACAAGAAGGCGGGTGGTGCGGAAACCCTCGCTCTCACTTACGCGTCGTGTACGAGTGCAACCCGCTCGCGTTTGTCGCGAAAGCCTGCGGAGGCCGCGCTTCCGACGGCGAACGAGACATATTAGACATTCTCCCTGCTGACTTTCACGAAAAAACGCCGCTCTTCGCGGGATCTAGCGAAGATATCGCCGAGATTGAAAAGTATGAAAACGTGAAACAAACCGAAGGTGGCGGGTATAAGATTTAATATGACATCATTATTTTCCACTCGAGTAAAAAATATCAACAAACACACACAACACACACACACTCTAAAAAGCATCATGTTACAAGAACCAGCGCACCAAAAAGGCGACGGGCCGCAATGTCAAGCATCAACAAAGAAAGGTAAGAATACACGCGCGCGCCAGCGCTCGAGAGAACGTTGAGTTTTGTCCGAGGGAAGGCGCGCCGTAAAAGCGCGTTTGTTTTCCCGAGGAGGTTTCACACTTTAGGGAGATACAAAACTCTCTCACCAACCGAGCGCGCGCGCGCGCACTTTCGCGCCTCTATTTTTGCGCTAAACTGACGATTCTCCTTCATCCCTCTTCTCTCCGTTTGGGTGTCGTTACAAAAGGCGAACAGTGCAAGCGTCCAGCTCAAGAAGGTTCCAAATTCTGTGCGCAACACTCCTCTGCTGCTTAAAAGAGTCTCTCGTTTTTGTATCTATAAACGAAAGAAAAACGGAAGAGAAACAAAACTTTAAAAGAGAGAGAAAGAGAGAAGAAGCGCGTGAGTCTGCGCTGCGCGATGATCACGACGAGAAGAAGTGAGAGAGAGAGAGAACGCGCGTAGTATATACTCCGAGACGTAATAAAAGAGAGACAACACATGCGTGATTTTACCACAAAACGAAAAAACGTTTCACAGAAAACCACACTTCTTTTCCCCCCCATTCTCGTACCTACTAAGAACGCGGTGTTGTTCGAGAATACTAAATGTCGTCCTCCGATCGACACCCACCCTCAGACGAGGAAAAAACGAAGAGACGGAAACGAATAAACGTCTCGGTCGGGATATTAGGCCACGTGGACTCCGGGAAAACCTCCTTAGCGCGAGCGCTTTCGACGTCGTTTTCAACCGCCTCGTTGGATAAAAACCCGCAATCGAAACTGCGTGGGATTACGCTCGACTTAGGGTTCAGTTCATTCGTGAACAGACGAGAGATTTTAACGAGAGATGGTAAAGAAACGGTCGAAGTGGACGTGTGTTACACGATGGTGGACTGTCCCGGGCACGCGTCGCTGATTAAAACCGTCCTCGGGGGCGCGAGTATTATCGATTGCATGATTTTAGTCGTGGATGTGAACAAAGGCATCCAAACGCAAACGGCGGAGTGCGTCGTCGTCGGGGAGATTGCGGTGAAGAAATTGATCGTGTGCTTGAATAAAATAGACTCGATAGAGGACGAGGAGAAGAGGAAGGCGAAAATAGTGCAAGTGGAGAAGAAGATACGGATGGCGTTGTCGAAATCGAAATTCGCGAGTCTCGATTTCGTGGCGACGAGCGCCAGGCCGGGGGGAGGGAACGATCAAGACGTTGGGTCGAAAGAGACCGAGGCGAAACCGATTGGGTTGGAAAGTTTAGTGAAGATTTTAGGGGAACGCGTGCCTAAGGAAAGATTCGAGGAGTTGGAGAGTAAGGCGACGACTTTGTCGTCGACTTCTGCATCAAATTTTCTCTTCGCCGTGGACCATTGTTTCGCGGTGAAAGGGCAAGGCACGGTGCTCACCGGTACCGTTTTGAACGGGTCGTGTAAAGTAGGCGATTTCGTGGAAATTCCGCATCTGAAAGAAGAGAAAAAAGTGAAATCTATGCAGATATTTCGAGAGTCGACGGATAGGTGCGCCAGAGGCGACCGCGTAGGGATGTGCGTGGCCGGTTTAGATCCGGAAGGATTAGAAAGGTTCTTAGTATCTTCACCGAAAACGGTCCCGACGTTTGACCGGGCAATCGTAAGTTGCGAGAAGATTCGTTTGCATAAAAGTGAAGTGAAATCGAAAGCAAAGTTTCACGTCACAGTTGGACATCAAACGGTCATGGCCAAGGCGATTTTCTTCGGCGACGCGAATAGTAGTAGCGGTAGTAGTAGTAGTAGCATTAGCGCCGCCTTGACTAGTGAAACGCTCGCAGGTGCAGTAGGGACGCTCTCGTTGAGTAATGGCGATACCGGCGGAAACAATAAAAAGCAGGAATTTGATCGTCAACGAGAGTACGCGTTAGCGAACGAGTTGCTCCACGTGAGCGAAGTCGTGAAGAAAGAAACAGTCGCGGCGGAAGACGAAAAGAACAACGACTCTGAGAATCAAAACGAAGATGAAGAAGACGAGGACACCGCGAACGTGTTCGCCAAGTACTGCTACCTGGAATTTGAGAAGCCCGTCACTGCTCCTGAAAATGCACTTTACATAGCCTCAAAACTCGACGTTCCAGAAGGTTCCAACGTGTGTCGACTGGCGTTTTTTGGCAAAACGCTCTCCTGCGCCGACACCTCCAAATCACCAAATTTCGCCGAAGAAAACTTACGTCTTTTCTCCGTAAAATCACGCAAAGGTACAATCGAACGTGCAGAAAGCGATAATCGCACGTGCGTTTGTAAAGGCATGTTCAAAAAAGAATCCGATTTGTCCAGTTTCCGAAACATGTTGGTTTGGATGGACTCGAGCGCCGGCGGCGCGAGAGGTCGCATCGAAGGCTCTTTCGGAAAGACCGGTAAGTTCAAAGTCTACTTCGAGAAGGAAATCGATATCAGCAACGCAAAAACGAGTCGCAAGATTACCATGCGATTCAAACGATTCGTCTACGACAAGAGCGAGAAGAGAATCATGGATCAAACTGGTTTGTAGATATTATTTTTATGAAGGAGAAAGCGGAAACGCTTTTTTTTAAAAAACGACGAAAAACATCACAACTGTAAGATCAGAACTGTAACATCAGAACTTAAGCGCTCGTATTCTCTCATCATTCAAAAGAAAGAACAAAATGGAAACGAGAGAGATCACTCCGGAACAAATCGTCATGATAATTGTTTTCGTGGCCATACCCGTAGGCTTGATTGGTTTAATCGTTCTGTTTTCATTCGCGTCGTGTTGCGGGTATCAAATAGCCGTGATTTCTCCAAAAACTTCTCGTTTAGACGATGACACGTCCTCGTCGTCGGGAACGATAGGGTACAAGCACGAATACGACGTGCACGACGATGAATCCACGGACAATGACTTGGAATCGAACGCTGTGAAGACGCCGCCGAAACGATATTCGTTGATTCGCTTTATATCTAACGGGAATAACAAAAACCAGACCAAGTGAGAGAGAGAAGGAAGGGGTTTTCAATTTGCACTTTAATGTCTGCGATAACTATTTATATACAACTACAACTTGCTACTACTACATACACCACGATACATACATTAAGCATTCACTAAATCCGCGCACTACTCGCTTAATTATGCTCTTTCCTATCCAATTTCAACCGCGTCAATCGTCCTCGTACACCTGGCACTGCCGCTCGCGCTTGATGCCGGGATCGCACAATCTTAAAATTCCGGCTTCGGACCACGTCTTCACCAACTCTCCTTCTAAATCAAACGCGTGGCTTTCATGCGCGCGCAACTGAATCGAATCCATCACCGAGTGTCGTCCATCCATGGTGGTAAAATAGTGATACGGTGCTCTCAACGTGTCTCCTTCCCAAGACCGTTCCAAGGACATACCGTACACCGCAACCTTCCCGCATAAGTGTCTCGCGATGTAAATCGCAATGAACCCACTACTCGGTGATACACCAGTCGACAAGTCTCGAAACTTTTTCCGCTTGCTCGGACGTAACTTAAGCAGTCCTTCTCGAAACGCCCTTAACGTCCATCGCGCTCTCGTGGCCACGCCGTGCGCCATGCTAAACACCTTAACGTCGCCGTCTCTTTCTTTTCTCACCGTCGCGGCTAAATGCTCAAACTCTGTCGTTCGCGCTCTCGTTACCACATACGACGCCCCGGCAGTATCGGCAAACAGAAACCCTTTCCCCATCTTCTGATTAAAAATCTGCGTCCACTTTCTATTCAACACCCTCAACGTCGTCTTCTTCCCGGCGAACCGTTCGAAATATTTCGTCGGCGCTTGGTTCACTCTAAAAACCGCGTCGTGATTATCGATGCGCTCGCCTTGTTTCCTGTCCCCAAACGTCGTCAAAACGCCTGAATTTAAAACGACGGCGCACGTCCGGTAAAACTTCATCGACGGATCGTTATTCTCGTTGGAATCCCCTCCTCCGTACGGCGCCGAAGCCGGTAAATTTTTCGACGGAAACCGTATCCGATCTTTCGGTTGTAACCGTCTGTGATTCTCTACCGTTAAAAACAAATCTTCTACTTTGTAATTAAACGGTGATTTTGTTATCTGCAAGGCTACGTTCGTCATCGAGGTTGGATTTTGTATCAACGGTCCATCTCGTCCTCCTCCTTTGTCTTCCTCTTCCTCTCCAAAATCGTTCACATCCACATTCACCTTCTTTGTCTTCTTTTCTTGGTTCGTCTCATCTCCTCTGCTACTACTACTCCCGTTAATTCCAAACATTTCGTTCATCTCCATGTCTTGGTACTCTCCAATCTCTAAATCCTCCAATATCGCGTTCTCGTCGTCATTACTTCTCGTCCTCATCATTTCATCATCTTCAACATCCATCAACTGTATCTTCGAATGTTTTTTATGCGACAGAACGATGCTCGCGAGCACGGCGACGATGAGGATTCGGAGCACGACGTTCTCGATCGTCCTCCTCCTCTGCCTTTTCGACGACGAAGAAGAGGAGGAAGCAGAGGAGGAGAGTCTGCCTTTCCGCATCTCAACAAAGCAGATAGAATACGCGTTGGGGAAAAAGTGGCGAAAGAATTCAACACAAAAAGACTCTCATAAGATATAAACAGAAAGAAAGATGACGACGATGAGCGCTCTCAAAACCCCTCGTTGTTGTTATTGCGCGTGTTCCTTGATGAAGAAGAAAATGAAAATGTTGCCCTTTTCATCATCGTCGCGGAGCAAGAAGAGCTGCACGATTGGTAGGGGACTGAGTCATCACCCCACGGGGAAAGAAGCAAAATCATCAACATCAACATCATCCTCATCATCATCGAAAGAAGAGGGAAAGACATTTTGGATGGAAACTACATCAAAAGAGTGCATCTTAGCCGCGTTGGAGTCGGGATGCGCGTCTGCGTTCATCGTCAGCGATGAAGCGATGCTTGATAAGTTTATGAAATTCACGACACATGCGGATGTGGGAGCTGATGCTGCTCGA
>Ga0209308_10004455_pt1 | contig 11099 bp, 10 predicted proteins | sample COGITO_mtgs_1204_3_FD_184806 | JGI IMG/M metagenome (GOLD analysis project Ga0209308, IMG submission 184806) | Pelagic marine microbial communities from North Sea - COGITO_mtgs_120405 (SPAdes) (version 2) | ecosystem: Environmental > Aquatic > Marine > Epipelagic ...
TATTCAAGCTCTGGAGTCTGCGCGCCAAGCCGCGCTGCGATTGCAACAGGCATGTATCAGAATCGAATTGGCGCACAGCATATGCGCACAACAAATATTGCTGACTTCGGTGTCGAGGGCATAGTGCCTTATGAAGCGGTTCCTCCTGCTTACGTGAAGATGCATAGCCAATATTTCCGCGAGGCTGGTTACTACGCCAGCAATAATGCCAAGGAAGATTATCAATTTCGCAAGACTGTTACCGCCTGGGATGACAGCAGCAGATCGGCGCATTGGCGTAACAGAGCCGAAGGTCAGCCGTTTTTTTCTGTGTTCAACTTTGGAATTACTCACGAGTCACAAGTTTGGGCTCAGGCAGGCAACCCATTGTTGGTAGATGAGAACCTGGAAGTCCCCATTCCTCCCTATTTGCCAGATTCAGAAATTGGCCGCAAAGATGTACGACAAGTCTATTCCAATATTGTCGCCATGGATCAACAGGTCGGTGAGATTCTTAATCAACTGGAAGAGGATGGCTTATTGGATAGCACAATCATCTTCTGGTACAGCGATCATGGAGGGCCACTACCCCGACAAAAAAGATTACTCTATGATTCCGGAATTCATCTACCCCTCATAATACGATTTCCCGATCAATACAGGGCAGGTGAAATTGATGATCAACTTATAAGCTTCGTCGATTTCAAATCCACAATTCTCTCTCTTGCCGGAATCGAGCCGCCAACCTATGTCGATGGCAGAGCCTTTTTGGGAGAATATGCAGCTTCTACCAGTCGAGACTATGTGCACGCCGCTGCCGATCGCTTCGATTCCGAATACGACACCATCCGTGCGGTTCGCGACAAACGATTCAAGTATCTTCGAAACTTTAATCCCGAGAAGCCCTACTATCTGCCACTTACTTACAGAGAACAGATGCCCGTCATGCAAGAACTACTGCGTATGCGTGATGCCGGCCAGCTAAACGAAACTCAGGCACAGTGGTTCAGAACATCGAAAGAAGAGGAAGAATTGTTCGATACTGAAAATGACCCCTATGAATTGAATAACCTTGCGGGGGACACTTCTTACGCAGAAAAATTGGCCGAACTCAGAAATGAATTAGATAGCTGGATGAGCTATATCGATGATAAAGGCCTAATGCCCGAAGTAGATCTGATCAACAGCATGTGGCCAAACTCAGTTCAACCGACGACCTTAAGCCCGATCGCAAGCAAAGCCGAAAATGATGGCGCTATAACACTGCGCAGTAAGACCGAGGGGGCCAGCATCGGCTATCAAATATTGAATGACGGCGAAGAACTTGGAGCTACCTGGCAGATCTATCAAGAACCCTTAGCTATAAACGAAGGCCAGAGACTGCTGGTAATCGCCCACCGTATCGGCTTTACCCCTAGCGCCACGATATCGATTAGGTAAAAGGGGTCGGAGGGATTTAATTTAAATCCCTCCGACCCCTTTTATTGCTCTTCGGTCTAGCGCCTCTCTACTTCACCCCCTCGCATTGCTCGATGCATGGTTACATGGCACACTAAATGACTTAGAAAAAGAAGGTAGCTCACTATGCTGTTAGGCAAAACATTACTGGGGGTTTCTGCCTTTGTATTTATGGGGTATGGACTTGTCAGCCTCGTGTCTCCTGCCATACCCGCAGGTTTTGCGGGCCTGGTGATCAGCAACGGTGACGCTTTTGCCGAAATTGGAGCGATGTACGGCGGACTGCAAACGGGGCTTGGCCTATTCTGCGCATTGGCGTTAGTAAAGCCCGAGTTCTATCGTTCAGGGTTAATACTACTGCTTATTACTATTGGCAGCTTGGCATTGGCACGGCTAGTTTCCGTATTAATTACAACAGACCCTGTAACCTCATACAGCTATGGGGCATTAGGGTATGAATGTACCACCGCGGCATTGGCTCTAGCGGCCCTGGTGAAAAAGTAATATGACTCAACACGAATATATCTTTATTGCCGTATCGATCATTCTCGGCCTAGCGATCACTCGACTGTTGCACACGGCGGCGATGATTACACGCGCCCATAGTCGCGTCATTTTCCACTGGTCCTCTGCAATCTGGACGGGCAGCATCATGCTCTATATTTTGCAGTTATGGTGGGTTGGCTGGGGGTTGCGCACTATCGAGCAATGGGCCTTCCCTGACTTTATTATTCTTGTATTTGGCTCTTCCTGTATCTATGGTGCCGCCGAGATGGCGCTAACCGCACCCGAAGAAGGGACGGTTGATATGTTAAAGGAAAGTCAGCAACTGGGGCGACTCTCGGCTCTATCCATGCTGTTATATTTTCTGGTAGGGCCCTATGTAAATATAGTTATGTACAACAATGCAATTTTGCCATCGATAGTAGTCCCCACTATTGGAATAGTCTTGATGCTACTGGTAATAACAATACCAGCAAACTTTAAACTTTGGTCAGTATTGTTTTCGTTTTACTCTCTCGCCGTGCTCGCATTAACCGTATAAGCATGAACAGAAGATATAAAAGGATAAGAAACAGATTAGCTAACAGGGCCGCAGGGAATTATTTTCAATCCCTGCCGCCCCTTTATTTAGATCGCCAAAATTACCTATTTACTTACTGAAACCTTAGAACGCTCCACTGACCTTCAGAGAAACCGACCTTCCAGCGCTACTGCATTGCTCTTCAATTTTTTCGATGACGCCACTGAAGATTCGACCAACAATAGGCAAGGTCTTCAACGAATTTACTCCTTTATTTTACAATACACGCTTCTTAGCGCGCCCTGGCCTTTATTCTTTAAGCAATAGATTTTTATCTTTTCCTATCCGGCCTAATGAGCCCTCTCTTCTATTTAGCTCTCTCTTCTAAGCCCTCTTTATACAGGCAACCTAAGCTTGCCTCATCGCTACTCCTCATTCTTTTGCTGTTACCTCAAAAGCTGCTAAAATTGCGCGCCTTTCAGACATGGATCGAGTAGCAAGACCAAAACTGAGGTAGTCTGCGACTAAGAGAATCCGCAGCTGCGCAACCAGAAAGGCAATTTTGTCGCCAGCAATCCACAAAAATCACTAAAAGACCAAGCCAATGAAATCAGTGAATAACCTAGGTACAGCCCTTGCGCTGACCTTGCTTTCGAGCTGCCCTGCAGCCTACGCCACCAACGGCTATTTTTCCCATGGCCTCGGTGTGAAGAACAAGGCCCTTGCCGGTGCCGGCACAGCCTATCCTCAGTAAGCAATGGCCACATCCGTGAACCCGGCCTCGGCAGTGATCCTGGGTGAAACATTCGAGGCAGGGATCTCATTGTTCTCACCACGACGCGCCTATGAAGCTAGCAACAGCCTGGCTAATGGCCTCGGTGGCGCCTTCACGATTGACCCGGGACAGGTAGATAGCGACAGCGAATATTTTCCAATTCCTTATGTTGCAAAGACTTGGGACTACGGTGAAGAGTCTGCTTTTGGCCTATCGCTTTAGGGCCGCGGCGGTATGAACACAGATTACAGCAGCGGCTCGGCCACTTTTGACCCCGATGGACCCGGCCCGGCTCCCGTCATGTCAATGCCCGGCCCCTATGGCGCTGGCGCAGCAGGCGTAGACCTGGCGCAGCTATTTGCCGACATATCTTATTCTCATCAATCGGGCGACTTGGCATGGGGTATAGCCCTGGTGGTATCGGCACAGGCTTTTGCTGGCAATGGCTTCGCCAGTTTTATGCCCTATACCGAGACCTTTGCCAACTCTGGCGGAACCGCCATGCCAAGCTCTCTCAGCAATAATGGCCATGACTTCTCCTACGGGGCAGGAATCAAACTGGGCGCCATCTGGGATCTGTCGGAAACAATTCACCTGGGACTGAGTTATCAAAGCAGAATCGAGATATCAGAACTTGATGACTACAGCGACCTATTCGCAGAATCCGGCGGCTTTGATATTCCCGCGAGTATTCGCGGCGGCATAAGCATTAACCTCGGCAGCAGTTCCGTTTTGCACTACGACATCGAACACACGTCCTACAGCGATATCGATTCCGTGGGCAATCCCATGGCAAATCTGTTTAATTGCCCTGCCGCGGGCGCTGGCGGCACCGATTCAAGCTACTGCCTGGGTGGCAGCAACGGTGCTGGCTTTGGCTGGGACGATATGACCATCCACAAGATTGGCTACCAGTGGAAGCCAGGCCAGCTTGAAGACTGGACCTTCCGGCTTGGCTTCAGCCACGGCAGTCAGCCTATAGAGAAAAGTGAAGTTCTATTTAACATGATGGCTCCGGGAGTAATCGAGAACCACTTCACCGCAGGTTTTAGCCATAAAATGGACAGCGGCAGGGAGTACAGCTTGACGTTCATGTTCGCGCCAGAGAAAAAAGTCAAAGGCACCAATCCCTTCGACCCGACCCAGCAACTGGAAATCAAAATGCACCAGTTTGAAATTGAGTTTGGTTTTACCTTTTAGCCCGCGCCAAAAAAAGGGTCGGAGAGATTTAATTTCCTTTCATTCTAGCTAGCCTTAATCTACGCGCCTAACCCTTATAGCCCGGTCCGTATCTACTATCCGCATCCTTGAAATCCCCATCCAGTTCGTAGTGATTTCAACTTCTGGATCGACAGCAGAATAACTATAGCGCCTGGTGCTTCTGGTTTCCCAAGTTTGTCCATTTTTGAGACGAAATTGTGTCGGGCCATTCCAACCGCTGAACTCTCCGTCAATCCTGCTCTTAATAGCGGCGCTGCTAAGCTCTTTCACAGCAGGACTGTCATCTATCATCACTTCAGCGTCTTGCGCTGTATAACGCACAAGCCAGCGATTAATCGCCGCTATTTCATCCTCGGTAAGGCGCTCAAATCCAGAAGCGGCAAACTCTTCCGCGCTCATTAACTCCCGCACATCCGGATTCTCGGCAGATAGGACCAGATGTGTAAACAGCATCAACACTAGAGCGAAGCAGTATCGAAACATAATTTGCAGCCTGTTTTGTTATTAAAGAAAGTTGCACTAAGTTTCTCATAGGCCGGCAAAGCAAACAAAATATTTGTAAGCGATGGGTCAAAGTAAAAATACAATCGTTTGCAATGAACTCGTCTGTGCTAATGAGATGACTAGTAGCGATTTCTATTGCTCGTAGTCGCGCCAGTGTTCTATACGATACCGCAGCGGGTCCGATAATGACTGCTGACGGGCACGAGTGACTTCGGTAGTGCTGAGAGGCACGAAATCGGCTGGCAGCGTCTCGGCATTGAACTCTTCTAATATCCAGTTGGCCACGTCAGTTAACTCTTCGTCGCTGAGCGAGGAATAAGCTGAGCCAGGCACACGCACCAGATAGGTTCGCATCGCAGCCACGCCCATCATGCGGCCCAACTCCCGATGCAGGGTTGGCACATTCGGCGGATTGCCCTGTCCTCCGGGAAGATGGCAGCCGCTGCAATGCAGCAGGTAGTTGATTCTGGCTGTGGCGCTGTACGCGGCGCCCGGCAGTACGGTTATCAGTAAGGACAGGGCCAGCGGCTTGGCCCATCTTTCAATAAACACCGCTGCGAAAAGCTTATTGTGGCTCATATTCTCACAAGCCATCTATTCGTCCGAATAGCCTAGAACTAGCGAAACCGTGCAATTGTAGCTGGTGTCTTCAACACCGAAGCACCAATAGACCGTACTGCTAGTCCCGTTATAATACACCGGTTTGTCCCGCTCAGTACGGTGACAACCGCAACGCCCACAGCTGGATTTTCCACAGCAGTCATTATATGACATGAGGTAGTTGCGCCCATCCACCGGATTGAGGCAGGTACCTACCCAAGAGATCGGTGACGGTTGCGTGCCCGGCGGACAAGAGGTTGACGAACCCCCACAGCAGGCGCAGATGGAACCACTCATGGCACAGTAGCGCCAATACTCACAGGATTGCGGATCGCCTATCTCCTGAATGGAACTCTGGGCGAAAGATCGAGACACCGGCAATAGGGGAAAGGCCGCGGCGCCCGCGAGCATCATTCCAATCTTCGATAAGAAATGACGACGCGACAGTTTGCGCGCCAACGCCAGGCTGCTCCTCCGAGCCCTGTCATCGATCCAGTAGTAGCCACTTTCTACCATTCGTTCAATATTCATGACGATTGTTCCACCGTTGAAGGCTCAAATTTTTTAACAACATTCTCTTCAGCATCACCCTGTTCCGCCGTTACCAGCCCGACAAATTCCTGCAGGGTCGAAACCCCGGAGTCCATAGCTTCAATCAGGCTCTCCATGTGTTCGCGAGTATTCACCAGCCCCTTGCTCTTGAGAATACCATCGCTGCCAATTAGAACCGCAAACGGCAGCTTGCTGACTTCATAGGTCATTCCAAGCTGCTGCGAGATGATGTAGGGGTAATCGAAAATATTCAGGTCAGTGACATAGGACTTATGTTGAGCCAACTCCTTGTCCGTGTCTGCCCCGTCGCTAGCAAACATAAGTTGCATGCGCGGCTTCTCCGACAGGATCAATGACTTCGCAGTAGGCACCAGAGACTTACATACCGGACAGGTAGGAGAAATAAACAGGATAAAGGTAGCGAGGGCTGAACTGTCTTCACCGCCGATAACGACCTGCGAACCTGCCAAGGTCCTCAGATCCAGTCGGCTAGTCATCTCGCCAACTTTAGGGCCGGATGTAGGCTGCAACGCTCCTGCCGGCGACACTCTTTCATGCAGAATTCCTACCTGTCTGGCCAACGCCAGAACCAGCAGAGCCAAGGCGATTACGACGACCCAAAGAATGATATTCGACACAATTAAGGCTTCAGTCATGATCTTCCCCTGCAGACGATTCTGCCAACAACGGTTTGCGCCAGGAATCGATCGCATTGTGATTCACCAGTAACTGATGAAAGGCCGCATAGGTAAATACCAGCGCTACCGTTGCCGCTATCAGGGAAAAGTAATCCAGCACAGCAAAGTTTCTTGCGTTCATACTTCCTCCGGCTGCGAGGGCAAACCCAATCAACAAGATGTTGCGAAATACCAGCCACACAGACAACTGTTGTACGCCGTTGTCTTCGCTATGCGCCTTAGCCGAAGACAGTCCACAACCACAATCGATATAGCTGCGACCTCGCATCAGGTTGATGCTCATAGCTATCCCATAGACAGCAAACAGGGAAGCTGTAGCCACCGACACCAGACCTGTTTGCCAACCTATGGCCCAGCCCAGCCCCAGCACTATTTCAAGCAGAGGAATGAGTAGGCTTAGCGGGGCAATTAGAAATGCCGGCACTACCTGGTAGGCTGCAAGAATGCCCTGAAAACGTAATCGCTCAGCAAGCTTGTGCAATCCTGCGGCAACCAACAGCAGGCAGAATGACACGGCGATAAGCTGAAACAGAAGCGGATCTAGCATCACTTAGAAGTCCTCGAACATTTGCGCGCCAGGCGCCTGAATCGCACGTTCATGCTTGAAGGTAAGCGCATCGAACACAAGTGTGCCAAGGTCACCGAAGGAGCCGACGATTAATTTTGGATTCGCTTCCTGAGTTACTAGTAAAGTGCCGATAGGCTCTTCCATCTCGAGACGCTTGAGTAAACGCTGAGTATTAAGATCAATCACCCAGATCTCGGTGCCTCGATCATGATGCGTGTCGATGCCACCTTCATGCATCGCGATATACAGCAGGCCAGTATCATGATGTACAGACAGAAATTCACCGCGCCCACCAGGACGCCAACCTTCTGCGCCATCTGTTGGGATGTCCCAGCCCTCGCCGATGTTGATGTCGGTTCCTGACACGCTTACTTCGAACAACTCACCAGAGTGGGTGACCAGCAGCCATCCGTCAGCGGTACTGGCAGTGCGGTCGAAAACGGCGTCATCCTGCACGCTGAAGAACACATCGCTCCGCGCCCGGTTCTGTTCGAAGCCACTAAGATCCAATTGAATAAGTTGCAGCGTGCCATCGCCACAGATTTGCAGAAAGTCATTCTCTGCTACGGCCATATTCACGGCGCAGCCAGGCGTCATCAGCTCATAGACAAAAACACGGTCCTGCACATCCACGATAGACACTGAGTGGCCCGGGTTAATGTTGTGGACAACAAGGTGACGACCGCTGTTCAACATGGCCAGATGTCGACGCACGCCCAGACGCGCCATATGATTGGGAATGATGACCTCGGCAATGGGGCTGAGATTCTCGAAATCGTAAATCGTCACCATATCTGTGCGTTCGCCATGCACGCCGCGGCTGAAGTAGGACTCAGCCGCATAGAACTCCTCGCGCGGATTCCACATCGTCACGGCGGGGGTCCAATCGGAAAGCGACAACTGACCCATCATCTCGCCGGACTCGGCATCAAAAATACGGGCACCGCCACCAGATTTGGCGACAAACCAGTTGGCTCCCGGGCTGGGCATCGTTTCGACAGAGATTCGCTCTGGAGTTAGCTGGCCAAAGGCCAATGGGGAAGCGAGGCTCAGGCTAAGCGCCAAGGTGTTCAGAAAGCGCATGATAATTCTCCTGTGCAGGTACTGGCGCACAATCCAATCCCGAGTAATGACAGAAATTAGCCATTACATCTGTCATTGCTCTTCTCAGGCAGGCAAGCAATCACGAATAAAAATACTGGTCAACAGTAGCCTAATTAACGAGGTTTTCCAATACCAGTTAAGACTCTAACGGTTGAAAGGGGTCGGAGGGATTTATTTTCAACCAATTTGGCCGATTTAAAGGGGTCGGAGGGATTAATTTTAAATCCCTCCGACCCCTTTATGGTTTATGGGTTAGAATTACGCAGCGGGCAACAAACTCTCGTGTCAGACCATACTGGAGCAGGAGCCCCTGAGTGAAACTGGAAAATTACAGAACACTAATCGTTCTGACCTTCGCGCAATGCTTCGGTCAAACCGCAGCACCGATTCTTGTCCTGCTGGGCGGCATTGTTGGGGCGCAGATAGCACCTTCACTTGACTGGGCGACGCTCCCAATAGCAATTCAAATTATAGGAATAGCTTCTGCGACAATTCCCGCGTCCTATCTGATGTCAAAAGTTGGTAGAAAAGCTGGATTTCTTGGCGGTACCGCGCTCGCCATCTTTGCCGCTCTCTTTGCCGCCTGGGGTATCTTTCAACAATCCTTTGCGCTCTTCTGCATCGCTTCTTTCTTCATTGGTAATTATATCGCCTTCCTGCAACAGTTTCGTTTCGCCGTTGCGGAGTCAGTGCCAAAACAGCAGATACCCAAATGTCTGTCATTTTTAATGTTAGCGGGCATAGTTGCCGCATTGCTGGGACCGGAAGTGGGACGACGTTTCAGTGTCATCGAAGGGCTCCCCAATTACGTAGGTTCATTTCTAGGCATGGCTGCGATGCTGAGCGTGTCGTTTCTAATTTTACTCCTGTTCTATCGCAACACAGACATGGAGACATACGAACAAGCTAGCACCGACAGGTCTCTAGGGCAGATCTTTAGACAACCCACCCTAATCTTGGCAATTGCATCTGCTGCTGTCGGATATAGCGTCATGAGCCTGATAATGACCGCAACTCCACTAAGTATGCACGAACTAGACCTGCATTCTTTGGATGACACAACCCGAGTGATCCAGAGCCACATCCTTGCCATGTATGTTCCATCATTCTTTAGCGGATTCCTGATCTCTTGGCTGGGAGTTAAGCGAATTATCCAGGCAGGCTTCGCCCTGATGTTAGTCTGTGTTGCTATTGGCTGGGGTCAACCTGACTTCATCAACTACTGGGGAACCCTGATATTTCTAGGCGTTGGCTGGAACTTCCTCTTCCTTGGCGGCACCACCCTACTAACTCAGAGCTACCGCAATTCCGAGCGTTTTAAGGTGCAAGCCGTCAATGACTTTTTGGTTTTTGGCCTGCAAGCGGTTGGCTCACTCAGCGCCGGTGTTCTACTAGCTAGTATTGGCTGGAGCGGCGTGATGCTATTTTCTCTCCCCCTATTGCTGCTACTTGTTCCAGTACTATTTATCACTCGCAAACCCGCCACCTAGAAAAAAGAAATTAAAGGGTTCGAAGGGATTTAATTTTGATCAATCTATCAGTTGAATTGATCAAAATTAAATCCCTCCGACCCCTTTATTCCAAATAGGGCCTAGGGTATCTCGCCTGCTGATTCAACTGCCCCATAAAGCTATGGACGTCAGAAATAGATGATCTCCAATACTCTTCTACCCGGATTTCATCCTGAAATTGCCTGCCAAAAATAACGACTTCATCCCCTGATGCAATTCCTTCCCAACTATCGGTTATATCGATCATGGTTGTGTTCATCGACATACTGCCCGCATCGACGATACCAATCCTTCGCTCAGCGAAATCTGATTAATTTCATTGTTAGCGGAATCTTTCTCGACAAAATTTACCTATAATCAGCCTTATAGATTACTAAAAACAGGAAACTCTTATGAATAGCAACCCGCGTCTTGTGTCGAATCTCTCCAGGCACACACTCCTACTTCTATTAGTGGGCATACTTGCTGCATGCAATCCTCCAGCAAGCAGCAACAATACCTCTGCCAGCGTAGCAAGTCCGGAGCCGGCTCGAGCTCTGGAAATGGTAGCCCCAGAAAGCGTGGGCATGGACTCGCAGCGACTCAACCGCGTAAAAGAGGCTATGCAAGACTTGGTGGATCAGGGCCTACTCGCCGGTGCCGTCACCATGGCCGCGCGCGACAACAAGGTCATGCATTTCGAGTCTGTCGGTTATAGAGACAAAGATGCAGAGGCGGCAATGACCAATGATGCCCTATTCCGCATCTATTCCATGACCAAGCCAATTACTGGCGTTGCACTCATGACGCTCTATGAAGAAGGAAAATTTAAACTCTCCGACCCGGTAGAGAAGTACATTCCTGAAATGAAGGATTTAACTGTCTATGTCGGGACCAATGACGACGGTAGCATGATCACCGAAGAAGCAAACCACAAGATGACCATACGCGAGCTGATGAGTCATACCGGCGGCCTTTCCTACGGCATATTCGACAAGTCGCCAGTTGACGATGCGTATTTGGCCGCTGGCATAGGCGCCGCCGCTGCCGCTGGCATTCTAGAGCCGAACGAAACCGGCCAGGACTTCGTGAGAAAGCTAGGACAGATTCCCCTAAAGAGTCAGCC
>Ga0209308_10004457_pt1 | contig 11098 bp, 11 predicted proteins | sample COGITO_mtgs_1204_3_FD_184806 | JGI IMG/M metagenome (GOLD analysis project Ga0209308, IMG submission 184806) | Pelagic marine microbial communities from North Sea - COGITO_mtgs_120405 (SPAdes) (version 2) | ecosystem: Environmental > Aquatic > Marine > Epipelagic ...
CTCGAACTTCGCTCTCGCTCATTTTGCTACTAAATTTAGCCGCTTTTCCTTTTGGATTAATTCCATTATTCCAACTAACAATTCTACCTTTAGCAAATCTGCTGCAACTCTGACCATGATGTCTTTCACATTTGGCTCTTTCTTCTGTAGGCTCGCCCATACTATTACCAGCGTCACCTGATGTGTTAGCTTCATTGGCCTGAAAGGAATCCGAATATGTATGGATGACTCGTTGATCTCTATCAGCTCCTTGTGGATTGAACCACCAGTAACTTCTACTACCATCAATTGTTATCCAAAACGTTGCGGGCTTGTTAAAAATTGATTTTTGAGTGCCTATATCACCAACTATGTAATCTATGAAACTTTTTACTATATCTTCTGATAATTTAACTTCACCTTTTCCATCTGGAGCAGCAAAAGATTTAAAAGAAACTAATAATAATAAAATTACAGATAAAAATATTTTAATTTTCATACAAAATACATATTATTTCTAACATATGTAATTAACGATTTCTAGTAAGTCTGAAACAATGATCCTTAATGGTTTAATCATTATTTCCAAACTACCTTATCATTAATTGCGTATATGAAACACTTTTCTTTTTTATTATTAGTCATACATTCTGCAACTGCTAAAGCTTCTATTTGTGTAGTTGATACTTTTTGACCCCATCCATCCATATCACCTGATACTTTTCCATTTGATGATATTGCAAAGACACTATAAAAATTTTTTTCCTTTTTATTATTTTTGTAGATATTTAAATGTTCTTTAAAATTTTTTGTTGTCTCTTTATTTAAAGAAATTGTACCTTTGCCAATCTCTGGCAAAACATCTCTCCAATCAATATAATCTAAAATGTCCATTCCATATATTAAAATGTAATAAGCCTCAGGTATATCATCCCAATTCCAGACTATTTGAGCATTTCTAGCAAAAACCTTACATCCTTTTTTTTTTGCTTTTTTATTACACGCTTTAATTGCTTGTTTTTCTGCAACTTTTAAATTTTTTTTTTTATTTTTTCCTCTTATAGCTTGAAAATCATTTGCACCATTTGAATGAAAAGCAAATACAAATGAATAACTTTTTTCATTAGCAACATGACTTAAGTAGGCTTTAAATCTTTTTTCAAATTTTGGAGGAAAATCAATTGGACCAGATCCTTCATTTGCAGAATAAACATTTGTGATCAATCCAAATCCTAAACCAAGAACTATAAACAAATATTTTAGTAAGCGTTTCATCAGATTACTTTATCAAAAACTATAGTTTTTTCACTATTTCGATTATTGTATTTATTATTTAGTGGCTTAAAATGAATTATGACCAATCTTTTTAAAAGATATTTATCCCTATTTTTAAGCTTAATTATAATGCTTAACTTCCATCCTGTTAATGCAGCTAATTTTAATGTTGATTTGAGAGAAATTAGAGCTGAGATTAATAGAGATAATTTACAAGAAGCTATTAAGCAAATTAAGAAGATAAAAATCTCTAATGAAAATGAACAAGAAAAAGTAGATCTTCTATTTGGTGATATTTATTTAAAGATTAATCAAATAGATAAAGCAGAAGAATTTTATCAAAAAACTTTTTTTACCTCTAATGAAGAGATTGAAGCTAGAACATTTATTGGTTTAGCAGAAGTTAGACTTGCTCAAGGTAAGTTAAGTGATGCTATAAAATATGCAGAACAATCTATTCAGATTAAATCTAATAAAGTTAGACCTAAAATAATTTTAGCCATAGCTAAAACTAGAATTGGTGAAGGTGAAGAAGGTATTAAAATACTAAATGAACTATATGATAATAGAAAAGACGCAGAAGTTGCACTTGCTATATCTGATTATTACTATTCTTTTGATGACAGTAAACAAGCTATCGATATCTTAGAAGAATTTATCAAACGAGATCCAAATAATATTAAAGTTTTAAACCAGTTATCTAGTCTACATTTATTTAATGGTAATGAAGATCAAGCAATTGAATACAAATTAAAAGTTTACAAATATTATGAGTTTAACCGTAATAGAAATAAACAAAAACAAGCTAAAGCATGGATATTATCTGTTGATCCAAAATATTTCGATAAACCTATTAAAGTTAAAAAGGAGGAGAAAAAAGAACAAGAAGAATATCAAGAAAATGAAATAGATAATTATGATGACAATACTTTAACTCCTAATTATGAAAAATTTGAATTTGCTATTAACAAATCAGGCAGTGGTTTTATTGTTGGTAAAGGAAAATATGTTATTACAAATCATCATGTAATATATGGTGCTAAAAAAATTTCTGTTAGAAATGGAAAAGGTCAAATTAGAAATGCAAAAGTTGTGGATTTTTCAAAAAAATTTGATCTTGCACTTTTAGAGTTAGATAAAAACTACCACCATAAAATTTCATTAAAAACAAAAACTTTTAAAGCACCTAAACCAGGAGAAGATGTTGTAACAATTGGTTTTCCAGGCATAGGTGAAACAGATTGGCAACCAACAATAACGCAGGGAATAGTAAGTAAAGTTTTTACAGATGACGATGATTATCCAGGAACTTTTATGACTACCATTGCAATTAACTCTGGCAATAGTGGAGGTCCAATATTTAATCTGGAGGGAAATTTAGTTGGCGTTGCCTATGCTTCTTTAAATAAATTAGCGCTAATTAAGGTTGGTCTTACTGAACAACTATCATCATTACCGACAGATATGGGTTATGCAATACAAACACAGATGATCAATAAAGTTTTTAAATACCAAAAAAATAATAATATACAAAAAAAAAGATATAAAAAATCTGAGCTATATGAGAAAATGTTACCATCAGTGGTAATAGTTGCTGTATCAACAAAATGATTAGATATTTCTTAATAATATTCTTTATAATTTTTTCAGCTTCAGCAGAAGTAGTTGTTACTGAAGGAACTTACACATACACAGGTGAAATTTCAAAAAATGAAGCATGTTCATTAGCTAAAGAAAGAGCAAAATTAAAAGCGCTAGAGAAAGTTCTGGGTCAAACAATTTCATCAGATGAAATGGAAAATTGTTCCGAAGTTGACGGCAAAACAAGCTGTGAAAGAAATCAGTTTTTCTTAAGCTCTTTTAATGGTGATATTACTGGTCTTAAACAATTGAATAAAGAAGTGACTACAGAAAAAATTAGTAGTGGTGAAGAAGTTTCAATTTGTAAAATTAAAATCAGATCAAATGTTAAAAAAACCACTAACACCTTGGACTCTAGTTTTGATTTTAATGTAAAGTTAAATGAGAAAAACTTTAGGGATGGTGAAGAGTTAAAAATTGATATTGAATTAAATAAACCATTTTATTTAACTGTATTTCAAATTCTACCTTATGAAAAAAAAGACTATCAAGTATTCAAATTATTTCCTAATGATTTAGAGCAAGATAATTATCTTAAAGATAGTAGTTTTAATTTGCCACAAAATGCAAAATACCAAATATACTTTCCAGATATTTCGAATAAAAATAGCGTTGATGAATATTTAGTTTTTATTGCCTCTGAAAAAAATATTAATTGGCTTGATAAATATACAAAAAAAGAGGATTTAAAGAGTGCATATATTAGAGAAAATTCTATAAAATATATGTATAAAGAATATACAATATACAAATGATTAAATTTTTTTTAAAGATTACAACTATAGCATTTATTGCTTTATTCTCATTATCATCACTTTCTATTGCTGATGATCATGTTTCAAAAAAAGAAATTATTTCTGAACTTAGAAAAGATATTACTGAGCTTGGTGAAAAACCAATTAAAAGAAAATTTTTACAAGGTGACAAAAAATATATTGCTAATTTAAAAGATCAAAAAGAAGAATTAGAAAAAGAAAAAGCTAAACAAGCTAAAATTGATGCCGCTAAAGAAGAGATTGTTAAAGAGTTAGAAAAATTAGGTGAAAAACCAATTTCTGAAACCAAAGATATTGATAAAGATGAAGAGATTATTGCGCTAAGAAAGCAATTAGATGAACTTAAGAAAAAAATTAAAGATAAAGAAGATAAAGAAAAAAAAGAAGCTAAAGAAAAAAAATTAGCTGACGACAAGAAAAAAGAGGAAGAAAAGAAAGAAGCTAAATTAAAACAAGACAGAGATGATGCTATTCAAAATGTAAAAAAAGAAATATTTTTTTTAGGTGAAACTCCGCTTTCAGAATTTGAAGTAAATAACAATGATGAATATATTGCTGCACTGAATGATCAGTTAGCAGAAATTAAAGCTATTAAAGAACAGGAAGAAAAAGAAATACAAGAATCTATACCTTCTTGGTTTATCAAAGTTCCCAAAGGTGATGAAAAAATTATGTATGTAAGAGGTACAGCTGTAGTTGATACTCTTCAAGGCTCAATAGATTCTGCAACTAATGCAGCTTTACGTGAACTTGGTAAAAAACTTGAGACAAGACTAAATTCTAAGATTAAAGAAACAGTAAGACAAGCGGGTATTGGTGAAGATATAGTAACTAAATCTGAAATGAACCGTGTATCATCACTTGTAGTTAAAGAAGTAACAATTTCAGGATATGAAATTGCAGATACTAAATTAGTCAAATTAGACAGCGGGAGTTATAGAAGCTTTATATTATTAGAATATCCAATAGCACAAGTTTACAAAGCTTTTATTAATAGAGTTGAAGAAAATGAAAAATTAAAATCAACTGTTACAGCTTTAAAAAATACAGAAGCATTTAAAGAATTAGAACAATTTGTTGCTGAATTTAGCGGCGCTTAAATCAACGATAACTCATTAATATTTTATCAGGATCACCAGCTAACATAGGTTCTTGGCTTCTATTTTGCGTAAAAGCCTCTTGAGAAACGTTATTCTTTAAGTAAGCAATTAGTTCACCATTAGTTAACTTCTTATCTTTATTGGCATCAGCATTTCCTTCTAAGCCTTTCATTAAATAATATGTAAATATTCCATGTTCAGCTTCATTAATACTTCCTGACGTTTGATCATAATTTGATGCTGTAAAGATTGTAAAATTATTAGGAGTATCTTGCTCATCTGCAACTATTCTTACAGGTCTCAGACCTGCTACTAACATTTGTTCAGATCTTGTTTGACCACTATAACAAGTATCAAAAAACATAGTTACACTCTTAGGACTTACTTTGTTTATTAAATCAAACATTTCAATACGTGAGAGTGCTGTATCTTCTAAAAGAATAGGGTCACCATCTTGAGGTAAAATATGAAGATCTTTACCATCGTCAGATGCTAATCCGTGACCTGCAAAGAAAATATAAATATCCTTATTTTTTCCTCTTGTCATTTGAGGTAACCAAATTTTTAAAGCCTTTAATAATCCTGATCTAGTTGCTTTATCATCTATTAATATTTTTAAATTTTTATTAGGTATTCCCAAAGCCCTTGTTGCATAAGCTCTAAAAGCATTAGCATCTCTATTGGCATAAGGTGCGTCTAGATTCTTAAGTGCCTGATATTTTTCAATACCAATAATAATTCCAATTTTATTATTATCTGTTTTAGTTCTTATATTATTTGGGTTGGGTTTTTCGTAAGATCTAACATTTGTAATTTGTTTAAACTCTACTTTTATATTTATGGTTTTCTCTGATTTATTATTCCATTGATCAATTGCAACTATTTTAATTTCTTCTATAACATCTGGATTTATATTAAATCTATCTAACTTAAATTTACCCTTCTTAACGTCTACTTGTCTTCCATCTATTGTTAAATATACCTGACTTTTATCCTTCACCTTCCCTTTTAAAGTATAAGCCTGACTATCAACCGTTATAGCTTCAGCAATCTCTATTACCGGTGCTTCATTATCTTGATTAGTTTTCTTAGGTTTAAATTCTTCTTGTTTAGGTTCTTCTACTTTAGCAATTTGAGTTCTTTGTTTATTTAAAAATTTCTTAGCAAAATTTTTTACTTCTAATCTACTAGGTGAAAAAAAAGCAGTTATAACATCACCTTTATCTGTGAAAGCTTGTCCAATTCCAGGACTAGTACCAGTTTCTTGTGTCCAAGATCCTTTTACTTTCTCCATAGGGCATTCTAAAGAAAAAGTTCCTTTAAAAGGCATTTTTTTATTTTTTAACTTTGATGTAATTTTACAAGATCTGCCTGAAGTAGATGTTGTTGTACCTACAGTTGTTGATCTATTTATTGACTCAGTTGAACCCCAAAATTTTTCACCAGTTGTAGAGTGTCCAAATACATAATAATCTCCAATAGGAGAGTTCTCTATATTTTTTAAAATTTCATTGAATTTTTCTTGCTTAGTAGTTTGAATTATATCATTATTATTCTTAACATTAACTGATTTCGATACATAGCAATCATTGTATCCAATTTTATTCAAACTTGACGTAACATACTTATAGCATTTCTTTATGGCTAAATTTATAGCCTTATCCTTAGTCGATAATCTAGTTGCTTTAAAAACCTCATTGGTTTTAGGATGTCTAACTTCAGCCATCCAATCAAAAGATTGAGTTTCATTACTTTCATTCTTAACTACAGTAATCACATCATCACACATACCTGTTGCACTAGATATTTTTAATAACTTTGCTTTCATTTTAGTACATTCGCTAATAGTTAAATATCCTTTAGAGTACATATCATCTACTTTGAGCAATTCTTTTGAGATATCAGATTTTTTAGTAATCCATTCAGCTTTAATTACATCGTCGCACATACCTTCAGCATTAGATATTTTTAATAACTTTGCTTTCATTTTTGTGCACTCACTAATAGTTAAATATCCTTTAGAGTACATATCGTCGACTTTTAGTAATTCTTTTGAGATATCAGATTTTTTAGTAATCCATTCAGCTTTTGATGGATTGCAAATAATAAGGGCTAAAATTAAAAATAGTAAAAAAGTCAATTTTGCACTATGCATCTTTAAACATTTTCTCACTATACATATAACAAGTCAAGATTTCGTAATAGTTGAAATAAAGTAAGCGGGGAGTGGATTATGGAAAGTGAACTCAGGCTTATGAGTCCTGCGCTCTAACCAACTGAGCTAATTTAACAATTTTTTCTTAGCTTTGGTAAATTCTTCCTCAGTTATTAAACCATCTTCAAATAGTTTTGATAAGTCAGACAGTTGATCTGTTAAACTTTTATTTGAGCTAGTTTCAGTATTTGTTTCATCTGTGTTAGAGGTTATGATTGAGTCTTTATCATAAAAACCTAGTTGTGCTAATTTTGCTCGAACTTCGCTTTCGCTCATTTCGCTACTAAATTTAGCTGCTTTTCCTTTTGGATTAATTCCATTATTCCAACTAACATATCTACCTTTAGCAAATCTGCTGCAACTCTGACCATGATGTCTTTCACATTTGTCTCTTTCTATTGTAGGCTTACTGGTGGCTGGACCCACGCCGTCACCTTGTGTGATAGCTTCATTGGCCTGAAAGAGATCCGAATATGTTTGAGCTCTATCCTTATTTGATCCACCTCCTTGTGGTTTGTACCACCAGTAACTTCTACTACCATCAATTGTTATCCAAAACGTTGAGGGCTTGTTAAATACTGATTTTTGAGTGCCTATATCACCAACTAAGTAATCTATGAAACTTTTTACTACATCTTCTGATAATTGAACTTCACCTCTTCCGTCTGGAGCAGCAAAAGATTTGATTGAAAAAAATAATAATAAAATAACAGTTGAAAATATTTTTTTCATAATAAAATGCTATCAAAAATCACAAGAATTCACTATCCGATTTATCTATTTTTATAAAAACCTAACTCTGTAAGCTTTGCTTTAATTTCATTATCTGACCATTTGCCACTTAATCTTGATGCTTTACCTTTTGCCGGATTTATTCCATTTTTCCATCGTATCGATCGTCTACTTGCAAATAATGAACATTCAACATCATTTGAATATTTTGAACATTCTTCTAAAATTTGACCAGTTCCACCTCCGCAGTCAGCACCTTGTGGACAATAATAATATTGGTAGCCCCTTCCATCTATTGAAACAGCAAACTGCCACGGTGTACCTGGGGGCTTAGTTCTTAAGTATTCTATAAATTTTTCTACAACCCAGTCATCTAATTGTAATTCTCCTTTACCCCATTTAGATCCTGCATTTACATTTGTAATTATTAGTAATCCAAAAACTATAACTGACAAAAACTTATTCATTAAAAAACTTATTAATTTAAATATATTAAATAAATTTTAGTTCGTTTCAATAAGATTTGATATCTAAATATATACGTTAACTAATGCTAATTTAAAAAAATAAACTAACTAAATTTATAAAATCTATTAAAAGTTGCATAATCTATCTTATAATAATATCTCTTCAGGTGCTAGTTTAGTACAAATCTGCAAAAATTAAATTATTATATAACATAATAAAAAAAAGGTTTTAATGATTGAAACAATTTCTAAAAAATTAGCACCCACTGGTATTTTGCGTGTAGGTATCAATATGAGTAATTTTTTACTAATAAATGGCGAAGACTCAGATGGTTCACCTGATGGTGTATCACCAGATATTGGAAAAAAGCTTGCAAGAGAATTAAACTTAAAATGTAAATTAGTTCAGTTTAAAAAACCAGGTTTGTTAGCTGATGCTGTAAATGAAGATATGTGGGATATAGGTAATATAGCCTGTGAAAAAGAAAGGAGTAAAACAATAGATTTTACTGATCCTTATGTAAATATTGATGCAAATTTTATATTTAGAAAAAAAGATAATTTTAAAACTAATGAAGATATTAATTTACCTAAAATTAAAATAGCAGTCTTGGAAAGAAGTGCATATGATTTATGGCTAACTGAAAATTTTAAAAATGTAGAATTAATTAGGGTAAATACAATTGAAGAGTCTCATCAATTATTTAGAGAAGATAAAGTTAATGTTCTTGCTGGATTAAAGCCAAAACTAATTGAAGAAATTAAAACTAACGACGATTTTAAAATGATAAATAGTCCATTCACATATATTAAGCAATCTATTGGTATTAAAAAGGGTAACCCTGAAATTTTAGATTTTCTTAATAAATTTATCAAAAAACTAATTAAAGAAGGTTATGTAGAAAGTTTGTTAAAAAAACATAACGTTCAAAATAAATTAAGTATTCCCAGTATTTATTAACTTTTTATTCCTAACCGTAAATTATAATTTGAGCAAGAATTTATAGTATTTTAACATAAATTTTAGCCTTGTACTATTAAAGCTTTATTCAAATATTTTTTATCTAAATTACAATCTTTGTAACCACGTTTTACAACATTCAAATAACGTTCTGTTGGAAATTTAAAAGGAGATTTTTTTACCATTGTATATGTCATAACTTTTTTTCCATAATAATAAAAAAAGATCTTTTTATATAAAATTGGATAATCCTCATAAAGATCTAATTTTTTTTCATCACTTTTTGAAATTTCAAACAAACCGCCTGGTACGATAGAATTTTTCTTATGCTCTATATCTGCTGCTCTATACTTGCTTCTAAATGTTAATTTAAAATCTTTTAAATTAATTTTTTTTAAATAAACACTATCTTTACACCTTCTTTTCATTTGAAAGTGGTTAAGATTACTTCCGTAAGCAAAATAAAGCATTTAACGATCCACTACTTCAATTTTTTTTTCATTAACAAATTCTAAAATTTGTAAATTACAGTTATCAATTTTCAGTTGGTCCTCAGATCTAATTACAATTGAAACACCTAATTTACCTGCTTGAAAAAAAGGATAACTTCCAATTTCCACATCTAGATTATCATTTTGAACTTTTGTTAATGAGTTTGCTATTTCACTTTCAACCGTTCTTAAGCTAATAGTAAGACTTAGGATGGGCTCTCCACCTACAATTTTATTAGTTAAGCCACCTAACATTGATTTTAAAATTGATGGCACACCTGGTAAACAAAATACATTTTCAACACTAAAACCTGGAGCACCACTTGTAGGATTTAAAATCAAATTTGCGTTTTCTGGCATCCAAACCATTTTTTGTCGACCTTCATTAAACTCACCTGGCTTATAATACGCTTCTAAAATTTTATAAGCTTCTTTATGAATTTCATATTTTATCCCAAAAGCTTTTGAAACTGATTCAGCTGTAATATCATCATGTGTTGGTCCAATACCACCTGATGTAAAAACATAGTTATAGTTTTCTCTCAATAAATTTAGTGTATCAATTATAGTTTTTTCTATGTCGGGAATAACTCTTACCTCTCCCACCTTTACTCCAATTGAATTAAGCCAAGTTGCTAGTGTTGAGGTATTAGTATCTTGGGTTCTGCCTGATAAAATTTCGTTTCCTATAATTAATATTGCGGCATTAACTTTTGTGATTTTGTTCATTTTAAATGTATAATTTAGTAATGGAATTTACCAAGTCTTTAATAAAAGGCAAACTAATCAAGCGATATAAACGTTTCTTTACTGACGTTAAGCTGGGTAAAGAAGTTGTCACAGCTCACTGTCCTAACACTGGATCTATGAAAGGATTGTTAGATGAAGGCAATGATGTCTACTTACTTCCAAATAATGACCCTAAAAGAAAACTTAAATATGGTCTTGAAATTATAAAGACTAGGAAGAATTTAGTAGGCGTCAACACCCATATGGCTAATAGAATAGCACAGCATGCCTTAGAGAATAACTTGATCAAAGAGCTAAAAGATAATGATTTAATTAAACCAGAGGTATTTTTTAACAAAGAAACAAGGTTTGATTTTCTAATAGAGAAAAAAAAACAAAAAAGTTTTGTAGAAGTTAAAAATGTAACTTTATTTAGAGACAAAAATACTGCTGAATTTCCTGATGCAGTAACTTCTCGTGGTTCAAAACATTTACTTACCCTTATTGATGCCATAAAAAAAGGCTATAAGACTTACTTATTATTCTTAGTTCAAATACAAAATATGGAATATTTTAAAATAGCAAATGATATTGATCCTGAGTATTATAAAAATTATCTACTAGCTAAAAAAGCAGGTGTTAACTTTTTGGCTTACAGATGTGATATAAGTTCTAAAAAAATTTTTATAGAAAAAAAACTTAAAATTATTGATGCCTGATTATACAGAAAAA
>Ga0209308_10004479_pt1 | contig 11030 bp, 12 predicted proteins | sample COGITO_mtgs_1204_3_FD_184806 | JGI IMG/M metagenome (GOLD analysis project Ga0209308, IMG submission 184806) | Pelagic marine microbial communities from North Sea - COGITO_mtgs_120405 (SPAdes) (version 2) | ecosystem: Environmental > Aquatic > Marine > Epipelagic ...
TAACAATATTAGAGAAACAGGCAAGTTTTTATCAGACTTAATTAATGAACTTAAACTTAAATACGAAATCAAGGAGTAATAAAAATGTGGTCAGTACAATCAGATAAAATCAAACAACATAAGAAAAGAGTAAATTACACCATTAACAAACATACGATTGATAGATTTAAAGTCATCGCTGATAAAGATATGAGAAAGATGTCAAATATAGTTGAAAACTTAATTAGACGATATGTGGAGAGTAGAATTTAGTTATTTAAAAACAAATTAAATTTTTTTTCAACTATATCCTTAATTACCTTTGGCATAAATGAATAGTAACGACTTTCATTTTTTTGTTTAAAAGATGGAATTCTTGTATTATTTTTTATTAAGTAAATCAGTCTTAAAACCATCTGAATACAACAAAGTGTATTTTTTAATCTTAATTGATGAATTTTCATTTTCTTTTGTAATTTAATTTTTTTTAAAAAAATAATATCTCCATCATCAAGTTTATAACTAAGTTTATGTAAACAAGAATATAGGTTAAAATTATTATGATATATTGACCAATAATGACTATCCAATCCTCTGAATTCTTCTGGATTTCCACCGTGTAAATTAAAAATCTTATTTTTGTATTTTTTCACAATTTCTTTCTTAATTTTTCTTGTACCAAAAACAATTAAATATTTAATATTGTGTTTCTTTAAGATTTTAAAAATAATATTATCATTGATATTTTTGATAGCATAACTTTTTCCCTTAAAATTAAATTTTTTATTCTGAAAACAGGTTTTTTTCTCAAAAATCTTTGTTTTTTTTTCAAATATAGCATCAATATGAAATTTCGGTTTAATAGAAGTTGTTTCATAAATATTTATTATATCTTTATTTTTTTTAAAAATTTGATTTTCAAAAAAAATATGATGAGTTGTTTTTGTTGTTAATATAGCAATCATATTTGGTTATTAAGGTTTTAGTATTAAATTGATAACATACTTTTCAGCAAAAAATCATTTCTAAATTAAAAAATTAAAATTTTAATTATGAATTAACGAAAATCCTTTTTAAATTAAAAAGGTCAGTATATTTATTATTAAATCCAAATTCTGCTGATGGACATATTGAAATACCTCTATTCTTTAGTAATTTAATTTCTCTTTTACCAAAAGTATGTTTTAGACCTTCTGGATAACTATAGTGTTTAACTTTAATTTTTGTTTTTTTTTCAATAGCATTTATTGAATTATATATTTCTTTTTTTGCCTCTCTATCATTTAAAAAAGACAATATGGGATGGTTAACCGTATGTCCACCAACTGTAAAGTATTCACATTTATTTAATTTTCTAACCTGAGACCAGTTCATTTTTTTATCTAAGATATTATTTAAGTTATTTAATTTATAATTAAATCCTAGTTGTTTTTTTATAATTAAAACTAACTTGTTAAAGTTTGTATTATCTTTTTTTGCGTAATAACGAATAGAGTTTAAAAAATTAATTTTTTCTTTTTTAGTATTATCAATATTAAATTTTTTATTGAAAATATTTATAGTTTTTTTTATTTTTAATTTTTCAATCATATGCTCTATTTTATCAATCCAACTTGTTTCATTTTTATCAATAAAAGAAGTTGTTAAATAAAAAGTAGCATATAATTTTCTTTTTTTTAAAATTGGAGCGGCAATTTTATAATTATTATAAAAACCATCATCAAAAGTTATTGAATAAGAATAATCTTTAAAGTTTCTTTTATTTTTAATAGTGTCACATACTTGGTCTAAAGACATACAATTACCTTTTTTGTTTAAATCATTTAATACTTGTATAAATTCTTTTTTTAATAAATGTTTTTTTGTGTAGTTTCTAATTTTAAATGGATTTCTATCTATTACTCCGTGAAATAAAAAAATTACATTACTTTTTTTTTTAAGAATTTAGAATAATTTTTCATTATAAAAATAATTTAAACCGTTGCTCGTAGAGCATCTATTTCTGGGTGGTTTGTAAGTTTCATTTACTAATTAAATATCACAAAAAAACCAAAAAAATTTAAATATCACAAATATTTAAAATCAATGAATTAAGTCTTTAATTCAAATTTATGACCCCAATTGAAGTAGATCCTTCTAAAAACAAATATAATTTATTATCATAAAAATTTAAATCTCTTACTCTTTCGTACACTTCAACTCTTTTTAAATTTTTTAATTTTTTTTCTTCATCTAATTCAAAAAAATACAAGGATTTATCCTTCATTGAACTTGCAACATACTTGTTGCTCGCAATTTTAGTAATTTGAGAAATTCCTATTGAGGGCACAAATGATTTTATAGGAGGAATGAAACCATATTTACTGTGAGATTTATAAAGAGGATATTTCTCATATTTTTTTTTACTTTTTTTGTAATGTTCACCATCAGATACAATTGCCCAGCCATAATTTAGTATTTTTTCATTATCAATTTTATCTACCTCAATTATATTTATTTCATCTCCTCCTTTTGGCCCATGTTCAGTTTCTAAAATAAAATTTTGATCTTTATCAAAATATAATCCTTGAGGATTTCTATGTCCCATAGAAATAATTTCGTAATTATTGTTATGAATATTTATTTTAATTATTTTTCCATTAACGCTGTCATTCTTTTGCGCAAGATATCTGTTTCTATATTCCCCGATTGAAAGCAAAACATTGTTATCATCAAAATTGACAATTCTAGCACCTGACTGAGTACCAGCAAACTCTTTATCAATGTTATTTTTTGAATGAACACATTCTTCAGCTGAAAATAGCTTTTTAAAAGTAATATTTTTATAGTTTATATCTCCATAAATTAGACTGGTATTCCAACAATCTTTTTTAATCTCATCAATAAATGAAACAAATATTTTATTTTTATGAATAAATAAATCTCTTAAAGAATAATAATCTCCTTTTTTAAACTGTTCAATACTAATGAATTCATTAATATTATTTTTAATTTGTTTAAAATTTTTTTGGTTATTTAGTTTATTTTTAAAAGCCAAGATGCCACGAGAGGATAAAATAAAAATACTATTTTCATGAAAATCTAGATAACCAACTGGATAAGCTTTTTTTTTTTTGTTGTTAATAGTACTGTAAAATCCATTTATTATTTGATATTTCTCTAAAATTTTATCGTTAGACAATTTAATATTTTCAGTTTTTATTACTTCAATATCTATTAAATTCTCTTTAAAATATAATTCCTTGTAAAATGATAACTCACTAATTTCATTTTGAAGAAAATTAATTTTTTGTTGTGACACTATTTTATAAGCAAAAAGGTATTTAGTGATTAATTGTTTCTGCTGAGTGCTAAGTAGAGATTTTAAATATCTAAATTTGCCTGAATCACCAATTACTTCTTTAATAAAAAAAAAACTAAGGACCAAAATAAGGGCCGTGCTAATAATTACAAATTTAGTTTTTTTATTTTTTATTTTCATTTTAATTAAACAAAATTTAACTGCATTATTATATTATAATAAATTATCCAGTCTTAATAAATTTAATCCAGTACCTAGGTCATATAGTTTTTTCAGGGTGATTGCTGACAAAATATATTTTTTTTTAATAATCATATCCATATATCTAAATTAAAAATTTAGTAAAATTTTTTATATATTTTTCTCTGTTCCTTTATAACAAGGTCATCAAAATTATTTTTATCTAAAAATTCTCTCTTAAATCTTAAATAATTTTTATTATAATAAAAATAATGGGCAGAAGATAAAAATTTTATCTTATTTGAGCTTTTATTTTTACACCATTTTTTCCATTTATTATTAGAAATAACAATTTTAAAAAATAAATTAAAATTAGGATTTTTTGATTTTTTTCCAAAATCAAATAATAATTTATTTTCAACATAAGCAACTTCTGGACCTATATTGAAACATTGAATACCACTTTTTTTTCTTAGCTTGATAGTTGTTGAATTTAAAAAATCACAATTATGATCTTTCAAAAGTTTTCCTTTTTTATGTAATTCAGAAACCATAAATTTAGAATTTTGAAAATTAAATTTTCCAATTTGTTTATTTTCCGCGGTCTCGCTTCCAGTAGTCCCAGTAATGAATTTAACATTTTTTAAATCTCCAAATTGTGTAATAATCTTATTGAATTCCTCTTTTTTGAATTTATCACCATGAAAATTTACACCAATTTCATATTCTATTTTATTCTTTAGTTTTTTAGATTTTTTTTGACAAAATTTATATAAATTTACTGCATACTCAAACTTCTTATTTCCTAAAAAAGATGTGTCAATATGAAGTGTTTTAAAACCAGACTTGATGTCCGCTTCAAAACTTTTTTTACATCTTGTGAGCTCAAGGTCAGTATTTTTTAATCTTTTATCTGAAGTAAATGGACCGCCATGATCTCTCGCTAATTTTATATATTTATTATTTAATTTTTTTATATATTTTGAAAATTTTTCAGTTGAAAAATTACTAACATATCCACTACCTAATTTATTTGCTTCAACTTGGTTTCTTGAACAAATTAAATTAATTGTTTGTTTTTTTTCTTTAGTAAAAAGGTTTACAGATTTTATGGTATTAATTGTCATTGGTCCAACACATAAAATTATAAAATTTTTTTTCTTCATATTATATATCGTTTAGTTTTTGAAATTTTTAATATATATAAACTATTCTATGCTCACTACTAAAAAAAAATTAATTAATAAATACTTTAAGGATTTTAATAATCATAATTTAAATGAACTATCAAAAAATTTTTCAAAAAATGTTCATTTAAATGACTGGGAAGTTAATATTAAAGGATTATCAAAAGTTTTACAAGCAAATGAGAAAATATTTAAAAATTTTCCATTAATTAAGGTTAATATCAAGAGAATATTTATCAATAAAAATATTGTCTTTTCAACATTACTGATAAGATTAAAGAAAAATAAAACAATTAATGTGGTTGATATGTTTACAATTAATAAACGAAATAAAATTTCTAAAATTAGAGCTTACTTAGGTTAAATATTAAAAAACTATTACTTGGTCATGACTAAATATATTCCTAGATTTGTAGTAATTGATGTTGATGGTGTTATGACAACTGGAACTTTTCATTACTCTGAGAAAGGAAAAATAATAAAAGTATTTGGAGCTCATGATAACGACGGATTGAAGATAATTAAAAAATTTTTTAAAATTTTTTTTGTAACAGCTGATAAAAAAGGTTTTAAAATTTCTAAAAAAAGAATATTTTATGACATGGGTTTTGAGCTCAAATTAATCACTGAGAAAAATAGATATAATTTTATAGAAAAAAAATTTGGATTTAAAAATACTATATATATGGGTGATGGAATATACGATGCATCAATCCTAAAAAGTTCAAATCTTGGGATTTGTCCTGCTAACGCAAGGATAGAAGCCAAAAAAAATTGCAATCATATTGTTAAATCTAAATCTGGTGAAGGAGCTGTTTTAGATGCTTGTATTTACATTATGAAAAAATTTTATAATAAAAAATTTCAAGAAATATTAAAAGCTTAATGACAGTTTTAATACCAACTGCTGGTATTGGAAGTAGATTAAAGTCATATACTAATTATTTTAACAAGGCTTTGCTACCAGTAGGAAAAATTCCTGTTATTTCACATATTATAGATATTTATCCCAAACAAACAGATTTTATTATTGCCACTGGATATGAAGGCAATCATATAAAGGAATATTTAGAATATGCACATCCTAAAAGAAAATTTTTTTATGTAAATATTTTGCCCTTCAAGGGTAAAGACTCAAGTCTACAAATAACACTCCAACAAGCAATAAAGTATATTAAAAATGACTTTGTTTTTCATGTAAATGATGCCATTTTAAAAGAAAAAATTAATTTAAATTTCAAAAAAGATACTTTATTTATTTCAAAAAAATATAATGATCTAAAAGAATTTAGAAAAGTTTCTGTAAAAAATAATCATATTTTAAAAATCCACGATAAGAAAATAATTTTATATGAAAAAAAATTATACACTTATATTGGAGTGGCTTACGTAAAGGACTATAAATTATTTAAAGAGATTATTAACGAAGATAATAACAACTTAGCAGAGTTAAATTATTTTAAAACAAAATGTAAAAATAATGATTTAAATTATATACTAACAAAAAATTGGTATGACGCGGGAACCCCATTTACATTAAATGAAACACTTAATCATTTATCGACATTTAAGAATCTAAATAAATTAGATGAAGCAATTTATTTTAAGTCAAATAAGGTATTTAAATTTAATACAAATTCAAAGATTAATAAAAAAAAAATACTCAGATCAAAAATTCTTGGAAATAATGTTCCAAAGTTAATAGATACATCAAAATATTTTTACTCCTATACATATGTCAACGGCAGATTATTTTCAAAAATTACCCCAAATATAAATGAATTTAAAAAACTACTACACTGGTTAGAAAAAAAACTTTGGTTTAAAAAAACAAAACTTAAGCCAAAAAATTTTAAAAAAAATTGTGAAAACTTTTATTACTTCAAAACTAAAGATAGAATAAATAAATTTTATTCAATTTATAAAATAAAAGATAAATCAGATATCATTAATGGTGTAAAATATCCTAAATTAAAAAAATTACTCAATCAAGTTGATTGGGATCACATCTTTAAAGGTTTTCCAGTCATATTTCATGGTGATCTTCATTTTGAAAACATTATCAAACAAAAAAATAATTTTAAAATTATAGATTGGAGAGGTTCATTTAATAAAGATATTTACTTTGGTGATATATATTATGATTTTGCAAAAATTTTTCATGGCTTGATAGTAAATCATTCTATCATTAAAAATGAACAGTATGAAATAAACATTAAAAAAAATAAAATTAGCTATTCTATAAAAAAAAAAAGTGGCTACAGTTCTTTACAAAATTATTTTGGTAAGTATGTTACAAAAAAAAAATTTTCATTTTACAAAGTAAAAATAATAACAGCATTGATTTTTTTAAATATTTCTCCATTACATAGTGGTAAGTATGGAGTTTTTTTATACTATCTTGGTAAAAAAATGTTAGGTGATCTTTTAAAATCTAAATCAGATAATCGAATTTAATATCATATTTTTTTAGTTCCTTTTATACTTGTCTTCAATTCTAACTACATCATCAAGCTCTGGTGAGGAAGACTCCATATATTTTACATCCGTTTTTACTGCAATCATTCTGTGTTTTATTTTGGGAAGTATTGTGTAAGATTCACCTGGCTTAATTGTAATAAAATTATTCTCTATTTGAAGTCTCATGTTGCCCTCCAACACAGTTACGGTTTCGGTTTTATAATTATGGTATTGATAACTACACATTTCTCCTTTTTTTAATATAAGTTTTTTCACACAATATCTTTTAGACAAGAAAATTATTTCTTCACTACCCCATGGCTTTAGAGTTATCTTTTTTATTTTTTGCATTTTATATCAACTACCACAAAAGAACTTTTGTCATCAACAATATTATAATCTTTACAATAGTAGTCACCTATCATTTCCTCTATATTAAAATAAAATACTCTTTTATTTCTTTGGTCTGTATGTTCTACACTAATTTCTTCATTCCATGGCCAATTGTAATATGAATACTTTGTACTTTTTATACCCTTAATTTTAATAAATTTATTTTCAGGTAAATATAATTTAAATTTATGAAGATCAAAATTTTTACTACTCAACTCAATCCATTCAAAGCTGTTATTGCTAATAAATACCTCATATACAGATTCATTATCCGTTAAAATAACTTTATTTCCATAAGTGTTAATATTAATAAACAATTTATCAATTTCATTTACTGATTTAACCTCTATTAAATCACCATTTCTGACAAGTAAGTCTGACATGTTTGCTCTACTTTCTCCATACCAACCTCTTTGTATACACTTGTAAATAAAATTAAAATTCAAACAGTCAGGTTTTTTATCCTTATATATAAGATTATTATTAATAATAGGAGATGGAAGAATTAAGTAAAAATTTTGATTTAAGATATTATTTCTTTGATCTTCAGTTATTAGATCGCTAACAAAAACATTTTTTTCATTAAACCCTTCTATCAAAAATTTATAATAGATTGATTTAAAAACAGATAAATCAGAATTATTTTTTTTAAAAATTATATATTTATTTTCATCTTTTTTTTGTAAATGTTTTATTAAATTAGTATTAAAATTTAAATTTAATGTTTCTTGATTGCTTCTAATTTTTAAAAATAAATTACTAAAATTATAGTACGATTGGCCACAAAAAAATAAAAGTGAAATTAATAAATAAAATACTCTATATTTATAATTTTTTATTTTTAATAAAAACTCATAAACTAAAATAGAGTAAATAGACAATAGAGATAATGTTAAAAAATGTTGCATACGAGTAATAATTGATGCTTCTGGTGCATAATGAAAAAATGAAATTATTATTATTCCTAAAAAAGAAAAAAATATTGGTAACAAATTAGAATATTTCTTAATTAAAATTTTGTAATTTCCAAATAATGTAAATATCAAAATAAATAGTAAGGCAAAATTTAATAAATTAAATACATCATAGAAAAAATATAGATTTGATTTAAAATTTTCTTTAATTAAATTTAAGATATTTAAATCGTTATTGTAAATCGAAAAAATAACAATATTTTCATCTATATAATTTAAATCTAAATAAAGATAAAATGAGACAATTATAATTCCTAATAATAAATATATTATTAAATTTTTATCAATTGTTAATTTATTTTTAACAATAATAAAAATTGAATTAAAAATTATCATAAATACTCCTACGGGGTGAGTAAAAATTGCAACACTTGAAAACAACATGCTAATTAAATAATTTTGAATTTTTAATTTGTTTAAACAAATTAAAGAAAAAATACCAAAAACAGAGGCCAAATCAGAGGAACCATTTGAAAAGTGAAATCCATATTTTATTGTTACATAAGGAAAAATTATTATCGAGGCTATTACACAGATATTTAAATTAAAATGAATTAATATAAAAGTTGAAAAAAGAATAACAAGCAACGCTGTTACAATTTGAGCTATATATATCTGAGATAATTCCCAATCATTAAGAAAATTATTAAAAATTTCTAATATTTTTGTTTTTATAAAATGATATTCAATTCCTGTGTGATGTAATAATATTTGTAGTAAGTATTGTTGCTCGCCATTTAAAGACTCTTTTTTGGATAATGATAAATTATTGACTGCTAAACAATTTTTTACACAAGTATTTAAATTTTTAGCTTTAACGATTTCATGATAATTATCATCAGCTTCCCAAATTATCTCTCTACCATGGCTTGAATTATGTATTGCTGCTATATGAATTATAATTGTGCTTAAAACTACAAAAAATAGAAGAAAAATTTTAAATTTCTGTTTATTATCTTTAAAATCACAACTTAATAAAAATTTAGTTTTCTTTTTCATTTCATTTTACTTTATAAGATGCTCATAGTATTTAAAATTCATTAATATTCTTAAAACATACATGTCTACAATACTTTTTATACCTGTTTATAATTGTGAGTTACAGATTAAAAGATTAATTAAAAAATTAAAAAGAAAAAAATTAAAAAAAATCAATGAAATTTTATTTGTAGATAATCAAAGTGTAGATGAAACATTAAAAACACTAGTAAATGAAACTAAAGGATTTAGTAGCAAGATCACGATTATTCAAAATAACAAAAATTATGGACTTGGTGGATCTCATAAAGTTGCATTGAGTTATGCAATAAATAATAGGTATAATGATCTAATTGTGTTTCATGGAGATGATCAGGGAAAAATTGAAGATTTAGATAAAATAATACTTTCAGATAAAAAAAGGAAATATGATTTTATTTTAGGTTCAAGATTTATGAAGGGGTCAATTTTAAATAACTATAACTTAATTAGAATACTAGGAAATATTTTTTTTAATTTTATTTTTTCAGCAATCACCCTAAAAAAACTATATGACCTAGGTGCTGGATTAAATTTATTAAGACTGGATAATTTAGATATCAACCAAATTAAATCATTCCCTAACAATCTAACATTTAATTATCATTTAATTTTATATTTGTGTTTTTTCAAAAAAAAATTTATGTTTATGCCAATAACTTGGACAGAAACAGATCAAATTTCTAATGTGAAGTACTTCAATCATACTATTCAGATGTTTAATATAATTTTACAATTTTTATTCAATAAAAAAAAATTTTTTAAAAAAAAAAAGACTAATTACATATTTAAAATTATTAATTAAAAAATTTGAACATTTAATAATTTATTATAATATAATAATGAAATTAAATTTTGTTTAATTAAAATTTAACAAATTAACTACGAGTACGACTACGAACATTATAAAAAGATAAGCATTTGCAATATCTATTTTAATTGGAAGGGAAACAGAATGCCCCTTCACAACACATCTACTTCTCTTTATTTATGATACTGATAAGTCTTTAGATTAGTTTTACTCATAACTGACTCGTAATTTTTTACTAATATTCGTTGAAGAATGCTTTTTGATTGTTTGCTTCTGTAATCATTTTTTTTATTTTAACCACAGTCATATGACATTCTAAATAAACTATTGCTCCTGTTTTACTTATTTGTAATTTTTTCAAATTTTTTTTAGATTTTTCCTAAAAATTCTTTAGATGACAATAAATTTTGCACTTTCTCTGATTTTAGTTCACTTGAAAATTCTTTAGAATTTAAATATGCTTCTAATTCTTTTGGTTTCACACCAGTATCAATTCCACTTAATTTTAGTAGGTCCATCACTTTAGCTAGTTCTGTTTTTTGTAATCCATCACCTTTGGTAATTTTATTAATTAAAATTGAGGGTGAAACAGGGCGCCTTTATACTAATTTACAAATTTAGTTAAATCAGGTTTAAAATATTTGGGACCCTTCATAACTTTTCCAGATTCGTTATAGATAGGTTTACCATCTTCACCTAATTTACTCATATTTGAACTTTGTACTTCT
>Ga0209308_10004492_pt1 | contig 11004 bp, 8 predicted proteins | sample COGITO_mtgs_1204_3_FD_184806 | JGI IMG/M metagenome (GOLD analysis project Ga0209308, IMG submission 184806) | Pelagic marine microbial communities from North Sea - COGITO_mtgs_120405 (SPAdes) (version 2) | ecosystem: Environmental > Aquatic > Marine > Epipelagic ...
TTTTTGCCCACACGGGTACGAGAGCCGGTTATTCCACGATGGTGGCGGACCATTGATAAGTGGTCGTTTACGGCTGTTTTTATCCTATTTGCGATTGGCATTTTGCTAGGACTTGCTGCCTCAGTGCCTTTGGCCGCCCGAAATGATCTCGAGCCCTTTTATTATGTGCAGCGGCAGGTATTTTTTGGAACCCTGTCGATGGTGGTGATGGTCTCGATCTCGATGATGTCGCCTGCTACGCTGCGCCGCTTGGGTACGCTGGGTTTTTTAGGGGCCTTTATAGCGCTTTTGGCGCTGATCCCATTGGGTACTGATCTTGGAAAAGGGGCCGTTCGATGGTTAAACCTTGGCTTTATAACAGTGCAACCATCGGAATTTGTAAAACCCGGTTTCATCATTTTGGCCGCTTGGCTTATTGGTGCGTCTTTTGACATTAACGGCCCGCCTGGAAGGCTGATCTCATTTGTTTTGGCAGTAGTTATTGTGGGTCTCTTGGCCATGCAGCCTGATTTTGGCCAAGCGGCCCTAATCCTATTTGGTTGGGGAGTGGTTTATTTTGTTGGTGGGGCGCCGATTTTTTTGATCGCAGGGGTCATAGGTTCTGGGGTGGTAGGAGCGCTTTTTGCCTATAAGCTGTCTCAGCATTTTGCTCGCCGTATTGATGGGTTTATAACCCCAGATCTAGATCCGCGGACCCAGCTTGGTTATGCAGCTAACGCCATTCAAGAGGGTGGATTTCTGGGCGTGGGTGTGGGGGAGGGGCAAGTGAAATGGTCCCTTCCCGATGCCCATACAGATTTTATAATTGCGGTTGCCGCCGAAGAATATGGGTTGATCTTGGTCACCTTTATTGTTGTGCTTTACTGTTTAATCGTCGTACGCTCCCTTTTTAGGTTGCTTAAAGAACGCGACCCGTTCGTGCGTTTAGCGGGGGCGGGTTTGGCGTGTATTTTTGGCGTGCAAGCCATGATTAATCTTGGGGTTGCTGTGCGTCTTTTGCCCGCCAAGGGCATGACGCTGCCGTTCATCTCTTACGGGGGCTCGTCTGTTTTGGCAGCGGGCATTACGATGGGCATGCTTTTGGCCTTGACGCGCAGTCGCCCTCAAGGTGACATGGGTGAAATCTTGAGGTGGGGGCGCTGATGTCAAAGGTTCCAATGATCTTAATAGCAGCAGGTGGTACGGGGGGGCATATGTTCCCTGCGCAAGCCCTGGCCGAGGTAATGTTGCGGCGCGGCTGGCGGGTTGTTCTATCCACCGATGTGCGTGGGGAGCACTATGCGAGCAACTTTCCCGCCAGAGTTGAAGTCCGTCAAGTCTCGTCCGACACATTCGCGCGTGGCAGGGGTTTGGCAAAGTTTTTGGTACCCCTTACGCTGTTGCGCGGCGTTAGAGCGGCTGTGTATCAATTTCGCCAAGACCCACCCGACATGGTGGTGGGCTTTGGCGGTTACCCATCTATGCCAGCCTTGGCTGCCGCGGTTATTTTACGCCTGCCTCGGATCATTCATGAACAAAACGGCGTTTTAGGGCGGGTTAACCGCCTGTTTGCGCGCTATGTTTCGGCCATTGCTTGCGGTACTTGGCCTTTGGCTTTGCCCAAAGGGGTGAAGTCCATCCACATTGGCAATCCAGTGCGCGATGCGATTTTGATGCGCGCGGCATCAGGCTACATCCCGCCCGGCGATCATCCGATGAGCCTGTTGGTCATAGGCGGTTCGCAAGGTGCGCGAATCTTGTCACAAGTGGTGCCTGCGGCCATTGCTTTGATGCCCGGTAATTTGCGCGCTTTGGTGCGGGTTGATCACCAAGCCCGAGCTGAAGATGTCGAGTTGGTCAAGCAAACCTATCACGCGGCGGCCGTCACGGCCGACGTCTCGCCGTTTTTTGACGATGTGGCTCGGCGCTTGACCGAAGCACAGTTGGTCATCACGCGGGCAGGGGCATCGTCTATTGCGGATATATCTGTGATGGGGCGTCCGTCGATCTTAATTCCGTATGCGGCTGCGGCCATGGATCACCAAACCGCAAATGCCAAAACCGTGGTTGATGCGGGCGCAGGCGTGGCCTTAGTCGAGGCGGGCCTAACACCCGAGCGTTTATGCGCCGAAATCATGGCCATTTTACAAGATCCAAGTCTGGCCGTTCGGATGGCTGGCTTCGCGAAAGGCTATGGAATTCCCGATGCCACGCAACGTCTTATGGCTTTAGTTGAGCATTTTAGAAAGAAATAACATGACGGGCGTTACCAAACTTCCGGGCGAGTTGGGCCCTATTCATTTTATTGGTATCGGCGGGATTGGCATGTCGGGTATTGCTGAAATTTTGATGACTTTGGGATGCTCTGTACAAGGTTCCGATACCAATGCCAGCAAAATCACCGACCGTTTGGCCCAATTGGGCTCGCAGATTTTTGTGGGGCACGCGGCGGAAAATGTAGCTTTGGCAGCGGTTGTGGTTATGTCTTCTGCCATCAAAAAAGGCAACCCCGAGTTGGAAGAGGCGCGCCGGCGTGGCTTGCCTGTAGTGCGGCGTGCAGAAATGCTGGCCGAGCTGATGCGCCTTAAGTCCAATATTGCAGTGGCGGGCAGCCATGGCAAAACCACGACGACCACGATGGTGGCCACTTTGCTTGAAAAGGGCGGCTTTGATCCGACGGTGATCAACGGTGGCGTGATCCATGCTTACGGGTCAAACGCACGCGCGGGTGCGGGCGAATGGATGGTGGTCGAAGCGGACGAGTCCGACGGCTCATTCAATCGGTTGCCTGCAACCATCGCGATTGTGACCAATATAGATCCAGAACATATGGAACATTGGGGTAGTTTTGACGCGTTGCGCAAAGGGTTTTTGGATTTCGTCTCGAATGTGCCGTTTTATGGTTTGGCTGTATGTTGCACTGACCACCCCGAGGTGCAAACCCTGGTCGGACGCGTCACGGATAGGCGTATCGTGACATTTGGTTTTAACGCCCAAGCTGATGTGCGCGGCATCAATTTGCGCTTTGAAGATGGGACGGCCTATTTCGACGTGGCATTGCAATCCGAGGGCGAAGAGCAAATGATCCGCGATCTAATCCTACCGATGCCGGGCGATCACAATGTTTCAAACGCTTTGTCGGCCATTGCAGTGGCGCGCCATTTGGGCATGAGCGGCGATGCTATTCGTACGGCCCTCGCCTCATTTGGGGGAGTGAACCGCCGTTTTACCCGCGTAGGGACGGTGGGTGGTGTCACGGTTATTGATGATTACGGTCATCACCCTGTTGAGATCATCGCCGCCTTGCGCGCCGCCCGCCAATCGACCAAAGGGCGTATCATTGCGGTGCACCAGCCTCACCGTTTCACTCGCCTGTCGAACCTGTTCGAAGATTTCTGCACCTGTTTTAATGAAGCGGACATCGTCGCTATAGCTGAAGTTTATAGTGCAGGCGAAAATCCGATTGCAGGGGCCACGCGCGAAAATCTGGTTGAAGGGTTGATCGCCCACGGCCACCGTCATGCGGTGGCCGTTTCAAATGAAGGCGATCTAGAAAAGCTGGTGCGTTACAATGGAAAGCCCGGTGATCTGGTGATTTGCCTTGGTGCTGGTAGTATTTCAGCTTGGGCCAGCAATTTGGTACAAAGATTGGATGATAGTAGGAGCTAAACGGGGCTTTTTTTGCTTTTTGTGCAGCTATCTTGCGGTCTGCGCCAAGTTTGCTTATCCTTCAGCTATGATTAAATCCCTCCCCCTAGTGCGTGGCACTTTAAGTGAAAACCGCTCCCTTGCCGACCTGACATGGTTGCGCGTTGGCGGGCCTGCAGAGTGGCTTTTTCAACCTGCAGATTTGCAAGATTTACAATCTTTTTTGGGTGCTTTGGACCCTGATGTTGCCCTTTTTCCCATGGGGGTTGGCAGCAATCTAATCGTGCGGGATGGAGGCGTTTCGGGGGTTGTTGTGCGTTTGGGGCGTAGTTTTAACCAGGTCACTATTGACAGGCCTTTGGTGCGGGCAGGGGCTGGAGCGCTCGATGCGCATGTGGCGCGCCGCGCCGCCGAAGCAGGGCTGGATTTGACTTTTTTACGCACGATCCCGGGCACGATCGGGGGGAGCGTGCGGATGAATGCGGGCTGTTACGGGGCCTATGTGGCGGATCATCTTGTCTCTGTCGATGTGGTGGAGCGCGACGGGCATTTGGCGACGTTTCCGGCAAAACTGCTTGATCTTTCCTACCGCCACTCAAGATTGCCCGAAGGGGCGGTGATCGTCTCGGCCCTGATGCGCGCCCCTCCAGGCGACCCAGCGCAATTGTTAGCCCGCATGAATGATCAGATTGCCAAACGTGATGCCAGCCAACCCACCAAAGAGCGCTCGGCTGGCTCAACCTTTCGTAATCCTGCAGGTTTTTCCAGCACGGGCCAGCCTGTCGACAGCCAAGAGCTGAAAGCTTGGAGTGTCATTGACAAAGCCGGTTTGCGCGGTGCAAGCCTAGGGGGGGCGCAGATGTCACCCAAACATTCCAACTTTATGATTAATAAGGGCGGCGCTTTGGCGCAAGATTTAGAAGATTTGGGTGAATTGGTGCGAAAAAAGGTTTTCGAAACCCAAGGAATTACGTTAGAATGGGAAATCATTCGCGTCGGAACCAATTTGGCGCGCACAAAAGCTCACAACAAGTGAGCAATTTAGGGGCCAAGCCCCATTGAGGCAGAATGGCGAGCATTGCGAACAAAGCAAAGCTTCGCGTGGCAGTAGTGATGGGAGGGCTTTCCGCTGAGCGGGACGTCTCATTATCGACAGGGCGTGAATGTGCCCTAGCTTTGCGAAGCGCAGGATATGATGTGATCGAGGTTGACGCCGACCGAGACTTGGCTCAAGCCTTGCGCGCGATCTCCCCTGATTTTGTTTTTAACGCACTGCATGGCCGCTACGGCGAAGATGGGTCGGTGCAGGGGCTTTTTGAATGTATGGGCTTGGCCTATACGCATTCGGGGGTCTTGGCTTCGGCCCTTGCTATGGATAAAACCCGCACCAAAGAAGTCTACCGCGCCGCAGGCCTGCCTGTTTTAGAGGGTATACTAAGCCCTGCCGCCGAAGTGCGTGTGCGCCATGTGATGGTGCCACCCTATGTGGTCAAACCTAATAGCGAAGGCTCGTCCGTGGGGGTCTATATCGTGCATAATAAGGCTGATGCCCCTCCCGCCCTCGGTCCCGAGATGCCTGAAACCGTGATGGTTGAAGCCTATGGTAGGGGCCGCGAAATGACCGTTTCGGTGATGGGGGAACGCGCGCTTTGTGTCACGGATATTATCACCAACGGCTGGTATGATTATGCGGCCAAATATACGGTGGGTGGCTCGTCGCATGTGGTGCCGGCCAAACTGCCTGATGCTATCACCAACGCCTGCCTTGATTACGCTTTGCGTGCGCACCGCGCTTTGGGGTGCCGTGGCCTGAGCCGCACAGATTTTCGCTGGGACGAGGCGCGCGGACTGGCTGGGCTGGTGCTTTTGGAAACCAACACTCAACCGGGCATGACGCCCACGTCGCTTAGCCCCGAACAGGCCGCTATATGCGGGATCTCATTTGCCGACCTGTGTGATTGGATGATTAAGGACGCCTCATGCAACCGTTGATCGCCCCCAAGCGCCATCAAAACAACCCATCTGCCCGGCGGGATCCTGCCCCAAGTCGCGGCTCTTACCGTTTGCAACGGTTTTTGCTAAACCCTTGGGTGCAGGTGTTCTTGCGCTTAGGCGTGCCGATTTTGATTATTACCTTGCCGTTTGCTGTTTACTTTTCAGACACGGCGCGCCGCACAGCAGCAATGACTTTTGTGCAAGAGATGAAGCACACCATTGAAGAGCGCCCAGAATATCAAGTCACACTGATGTCGATTGACGGGGCATCGCCCGAGTTGACCGACGGGGTGCGTCGCGCCTTGGCATTAGAGCTGCCGATCAGCTCATTCCACATAGACCTTGCGGCCTTGCGTGCTCAGATCGAAAATCTTGACGCAGTGGCACATGCGGATTTGCGTATCAATACGGGTATTTTGCAAGTGAGCATCAGCGAACGCGCGCCTGCACTTGTTTGGCGCTTGCAAGATGGGTTGCAGCTTTTAGATGCAACAGGGCGACGCTTGGCCTTGTTGCGCGCCCGCACTGATCGTATGGATCTGCCCCTTATCGCGGGTGAAGGGGCCAATTTAGCCGCTCAGGAGGCCCTAAGGCTTTTGATGGTCGCGGGCCCTTTGTCTCCTCGTCTGCGCGGTTTGGTGCGGGTGGGGGCGCGGCGCTGGGATATGGTGCTTGACCGTGGCCAGCGGATTTTATTGCCGCAAAATGACCCTGAAAACGCTCTTAAGCGCCTGATCGCGCTTGATCAGGCGCAAAGTCTTTTGGCGCGTGATGTGCCTGTCATTGATTTACGCATCACCGCGCGCCCTGTGTTGCAGCTCTCACCGCAAGCGTTGGAAGTATTGCGCCGTAAAAATGACAATTTGTCGGTTGGGACCAAGTTATGAAAGATCTTTATAACGCTCAGCGGATGATGCGAAATATGCGCAAAATGGCATTACAAAAGGGGGCTATTGCGCTTTTGGACGTGGGTTCATCTAAAATCACCTGTTTGATCCTGCGCTTTGATGGCGAAGTTCGCCCTAGCGATCTAGTCGATGCGCAAGCCCTGTCGAGTGCGGTGGGTACCCAAGGAGTGGGGCCTAATTTTGCGAGGCAGGCGCTGTTTCGGATCATTGGGGCCTCGACCACGAAGTCGCGTGGGGTGGGCTTTGGTCAGATCGAAGTGATGAATGAGACCGAGCGGGCGATCCGCACCGTTGTGCAAGCTGCGCAAAAGATGGCCAATCTGAAAGTTGACCAAGCCATTGCCTGCTTTTCGGGGGCAGAGCCGCGCAGTTACGGTTTGGTGGGTGAAACGCAGGTGCGTGAAAGCTTTGTATCTGAGCAAGATTTGGCGCGGGTTTTTGCTGCTTGTCATATGCCTGATTTGGGTATCTCTCGCGATGTTTTGCATGCGCAGCCGGTAAATTTTGTTCTTGATGCGCGCACAGGACTGTCTGATCCGCGCGGCCAGTCTGGTACTCGTTTAGCCTGCGACATGCATCTTTTGACTGTTGAGACAAACGCCATTCAAAACTTGGCATATTGTATTAAACGGTGCGATCTCGAATTGGCGGGAGTTGCATCATCTGCCTATTTATCAGGACTTTCAAGCCTTGTTGAAGATGAGCAAGAGTTGGGGGCGGCTTGCATTGATATGGGTGGCGGTACCACGGGCGTGTCTATATTTGTCAAAAAACATATGATCTATGCCGATAGCGTTACAATGGGGGGCGATCATATCTCCTCTGATATTTCAAAAGGGTTGCAAGTGCCATTGGCTATGGCTGAGAGGATCAAAAATATGCATGGCGGCGTGCAAGCCACGGGCATGGATGACCGCGAGATGATCGCAATCTCGGGGGATAGCGGCGATTGGGACAAAGATCGTCGCCAAATTAGCCGCACGGAATTAATCGGTATTATCCGCCCTCGCGTCGAAGAGATTTTAGAGGAAACCCGGGCTAGATTAGACGCAGCGGGTTTTGAACATTTACCAAGCCAGCAAATTGTTTTGACGGGCGGGGCGGCCCAGCTGCCAGGGATGGACGGATTGGCGGGAAAAATCCTAGGCCCTAGGGTGCGCTTGGGGCGGCCTATGCGCATTAATGGCCTACCACAAGCGCTGACGGGCTCTGCTTTTTCTTCGATTGTGGGGGCCTGTTTATTTGCGGTGCAGCCTCAAGATGAATGGTGGGATTTTGATGTCCCTTCGGAACGCTATCCCGCGCACTCGTTAAAGCGGGCGTTGAAATGGTTTGGTGACAATTGGTGACCGCAATATGCGGTGAATTACCTCTAACTATGAAAAATTAGTTTAATTTCTGTCTATATTTGGTAGTTTATGTTTTTTTTAGTGACCTTCGCAAATAAACCCGATAGAATCACCCCCAAGTCGCGCAAAAGTTGCGATAAAAATTGGGCAGTTTTATAAAGAGGCAAATAGGCATGGCACTTAATCTTACAATAGTCCCCGGTCACGAAGAGCTAAAGCCACGCATTACCGTGTTTGGTGTGGGCGGCGCAGGTGGTAATGCGGTCAATAATATGATTGACAAGAAACTCGAAGGGGTCGAGTTTGTTGTTGCCAATACGGATGCGCAGGCTTTGCAGCAAAGCCAAGCCACATCAAAAGTGCAAATGGGCATTAAGGTTACCGAAGGTCTGGGTGCGGGCGCGCGCCCTTCCGTGGGTGCAGCCGCGGCAGAAGAAACCATTGAAGAGATTGTTGACCAGCTTGCTGGCGCGCACATGTGTTTTATTACCGCAGGCATGGGTGGTGGCACAGGCACGGGGGCGGCGCCCATCATCGCGCAGGCTGCGCGTGAATTGGGCGTGCTGACCGTAGGCGTTGTGACTAAGCCCTTTCAGTTTGAGGGTGCAAAGCGTATGCGTCAGGCTGAAGAGGGTATTGCCGCTTTGCAAAAAGTGGTTGACACGCTGATCATAATTCCAAATCAAAATCTGTTTCGTTTGGCCAATGAGAAAACCACCTTCACTGAAGCCTTCGCTATGGCGGATGATGTTTTATATCAGGGTGTTAAGGGTGTCACTGATCTGATGGTGCGCCCGGGCCTCATTAATCTTGACTTTGCTGATGTGCGCGCAGTAATGGATGAAATGGGGAAAGCCATGATGGGCACTGGGGAAGCTTCGGGCGAAAATCGCGCCGTGCAAGCGGCGGAAAAAGCCATCGCTAACCCGCTGCTTGATGAAATTAGCCTAAACGGTGCACGCGGCGTCTTGATAAATATCACGGGTGGGTATGACCTGACCTTGTTTGAGCTGGACGAGGCAGCGAATATTATTCGCGAAAAAGTTGACCCTGATGCCAATATTATTGTGGGCTCGACACTTGATACAACCATGGAAGGTTCTATCCGCGTATCAGTTGTCGCTACTGGGATCGAGGCTTTGGTCAGTGCCCAAGGGTCCGGCGTGCTGCGTCGGGCTATTTCGCACCCTTTGCCCCCTGTGGTCCAAGAGCAGGTGGGGCTGACGGAGACACCCATGAGCTTGTCTAACCCCCGACCTGCATTCGAGCAAGAGGTGCCCAATCTGTTCGCGCAGTTTGATGCTGAGCCCGCACCCCAAGTTCACGCCTCAAACCCTATTGCAGATATGCCACACACTGACAACCAAAGCCTTAGTTCCGCAGATATTGACCGTGTGATACGGGGCAATCCTGAGGGCTTTATTGCGCCCGCACCGCGGGCCCCGGGCACCCCCTCTCCCGAGGCGCTACAGAAACTGCAGGCAGCCGTAAATAAAATGCCCGCCTCGGCGGGACGTCAGCCTATGATTGCGCAAACCTCGCCACGTACCGTTGAGCCTCAAACCGAAAAGCCTCGTTTTGGGATTGGTTCTTTGATCAACCGTATGGCCGGCTATGCCGAGCCTAGCGCAGCGCCACGCGCCACGCAAACGCCAAGTGTCGCCGCTGCGTCACGCCAAACTTCCGCTATTTTGACTTATGACGATGAGCAAGATCGCCCTGAAAGCCAAGATCGCATCGAAATTCCCGCCTTTTTGCGCCGGCAAGCTAACTAGCCCCTTTTGCAACTTGGCGGAATTTGGAAAAATAGTTCAAGAAAGCTCCAAAAAGGGGGCTTTTTTGGCGATTTTTCTCCTATTTTTGGTTTTTAATTAATAATTAGCATTATTACAAATTGTTACAAAGAGTGAGTTGTTCTTCTGCAGGTGCGTGTTAATCCATTAGTAAGCTGCTGCCGGTGAAGTCCTTTGGTCTTTGCTATGTGCCGCAGGGGAACGACTGAGGCATTTGTGCAAAGAAGCTTAAAAACGACCGCACAGTTTGAGGGGTTTGGCTTGCACTCTGGTAAGCGTGCACTGCTTGCGGTGCACCCGGCGGGCGCAGGGTTTGGTGTTTGGTTTAAACGCACAGACGTCATCGTGGCCGACCAAATGGTCGGGGCAAATTGGAGTAATGTCGTCCATTCACCGCTTTGCACGCAGCTGATCAATGAAGCCGGAACTAGCATAGCCACGGTTGAACATTTGATGGCCGCGCTTGCAGGCTGTGGGATTTACAACGCTTTGATCGAAATTGACGGTCCTGAGGTGCCCATTCTTGACGGCTCAGCCCAACCATTTGTGCGCGGCTTTATGGCTGCAGGCATCACTGACTTAGGCCAACAGTCGCTGTCGATTTGCATCTTAAAAACGGTTGAAGTCCGCGCAGGCCAAGCCATGGCGCGCCTGTCGCCAAGTGCGATGTTGGAAATAGCCTTTAGCATAGACTTCGTTGACCGAGCTATTGGTTATCAAGAGAAAACGCTTAATATGTCAAATGGTGCATTTGTCCGCGAACTGTGTGACAGCCGCACTTTTTGTATGCAGGATGATGTCGATGTGATGCTTTCGCGCGGTTTGGCTTTGGGAGGCACTTTGGAAAATGCGGTTGTTTTTGACGATGGCAAAATACTGTCGCCAGGTGGTTTGCGCCATCAGGACGAACCTGTGCGCCATAAAATGCTTGACGCTTTGGGCGATTTGGCTTTGGCGGGCGCGCCTATCTTGGGCCGCTACGAAGGTGTACGTGCGGGCCATGCTTTGACCAACAAGCTATTGCGTGGTCTTTTTTCGGATCCTTCGGCCTATGCTCTCACCCCGGTTACTAGGAGTATGGGGCATCTTTTGCCTGGTATGGGGCTAAAAAAATCGGACATTCCACAGCAAGTTTAAGTGATTTGCGGCGAATGGATTTTGCGCCTAATATTTTTATATGCTAGGAAGTGCAAAGCCAATCTTTAGGTTGGCTTTGCATTCTAGAAACTGGGTGGCAAGATGGGTGTTAGGCAGATAAAATGTTTTCTTTGTATGTTAGGGCTGGCGCTTTTGACACTCGGCGGTTGTGCCAAAAAAAACGGCGAAGAAAAA
>Ga0209308_10004497_pt1 | contig 10999 bp, 7 predicted proteins | sample COGITO_mtgs_1204_3_FD_184806 | JGI IMG/M metagenome (GOLD analysis project Ga0209308, IMG submission 184806) | Pelagic marine microbial communities from North Sea - COGITO_mtgs_120405 (SPAdes) (version 2) | ecosystem: Environmental > Aquatic > Marine > Epipelagic ...
ATGGAATTGCCCAACGGAGATGCCGGCATACAGCTGATTCAAAAACTCACGGTAACCCACTGGGATAGCGGGTTTCATGCCATTGCACCGATTGAGGTAACGTGGAACGAGGAAACACTTAAAAGCAATCCCCTCAGCATTCAAGTGCTCATGCCACAGCCTGGAAAATCGGGTGAGATCGCCGGCCATGCGCCGCTGCGGCTGACTTCCTGGAGCTGGCAAGAACGAATGCAGCAGTGGCTTCCATGGTTCATACTCCTTCTAGCAATGATTGGAATTGGCTTGTGGGTCCACCGAAAATGGAAGCAACGTGAGCCATTCGTTCCAAAGGAAAAGCCTTCTCCGCGCATCCCGTTAGAACCCGCTCACGTCATTGCACTCCGCACGTTGGAAGGAATTCAACGCGATGCAATTTGGAAAAAAGGCCAGGTAAAAGCGCACCATGCAGCTGCGAGTGAGGCGTTGCGGCTCTACCTGGAACACCGTTTTGACTTCCCTGCCCTTGAACGATCCACCGCAGAAATCAAACGTGGAATCAATCAACTGCCCTTACGCACCCATGAAATGGAAACGTTGATCGAAGTGCTTACGCTTGCTGATCTGGTGAAATTCGCAAAACTCACGCCTGAAACTGCCGATCACCAGCGAATCGTGAGCCGCTCCATTGGATTTGTCGAAAATACGATTCCCTCCAAGGAAGCCAATGAAACCGAAGCGCCATGAAAAACTGGTTACTTCCACTCTTTCCACACCTGATCGGCATCGGACTATTTGCACTAGCCCTGCGTTACAGCAATCAGCATTTTGAATGGGAATCTCCTCAACTGCTGTGGTTGGCCCTTACCATGCTGGTGCATGCATTCTTGCGGGCGCGGAAGCAACAGCCGAAAGGATTCAATGGAATGAAATGGAGCTGGGGCGGCGATCCCAACCAGATCAATTGGAAGAACCGATTGCATCAATTGCTTCCTGAAATTCCTTACGCGATCAAAACGCTGGCCATTGGCTTGCTTTGCATTGCTGCTGCTCGTCCTCAATCTTCCTCCTCAGTGGAGGACTTCACGCGAGAAGGCCTCGATATTGTCCTCAGCCTTGACCTCTCGGCTTCGATGCTGAGCAAGGATTTTTCTCCCAACCGATTGGAAGCGTCCAAAGAAGTGGCCATCCAATTCGTGAACGAACGCCCCAACGACCGCATCGGAGTGGTGGCCTATGAAGGAGAGGCATTCACTCAAATCCCTTTGACGACGGATCAACGCGTTGTGATGAATGGCATCTCAGAACTGGAAACAGGATTGCTCGAGGGGGGTACGGCCATTGGAATGGGGCTAGCCACTGCGGTCAATCGATTGAAAGACTCGGAAGCTGAAAGCAAAATCATCATCCTATTGACAGATGGCGTGAACAATGCGGGGCAGATCAATCCAATCGACGCGGCTCAATTGGCCCAGTTGAATGAGATTAGGGTCTATACCATCGGCGTCGGAACCATCGGAAAAGCGCGCAGTCCGGTTCGGAAAGTGGGCAACCGATTCCAGTACGATTGGATTGAAGTGAAAATTGATGAAGACATCCTGAAGAAAGTAGCCAAATCGACTGGAGGACGTTACTTCCGTGCCACGAGCGAAGACAAACTCGCCAGTATTTATAGCGAAATTGACACCTTGGAAAAAACCCGGTTCAATGTGCTCCGTTACAATCAAAAGACAGAAGAATTCTTACCCTTTGCCCTGGCTGCAGCCTTCGCCTTGTTGCTTGAATTCATCCTCAAACATTTGATCATCCGCACGCCGCTATGAGTACGATCAAAACGCCATCATCCGATTCACCGAATCCGAAGCAAGCGCAAGGGTTTCGAGTATTCAGCACAGCCGTATCGCTGGCCTTGGCTGAAGTCATCTTCTGGATTGCCATTTTATCCGGTTGGTACAGCCTGCGGCAAGTGGCTCCGAATGTACAAATTGAACATTCGGATTGGTGGCCCATTTTACTTCTAGTGCCCGTCGTGGTTGGCGTTTTTGTTTGGAGCCTGAACCGCAAGCAGCGCCTGGCGCGCATGCTCGCCGATGAGCAACTTTGGCCAACTATTTTACCCCATTGGCGGCCACAGCTGCACGGATGGAAGTTTTTCGTCTGGCGCCTTGCATTTGCTGCCGTGCTCATTGGAATCTTGGACATTAAAGTTGGTGCGAGATTAAAAGAAGTGAAAAGCGAAGGCGTCGATGTCATGGTTGCCTTAGACGTTTCCAAGAGCATGGAAGCGGAAGACCTCGGAGCTAGTCGCCTAGCAGTGGCCAAACGAAGCATTGAACGTTTGATTGACCAACTGGATGGAGACCGAATAGGCTTGGTGATTTTTGGTGGCGATGCATTTGTGCAATGCCCGATAACAACGGATTATGGTGCTGCTAAGCTGTTTCTTCAGGGCGTCAATACAGGAGCAATCCCAGTGCAAGGCACCGCGGTTGGCAGGGCCATAGAAGTCTGTTCATCGGGGTTTTCAGAATCGTCTCCTGCCTCCAAAATGATTGTACTATTTACGGATGGGGAAAGCCATGAGGACGACGCAGTCAAGGCAGCGACAACTGCTGCAGAAGCTGGAATTGAAGTGCATACCATTGGCATGGGAAGCGCATCGGGAGCACCCATCCCGCTCTACGACCGTTACGGCCGTCCGTCGGGATTCAAAAATGACGCCGACGGCAATCCCATCGTTACGACCCTCGACGAGGCAACACTCATCGAGACCGCTCGTGCCGGAAATGGAAGTTACATTCAAGCCGCTGGTGGGTTGGTCAACATCTCCCCCATTTTGCAAGCAATGAATGGCATGGAACAGGCAGAAGTCGCTACCATGTCCTATACCGACTACACGCACCACTTTCATTGGTTCTTCATCTTTGCCGTTGCGATGCTCCTCCTCGAAGGGCTAATGAGTTCTGACTTGTTCCGCCGACGCCTTACTCCAAATCCATGAAAAGCATGAAAAACATCCATGTCGGCTTGGCCTTGTGCACCTTATTGTTCTGTCACACCACGATGGTTGGGCAGAATAATGATTCGTTCGCAAAAGCCTCGATCATCGAAGGAATCCAACAATTTCAAAATGGCGAGGAAGGTGCAGATAGCCTATTTGCATTGGGCGAAGCGCATTCTGAGCTCGCTCCAATCGCTGCGTATAACCGGGGTCGTTCGATGCTGGAAAATCAAGAAGGACTGACGGAAGCCCGCCAAGCCTTCCAACGGGCGATTTCCAAAACAGAAGATGAATCACTTATTGCTGATGCGTGGTACAACACGGCCAACAGCCTCATGCTCGAACAGGATTTGGATGGTGCGATTGAAGGTTACAAATCAGCTTTGCGGGTGAATCCCGGACATGATGCCGCCCGATTCAATTTGGCTCAAGCAATTCGCATGAAGCAAGACCAGCAGGACCAGCAGGATCAACAAGACCAGCAGAATCAACAAGACCAGCAGGACCAGCCTCAGCAGGTGGAAGGACAGATATCCAAGGAAGACATGGAGAAAATATTGGAGAGTCTAGAACGGTCTGAAGAAGAGATTCAGGCCAAATTGCGCAAGTCCAAAGGCAAAGGACAAAAAGTGAAAATCGAAAAAGACTGGTAAGCATGCGCAACCTGTTAACCATACGTCCCATCGCTTTGAGCATTGCATTCATGCTCTGCGCCATTGTTCTGGCCCATGGTCAGGAATCATTCAGTGTGACCATCAATAAAAACCCGGTTCGCAATGGAGAGACGGTGCAGCTCAGTCTCTCAATGAAGAACATCCGACAGAATGTGTCTGCTCCTCAAATCAATGGGCTAAAACTCATAGGTGGGCCCAGTACCTCGCAGAATAATTCGTGGGTTAACGGCGTCAGCAGTTCAGAAATCAAATACACGTACACCTATCAGGTACAATCCAACAAAGACATCAATGTTCCCAGCTACAACATCGATGGGAGCACCCAAAAGCTGAGGAGCAATGCATTTAAAATCAAAGTGTTACCTCGTTCGACCAAGCAAAAAAAACAAACAGGTCTCGGAGAATTAGCGTGTGTGATCGAACTGTCAAAGCGAAACGTATTTGTAGGCGAGCCCCTCGTGGCTTCTTTCAAGATTTACAACCGAGCCAACAACCTCGATGTTCGGGAATACAATGTTCCTGAAATGACGGGGTTTTGGAGCGAGCAAATTGACATACCTGATCCACGTTGGGAGTCAGAAGTCATCGATGGCCGTCGATACAACGTCGCCACGGTGAAAAAGGTGGTCTTATTTCCTCAGCAAACCGGAGAGCTCACCATCGATGGCTTCAATCTGGTCGGCTACAAAAGAACTTCCTTCTTCGATGGGAAAAACGTCACGGCTGAGGCCACCCCAATTCAGATCCAAGTCAAGCCACTTCCCGAACCGATTCCCTCCAATATGATCGGAGCATTCAGTCGGTTTCGATGCCAAGTCAAGCAAAATGCCACCACGTGCAAGACCAATGAGGCACTCACTGTCGAATACATATTCAACGGTGATGGTCACCTCAAGTTTATCCAAGAACCAGAATTGCAATGGCCGGGAGAATTTGAAGTCTACGATCCTGAAATCATCGATCGAATCAAGACAACCGCAAAGGGAGAGTCGGGTTCGCGCACCTTTCGATATGTCGTCATCCCACGTGCACCGGGTGAATACAACCTTCCACCGGCAGAAGGACAATGGTTCAATCTCCGCACCAAGGCCTACTCTTCCTTGCCATCTTCATCAAACACAATTAGCGTTGAACGCGGCGACGCAAGCGCAACTTCGGGACTTAGCTACAATTCCAAAACCGACATTCAGGTTTTGAATCAGGACATTCGCTTCATTGACACTGCATGGAACGGATGTGGTTTGGATCGAAATCGATGGCAGTCCGCCCTGCCCTTATCAACCGGTTGGCTGGCGCTAGGGCCCTCTCTGCTTGGGCTTGTTTTCCTGACGAAACGTCGCCGCGAAGAAGACCGCAAGAATCCAAAAAAATCTCGTCAGCGCAAGGCAAAAGCCACGGTGCGCAATGAACTACGAGCGGCGAAGAAACACCTGAACAATCCGAGCTTGTTCTTCCCGGCCCTCGGCCAAGGCCTCGAAGACTATTTGCTCGCAAAATTGACCTGGAATTCCAGCCAGTTCCAGCGCGATGCCATCCTTGAAGCCTTGCAATTGCATGCTCCCGACACGGTGGAAAATTGGAAGATTCTATTGGATCAACTCGATATGGCGAGGTACGCCCCTGGCACCATTCCAGCTCCTGATGAAATGTTAGCGACATCCGAAAGACTTGTTGAACAAACGGAGAAATCATGGATCAAACGATGATGAACAGGGAACACATGCTGCACCGAACGCTCGGTTTGATTGGGATTTTCGTCATGACCATCTCGGCATCTCTTGGTCAAACCGAAGCCATATACCAAGCCCAATTCGATTCCGCGAATGCCGCTTATGCAAGAGGAGAGTTTAGCTTGGCGCAATCGGGATACGAATCGCTTTTGGAGGACCGCGTCCACTTTGCGTCTGAATTCAATTTGGGCAATGCCTTTTTCAAGCAGCAAAAATTTGGACTAGCCATCCTGCATTACGAACGGGCCCGGCAATTGACGCCCAACAACGAAGACTTGGAAACCAATTTGACTTTGGCCAATTCTCAAATCAGCGACCGCATTGAAGCCCTTCCGACAGCCGGTATATCCAATGTATGGCAAGGCATCGTTGCCCCGGGTCGGCATCTACTATGGCACCGCCTCATGGTGCTATTCTGGACCCTTGGATTCGGCGCCCTCGCCGCACGATTGCTGTCTCAAAATTTTGGAAACCGCAGAATCCTGGGAACCCTTGGCACCAGCCTCTTGGCCGTTGGCATCGCTTTCATGTCATTGTCTTGGTCTGCGCTCAATCGAATAAGCAACAACAAATCAGCCATTGTTTTGGCCAACGAATCCCCTGTTCGCAGCCAACCCGGCGATGCCGGAATGACCCTATTCATGATCCATGAAGGGACCAAAGTAGCCGTCATTCAGCAAGATTCTCGCTTTACAAAGATCAAACTTCCCAATGGCAATGTCGGTTGGATCGCATCCAATGACATGGAAACCATTTGAGGAAGCGCTCTACTTGAGTACTTCCAAAGGCCATTGATCAGATTGACCGGAGGCGTTCCACCCCATGGCACGGTACAGTCCGTTCGACCACCCCTTGGTAGGCAACACACATTGACCGGAACCGTCCGCTCGTGCCTCGAACATCAATTGACCCGAAACGGCACTGAACACGCGAACCGTTGAACCGGGCATCCATCCCCGTGTTGTTGCCGCTTCATTGGCTGGATTTGGAAATCCATGCACTTGAGATTCCATGGCCTCACTCACACTTTCCGGCTGTGCCAAATCGTACAAAATAATGTCATCTAAGGCCGCCTCGATGAGGGAACCACCGTCCAAATATTCACCAAGCGTCGTGCTATCCGAGGCGATAAACCGCATTTGAAAAGCATCGGTAGGCTCGATTACATCAGCTACACGGAAGGCCATTCGACGCCATGAGATATCCTGTTGAAGGGTGTTTTCAAGGTATTGCCATGAGGATCCACCATCATTTGAAATCTCCACTTGCCACCAATCCGATGCTGGATTTGCGCCCGACGCGGGTGCATTGGTATACCAACGCCAATACGTCATAACGGGATCCTCAAAAGCCGTCAAGTCAATGATCGGAGAGACAAGGGTTGTCTTTCCTGCATCCACGTCATTCACGCCAATGCCATCATTGACGCCGGGGTTGAGACCGGTAATGAACGCATACCCCGCGAGGCCAATGGTATGGTCCGATGTTGGTGCCACGATGGTCGAAGGATCGTTCATTTCAGCATATGACCCCACTGGAATGGACTCTTCCCAGATGCCCGTGGTCGCGTTGTCAATCCCCGGAAGTCCTGTGGTCCAACCACCAAAGTCAGAATACTCATCCGAATCGTTGATGAGCATTGGTTCCACTCCGATAAGGACATAATTGGGCAAATTGGGATAAGGCACATTGGCCGCTGCAAAAGGCGTTACCGCTGCGATGCCACCAAAGTCATCTGTGATGCCCATGTAGTAGGCGACCACGCTGCCTTCGTCCTGTGCAGGAATGGAAGCGGTGAATGTAGATGAGCCCTCCTCATTGTCCATTTCAACTTCCGTCCATTCGCCACCGGCTTCCGTTCGGTACCAGAGGCGGACCGCATCAAAATAGAGGTTGTATGGGAACACGATGTCCGTTTCAGCTTCAATGATCAATGCCTCTTCTGCCGGAGCAAATTCCACCGGTGCGTGATCAATCTCCGCATAAGAGAAGACGGAAATGCCATGGATGTCGAAGCCTTCTACAATGGCTGCTGCATTCGGCGTACCGTTACTCAAGTCGCCGTCATCGTCATCTGCTTGCAGCGCATCAATCAAAACGTCCGTGTAGGCCTGTCCTTCGTTGCCGTTTTGAACGGTCGCTTGAAGTCCCGGATACGCATCGATGAATAAGGCCATCGTCGCATCCCAATCCCCTCCCATCAATAAATGGGTGTCGTACCAAGCCCCGCAAATGATCTCGCCATCGGCATGGACCTCCCCGACCAAATCTTCCGGATAAACCTTTGGCTCCGCATCGTACTTGCGAATGCCATCTTCGTTGTCCGTATAAAATCCTTTTCCAATTTCGGCGATGTCGCCCAAACTCATGGCCCAAAAATCGGCATACCCTTCGTTCATGGCGCCATTATTGAATCCCGCACCGAGCGAATTGTAGTAGTAGTCATTGATACCATGGCCGTATTCGTGCCAAACCACATCTGCGATCAAGGAAGTTGGATTGCACCCTCCTCCGGTGTCGTAAAAATTGACACTGATGCCATCATAGAAGGCATTGCACTCCCCTTCTACATCAATGTTTGTGGTCATTGAAAAGTCCAAGGCCGTGAAATTGGGCATGTACGATTTCATGTGCTCATGGATCAAGGAGACAGAACGATACGCTGAGCGCTCCTTGACATTGCCCAGATCATCCAGGTTCAAATCATTGTAGCCGTCTTCAAACTGGACGCCGACCTGCGGTGTTGTGCCATTGGTGTAAACCGTACTCCAGGATCCTGAGAGCTCCACCAGGGTGAACTGTGATCCAGATGCGCTGCTGATGAAGCCGCCGTCCATATCCGTTGTCACAGCTCCACCATCAATGGGCAAAAACAACATCGGTAACGGCATTTCTACGGTCGCTTCATACGGATACATTTCATTGATGGTAGACTGAATCACTCCGCTAATGACCAACGCCTCTGCCGGTCGATCCAAGCCCATGCGCTTAACTACACGTTCCGGTTTGGCATCAGAAGCCGGCATGCTGACACGGCCATCGATGTGCACCACCCGATTTTGGCGCATCAACACTTCTCCGCTGTGAACGTCGACCCAGGTTTCATACCGGCGCGGAATTGCTCCAACCCGACCATTGACGAATACCGTTTGCACCAATCGCCAATTCAACAATCCTTGTTCTCCTGCTAAAGGAACCAATCGCATGGCCCCCATTTCTGGTGTACTCCACTCATCGAGTTGCACTCCTGCAGAAGCCGCTTCCTGGATGGCCATTCCACTCAACACCTCACCGTCAGGCATCGCAACATCGCGGTACCAATCTGCTCCCCACATGACCAGCTGGTCATTCCACCACTTCGTTACAATCTGACCTCCTTCAACGGGGATTCCGTCAAAACTTTGTTGCGCGAAGGCCCACTGGTGTTGTCCCGTGGTGGTTTGCGTGGTCCATTCTCCTTGGAATTCCACACCAAACAACGCCAGGTCATTCGTTACAAAGGAGTTTGCCTTTTGCGCAATGCCTGCACCTGCAATTTCAATTGCCGGACCAAACGCCCGGTGCGGCAGACCTGTCTTCGGACTCATGATTGACCGCCATTTCGGGTGATTCATTGACCAATCCGCCCATTCCGACTGATTTCTCAATATTGCCTGTTGTTGCTCTTCAGGCATTCCATCTTTGACATCCAACCGAATTTCAAATGGGTCAGCGGCAAGCAACGGTGTATGGATAGCAAAATGCTCTCCCTGCGCGGAAGCTATGGAAGCGAATGCAATCGAAAAGCCAAGGAAAAGATTACGATAAATCATGATGAGTGTTTTCAAATGGTCGAGGGCGTGACTGCAAATAAAACCACTTGTTTCGCATCTTTGTTGCTCCACATGGAAAAACTTTCAATTACTGCTCTGGGATTCGCACTTCTGTGCTTGGGATCCACACTCTCAGGTTGCAACCGAGGTCTTCAATCCCCGGAAGAGCTCATTTGGAATGAACACCGAGCCCCGGATTACTCAAATCCAAAAGAGTGGGCGGCACTTCCAGGCCGCGAGGACACTGCGGACGAGCTTCCGAAAAACTTACCGGAAGATGCTGCTATTTACGATGAAGAGGAATTGCCCGTCGATGTCTTTTTCATTTATCCCACACAATATTTCGAAGGCGAATGGTGGAATGCCTCAATGGACGACAAGGCAATCAATCAAGTCACCGATGATTACCCCATGAGACTTCAGGCAAGCGCCTTTCAAATGGGTGGGAAATTATACGCCCCGCGCTACCGACAGGCACACATTGGAGTTTTCACATGGCAAGACAGCACCAGCTACGCCGCCATTGAACTGGCTTATGCGGATGTCAAGGCTGCATTTCAATATTACCTCACCCACTGGAACGATGGTCGAAAAATCATTCTGGCTGGCCACAGCCAAGGCAGCTGGCACATGCGCTGGTTGCTCCAAGAGTTTTTCGATGACCAACCCCTTCAATCGAAGCTTGTCGCTGCCTACGGACCCGGTTTTGACTGGTATGCCTCAGATTTTAATTCCATCCCCGAATGCACTGCCCCGGACCAGGTCGGTTGCGCTTGCTCTTGGATGACGTATGGAGGATCCTACAAACCGCCTTGGTTGGGCTACAAAAAGGAAGATCCCATCTGCACCCACCCCATCACCTGGGATCGGTCTGCACCTCGCAACGACCAAGTAAAGCATGCGGGCGCGGTACTTTCCAACATGAAATTTGCACACGAGCAAGCGCTTGTAGCGACCATTGACCGCGGTATTTTGAGCTTGGCGCAACCTGACGTTCCCTTTGGCAAGCAATTGCAACGCGACAACTGGCACATCGGTGATATCAATCTTTTCTGGATGAATATTCGTGAGAATGCTCGTTTGCGCGCAGTGCAGGGCATCTGATCACACGCAGCGCGCATGGCAACACCCCTCAGAATGCACCTAATAATGCACCATAGAATGCACCTGAGCCCCATTTAATTGACGACAAACACGTGTAACATATCGCTCAGGGGTTTTTTTTTCATGTTATTTTATTATCTTTAGACACAACCAAAGACGTTTCGAATGACCAACTTGAAAGACTTCTTGCCTCAGCACATCCAAGGGATGTTTGTGATCTGCACCCTGATCACCTTGGTTGGGTTGTCCGACGTGCGAGCACAAAGTGCAGTCACGCCTTCATGCAACGGCATTCCTTACAACATCGATGCCGACTGCAACGGCATGATAAACGCGCAAGACTTATTAGCCTTTCTGCCGTATTACGAATTCGAATTTGTGGCAAACATTGATTCATTGAGCCTGGATTTGGAGTATGCCAATGACACGCTGTTTCTACTTAACCTAAGTGGCGCATTGATTGATGCTGTGGAACTCGGTTTTGCAGACGGCGCTCAAGGCCCTCAAGGCGATCCCGGCATGGACGGCGCTCAAGGACCACAAGGTGATCCCGGCATGGACGGCGCCCAAGGCGCCCAAGGTGATCCCGGCATGGACGGCGCCCAAGGCCCGCAAGGGGAGCCCGGCATGGACGGCGCTGAGGGACCGCAAGGGGAGCCCGGCATGGACGGCGCTGAGGGACCGCAAGGGGAGCCCGGCATG
>Ga0209308_10004501_pt1 | contig 10995 bp, 8 predicted proteins | sample COGITO_mtgs_1204_3_FD_184806 | JGI IMG/M metagenome (GOLD analysis project Ga0209308, IMG submission 184806) | Pelagic marine microbial communities from North Sea - COGITO_mtgs_120405 (SPAdes) (version 2) | ecosystem: Environmental > Aquatic > Marine > Epipelagic ...
ATTCTATTGTAATCATTTAATTTTTAAACTCTAAATATAAAACTTGATAATCAACTATTTTTCTTTGACAGAAAGATTAATATTTGATTAAATATCTGATTAAAATTTCCTATTTATTTAGGTTTTATTTACCTTCTAACAATGAAATAATTAAAGTTTATTTTTTATTATTCAATTAGAAAAATTATAACACTGTATCTTTTAACACTTTATTAAACTAAAATTTCTCAATAAAACCACACCCTAAGCCCTGCCCCCCTTTTTTAATCAAAAAAGCTAAGAATACCCTTTTTACAATCTGAAAATTTATTTGAAGATCAATGGATTTTTATGAATTCAAGAGAATAGAGCAATTACCGAATTAGAAGCTCAAAAACTAGCACTTGCTGGGGTACTATGACAGGCAATCTTACTGTTGCGGGGCTTACTGTCAACGGAGAAGTAATAGCTTTAAATAAATATATCTACGTTTAACACAAGCCAATCGGTAAGAATTGATGCTATCGCAGTAAGGTTTAGATTTCAAAACAGCACATAGACAAAAACAGTGCCTAATAGCTTTGTAGATCCGGATTCAATTATAATATGTACAATTAGTGGGACTAACAATATTCCCAGAACTATTACATCCTGTGTAGCAGAAAACGGACAGTTTACAGTTAACATCAATGGCGATCCCGTCACAGACCAATTTGACATTAACTTTTTAGTGATTAATTAGTATTCAAAGATTAGAGAAATAATGAAGGTTTTCAAGAAATTAGTCTTTGACCAATTTTAACAACCAGCTTACCGAAGTGCTTGCCCGCCTTCATATCGTTAAAGGCAGAGAGCATCTGATCGAATGGTCGAACAGAATCGACAATAGGCTTTAGTTGGTGATCATTCACAAAGGAAACCATCTCCTTAAACTCTTGATCGTTGCCCATGGTAGAGCCTTGTAAAGTGATCTGATTCCAGAACATGCGGAACATGTCGAGCTTTTGAGGAGTGCCATTGGTCGCACCATAAAATACAATTCTACCTGCTGGCTTCATGATTTTGATAAAGTCATTGAGCTGATTGCCACCGGCACTGTCAATCACAACATCGAAACCTCCAGTTTCTTGATGAGCCTTTTTAAACCAGCCCTCCTCTTTATAAGAATACTCTCCTTTGGCTCCCATCGAGATACACTTATCCAATTTCTCTTGATTGCCTGAGGTCACATAAACATTGGCTCCTGCAGCAAGAGAGAATTGAAAAGCAAACTGAGCAACGCCTCCACCAACACCAGAAATAAGGACATTCTTTCCTTTTGACACTTCACCATGATGAAATAGTGCGCGATAAGCTGTCAACCCCGCCAGCGGCAAAGCTGCAGCTTCTGACCATGTCATATGTCTTGGTTTATCAATTAGCCTATCTATACCTACAGCGATATATTCTGCGAAGGTACCATGAGTGGGCATCCCTAAAACTGAGTATTCAGCGGACTGTGCTTTCGGGTCATCACCCCAATTGACATTGGGATTTACAATCACTTCTTTATTTAGCCAATCATTCGAAACACCTTCTCCTACTGCTGACACAATACCCGCTCCATCTGAACCTAACACGGTACCAAACTGAATATTGGGGTACATGCCTTGTCTGATCCACTGATCTCTTCTGTTAAGCGCAACAGCTTTCATATGGATCAAAACCTGACCCACACCTACTATAGGCTTTTCAATTTCAGCTAGTTGTAGTGGTTCTTCTTTGTGATCGGTGATCAATAAACCTTTCATGAATTGGCTAATTAAGGGCTAGAATGGTGCTTCCTCGTTACTAGCAGGCAAATTAGGAGTACCTCCACCATTTGCCTTACTCTGAATGGTCACAGATCCACCACCGCCTGCTCCAGCTTCGAAACTGGAAGTTCCATCTACTGGGAAGGACGATCCATAAGTACCTCCACCAAGATTAGAGTCTAAATCTGTAAACTTGGTGTACTTACCGATGAATTTCAATTGTACGTTTTCTAAAGATCCATTTCTATGCTTGGCGATAATAATTTCACCGATTCCTTGGGTTGGCATGCCGTTCTCATCCTGTGTAATACCATAGTATTCAGGACGATACAAGAACATTACCATATCGGCATCTTGCTCAATTGATCCGGATTCCCTAAGGTCGGAAAGCTGGGGACGCTTATCTCCGCCTCGGGTTTCTACGGCTCTACTTAGCTGCGACAGTGCAATTACTGGCACGCTAAGCTCCTTAGCTAAGTTCTTCAAAGATCGAGAGATGGAAGCGATTTCCTGTTCACGGTTACCTCCTCCTCCACTCTTTGAAGAATCGCCTGACATCAGCTGCAAGTAATCAATTACTATTAGCTTAATATCATTCTGTTGTTTCAACCTTCTACACTTTGCCCTCAATTCGAGGATTGAAAGTGCAGGGGTATCATCTATAAATATGGGGGCTTTGGTCAAGTTTGCTGTCTTATGGACTAATTGTGCCCATTCATGCTCAGCTAGCATTCCTTTTTTGATCTTCTCTCCTTCTAACTCTGCTTCTCCAGAAATTAGACGATTTACCAACTGCACTGACGACATCTCCAAAGAGAATATAGCAGCAGCTTGGCCGTGATCAACCGCAGCATTCCTTAGGGCAGAAACCACAAATGCAGTCTTACCCATAGCAGGTCTTGCAGCGATAATCACAAGGTCAGATTTTTGCCAACCAGAAGTTACTCGATCAAGGGCTGTAAACCCTGATGGCACACCGGTTAGTCCGTCTTTATGTTCTCTTCTGATTTGAATTTCTTCAAGAGCAGTAGCCATGATATTTTTCATGCTATCATACTCCTTACGAACGTTACTCTCAGATACTTCGAAAAGGGATTGCTCCATCTTATCTAAGAGCTGAAAGACATCAGTCGTATCTTCAAAGGCATCTTTCTGAATCTCAGATGATATTCGGATCAACTCTCTTTTAATGGATTGCTCTACAACGATCCTAGCATGGTACTCAATGTTGGCTGCCGAACTCACACGGTTAGTCAACTGTGTGATGTAATAAGGACCACCAACGATTTCAATCTTACCAGTCTTTCTTAATTGACTGGTAACAGTCAGAATATCAATAGGTTCTGAAGCTTGGAAAAGGTCATAAATCGCTTGATAAATTTCCTTGTGCGCTTCTTTGTAGAAGGATTCAGGACGAAGGATATCAATGACATTAGTCAAAGCATCTTTCTCCAACATCAGCGCACCGAGAACCGCTTCTTCTAAGTCTACTGCCTGCGGAGGCAATTTACCGAGTTGGGCAGCTTCGCTTAGTCCACTTCGGGACTTATAATTTGCGCGCGATACAGCCGCTTTATCCTTTTCCATTATTCAAACTTAGAGCCAAAAATTCGACTGAACAACGATTATATTATATAGTTATTCTCAACTTATCAACGCGTTTTACACAAAGGGTTTTTCCTTCAATTTTTAGCCGATTGTCATATTGAAAACGAACTTGGGAAGGAATTTCTTTTATCTTATTTTTGATTTCACTTTAGTTTAATTTAATGATTTCAAATCAACGCATTCACTTTATTGCCATAGGTGGAGCTGTCATGCATAATCTTGCCATTTGCCTCAAAAACCTTGATAATCAAGTGACTGGGTCTGATGACCTGTTCTTTGACCCTTCTAAAACTAACCTTGCCGAGCATGGATTGCTACCCGACAAAGAAGGCTGGGACGACAAAAGAGTAACGAATGAAATTGACTTAATCATCTTAGGAATGCATGCCAAGGCTGACAATCCTGAGTTGCTTAAGGCTCAGGAACTTGGACTCAAAATACTATCCTTTCCTGAGTTCATTTTCGAAGCCTCAAAGGACAAAAAACGCGTGGTCATTGCTGGTAGTCATGGTAAAACAACCATTACTTCAATGATCATGCATGTGCTCAAATCCATGGGCAAAGATTTTGACTATATGGTGGGTGCGCAGCTTGAAGGTTTTGATCAAATGGTTCAACTATCTGATGCCCCAGTCATTGTAATTGAAGGAGACGAATACACGACCTCTCCTCTCGATTTAAGGCCTAAGTTTTTACACTATAAACATGACTTGGCACTGATTTCTGGTATTGCATGGGACCACTATAATGTCTTCCCTACTTTAGATAACTACAAACTTCAGTTTGAAAAATTTATTGGGATTACCCCTAAGGACGGCACGGTGTTTTACGCTGAAGAAGATAAAGCATTATGTGCCTTAGTTGAAAAGGTAGGTAGTCCATCCAACCTTTTGCCTTATGGTCCTCATCCTTCTGAAATTAGAGACCAACAGACCTATCTTTTACATGAAGGTAAAGAAACACCCGTTCAGGTATTTGGTCAGCACAACATGCAGAACCTTCAGGTAGCCAAAAATATACTAAACGAGATTGATGTAATTGATGAGGAGTTCTACCATCACATTCAGTCTTTTGCCGGTGCTTCAAAACGCATGGAGAAGCTGGGAGAAAACGATGAAACCACTATTTTCAAAGACTTCGCGCATGCTCCTTCCAAATTAAAAGCTACGGCTACTGCCGTCAAAGATCAGTTCGACAACAGAGTATTAGTCGCCTGTATTGAGCTACACACGTTTAGTAGCCTGAACAAAGACTTTATCGATCAGTATACACATACATTCGACTCTCCAGATGAAGCATTAGTCTTTATCAATCCTAAAACTGTAGCCGCGAAGCACCTGGAAATGATCAGCGAAGATGAAATCAAGTCGGCTTTTCAAAGAGCGGACATCAAACTCTTCACCGATGCTGAAACCCTCGAAAATCATCTTTTATCTCAGAAATGGGCGGCCAAAAACTTACTTTTAATGAGTTCGGGAAACTACGGTGGCCTCGACCTACAAAAAATCAAAGAATCAATTCTGAATTAAGCACACAATGCAACTCAACCTTAAAAACCCACTCGTATTTTTCGACCTAGAAACTACGGGGATTAACATTTCTCAAGACAGAATTGTAGAACTCGCGATGCTGAAGGTGATGCCAAATGGCGACACCGAAAAGAAAGTGCAGTTAGTCAATCCAACTGTACCCATTCCAGAAGAGTCTGCTATGATTCACGGCATCCGTGATGAAGACGTGAAGGACAAGCCAACTTTTAAAGAACTCGCAAAAAATCTAGCTAAGTTCTTAGAGGGATGCGATTTAGGTGGATATAACATTGTTCGCTTCGATGTGCCTCTTCTCGTAGAGGAATTCTTAAGAGTAGATGTTGATTTTGAAGTGAGCAATCGCAAGCTGATCGATGCACAGAAGATCTTCTTTCTGATGGAACAGCGAACCCTCTCTGCTGCTTATAAATTCTATTGTGGTAAAGAACTCGTTGGTGCGCATGGTGCTGAAGCTGATAATGACGCGACTTTCGAGGTATTCAAAGCCCAAATAGAAAAGTACAATGGCATGGATGTTACCGATGCCTCTGGTAGAGAATTGGGTAAGATTGAAAATAACATGGCTGCTATTCATCAATTGGTAGCTTCTAACATGGTTGACTTAGCCGGTAGAATTGTCCTTAATGACAAAAATCAAGAAGTATTCAACTTCGGTAAGCACAAAGGACGTCCAGTGATCGATGTGCTCGAAAAAGAACGTGGCTATTACGATTGGATGATGAAAGGTGACTTCCCGCTAGACACCAAGCGTAAACTGACCAAAATTAAACTTAGCGGCTTTAAAATGGGATAGCGTGGTGATTCTACCTACGTCAAGACTTCGGTAGACAAAGTGATTGGGTGAAAGTTCTTACCAACTATTCATTCATAATTAAACATTAATCATTCCGTTTTCACCCTAGTTCTTTTTCTAAGCTTGTGAATACGGTCTCTGTAGTAAATCATTAACTCATCGATGAAGGTGAGCGGATCATCATATTCAGTGAGTACTTCGTAGGTATGTCTCGCTTTGGCCAATTGCAATTCATTTCTGAGTCGCTCCAATTCCTGTTCTAGGTAATCATCCTGTCTAGTATCCGTTACCTTGTGTTCGTCAATCGTCAGAGAATTACCACTAAAAATATGGGCATGGAAGCTTTGCAAGGCCTCCAACGTTCCAGACCTGTATATATTAATCAACTTAGTAGTCATTTCCGTGGCTAAATCCATTTGATTTTCACCAGCTGGAGTAGAGAACTTATCGGGATGGACGTGAAGCATTGCTTCTCTATACAGCCGCTTTCTCTCCTTCTCCTCACCCATATTCTCTACTTCGGGCTTTGGTGTCTTAACTTGTTTTAATCCTTCTGGGGCTTGGTAGTTTTTACCTCGTTGCTTTTGTGCCTGCCGCTTTTCCTTTTTAGCACGTTTCTGTTCCTTATACAAGACACTTAGTTCCTGTACTTCAATCAATTGGTCTGCCAAAGCGCTGCGCAGGGTATTTTCAAAGGCAATTGTCTTTTGCTCCACAGTCGCTAGCTCTTGTTCAATGGCTTGAATCTGAGTCTTTAGTAGTGCCGAAGCTTCTTGGCTATTGGATATGGGAAGGTTTGAATGCGTCACCAATACAAAGATGGTGTTTTCGTGTTAAAATTGTCTTTGATATACGTGTTAGGATTCTCCCAGTATGTGACATACTTTCTCTATTGTTGAACTAAAAACGCACGTCAGGCCGAATACCGTTGTCCTCCCTTGAGGGAGCCTGCCAGTTCCTGCGCTTCACAACCGCTAAAGCTAATGCGAACGCGGTAAAGCTCCGGCACCAGCGTAGCGGGAGACACAAGTATCAAGGCATAAAAAAAGCGCAATCTTATTGAGGTTGCGCTTTTTTAATAATCTATTAAGCCTTAAGCTAAATCAAAACGATCTAGGTTCATCACCTTATCCCAGGCAGCTACAAAGTCATTCAAGAATTTCTCCTTAGAATCTTCGCAGGCGTACACTTCGGCTAAGGCTCTCAACTCAGAGTTAGAACCGAAGATTAAGTCAACACGTGTTCCCGTGCCTTTTACTTCACCTGTTCTACGGTCACGACCTGCAAATACTTCATCAGCATCTGAAACAGCGCTCCAAGTAGTGGTCATATCCAATAAGTTCACAAAGTAGTCATTGGTTAATGCTCCTGGTGTGCCAGTGAAAACACCATGTTGAGAACCGTTATAATTCGTATTCAATACCCTCATACCTCCAACTAGGACGGTCATTTCAGGTGGTGTCAAGGTTAATAGTTGAGACTTATCAACTAACATTTCCTCACCTGAAGTCTTGTGCTTAGCTGCGTAGAAGTTTCTGAAACCATCGGCGATTGGATGCAGTGCGTGGAAAGAATCTACATCAGTTTGCTCTTGCGAAGCGTCCGTACGACCTGGCGTGAAAGGAACGGTGATGTCGTTACCAGCAGCCTTAGCTGCTTGCTCTACACCTGCACATCCACCCAAGACGATCAAGTCAGCCATAGAAACACCTTTGTTTCCAGACTGTGCACCGTTAAATTCTGACTGAATACCTTCAAGAGCTTTTAATACTTTAGCCAATTGAGCAGGGTTATTGACTTCCCAATCCTTCTGAGGCGCTAAACGAAGACGTCCGCCATTGGCACCTCCTCTTTTGTCAGAGCCACGGAAAGTTGAAGCCGAAGCCCAAGCCGTAGACACCAATTCGGAAACAGTTAAACCAGAAGCAAGAATCGAAGCTTTCAGTGACGCAACATCTGCATCATTGATTAAATCGAAAGTAGCCGTTGGAATTGGATCTTGCCAGATCAAATCTTCTGCAGGGACTTCAGCACCTAAGTACAAAGCCTTAGGGCCCATATCACGGTGTGTTAACTTAAACCAGGCCTTTGCGAACGCCTCTTCAAAAGCGGCTTGATCGGTACGGAAGCGCTTAGAAATCTCTAAGTATGCCGGATCGTTTTTCAAAGCCATATCGGCAGTCGTCATCATCAGACGCTGCGTTTTAGTAGCATCCCCCGCTGCTGGTGCAACATCAGGATTAGAAGCTGCTGTTGGTGTCCATTGGTGTGCTCCTGCTGGACTCTTGGTCAATTCCCAATCATAATCAAGCAGTACTCTGAAGTAGTCATGATCCCATTGTGTTGGGTTCGGTGTCCAAGCACCTTCAATACCACTCGTGATTGTATCATCACCATGCCCAGTACCGAAGCTGTTTTTCCAGCCTAAGCCCTGTTCTTCTATGCTCGCTCCTGCTGGCTCTCTGCCTACATATTTATCAGGATCGGCAGCACCGTGTGCTTTACCAAAGGTATGTCCACCTGCTACAAGCGCCACTGTCTCTTCATCATTCATGGCCATTCGACCGAACGTCTCACGAATGTCCATGCCCGAAGCCATAGGATCAGGGTTTCCATTAGGCCCTTCAGGATTCACATAGATCAATCCCATGTGAACAGCCCCAAGTGTCGCTTCTAACTCACCATCTGCGTAGCGCTGTTTGTTACCCAACCATTCGCCTTCAGAACCCCAATAAATATCTTCTTCTGGTTGCCAAACGTCTTCACGACCTCCCGCAAAACCATAGGTCTCAAGCCCCATCGACTCGATGGCACAATTCCCTGCTAAAATCATTAAGTCAGCCCATGAAAGCTTTCTTCCATATTTCTGCTTGACAGGCCAAAGCAATAGACGTGCTTTGTCCAAGTTGCCGTTGTCTGGCCAGCTGTTCAATGGAGCAAAACGTTGTGTACCAGAACCTCCACCACCACGACCATCAGCGATACGATACGTACCCGCACTGTGCCATGCCATACGAATAAAGAATGGACCGTAATTACCATAATCGGCAGGCCACCAATCTTGTGAATCAGTCATTAAATGATAAAGATCCTTTTTAACTGCTGCTAAGTCGAGTGACAAGAATTCTTTTGCATAATCAAAGTCTCCATCCATTGGGTCAGACAGAGAAGAATGTTGTCTAAGGATGTTTAAGTTCAACTGATTAGGCCACCAGTCTCGATTTGATGTTCCTCCACCAGCACTTTGTAGTATAGTGCCACCGTGGAAGGGGCACTTACCTGCTGGGGCACCCGAATGTCCGTTATTTTCCATAAGTGATAGATTTAATTTTTCCTCTATCAAATTTAGCGTTTTCCTTTGAAGGATTTTTATTAATAAAAGCTATCAATGTATTGACCAAAACTATATCAAGCCTATGGATAGGCTAAGGTCGATTTTCTTATGAGCTGGAATCAAAAGCTGATATTAATCATTCTATTTCATCATTATAAACACTCTATTTGAAGTGTTAATCATGCGCTTTCAAGGAGCTTCGGCAGACAACCAGTAAAGCTCATAAAAAGATCAACTATATCGCTAATGGCATTTGTTGACTACTATAAAATTCTAGGTGTTTCGAAGAGTGCCACTGATAAGAAAATTAAAACTGCCTATCGGAAACTCGCGCGGAAGTATCATCCTGACTTAAACCCGGATAATAAGGACGCTGAGAAAAAATTTAAAGAGATCAACGAAGCCAACGAAGTATTAAGTGTTGCTGAAAAGCGCAAGAAATATAACAAGTACGGTAAGGATTGGAAACACGGAGATGAATATGAAAAAGCCCAGCAGCAGCAGCAGCAAGGCCGACAATCTCGTCAGCAATCGAGCCAGCAAGGCTTTTCGAACGAGGAGTATTCCGATTTTTTCGAATCAATGTTCGGGGGTGGTGGATCATCTTACCGCCAAAGTCAAAGCTTTAAAGGCCAGGACTACAATGCAGAATTGCATTTGCATCTAAAAGACGTTTATACCACTCAAAAACAAGTACTTACGGTCAATGGCAAAAAAATTAGGTTAACGATTCCTGCTGGCGTTGAAAACGGTCAACTCATAAAAATTAAAGGCAAAGGAGGCTTAGGCATTAACAATGGCCCAAATGGTGATTTGTATATCAAATTCATCGTTGATAATCACACAGAATTCAAACGCGAAGGCGATAACTTATACAGGAATGTCAACCTCGACTTATACACTTCCATCTTAGGTGGCGAAATCACTGTTGATACTTTCAACGGGAAAGTAAAGCTTAAAATAATGCCTGAAACGAAAAATGAATCAAAGGTAAAATTGAAGGGAAAAGGCTTTCCAATGTATAAGCAAGAGGGCAAGTTTGGCGATTTGATCATCACCTACCATATCGTGATGCCAGCTGATCTGAGTGAAAAAGAACTTGAGTTATTTAGGGAGTTACAAAAAATTAAAGAAGATGAATGAAACACATTTAATATCTGCGCAAACCCTTTGTTCACATTACAATATTGAAGTTTCATTTGTAAATGCTTTGAACGAATTGGGGCTCATTCGAATTGAAATTATTGAGCAAAACCAATTTATTCATCAAGATCAAATCACTGATCTAGAAAAAATAGTCAGACTCCACAATGAGTTAAATGTTAACCTAGAAGGTATTGATGTAGTATTTAACCTGCTAGAAAAGGAAAAACAATTAAGAGACGAGTTAAACACACTCAAAAACAGACTGAGGCTTTATGAAAGTGATTAAAACACAGTAAATAGTTTGCATAGCCCTCCGCCACTCATGGCTATGAGGCCTCCAAAGTCTTCCCTTTCACTCTTGTCAAGTTGGGCGTCTTCTCAACGAATTCTTCTAATACTTTAAAGAAATTCAAGATGTCTTCCGCTTCGTTATTCGCGTTAATAGTTACCAATCGAACAAACGTATCCTCCTCAAAAGACCCGAAACCAACAACCGTAATTTGATGCTCATATAACGCAGTGCATAGCGTCATTGGATCAATATCTCGATAATTGAAACAGATAGATATAGAATCGTCAAAACTGTATAAGGTGTAATCGGGATTACTATTAACGTAGTCACGAGCAACCTCTGCTAGCTTAAACTGCTGATCAACAATCTGCTTAAAACCATTCGTTCCAACAGACTTCCATAGGGTCCAGAACTTTAATGCATCATTTCTTCTTCCACAATGGAACGATGTTTTTCCCAAGTTGAAATCATCGCCATCTGTTTGATATAGATAATCGGCA
>Ga0209308_10004502_pt1 | contig 10993 bp, 16 predicted proteins | sample COGITO_mtgs_1204_3_FD_184806 | JGI IMG/M metagenome (GOLD analysis project Ga0209308, IMG submission 184806) | Pelagic marine microbial communities from North Sea - COGITO_mtgs_120405 (SPAdes) (version 2) | ecosystem: Environmental > Aquatic > Marine > Epipelagic ...
ATTATTACCAAGATTATAGTTTGAATTTAATACACTTTTTTGATTTGATCCAAGAGCTTTACCATCGATCACGGCTTTTACAAGTGATTTAAATACAACTTGAGAAGTTTCTGTATTTTTAACCGGTTTGTATGGATACGTAGTTAACGATGTATGAGGTGTAAACCCTAATCCACCAGAATCATCGTCAACCGTAATATGCTGAGTCACGTAAATAAGTCGTCCCTTGTTGGTATTTCCAGGTAATTTCAATGCGAATGTATAAGGTCTAAAATCGAAGACGGTACTTGGATAACATGGTGAACCCCGATTGTTGGGCTTCACATTGTTTCGACAATTCGAACCCGACCCATTTGAAGTTTGGGTGTACCCCCTTCCGAAGTCATATACAAATTTAAACATATACAAACGAGATTCAATATAGTTTCGCAAACTCCAGTTTTTACTCATGGTAATACCCGGATCACACAAACGTGGGGTATTGTAAAGAATTGGTATATTGCCCCTTTCAATTGTATGTGTGAGAGATATTTGATTTTCCTGATCGACAGCTGTTAACCATTTACACCAGTTTTTGGAATGAATATCTGGGTACTGAGTTTTACACTGCTGTTTTAGGATGATCTTTCTATCATTCATACATTCCCCGTCTATATGCGCAAGCATATTTCCAAGAAATACAGCCTCAAATGCTCCTTTAGCTTCAACACCATCGGGTAATCTCGCTATATCATGGGTGAGATCCGTCTTACACTTTCCATTATTCTTATTTGTCTGGTTAGACATATCTACTATCACCTGAGAAAAAGTTTATAGACCCACTGCCCATCGACGATCTCCTCATCGATGAGTTTGTCCTTCAATTGTTCAAGTTCCTCCCTGTGATCCAATATCATGGAGACTGTATCATCGTAACACTTCTCCACGAGGTCATTAATTTCCATGTCCACCAGGTATGTAGCCTCGGGTGACATTTGGGTGTAGTCAAATTTATGTGTACCAAAGCCATACGTCGTTAACATCTCACGGGCAATCTGGTATACCATCGCGTAATCTGATGACGCCCCTGTGGTAACCTTCTCCCTACCATACACAACCTCCTCCGCAGCACGACCACCCAAGGCAACCCTAATTTGAGAGAGGAGGTACTCCCTGGTGTACATCGCAGACTCCGCGTTCTCCTCCGAGGGTTGGAAGAAGGTCACCCCACCAGCCGCTCCACGGGGCATTATAGACACCTTACGCACAGTATCATAATCGGGTGCGAGGACACCAACTATGGCGTGTCCAGCCTCGTGGTAGGCCACCAACTCCTTTTTTCGCATCGAGAACTTTACGTCCCCCTTGGCTCCCACAACAATCCTCTGGTAGACATCCTCGATGATTTCATTGTTGATAGTTCCACCCGCATCTTTGACAGCCTTAATGGCACATTCGTTTAGGAGGTTCGCCAGGTCTGCCCCAGAGAAACCGGTCGTTTGCTTGGCGATCTTAGATAACTCTACATCTTCAGCCAAAGTCTTGTCCCTCGCATGGACACCCAATATCTTCTCACGACCTCTCACACTTGGGAGGGAGACCTGGATCTTACGATCGAAACGCCCGGGGCGGAGAAGGGCTTCATCCAATATATCAATCCTATTTGTAGCGGCAATCACAACGATACCAGTCTCGTTATCGAAGCCATCCATCTCTGTAAGGAGTTGGTTTATGGTCTGCTCTCTCTCGTCATTTCCAGGTGTGGCCGTCCCACCACGGGTCTTACCAACCGCGTCAATCTCATCGATGAATATGATGCACGGTTGATTTTCCCTCGCCTGTTCGAAGAGTTCGCGGACACGCTTAGCTCCAACACCAACAAACATCTCTATGAATGTGGCGGCAGAGCACTGGATGAAGGGGACGTTTGATTCACCCGCGATGGCACGGGCTAGGAGGGTCTTCCCCGTCCCTGGAGCACCCGCGAGAAGGGCACCCCGAGGAATTCGAGCACCACTTCCGTAGTACTTATCGGGTTGCTTGAGGAAGTCTACAATCTCTTCAAGTTCCTCCTTGGCTGAGTCAATTCCCTCGACGTCCTCAAAGCGGGTGGTGACCTCCTCTTCCATATTGAAATCTGTAGACCCGAGGAAGGGGTTGGGCATTCCTCCACCCCCCGAAAAGAATGTTCGAGCCAAAGTAAAAATGTAGGCGATGAAGAAAAATATAAGAATGCTATCAATCACCGATACAGGTTGTGAGACATCCACGATAACATCACTGTCACTTTCCATGAGAACTTCCCAAAGTTTTTCATTCTGAACAATCTGGACATCCCCATAATCCCCATTCTCCTCATAAAATTGAGCTATGTTCTTGTTAGGTTTTACAACAACTACGGGGAGTTCCTTGTCCTTTACACTCTGTATAAACTGACTGTATGTTTTGGGTTGATATTCGGGTTTACGCTCTTTTGTGATCTTAACGGGAGGAGATGTAAAACTTTTCCCGATGCTGAACATCTTGCTATATAGGTCGATTAAAGTTTTGAACAAATTGCACACCTCACCAAACGTTTTTGATGTTTACATATTTGTGCATTGATACATTTAGAACACATACTACGAATCAATCCATGTATACACAACCGACCACCGTTACACTCCGGACATCGAATTAAGACCTTTTGGTGTGGACAGGTGTTCATTAACTTAAAGCAATAAATTAAAATTATATAATGAACATACATATCGATCAAGTAAATAATGGTGTGTATAATGTTTTTGTAATAAAGAATGACGAATATATTACGAAAACTATTTCACGTGGTTTTGAATGGGATGGGTGGATGCGACAAGATGTACGTTTGTTCCACAATAAGGATACAGACATTATTGATATAGGTGCAAACATTGGATACAATACTCTTATGTTCTCTGATTATGGTCCAGTATACTCTTTCGAACCAGTGTACCACCACATTGTAGGTCTCAACGTTAAGAATAATGTATTGAGAAACAAAGTTGAAGTTTTTCCATACGCTCTTTCAAATGAAAATAAGATAAATGAAATTTTCATTCCTAGTAGAGGATGTCAATCAAATACACACATCAATTATGGGGGGACGGGTTTTACATTACCCGAGGATTGGAGAGGGGGTTCGTTAGAAGTTACATGTGAAAAACTAGATGATGTATACTCCGGTGTCACATCTTTTATTAAAATTGATGTGGAGGGTCATGAATTACAAGTTCTAGAAGGTGCTAAAGAAACTATTAAAAAACATATGCCCACAATTCTCATCGAACTTCACGACTTTAATGAATCCATGGGGGAACATATATTTTTAAAAGATTTGGGATATGAAGATCCAATAGAGAGACCAGAGGCTATGTTCTTGTATCGAGCGAAGGAAAACTTTTCAACCATGTAATACATCTGGTACGCTTCTACAACACTTGGACACCTGTACTCTTCGGGCATACATTCGGGAATACCTTCTTGTGAATAGTATGCAGTGTCACTTCGCCGCTCCTCGAAGTGTTGTGGGTGGTTGTCCCATAACCATAATAAATGCCTGGCACAGGTATGAACCTTACCATATCTACGCGTGTATTCGAGAGTCAAAGACATCCCAATCTTACACGCATACATATAGTTTTCGAGACTTGAACCAACCCACATAGTCATGGGGTGTTTTCGGTGTGCGGGGCGGTATCCACGACGCGTTCCGTCTTTGGTGAGGGGTGCGTGTGCGTGGATAAAGTCTTCCTCATTGGAGAAATACCAAGCTGTGTAGAGCATCTGGCATATTTCCAATTGGATCTTAACTACGTGTTGATCACATGACATGTGTGCAATCTCATCGGGGTCGAGGGATAGAAAGAATATATTCATATTGTTAGTTTTCCAAAAATTCATCCTCACTTAGGACGACTTTTCATAAATACTACAATACCAGTGGCTATCATCGCTACACTGCTCACACTCAATAAAGGTGTCAAAAATCCATTCTTCTTCTCGATGTTTTTAAAAGATGTATTCTCTAAGACTTCCTCGTCGGTTGCAGCACCCCCCCTTTCCTTCTTGAGGCGTTCAAGTTCCCTTTGCATTTCTAAAATTATCTCCATCGCCTCTTCTCCACCCTCAACTTTATTATCCTTTTCAATGTTACATTGGGCGTTAATTTGACTATTATCAACATTTTTGAGGTCAAAGTTCATAGAACAAATGGTAACATCTCCACACCCCTGATTCACATTTGGTGGTATATATTTACCAGTACCTGAGCATACCATACCCAAACACTTCCTCTTTTCCGCAGTGAATACCTGTGCGTGGCCCTCTGGTACAGCTGACTTTAATTGTTCGAATAATGGATTTACATCCTTACACCCGGGCCAATTCTCAAACGCAGCCCGGTCACAAAACTTACCCCCTTCGATCCAGGTATTGTAGCACTCACAAAACTTATGATTTGGTCTACGACAACAGAAATGTTCTGCATACGCCTGGTATTTCTCACCAGCCTTTGGACCTAAACCACCACTGTCTCGGCCAGTGTCTGTCCCGTCACAGTTTGCAGCTGGATTATGTATTGTATCGTAACATCTATGTGACTTTCTGACGTTAGGTGGTAGTGGACACACCATTATATTTACTGGATATTTTTTTTAGAGGGTCTCTAAAAAATTCAATAACATATTTGAATCGTTGTCCCTGGCACTTTGGAGAACCTCATTCAAAAATTTTTCATCTTTGGTGAGTTGTTTGAAGAGACCGTACACGATAAATGGTTTTTCGGAAAGTACATCGGCGTTATCTTCGATGTATTTTTTAACCAGAGGTTTAGCATCAACACTCCCTGGTGCATATGTTTCATTCCTCTTTTTCCTGACTGAACAAAGTGAAACTAATACTAAGACAAATAGGACCGCGATTATAATGGTACGTCTATCCATTTATATTTACAAAATATTTTTATTCTTCTACATCGGAAATATATTCCTCCTCTTGCTCTTCCTCGTTGATCTCAACTTCAACATCCATTTCACCATCCTCTGGTGGGATCACATCTTCTTCAATCTCTTGTTCTTCCTCCTCATTTTCTAGTTCCAATTCTGGTTCCGGTTTCTTTTTCACCTTTTTCACCTTCTTCACAGGTTCCTTGTTAAATATACCATCAATAATTCCAGGTACCTTTTTAGAAAATTCAAGTCTCTTTTGATGTCTCTTTTTTATTCTGTCCAAAAACTCTTGACTGAACCCCTGTGCCTTATAGGCCTGGAGTATAATCTTAAGTGTTGGTCTTTTATATTTTTCAAACATCGTCGCGATGGCTGAATTTATCTTCACCCTAACAATCCCATTTTTCAAAACACGAATGTTCACTTTCACTTGATCTGAAAATTCGAGATACGGTTCAACTGGTGGTGGGGGTGTCACCACTGGTACATGCTCGCGGAGAACAGGTTCAACGTAGGGAATTCCCATTTCCATATTATTTTTCTTGAGCATTCTAAAGTAATCATGCCTCTTGTGAACATCCAACTTTTCAAATACATAATATTTGGTGGGTTGGGGATTCACGATGGAGTAGAGAAAATGACCTTCGGGGATTGGCTCATAAGCACGATTTGAAGGTGGTGGTTTAACACGCGGCAGTGGTCGCTTGTGTGGACTCATCTTGTTTTTTTTGTAAAGACCTCTCTAACTTAGGTTTGATAAAATGATCGAGCTCACATCGGATCACGTGGGCTGATTGTTCACTTACATGGGTGTAGTAAGGTCCCCATAGCTCAATGACCCTTCTCCTCTTGTCATACCACATGTAATCAAGTCCAAGTTTGTGAGTAAGCCAATAGAACTTCTTGCCAGTCTTACCAATGAAAGCGAAAATGTGGTCTTCGTCATACTCAGACACGTCCATTTGAGAGTAGTGGGTGCTCGGGGGTGTGTAAGGAGGCATTCTTATTCTTTGTAGCTTCCAATTGTTTAAGTTGGTTTCTGATATGTTTTTGTGAATATACCTCACCCTTCTTTTTCTTGTCGTTTTTAGTCACACGTTTTTTTGGTTCTTTATACTCCATTTTATATACATTCCTAAATTTACTTTTAACTTAGGTCTTCTTCATCTACGAGAGAAACATCGTCTTCACTTTCTTCTTCATCAGACTCTGAAATCTCGAAATCCTCGTCTTCACTATCATCTATAAGTTCGTACCCACCTGGAACTTTAGCATACAAATGTGTATCCTCAAGGTTTTCAACGTCGTAAAAACCGGATACCATATCCTTTTGGATCATCTCATCTTCCTTACAAAAGTCGTATAAACACGGTTTCAACTTTTCAATAAATCTAACTTTGTATAATTCTGGTGCCGGTTCACTAATTATCTTTGCAATCTGCACACTATTGTCTTCACATTGAACATCAACAATCATAACTGAAAAATAATTTATTTAAATCTTTAATAATATTAATGGATAACCTGAAGAACTGGGGTAGAAGATATATATCTGGGCGTGTCGTTCTACCCAATGATGCTGTCATGTTTGATATAGATGACACCCTAATTTTTACAAATGGTGAACCCAATGTACCAATCATCGAACTTCTATATGACGCAAAAAAACAGGGGTACAAAGTTGTAATTATTACGGCGAGACCGGGATTAAATCGTGTTATCAAATGGACAATGGAACAACTAAAATCGTATAAAATACCCTATGACTATTTGGGTTTCACCAGTGCACAATATAAAACTGTTATGAAGAAACAATTACCCTATAATTTCATTCTATCTGTCGGTGATATGCCAACGGACCTGACAGATTCTGAACATATACTCAACATTTCCAATTTTTATCACAGTTGAGACAGCTTACAAACGTGGTCATAGGTTCATCAGCCGATCTTGTCTGAAGTTGATAGTACGTCGTCTTTTTAGACTTACACCTATTACATGTAAAAAACCCATCCTGGGTTTTCATTTCTTTTGCAAGATATTCTTTCCTCATCTCCTTGTGAATTCTTTCATCTATCGTTTTAGCGCGTGGTCCGTCAAACCACAATTCTTCGGGTCTCATATTGACAAGGTTAACAGTTTTAATCTTCTTATCCACCAATCGTTTTTTAATTTCTGGATTATTTTTCATTGTAAATTGAATTGATAAAAATTTACTTTTGTAAAACATAACAAAACACTTATTATCCCATGAAGCATCTCCACTAGTACTATCTATCGCATAATTGAATATATTCTTCTCGAGATTGATACAGATTGGATCAGATTCAGGAATCTCGAGAAGAGTAGAAAATCGTTCAACGATGAACTTCCTCATAGGACTGTCCATCTTTTGTATATAAATAAGATAGTTTTTAACTGACTTAGGGCAGAGGAAGTCCTTCATAGGGATTGTTTCGCTTACAGTCCTCCATATTTTCAGGAGAACAGTCATCAAAAAACCCAGACACACGCCGAGTTGGGTTGGTGTCTACAAAACCATATCGATAATTGGTATCATAGGTTTCACGGCACCGCTGGAACATAACAATAGCCACAATAAGCACAATGGCAACCGTAATGTGCACGTCTTTCATTTATATTTTACAAATATTTTTTTATGAGAGAGAAATAAGGATAGATGACATTGGCAGTACTTATACACGAAACAAAAGACTGTATCGAGACGATTGAACTGGACATTAAACCGTCAAAAAATGAAATTTTCAAACTTTTGGGTGGACCACAAACTTTCATAGGGCAGTGGCCTGAAATAGATGTCGTGATCATGAAAGCGGAAACATCGACGTCGACGACGAATGAAAATACTCTACCACCACCATTTGACCGAGAAGAGGTCCATGGAAAGGTGCTCCTCGTTCGAATGGATGAAAATTCAGAACCCCAAGATTTTACACTTGAAGAATATAATTTATTTGGGGGGTGGGACGAACGCATCCCCGTTTAAAACCGCATTTGTATATTTCATAGCCAATTGAAAATGAATGTAAGCCCAATCCATTGGGTTATCCATTTTTGGATTACCCTCTATGGGGTTATCGTTTACAATACCAATAATATCAACCTTATCTCCATCACCAGTCGCTCTGGCCATCGCACCTCCAACCTTTTTTAACCACATAACATGAGATTCATTTTTACATTCAAAACTTTTGACAAAGTTCACCATTTATATTACTTTGGATTCTTTTCTATAAGTAGACGCGCACTGGGATCGGTTATATTAGTCCATTTGGGACGCCATATTTCTGAAATAAGATGGTCACAGTCTCTTCCATAAAAGTCCCAAAATATCTGTCTGTACAACACTTCCTCTTTGGTGAGAGGGACATTGTGACTACCGAAACAACCGATAGTCCACAAAATATGTTTGAATTCATCATCGTTCACCTTAGATTCGGCATATTTTTTCACTTCGTCAACCCAGTTCACTCCAACTGCGTCACTCATACCATCCTTCTGTCTCCATAAAATATCTTTGGGGAGGTATCCCTCGAAGGCCTCCCGTAGGATACGTTTTTCAACGCCACCCCTTTTTTCATTTTGATTTATAGTCATACAAAAGTCGATGAAATATTTATCTAGGAATGGAACAATCAAATCCAAACCATGGGCACCTGCACACCTATCAGCCCTTAACCCATCAAACTGATGAATCAAACGGAGACGCCGCATGTTTTCACAAGCAAATTCATCAACACTTGGTGCGTTATGGAAGTACAGGTAGCCCCCCAAGATTTCATCACTCCCTTCACCTGAAAATATGTACCTACAATTGGTATTCTCTTTGATATACTTGCATAGCAGCCACATTGGTGTACTTGCCCTCACTGTAGTAGTGTCGTAGGACTCTAGGGATTTGATGACGTCCCTAAGATGGAAGATACCTTCCTCTGGTGTGAAGGTCACCTCGGTGTGATCCGTATTTAGGTACCTGGATACAGTTCGGGCAGCTTCCAAGTCTGGGCTTCCCTCGAGACCGATGGAAAACGTCCTAATCTTACCCAACTTTCTTGTCGCAATCGATGCGATGAGACTGCTGTCTAAACCACCAGATAGTAAGAAACCAATCTCCCGTTCAGTGGTACTGAGACGTAAGTGCACCGCGTCTTCAAATGTTTCCCGAAGTTGAGTGTGGAATCCAGCTTTTATATACTTACGAACATTCCAGTACCCAGTGTGGTAACACACAAAGTCGTTAATGTATGAATCGTAAAAGTGACCAGGTGGGAATATGTGAATCTTACTTTGTAAAGAGAGAAGGGCCTTCGCTTCACTTGCAAATGCAATTGAGGTAGGACTATATCTTGTGTAGAAAAGGGGCCTCACACCTACAGGGTCCCGCGCCGCTACGACACGTTTACCATCTGTATATACAAGTGCGAAATCACCGTTTAAAAGTCCCAAAGTTTTTTCAATTCCATGATACCTAATCAGTGGTAAAATAGCTTCACAATCACTCTTACTTGGGCACCGCTCGATAGATAGTTCCTGATGATTGTAAATTTCACCGTTACATACTAACATATATTTACCTCTACGGAATGGTTGCATACCCGCAGGTGTGAGGTCATTGATGGCCAACCTGTAGAAGTCCATACGGCATTTACCCAATGTTTCACTTTTATAATCATCAGGTCCCCTATGATTAAGAAGATGCGAGGATATCTCAACTTCTTCACCAAAAAGGGCTATGATACCACACATTATTGTTAATTATCACGTAATGTTTAAGCCATCATTCAAAACCTTTCTATACATGTAGTCATCGGCATTTCCATCCATTTCCTGACCAGACATGGCAATCATTTCTTCACCATTAAACATCGAGGTACTGAAATCTAATATACAGTAAAAGGAAACATTAGAACGCATTGACATTTTATCTATACCATCGTAGTCAAATTGTTCGAGTTTAAATTCCTTTGCTATTTCTCTAGGTGTTTTAACAATTCCTTCCAACCTTGGCTCAACTCTCCGTCTATTGTCAGACATGTCAAGTATTGGCCATACACCGTATTTAAATTTAAAATGAGAAATATATTTTATACAATTAATACCTACATCTCTTTCCGAAAAACACGCAAACCTGGACTTTCCATTTGGATCTACCAAGCTCAGATATGTTTTACATGGGATAAATTTTACAAGAAGGAACTCCATTTAAATTATATAAGGAAAAAATCTTTAAATAATATATGAATCTCCCAAAGACTGCTGGGCAGTGTAAATATATGATCACACTCAATTCTGGTAAACCAATTATTGTTGGAACCGGTCCAGCGGGTTCAGGGAAGACAATGCTCGCATGCCACGTCGCAGCTGAGCATATTCGTAAGCAACCACGTGGGAAGGTTGTTCTCACACGACCCATTGTGGCAGCCGACGAGGATATGGGCTACCTCCCCGGGGATATGAATCAAAAAATGGAACCATGGACACGACCAATGTATGACATCTTCGAACAATATTTCACCTATAATCAAATGGAACGTTGCATTAGTATCGAACCCCTTGGATACATGAGGGGAAGGACGTTCAACAATACCCTCATCATCGCAGATGAGATGCAAAATAGTACACCAAACCAAATGTTAATGTTATTGACTAGGGTTGGACCAGGGACCAGACTCATAGTCACCGGGGACTTAGAGCAATCCGACCTCGCGACTGAAAATGGTCTTTCTGAACTTATCTACAAAATGCAACTCTTTGATCTCAAATATCTCGAACATGTTAAAATGACACACGATGATATTGTTCGGCACCCGGCCGTCAAGGAGGTGCTTAAAGTTTTACGGGTTTAAATAAGAATGAAGGTTGTTCTAGCTCTCCCGGGTAGAACTTTCTCGGGTTCGTTTCTCATGAACTGGACCCAAACTGTAATGACCCTAAACAAGAAGGGGTATGAAATTGTAGTCACGAATGAATATTCGAGCTACGTAACATACTCACGTATGAAAACACTAGGTCTCGATGTACTAAGG
>Ga0209308_10004505_pt1 | contig 10992 bp, 7 predicted proteins | sample COGITO_mtgs_1204_3_FD_184806 | JGI IMG/M metagenome (GOLD analysis project Ga0209308, IMG submission 184806) | Pelagic marine microbial communities from North Sea - COGITO_mtgs_120405 (SPAdes) (version 2) | ecosystem: Environmental > Aquatic > Marine > Epipelagic ...
CGTCCATGTACACGGTGAACCCGCCTGTGATCCCGCCAACACAGAACAGGACACCGGAGTCGTCTGGGCCAGCGGAGAACCGGACTGTCGAACGACTCGAGTAGCCGCTGAGGAACTTCGGTGCCATCGCTTCCGCGATTCGGTCGTCGTCGGCGTCGAACACCCACTCGCTGAGCGTGGTTGACTTCATCAGATCGGGACGGAACACCGACGTGAGTAGGCCGCCTCCGATGGGGAAGACCTGATTCGCCTCGGCGTGTGCGTCGAACTGCTCGCGGAGTTCGGCCAACTTGTCAGGGAGTTCGTTCGCAAGGTCATTGGCTTGGCTGTAATCGACTCGCAGGTCGTAGAGCTCCCACTGGTCTTCTTCAGGTTCCCAGCCTCGGAATCGGTTGTATTTTGGATCCCACGGATTACGAGGCCCAAAGGCTGCGGCGAACCAGCCGTCGTGATAGATGCCTCGGCTGCCCATGATTTCGAAGTACTGGGTGATGTGACCCGAGCCAGCCTGCGAATCCGTGAACGACGCGGCCAAAGAGACGCCGTCGATCGGCTTCTGGTCAACGCCGTTGAACTGGGCAGGGGGGTCAATGCCGAGCACGTCGTAGATCGTTGCCGCCAGATCGATCACATGATGGAACTGATCTCGGGGCGTGGGATCGTGGCCGAAACGTTTGGGCCAGGCCACTGCCAGGGGAGTGCGAGTGCCTCCGAAGTGGGCCGCCACTAACTTGGTCGACTTAAACGGCGTGTCGGTCGCCCACGCCCAGGCCGCGTGGTAGTGGTTGTCGACCAGTTCGGTACCGAGCATGTCGATGCCGCCATAGTCACGTTCGAGTACCTCGATCTGTTGGTCCACCGGTATCTGGAGCCCGTTGTGGCACAGAATCTCAGAGATCGTGCCGAACAGGCCTTCGGCCGATGCCCCATTGTCGGAGTTGACGTAGAAGATCAGGGTGTTGTCGAGTTGACCGAGTCGTTCAAGTTCGTCGAGCACCTTGCCGTATTGATGGTCGGTGTGCTCGGCGAATCCGGCGTAGACCTCCATCAACCGGGACTGGAACCGCCGGTGCTCCTCGGGTACGTCATCCCATCGCTGCATCGTGTCGTCGATCGGGGTCAGCTCCGCGTGGTCCGGGATCCACCCCGACGCACGCTGCGCTGCGTAGGTGCGATCTCGCAACACTTCCCAACCGTCGTCGAACGCCCCGGCATATTTGTCGGCCCACTCCTTGGGGATGTGATGCGGTCCGTGCACTGCGCCAGGGGTGAAGTAGATCAGCACCGGCTGGTCCGGCGCGGTGTTGCGCCGTCGACGCAGGTACGAGATCGCCTTATCGGCGAGATCTTCGGTCAGGTGGTAGCCAGGCTCGTCGGGTGGCTCGATGGGTGTGGTGTTTTCGAACAACCGAGGTTCGTACTGCGACGTCTCCGCGGCCACGAAACCATAGAAGTAGTCGAAACCATGACCCGTCGGCCACCGATCGAATGGGCCGTTTCGATTCACATGATCGATCGGCGTGTTATGCCATTTTCCGAACGCGGCAGTGCCGTAGCCGTAGCCGCTCAGGACTTCGGCGATCGTGGCCGCAGATCGTGGGATTGCACCGACGTATCCGTCGAAGTCGGTGGCGTACTCCGGTATCTGACCAAACCCGACCGCATGATGGTTGCGGCCGGTCAGCACACATGCTCGAGTGGGCGAACACATAGCGGTTGTATGGAACCGGTTGTAGCCAACACCCATGTTCAACACCCGCTCCATGGTCGGCAGCTGAATCGGCCCACCGAACGGGGAGCCGTTGGCGCAGCCGGCATCGTCGGTCATGAAGATCACGATGTTGGGAGCGTCGTCGCCCAGTGGCGAAGCGGTGTCACGCCACACATGCTCCGAATCATTGAGACCGCGGCCGGCCGTGCTTGCCGATGGAATTGCGGGGAAGGGGAGCGATGGACCGGTCGAAGGCGTTTTGGTCATGCTCAGAGCGTAGTGACGACAGCCCTGCCGATATAGAAGCTGCCCCTCGCAACGGCGCTGAGACCGATAAGGGTTGCGCAGACCGGCGCGATCTAGGGTGACTCCTTGACCACCGGTATCGGTCTGCGAAGGGGTGGCAATGCGCCAGGAACGTCAAATCGAGTTACTCGACAGGATCGCCAACGCCGGCGAAGGGCTCCACGGGCTGTATGGATCATCGTCCATGGTCAGCGAGGCTGCGATGTATGTCGATCCTGAACGTTTCGCAGCGGAACAGCGGGTGCTGTTTCGCGAAGGTCCAGCATTTTTTGGCATGAGCGCCGACGTTCGTGAGCCAGGATCGTGGCGGGCCATGCGATTCGATGGTGTCCCTATCGTTGTGGTTCGACAGGCCGATGGATCGTTGCGGGCTCTGGTGAACATGTGTCGCCATCGGGGCGCGCCATTGGTTGATCCGGTCGGCCACGGCACCGGCCTGCGGTCATTCAGCTGTCCCTATCACGCATGGAACTATGAGCTCGATGGTGCACTGCGGACTCGGCCTGCTGCTCAGCATGCCTTCGACGACGTATCGATGAACTGCGATCTCGTGAGCAGGCCCATCGTCGAAAAGTACGGGCTGATTTTCGTGCGACCAGGGGGCGACGAACCCATCGATATCGACGCTGCCCTCGGTGGGGCTCAGGACGACCTCGGAGCGTTCGGCCTAGACGACTATGTGCTCATCGACTCGCGTCAGCACGACTGGGACTTCAACTGGAAGCTGTTGTTCGACACCTTTAGCGAGACCTATCACATCCGTACATTGCATCGAGCCACGTTGGGAGGCATGTTCCACTCCGAGTCGGTCTTCGAACCGTTCGGTCGAAACCTGATGCTGACCGGGTTGCGGTCCGATGTCTCCAACGAGTTCGACAAGCCCGAGGATGAACGAAGCCTGTTGCCCTACGGCACGATTCAGTACTTCTTGGTGCCGACCGGCATGGTGGTACATCAGGTCGACCATGTCGAGGTGTGGAACATCGAACCACTCGACGTGGGCCGCTCTCGATTCACCACGTCGGTCTACGCTCCTGCGGAACCTCATAGCGAGGGATCACGGGAGTACTTCGTCAAGAACCTTGATCTCTTGCTCCACGTCACCGGCACCGAGGACTTCCCGCTGATGGAACAGGTCCAACGCAACCTGGCGTCAGGGGCGCTAGAGCACTTGGTGTACGGCAAGATCGAACCAGCGCTTGCTCATTTCCACAACGAAGTCAACAAGGCTGTCGAGGGGCCCATTCCGGCTGCGTCGAGCCGGCCTGCGTAACAAACCGCGGCGTAGCCACCGAGGTCCTGTGCGACCAAACAACCACCAACCTTGAGATGTGCGGTGGAATCGGCGGGGTCGATTCGGCCAGAGGATCGACGGCTGCGACCTAGGACTGCGACCTAGGACTGTCGATCACCGGAGCGATTGAGCCAGCGGACGTTCCCTCCCAGCCCAAAGGCACAGCGCTCTGTGCCTGAAACCGACGGTCAGACGGTGTGGCGGCTCACGAGTACATGGTCGACCCGTTGGAGGATTAGGTCGGCTTCGGACCCGAGCCGTTCGCACAGGAATTTCGGTGACCGGTCGCGCCAGTACATCGACGATGTACGGCCCTAGGCAGGCGACCTGGCCTACGTTCATGTCTGCGCTTTGCGTGCAGCTCGTAGCCGAGCGGTGGTAGCGCGGACGTCGTTGAGTTCGTCTGTAGTGAGCACTCGCGGCACGCCGATCCGATGGGCCTGAATATGCAATTCACACAACCACTCGAGCACTCGCAGTCGCTCACACGCTTGGGTAAGGGCGGCCTGAGGTTCACCAGCCGCGTAGGTGATCGAGCCGTGGTTTGCCATGAGGGCGCCGAACCGGTCGGTGTCGAGGGCGTTCACAACCGAGGCGGCGAGCTCGTCGGAGCCATAGGTCGCATAGGGTGCAACGGGAACCGGGCCGCCGAGCTGGACGCACAGATAGTGCAACGCGGGTAGCTCGGACTCGACGCACGAGACCGCCGCTGATCCGGTGGCGTGGGTGTGAGTTATCGCAGTGGCATCGGTAGCGGCGTACACCGCAAGATGCAGCGGTGTCTCCGATGTCGGTTGGGCTGAGCCATCGAGCACACTGCCGGTCGCGTCGATGAGTACCAGATCCTGGTCGGTCAGCTGATCGAGGTGAGTGCCGCTTCCGCTCACCAGGATTCCATCGTCGACCTGATGAAAGCCCAGAATTCGGGATCGCTTATCAACATCTCGTCGGTAGCGGGCCTGCCGGGGGTGTGGGTACTCAGTTCGCGTACGCTGCCAGCAAGTGGGCCGTCCGTGGCATGAGTCGGTCCGCAGCAGTCGAGCTTGCGCCACACAACATCCGAGTCAACTCGGTTCACCCGGGCATTATCGATACACCCATGCTCGATTACTACAGCGAAGCCAACCGGACCCGGGTTCAGCGTCTGATCCCGCTGGGCCGCGAAACCGGCCCCGAAGCAGTGGCCGAGCTTGTGACCTGGCCGGCCTCCGATGCCAGCTCCTATTGCACCGGTAGCGAGTTCGTTATCGACGGCGGCATGTCCGCGTGAACCACCATGAGTGGCTGTTGTTCTCTCACGACTGTTCATTCACGACGCATGGACAGGCAGGTTCACTCCACACCCGGAACGGGCAGAGTGCTCCACTTGACCCAAAAGCGCCAGCGCCGATGTAGCTGCCGTCGCGATCAGACACGATCTCGCAACCCATGACTCGTCGACCGGGGGATTACCGGAGATGCCAGGGAGCCACAGCAGCAGGTAGAGGGCACGCAGGAGCGCGGGAGGGCCGGGTGCGAGTTGGTTATGAGTGCTGCTCGGGCGGCAGGGAACCCATGGTGGCGCGTCGGTGGTCCGAGCCCAGATGCTCTCGTGTCTTGGCCGAGGCTGCACTCAGGTGGCAGGCTGACGTGGTGGTCGCGACAGATGCCCAATCATTTGAAATCGTAATCGTAGGGGCTGGCTTCAACGGCCTCTATCAACTCAAGCGGTTACGCGAGGCTGGTTGGTCTGTCCGTCTCGTCGAGGCAGGAAGCGGCCTGGGCGGGGTCTGGCACCACAATCGTTATCCCGGCGCTCGTGTCGACTGCCATGTGCCGAACTACGAGTACTCAATGCCCGAAATCTGGCAGGACTGGAATTGGAACGAACGGTTTCCTGGTCGTGAGGAACTTGTCGCCTACTTCGACCATGTCGACTCGGTCTGGGACCTTTCCAAAGATGTCGATTTGAACACCCGAATCAACTCAGCCCACTTCGATGATGACGCCCATGTGTGGCACCTGGGGACCGACGATGGCCGTGCCTACGACTGTCAATGGCTGATCATGTGCACCGGATTCGGCTCGGCTCCGTATGTGCCTGATCTGCCAGGCCTGGACACTTTCACGGGTATCTGTCACCACACGGCGCAGTGGCCGCTCCACGGTCTCTCACTCGATGGCAAACGGGTCGGGATTATCGGCACCGGCGCGAGCGGCGTGCAGGTTGCGCAGGAAGCGGCTGGTACGGCTGAGCATCTGACCCTCTTCCAACGCAACCCGGTGTATGCGCTTCCCATGGAACAACGTGCGTTGACTGTCGAAGACCAGGCAGTGGCGAAACGCGACTATCCCGAGGCGTTTCGGGTACGTAATGCGCCACCGGGCAGCTTCCACGATTTGAAACGAGACAACCGCTCAGCCCTGGCAGTCTCGGAAGATGATCTGCTTGAGGTCTTCGAGGACCGGTGGGCCAAAGGCGGATTCCACTTCTGGGTGGGTGCGTTCAGAGACACCCTGTCGAGCCTCGAATCGAATCGCCTGTCGTATGACTTCTGGCGAGAGAAGACCCGCGCACGCATCAAGGATGAGTCCTTGCATGAAAGCTTGGCCCCGACAGATCCTCCGTATCCCTTCGGAACGAAACGGCCGTCGTTAGAACAGAATTACTACGACATCTTCGACCAGGACAACGTGTCACTCGTCGACCTCAAACGCGACCCGTTGGTCGAGATAACCGAGACCGGTGTCATGACAGAGTCGGGCCATGTTGAGCTCGACATCTTGGTGTTGGCTACTGGGTTTGATGCCAATACCGGTGGCTTCACCCGACTCGACTTCCGTGGCGCTGGTGGCCTGTCGGTCGCTGACGCGTGGGCCGATGGTGTGGACACACACATCGGCATCGCCTCGCCAGGGTTCCCGAATATGTTGATGCTCTATGGTCCCCAAAGTGCAGCATCGTTCTGCAACGGACCGGTGTGCGCCGAGCTGCAAGGCGAGTGGATCGTCGAGCTGCTCGAACACCTGCGAACCAACGGCCTGACCCGGTTCGATACCGACCCTGAGCACGCTGCTGAGTGGTCAGAGGTATTGGCCAACTGGGCTGAGATGACACTCTTCGGCAAGGCCGATAGTTGGTACATGGGAGCGAACATCCCCGGGAAGCGACGGCAATTGCTCAATATGCCGAACAGCGATGCCTATCTCCAGGCGTTGGCCGACTGCGCCGACGATGGCTACCACGGCTTCACCTTCGAGTAGTCCGCCGCTCGGCCGATGTGCTGTGGTTATTCCTCGTTGGTGGATCCGACCGAGTGAGCGCATCGGTCATGGATGGGCCCGCCTCCGCAGCCACCGCTTACTAGATCACATGGGGTGACCCGAGTATGTTGAGAGCACTGTCAGATCACTAACCACGTTTCGGGGAAATGCTGTGATGTTGGAGCCGTATCGCGTACTGGATCTCACCAATGGGCGAGGTGAGCTCGCTGGATTCATGCTGGCTCAGCTCGGGGCCGAGGTGATATCGATCGAGCCTGTTGGTGGCTCGTCGAGCCGCAACATTGCCCCGTTTCGAGGTGGTGAATCCAGTGGAGACAGCTTGTACTTCTCGGCATTCGGGCGAGGTCAAGCATCCGTCGAACTCGATCTCGCCGGCTCTGAAAACGACCGGGCTCAGCTGAAAGAACTTGCCAAGGGTGCGGACGTCATTATCGAATCCAGCGATGTTGGCGAGATGGCAGCGATGGGTCTGGGCTACGACGACCTCGCGGCCGTCAACCCTGCGCTGGTCTACGCGTCGATAAGCCCATTCGGCCAAACTGGTCCCAAAGCCACGTGGGCTGCAACCGACCTGACGATCTGGGCTGCAGCTGGGCCGTCTCGAATTACCGGCGACAGCGACCGTGCGCCGCTGCGTATGCAGTGCGACCAGTCCTTCGCTCACGCTGCGGCTGAGGCCGCCGGTTGTGTCATCGCTGCTCTCTATGAACGAGCCGGTTCAGGGCATGGGCAACACGTCGATATCTCGGCCCAGCAGGCGTCTACCCAAGCCACTCAGTCGATGATTCTCGCCCACCCAAACGGTGACACCATGCTCAAACGCGAGGCCGGGGGCATCAAATTCGGCGACGTCTTCCTTCAACTGCTTTGGCCATGTGCAAACGGCCATGTCTCGATCACGTTCCTTTTCGGCACTGCGCTCGGTGTCCCTACCGGACGGCTCATGGAGGTCGTCTGCGAGCAAGGGTACTGCGATGAAGCGACGCGAGACCGCGACTGGATCAGTTATGGCGAAGAGCTCTTGACCGGCGTTGAACCGGTCGAAGAATACGACCGCATCAAGGCTTGTGTGGGCAAATTCTGCATGGCCCACACCAAGGCTGAGCTACTCGAGCTGGCAATGACCCATAACCTGCTGATCGCTTCCGTCAATATGATGGACGATGTTATTGGCCTCGATCAGTTCGTCGAGCGAGATTTTTGGGACGACGTCGAGGGCGACAGATTCCCCGGACCGATGATCAAAGCTTCAGGCACGCCGTTGCCCCGACTGTCAGCGGCACCAGCGCTTGGAGCAGACACACTTCGTGTGCTGAGCGAGCCGTGCCGCACGCCGAGTGCTCCTGAACTGGTAACTCCCGCTCCCACAGCTCGCCCGCTCGAGGGTGTGAAGATCCTGGACTTCATGTGGGTGATGGCGGGACCGGCCGGAACTCGGGTACTGGCCGACATGGGCGCCACGGTTGTTCGCATTGAATCGAACGCTCGGATCGACACGGCCCGCACGCTGCAACCGTTCAAAGACAATACGAATTCGCTTGAGTCTTCGGCGCTTTTTTCGAACATGAATGCCGGCAAGCTTGGCGTCACGATCAATCCAACAACACCAGAGGGTATGGCCGTTATCGAGGATCTGATCCGGTGGGCCGATGTCGTGACCGAGAGTTACTCGCCTAGGGCGATGGTGAACTTCGGTCTCGACTACGAGTCGGTGCGCAAGATCAACCCGTCGGTCATCATGCTGTCGAGTTGCCTGTTCGGCCAGACCGGGCCACTCGCAAAGTTTGCTGGGTACGGCACGATGGCGGCAGCGATGACCGGCTTCTTCGGTATCACCGGCTGGCCCGACCGGGCTCCCTCGGGGCCATTTGGCGCCTATACCGACTACATCTCACCCCGATTCGCCAATGCCGCTCTTCTCGCAGCGCTCGACCACCGACGTCGCACCGGCGAGGGCCAATATCTTGACTTCGCACAAGCCGAAGGATCGATGCACGTGATCGCGCCGCTGCTGCTCGATTACACGATCAACGGCAAGGTCGCTTCCACCGTTGGTAACAGCGACGCTCGTTGTAACCCCCATGGGGTGTTCCCAAGCCAGGGCGAAGATCGGTGGGTGGCAATCGCGTGCGAGACCGACGAACAACGAGCCGCCCTGGGTGCGCTGACCGGAGGCCTCGACGATGCTGCGATCACAGCATGGACCCAGGTTCGCACCGACGCTGATGCCGAATTACATCTGCAAGCCGTTGGTGTGCCTGCTCACCGAGTCGCTGATAACCCCTCGATGGTCGAAGATCCGCAGCTCATAGAGCGAGGCCATTTCATAGCCGTGCCTCACGCGTCACTCGGTGAAGTTGTTGTCGAGGGCCCGAAGTATCGGCTGTCGCGAACGCCGGCAATTGTTGGTCAGCCTCCGACGCTCGGCCAACACACCGCCGAGGTGCTGACCGACATTCTGGGCTACGACGAAGAACGTACGATCAGCCTGTTGATTTCCGGAGCGATGGAGTAGCCGCACCCTTATGGTGAAAGGATCGGGCAGTGAGCACGAGTGTTTCAGATGAACTGGTCGAGTTGGAAGCAGGCGTCTTGGGCGTCGTTACAGACATTCATGGCAATCCGTACGCGCTTGAAGCAGTGTTGAGCCACGGGGCCCAACGTGGCGTCGAACGATGGCTGGTTCTTGGAGATGTTGTCGCTATGGGGCCCGAACCAGGACGGGTCATGGATCAGCTCACAGAGGTCGATGTTGTGGCGTTTGTGACTGGAAACACCGAACGTTATGTGGTGAGCGGCGACCGGCCCGGTGCGACGTTCGAAGAAGTGGTTGCCGAGCCGACCTTGCTACCTCGACTGGTAGAGCTTGCCGAGACGTTCTCGTGGACAAAGGGGTATCTCCAGGGCGCAGGCTCACTCGACGCTTTGCGCACATTTTTGCCGAATGTGCAGTTTCGGTTTCCCGATGGAACCCGTGCCTTAGCTGTGCATGCATCGCTCGTGGCCGACGATGGAGACGGCATCACCCCTGAGCTCGATGAGGCAACAGCAACAACCCTGTTTCCTGCATGTGATGCGGACATCGTGTTTGGTGGCCATACCCATAGGGCGACCGATCTGACCTTGGGTGACACTCGGTATGTGAACCCCGGAAGCGCGAGCAACCATCCTGAACCACATGTCTGGGCCAGCTACTCGATCGTTCGGCTAGGCGACCGAGACCACAACATCGAACATCATCAGGTTCCGTACGATAAACAACTTGTTGTCGATTCGATGAAGAGGTCAGGCATGCCGGGATCTGACTTCCTGACTCGTCGTTACTTCAGCACCGGTCCTTCTTAAGCTGCTTCTTGACCACCTCGGGTGAGATCAGCTCCAGTTCGGGTCACGCTTTTCGGCGAAGGCCCGGGGGCCTTCGATGCGATCAGCGCTGTCGACCCACGACTGTTCCATCCGGCTGCGGTACTCGCCGGCCTCGGCCAGCGAGAGGTGCAGCGCGTCCATCGCTGACTGTTTCGTGGCCCTAAGAGCAGCGGGGGAGCAACGTTTGATGTCAGCAACCCATGTATCAACCGCCTGGTCGAGGTCGGCCATGGGTACGACCTGGTTGACAAGCCCGATCTCGGCGGCCCGAGACGCAGACATGTGGCGGCCGGTCAACAAGTAACCCATGGCCAGATGGTGAGGAATCTGCCGCGGCAATCGGTGAATGCCCATTGCTCCAGCGATGAGGCCTCGGCGAGCCTCCGGTAGCCCGATCTCAGCATGTTCGGCGGCAACGATGATGTCGCACGCCAAGGCAAGCTCGAGCCCTCCGCCCAGTGCGTATCCGTTAATGCGGGCGATGAGCGGTTTGGTGATGTCGTGGCGGAACTGGAGTTTGGTGATGGCTGCCATGCGACGATCGGCATCGGCACGAACTTCGGGAGACGCCTGGCTGACCTCCGCTGTCCACTTCAGATCCCGGCCCGCGCAGAACGAGCGATCTCCTGCACCGGTAATCACCGCAACCCGGATGTTGTCGTCTGACTCAACCTGGTCGATTGCGGCCGCGAACTGTTCATGGGTGTTGATGTCGAACGCGTTCATCCGTTCGGCGCGGTCGATGGTGATCCGGGCGACGTGATCGTCGATATCGAGAACGATGCTGCTCATGGCCTCACTTCAGCACACAGTAGAGCGGTAGTCCTAAGCCGAGTCCTTAGTCGTGACCGGAGTAGACCGCATCTCGTACCTGTTGCGAGTCGGGTGCTTTGCGCGTGTAATCGCTTTGGGTGCGGGTCGTATTCGGGGCGCCCGATCGGCCGGACTGTTCCTGATCTGGCATGGCAACTAATGTCTGCGACTGGGACCACAGGAGGTGTCAGCATGACAGAACAGGCTGGAGCGCCAGCGGGCGGTCCTCTCACGGGTA
>Ga0209308_10004506_pt1 | contig 10991 bp, 6 predicted proteins | sample COGITO_mtgs_1204_3_FD_184806 | JGI IMG/M metagenome (GOLD analysis project Ga0209308, IMG submission 184806) | Pelagic marine microbial communities from North Sea - COGITO_mtgs_120405 (SPAdes) (version 2) | ecosystem: Environmental > Aquatic > Marine > Epipelagic ...
GCTTCGCCGCCAACCTCCTCGTCGTTCTTTCCTCTAAATATTTAGAAATCACAACCCGACACGAAGAAATCGAAGCGTCGCGTATGCACCCGCGCGCGACCAATCGCTTCCAACTTTGCCAAGGAAATAGAGGAAATCTCGGCCTCGTCTGTTCCATTTCTACTAACGTCTCAATCGTGGGAATTTCGGCAGTCCTATCATCAAATCTCTCGTCCTCTAAAATCCTCTTTAACGCCGTTTCCGCGTTCCCGTGTGCTTCCCACATCGCTTCCTCGTACATTTCATAGTGTTCTCTCCACCGCTCCGTGTTCGCATCGAATCGGTCCAACTCTGTTTTAAACTTTAAAGTGCACAGTTGCGTCGGCACGGCGATGTTTCTGACGACGCGCAGAATGTTTGAATAGAAGGAAAACTCGTTCCGGAACGTTCGGTGGTTTATGGAATACTTTTTACTACTCGATGATGATGAATTCGCCGCTGATGAGAAATCACACGTCGACTCGTATTTCGGACAAAGAACCACTGTCTTGGCAAGCGCGAGCGCGGCAAATCCTCTCGTCAAAACCATCGTCCCCTGAGAGTTCAAAGACCCGTTGTTCGTTAAGAAAGAAGCCCCTTTCATCAGAGAGACGCAAAACTGCGCTTTTTAGAATGCCGTTCGGGGAAAGAATTTCACATTGTGCTTCATCACTCTCCATTCTACGTTGCGCATATCATCATGACGACGGCTTTGAGGACGAGGACGCTTCTTTTCTCGAATTCGTCGTCGTCGTCTCGGCGAAAGGGTGGTCGTTCAAAGTCTCTGTCTCGTGCAAAAGGAAGAGGAAGAATCGATGCGTTCCGTGTTTGCGTGAAAGCCGCCAAAGAGGAGGATGATGATGCGAACGACGGATTAAGAAGAAGAAGAAACAGAACGAATAAAACGGATGATTACGACGAGGAGACGGATGGAAAACAACGACAGAAGATGACTGTGATGAGAGATGACGACGATGACGACGACGATGCGGAGGACGACAACAACAACAGTAAAGACGACGACGAATTCGTTCTATCCAACGTCCGCCCGAACAGGACTTTTGCGAATGAAGAAGAAGAAGAAGAAGAAGCGTCGATCAAAGAACGAGCGCGTACACTGAAAAGACGACTCCAAGGAGAAGTTTTAGAAGAACAGAGATGGAGAGAAGCGTTGGAGTCAAACGATATCTCTCTAAAACGAGGGAGGATTGGGAAGACGTATGTTCAGAGGCGAGTGCAAACGCACGATTTCGTCAGAGCGAAGCGTGGGAGCGGGAGGAGTGCGAGTACGTCGGCCGTCGCCGGGAGTCACACTTCCTCGCAAAATGGAAGAAGAATGAGGAGGGGATGTGCGACGAGTGAGCAACTTCCGCCGTTGAAAGGCAGGCAGCAAAAAGCGATGACAATCACCGGCGATTTCATTCGCGCGGCAAAGCCGAAAACGTTCGCGACGTTGAAGGTTGTTTTAGACGCGGTGGCGGAGAGATACGAAGTAGACCAGGAGAAGACGGTTTGGACGAAAACGTTGTGGAAGTACGTCAGTCAGGAGTGGGATTTTAGGTATTACGAGATGAACGATGGTTCGGAGGACACGGAGGATGACGACATTTTGCAAGTCATCGACGTCGTCAACGGTCGAGACGCGCACGAGTTGATTGAACTTTGGGCGAAACGGAGGAAAATCTTTCGAGGCGTAAAATCCTCCTCAAACGTAAAAGAAGAAGTCATCATTAATGGCGATACGATCGAAGAGGAAAAGGAAGAGGAGGAAAACGTGGAAACCCCGGAAAACGAACAAATCATAGCGTTAGAACTGGAAAGGATTAAATCGAGAGCGATTCGAGTTAACGCAAACGCGAAGGGCATAGTATTGCTCGCCATGGCGAGAGCGTACGACGATTTAGGATTTACGGTTCGCGCGAAGAAAGCGTGGACAGACGTCGAGGCGTACCACGATTGCGCGTACGGCGATAAGAAAGCCGTCGAGTTGAAAATCGAACGCCTTTGTTCGTGCTCTCGACACGTCAATCGATTGGACGACGCCAAGAATTGCTTCCTGGATTTAGCTTTGAAAATCAAACCGAGATCGGGATTCAAACGCAAAGCGTTCACGGCGGCGTGTAAAGTTATTAACCAGACGAAAGACGTGGAATTCGCGATGACGGTGTACGACTCGATGAAACGAAACCGAGAAAATGGCGACGCGTTTATCGTGGCGACGTTAATATCCGCGTTTGGCGTTGAAAACGGAAGGCCGACTATTGATGAAATGAAGAAACTCGGTTTAGAGTGCTGGTCGCGAGCGAAGAAGAAAGATATCGTTTTAGATGGTCAGTGTTATTCGAGCATCGTCGGTTTGTTGTGTAAAGCGAGAGACGCCGCAAAGGCGATGGAAATCATTCGCGAGTTGGAAACGACGGAGAAGTGGATGGCGAGAGGTACGATTGGAGCGAAATCGTTCGCCGCCGCATTTAAATACGAGCAACAGAAACAACAACAACAATCTCAACAACAGCCGGAAGAAGATGGTGATGATATCGAGAGTAGCGCAGATGATGAGGAGGATAATGACGACGACGCGACGAGGAAGAAAAATTACTACGATTTCGCCGCGGCGAAACGTTTGCGTCAACTGAAAAAGCAACAATTCAAAGAACTCCGCGACGACCGCGACGCGAAAAAGAACCGCGAAAACGTCGAACCGGCGTACGCGCAAGTCATGCACTTCCTCTGCGACTCGAAGCAACCGAAACAGGCGCTGATGGTGTTTCAAAACATGCAAAGAAATGGCGTTCCTCCGAGCAAAAGCACGTACAGAGCTTTATATAAAGCCTTACGGTACGCCGGCGGACGGAACGGTCGCATCTCGAACAAAACTGCGGCAAGGTTCGCGATCGATGCGGTCACATCGAACTCGAAATCCAAATCAGCGCCTCTTTTGTTTGCCTCGTACGATGAAAACGATCGTAACGGTGGACGAAGACGATACCGCTCGTCTTCTTCTTCTTCGTCGTCGTTGTCGTCACGAACGGATACCACAACATCCAAGGACGAAAGCAAACGCCACGATTTAGAGTGCATATTAGAAATCTGCGCGAGAGCAGGATTAGCGGACGAAGCGATCGAGGTTCGCGATCGGTTGCGTTTTGGATTTGGCGACGAGTATGCAAACGCGCCGGAAATTCGCAGATGCGTAGTCGAAGCCTTTCAACGCGCCGGTCCTGAACGAGTCGAAGAGGCGTTGGCGGTGTACAACGAGGAGTTGATTTACAACGAAGAAGGCAGAGCGAGAAACGCAAACAGCCAACTCTCGCCAGAGTTTTGGATCTTCCTCAGCTTGGCGTTGCGCGACGCCAACTTGCTTTCCGAAAACGTCGCCATTTTGAAAGAGAACCTGTTGACGCCCAAGATGTCGTCGATGAACTCGATGAACGCGGCGAAGAACAACGGATTGAATGCAACCCCGGCGACAACCATTCAACAGAAAAAATACTACCCGATCGCCGCTGCGAACATCGTCATCGACCATTGCGCGGGAGAAAACGTCCCGGGTGAAGCCATGGATATCTTGGACTTGATAAACAGAGACGATAATCCACTCATCGCGGATTCGGTGACGTATCTCGCGCTGTTGAAAGCAACCAAGAAAATGGGAAAGAACGGCCCGGCGACGGCAGAACGAGTGATGGAAGAGATGATATCAAAACGCGGCGCAGAATTTGTGACCACGGAACATCTGAATTCGCTGTTAGCGGCGTACGCGAGAGGTGGCGAGAAGTATCTAGAGAAGAGCGAAGGGACGTTTGAACGCATCGTTCGCATGCGACGAACGTCGAAACCGGATGAGTATGAGTTCATCACGATGCTTTACGCCTACTCCGTCGCGTCGAAGTTTCGAAATGCGGTTACTTTTTACGATCGGTACGCGAACACGTTCGCTTCAGATGGTGAACGGAAACCGAGAATATTCAACGCGGCTATTCGCGCGACGATATTAGAGCCTCGATTGTTTCGCGACGTGGGAACGATGGAGGAGGTGAACGTATTACGAGAGATGTACGCGGACATGACCCGACGCGTTGGCGTCGGTGCTGCTCCTTCTGTGCAAAAAAAGCGAGAAGATGACAGCAAGGACGACGATACGAACCAGGGAGAAGAGGGCTTCAGCGATAATGAAGGCGTCGGCGCGAGTAGTAAAAACAACAACAACGCGTATTTAAGGAAGCAATCCGAGAACGCGTTGAAAATGCTCACGAGAGTTGCCGCGGAGGTTAACGCGAAGGCGGCTATTTCGTCGCCTTCTACATCTACCTCTACAACAACAACAACAACAACAACAACAACGACAACTCCTGCTCCCTCTTCGCCTTCAAACTCTGAAAACGAAGGAGCAGACGTCACCATCGACGCCTCTTCTCTCTCGCCCGCGGAAACCCGCTCGGCGGTCCTCACCGTCCTCCTCGAGCTCAAAAAATCCCAACAAAAGCACGCGGTAAACGTCATCAACTTGACCAAAGACAACTCCGAGGCAATTTCTCGCCTCGCCAGCGACGTTCGCATCGAGTTCAAAACCGTCACCATTCGAAAAACATCCTCCGCATCCGCCGCGTCCAAGTTTGAAAAAGATATCGCTTTCGATCGAGAGGACGTCGAGAGTTGGTTGCGTAAACAACAAAAATAATAACAATAATAATAATGCAATAGAAAAAGAGAGCGCAGTAGAGAAGAGCGCTGCTCGGAAGAACGCCCGCGCGTGTGTGTGTATGTAATACTGTATTTAGTTTAATTGAAAGAGGAAAATTTTCCAGCGCATATGCCATAGTATTTTAGAGTTTTCTCTTGTGTATTATTATCCATCTCCCTCTGTCTAAAAACAAGTGAAAATCTCGACCACAAAGAACGTCATAATAGCACACCTACACTCTTAAAAACACAACATAAAAAATGTTTGCCATCAAAGCCCCGGTTACTGTTTCGGTCGTTGCCTCCGCGCAAGCGCAAAAATGTGAAAAGAAAGCCACGTGAGTGTTCGCGCGCATCTCTTCCTCGTTGGATTTCGAATTATATTGTCTTTTTTTTCTCCGATTTGTGGGCGACGAGCGATGATGGAATTTCGGTCGTTACCCGCGCAAATTTCGCTCTCCGAAAAAAGAGAGAGTAAGAGTACGAGTCGTCTCAAAACGAGCGAACTCAACACACAGACAAAGATATATACATCTACATCCACCGAACGTATCTCTTCAAAGTCGCGTTGCCGTTCGCGTCGTCCGCAAACCTGCGCGAATTCGAGACATTCGAGATGAGAATTTGTTTTTTTTATCTCCTTCTTTTTGCCTCAAACTTGGTTTCTGCCCCAAAAGATACGCAAAATGAAGGAGATTGTACTCCTGAGGAAACAAAGGAAAAAGGAACTGCGTACTCTCTGTTTGCGCAATACCAGAGAGACTGTTGGATTTTTTTTTCAAACTAACACCTCTTTCTCTCTCTCTCTCTCTCTCTCTGTGTGTGTGTGTGTCATTCATCAATGCAGGAAGCCGCAACAAATCGCCGCCGCCGGCGCCGCCGCGATCATGCTCTTCAACTCCGCCCCGGCGCAGGCTGAAATCATGGGCCTCACGCTCCAAAACGGCGTCCCGAACGCCGCGGCGCAAAAGTTTGTCCAACCGTTCGTTCCGGACGGAAGACCGGTTGTCTACGTCGAGAAGGACGGGTCCGCGGATATCACGACTTTTGACGGGAGATTGGCGGCGAACGTGGCGCGATCGAATGTTGGGTGCAAGACGATTACGGGAGCGCCGTGCGTGGACTTCGCGAGTGGTGCGTCGAAATAATCTAAAGTTTGTGAAGATTTGTGATTGATTGACTGACGATGGATGTTAATTTCTTTCTCGATTTCCTCTCTCTTTAAACAGGCAAGTAAATGTGTTTATTCTCCGTTCAATGCGCGAGTAAACGTATCTATTACCTCTTAGCAACGCATCTCATACCCCACAAAATTGTTTAATCATAATCAGAAAAGCCTCAACTTAAGAAGAAAAGCCGAAAGCCAATATATATACTCTCTCTCTCTTTGATTACGGTATCGTTCATTATTAGAAAATCAACTAGTACTATATATTAGTATTACATCAGCAGCAGCAGCAGCAGCGGTAGAAAAGCATCACTTCAACCCGCTAAAGCCGTCGTTATACGTGCTCTTCCACGAAACTTTGGCGAACGTGCCTTCGTTGCCGAGAATGCCGACCAAGACGCTGATGTTATCGTCGCTCAATCTATTCAACGCTTCGCATCCTAAACGTTTGGCGCACATGCTCGGCTCTTTCACCGTATCTCGTATGATCGAACACATGTCGGTGTTCGTGCACACGTCCCACAAACCATCGCACGCGATCGTGATGAAAGCGTCCGTGTCGGCGGAGAGCGTCTTCTTGATTACTTCCGGCTCGGACAAAACGCCTCCGGATTCCGTGCAATCCCAATCGCCTAACGCTCGAGTCACCGCTAAACCGGCGTCGCCGACGCGTATTTGACCGTTCTCTAAAGTTCGTATTTTTACGTTTTCTGAGGAATTCTTCACTCGTTCCAACTCTTTCGCGTTCGAGGACGCGCAGTGGTCTTCGCTCAGAGCGGTCGACCACGTCGTTTCGTCGGCGTCGACCTCGTCGTTTCCGGTTGGATGGTGGCCTAAAACCGCTCGACTATCTCCAGCGTTGGCGACGTACACATCGTCACCCCAGAAGAAACACACCGTCGCCGTGCAGCCGGGATACCGTTTCTTTTTCGATTTTGGATCCGCGGTGGATTTGTGCATGTCTCTGCGTTCTTTTTCCGTCCAGTGTTTGACAAACGCCAGGTGGAGTTTTTGAAAGACTTTTTTAAGCGTCGACGGGATATCGTTTCCGTTCTCGCCCCATTCGGATAATATGGCGTCGGAGAGATTTTCCGAACAGTATTCCGCGCACTCGAATCCTCTGTGGCCGTCGAACACCGCCATCACGGCGCAATGGGGAAGCCCGTTGAAATCGCGGAAAATCTTGTGCCTGTCTTCCATCTTGTCGTTGCCTCGAGCGCCCGCGGTGGCAAACGCGCCGGTGTTGGAGACGATGCACGGTGGTTTTGTACCCTTATCATTGTTGTTATTAGTAGTAGTAGCATCCATCGTCGAATAAGAAGACAACGGCGCGTCGAACGCGCACGGCGCGAATCGAGCGCGATTTCCAAACGCAGTCTTTTGATCGTTCTTTCCGGCGGCGTCCTCCCCGTCCTCGTTTTCGGCGTCAGTCATCGTCGCGTCCTCGTCTTCTCTGCTCTCGTAGGAAGACTCGGAAAGAGCAGCTTGCGTCCAAACGCACGCCCCGATTTCTTTCTCGTACGTCTCGACGCCTTTTCGTAACCGTTCTTCTATTTCCGCGAAATCTGGTCTGTTTTCCGGTTTCCCGTCCCACATTTTCGTGACGAGTTTTTCGAATTCGCGTTGGAGCGAAACTTCTACTTCGTTTTTATTGCTATTATTGGCATCTCTTCTACCTCTATTTGCTTCGTCTTCTTCCTCCTCCTTTTCCTTTACATTTTTCTCTTTCTCTTCTTCCTCGTCGGCGTCAAAAAACGCTTTCACCGGTCGCAAATTTTCAATCACGATCGCTTTCGCTAAATCGCCGTCGTTGTAACTCAAATCCATGCACGTGTGCGCCAACGCCACGTTCCGCTCTCGATCGGCGTACGGTTCCACTCTCGACGCGACTTCGTTAAACGTAATCCCAGAGGAATACACGTCGCTGGCGTACGTGGACACCACTCGCATCAACACCTCTGGAGCGATGTACGCTAACGTCCCGACCAAGTGTTGCTTTTGAAACCCGCCGCTCGGCGCGTTCCCGTCGTTGGCGACAAACTTACCGTTGATATCAATCGCCCTCCCTTCTGCGTCCTCGGACTTCACGCTCTCGTTGTATATCGCCGCTTGCAACGAGTTTTCCAAATCCGCTCGATATTCCGATAAGCCAAAATCAGTCAATTTCGCGTTCCATTTCTCGTCCAACAATATGTTGCTCGGTTTCACGTCTCTGTGCACGACGTCGTGCGTTTCTTTCAAATATCTCAACGCCTTCGCCGTTTGCCAACACACTTTAAACGCGCCTCCCAAATTCGGTACCCACCGGTTGACGTGTATCGCTTGATGTACCGACCCGTTCTCGCACCACGGAAACACGAGCGCGTATTCCGGTGGCCACGCTCGAGCGCCTAAAATCGAGCATATGTTTTCGTGTTTTAAAGATGCGACGATCCGTAACTCGCAGTGGTACCGGTCGATGTCGGTTTTCGTGCGTAGGATTGGCAGTTTAATTGCCACCGGTTGCTCGTACATTCTCGACAGATAGACTTGAGATGCGTTCGAGGTGAACATTTTAATACACAATCTTTGATTCTTTTTCCCCGCTTTATTATTATTAGTAGTAGTAGTAGTAGTAGTAGTAGTAGTAGTATTCTCGAAAGAAGACCCCGTAATCGATGTCATCATCGCGTTGACGTTTACCAAATCTTTCGCCAAGCGGAACGTCATCTTTGGAAACGCGTTCGTTTCATCATCATCACGAGTCCCTCTCTTCGTGGTCTTCAAAACGCGGCAGCACCCTCGAAAACACGCGTCTTCTGCGTCCTCCTCCTTTTCTGCCTCCTTTTCCTCCTCCTCCCGCATTCTTTCCGTCTCTCTCTCCCTCGTGTTGTTACTCCTAAAAAGTGCGGCCGATTGGATTGGAAAATGCTTCATTATTTCCACACGATTGCACACGTCACAAATACACACGGAGAGAAGAGAGAAAGGCTTTGAGTACACTCCGGAAAGAGACACAACAACGAGCGATTTAGTATCGCATTGTCGTTATACTGCGTCTTTGTTTTTATTGCGCTTAAAACGAGCGCGCAAAGAAGAAAGCAACGTGAACGTTGGCTTTTGATTCGATTCGATTCGAGAGAAACTTCATCCATTCTGTGAAGGAAACGGCTTCGAAAACATGGGCGGCCGAGACTTTTACAAGATCCTCGACGTCTCCCGAGACGCCTCGGACGCCGAGCTCAAAAAAGCCTACCGAAAACTGGCCATGAAATGGCACCCGGATAAAAACCCAGGCTCCAAACAAGCGCAAGCCGAGAAGAAGTTTAAAGAAGTCTCCGAGGCGTACGAAGTCTTGACCGATCCGAAAAAGAAAGAGATTTACGACCGGTACGGCGAAGATGGGTTACAAGACGGGTTCGGAGGTGGTGGTAACGGTGGAGGACACGGGTTCTCGCAACAACACGCGCACGATATATTCAAAGAGTTCTTCGGCGGCGGCGGCGGAGGGATGGGAGGCGACCCGTTCGGCGGCATGGGAGGCGGCTTCGGGGGCATGGGCGGGGACCCGTTCGGCGGCATGGGAGGCGGCATGCCGCAACAACAAAGGCAAAGGACGAAACCACCTGCGGTTGAGCAGAAACTCGCGGTCAGTTTGGAAGATTTGTTCTACGGCGCGACGAAAAAGTTGAAAATCACGAGGAAAGTGTTGGACGCGTCCGGGAACCAAAAATCGAAAGCGGAAACTATAGAAGTACCCATTCGCGCAGGGTTTAAAAAAGGGACGAAAATAACCTTCGCGGAGAAAGGAGGCGACGAGGATAGAAACACGATAGCTGCGGATTTGGTGTTTGAAATCGACGAGAAGAAACATCCGCACTTTGCGAGAGACGGGAACGATTTGATTAAAACGGTGAAGATAGATTTGGTGGACGCCATGTGCGGGTGGTCGTCGACGGTGTACACCATCGACGGGAAGAGCATCGACGTCAGCGTCCCGCACGTGATCAGCCCGAAGTATGTCAAAGTCATTTGCGGTCAAGGCATGCCGCTCTCGAAATCTCAAAGTGGCAGAGGCGATTTGAAAATCAAGTTTGACATTCAGTTCCCGGGCGACGACGCGATCTTATCGGAGGATCAAAAAAAGCAAGTTCGGTCCGTGTTAGCCAGCATTAAGTAAGCAGTAAGTGATTGCCCCCACATATACTCGTTTAATAAATATAGTATATAATCTAGCAGCGCATATTATTGTAGAAAAAGAAGAGAAGAAGAACGATTTTTTTTTAAGTACTACTACTACCGCGCGATGTATTATTATACGTTTATACTCTTCTTGTTGTATTGTTGTTTGTTTGTGTTGTTTCGCGAATTTCAAAGCTATATATAAAAATGATAGTAGTCCTTCTCTTTCTCTCTCTCTCTTGTTCTCTCTCTCTCTCTTATTCTCTCTTAAGAGATGATGTCTACTTCTCCGGTCTCATGCCAGTCCCTTTGCCTTTCAGCACGGCGGCTTCGTTCGTCAACTTCTTTCCCATCTTCTTCGACTCGTCGTAGTACGATTGCGAGAAACCACCGGAAACGTTGCCTTCCGCCGTGGATTTCACGTACAAGATGACCAAAAAGGACACCGGGATAATAATGAACAACGCGACGGCGATGACGCCCAAAATGTTCACGTTCGCCAAAGCGACGTCAGAGATGGACTCGTTCGCGCTCGCGAAAGCTTCGCGAGGCGCGGCGGCGAAAGACAACGCAGAAGTCGTCGCCGCGGCGACGGATTTAGACAATTGCTCGCTTTTTTGCGCGATAAATTGTTTCGTCGTTTGGGAAGAAGCCTATATAAAAGTTGTTTTACGCGTGATTGGTGTTTGACGTAAGAAGTAGAAGAAAAACGTTTTTCATGTCAGCACACAATACACAACGAAGAGAGAGAAGTTTGAAAAAAGAGAAAAAAAATAACCCTAAATAGCCGCATCTCCCCCCCTGGAAAAAGATACGATTATCTCCTCCTTTTTCGTCCTGTGTTTTGTAAAAGGAGGAACGTTTCTCTCGTTTTTCTCTCCTACAGCCAAAGGCGGTCTCTCTCTCACCCAAACACACATCATCGACATCCAATTTCTCTCTCTCTCTTTCTTTCTCTCTT
>Ga0209308_10004509_pt1 | contig 10987 bp, 9 predicted proteins | sample COGITO_mtgs_1204_3_FD_184806 | JGI IMG/M metagenome (GOLD analysis project Ga0209308, IMG submission 184806) | Pelagic marine microbial communities from North Sea - COGITO_mtgs_120405 (SPAdes) (version 2) | ecosystem: Environmental > Aquatic > Marine > Epipelagic ...
AAGTACCAATAGTCTATTAAAAATAAATTGAATTCTAGCATTTGCCTATTATCGCTTAAAATATATTTATTGGTGAGGTTTATATTATGAAAGATCAAAATTTTTTAGTTCTCGTTCGTCATGGGCAAAGTGAATGGAATGCCAAAAATTTATTCACTGGGTGGAAAGATCCAGGACTGACTCCTATTGGAGAAAAAGAAGCCTCTAATGCTGGCATCCTAATCAATGAGAGAAATATTAAATTTTCTATGATGTATACCTCTGCTTTAAAGCGAGCACAAATTACAGGTCAGATGATTTTAGAGGGCATAGCTCAAACACATATTGAGGTTATAAAAAACCAGGCTTTAAACGAAAGAGATTACGGAGATCTAGCCGGCTTAAATAAAGATGCTGCTAGAAAAGAATGGGGAGAAGAACAGGTTCATGTTTGGAGAAGATCTTATGACATACCTCCTCCAGGTGGCGAGAGCCTAAAGAATACTGCAGAAAGAGTTCTTCCTTATTTTAATTCATCAATCTTGCCAAAACTATTAGACGGAGAAAATATTTTAGTTGCTGCACATGGAAATTCACTTAGATCTTTGGTGATGCAACTTGATAATTTATCCAAAGAAGAGGTAATAGCGCTCGAGATCCCAACAGGCGCACCAATAATTTACACTTTCGATGGTAGCAAAGAACCAATTGCAAAAGAAAACCTCTTTGAATAAGCGATCTCAATTTTTCTCTCAGCAAGTTGTTCAATGGTATCTAGATCATGGAAGGCATGATTTGCCATGGCGAAAAAAAGTTACTCCTTACAGAATTTGGATCTCAGAAATCATGCTGCAGCAGACCCAAGTCAAAACGGTCGTACCTTATTTTAAAAATTTTATTAAAAAATTCCCGTCCCAAAAAAGATTGGCTGGAGCAAGCGAAGATCAAGTTTTAGCTGCATGGTCAGGCCTAGGGTTTTATCGAAGAGCTAGGAATATATTTGCTAGCAAGGAAATTATTAAAAAAAATTATGGAAATAGATTTCCAAAAGAATTTCAACAAATCATAGAATTGCCAGGAATTGGTAAATCAACTGCTGGCGCAATAATGTCATTAGCCTATCTTGAGCCGCACCCAATACTTGATGGAAATGTTAAAAGAGTCATATCAAGATTCTTAAAAAAAGAATTAGATTTTCTAAAAGAGGCTGAACTTTGGAAGCTATCTCAAGAGATGTTAAGCAGAGATGATTGCTTTTCTTATACACAAGGAATTATGGATTTGGGAGCAACGATTTGCACGCCATCAAATCCATCTTGCGATGAATGTCCGGTCAATTCTCAATGCTTATCTGCATTCAAGGTTAGATCAATTAAAAAAAATAAAACAGTATCGGCAAAAAAAGTCATTGTTATGAATTTATCATTAATACAGACTGAAAAATCTTTATTACTCGTAAAGAATGAAACTGATTCAATATGGAGAAATCTTTGGCTACCTTTTGATTCTGGATCTATAAAAAATTACATCAAAAATTTTAAGCTCACAACTAAGGAAAAAATTAAGCATGAGCTTACACATAGAAGACTGGAAATAAATTTAAAAACCTACTCTTCATTAAAAGAACAAGAAATAGAAACCAATCAAACATATAAATGGATAAAAAAGGATAGAATAGAAGAATATGGTCTACCAAAACCCATTAGCAAAGTTATTAAAGAATTATGAACACAACAGTTTTCTGTAAAAAATTTCAAAAAGATTTACCCGCCATGACAGTACCGCCAATGCCAGGGCCTATAGGCAAAGAGTTAATGGAAACCGTCTCTCAGGAAGCATGGGAGTCTTGGAAATCACATCAAACAACTCTTATTAATGAAAAACACCTAGACTTATCTCAAGCAGATACCCGCTCATGGTTGCTAGAGCAGATGGAAAAATTTTTTAACAATGAAGAAGTTGAGCAAGCTTCCGGTTTTAAAGCGATAGACTAACTATTCCACCAAGCTGTATCTGAGAAAGCTCTAATATCAACTTCGTGACTCCATGCCGACCGATGTTGTTGGGATAAGTAATAGTAAGTTTCAGCAACGCTTTCAGGCAAAACAAGACCATCATGCTCCATGCCCTTTGACTCCCTGAGTTGTTGAAATAATTCATCTCCGAGCATTTTTCCTAATGTATCTGGAGCATCAACCATTCCATCCACCACAATGTGCGCCACATGAATACCCTTGGGAGCAAATTCAGCATTTAAAGTTTGGCATAACATTCTTCTACCACCCATTGCGGCAGCATGTGAGTGCTGATTCTTATTTCCACGCATAGCAGCTGTGGCAGAAGTAACAAGAAATGTACCTAAACCTCTTTCTTCCATAATCGGCATCAAAACTTTTGCTACTCTAAATAATCCTAAATCTGCCATCCTCCAACCCCATTCAAACTCTTTTAAAGTTGTTTCATGTAATAACTTCATTCCACTTTGAGCGCCAAGGTTATATACAAGAACCTCAATTGGCCCTAAATCTTTTTCTATGTTGATGATTAACTCTTCAAGAACATTCTCTTCTATTGCATCCACTAGATAGCCTGTTGCAGAGCCGCCTGCTTCTTCAATGCTTGATACCAATTTGTCCAAGCCTCCTTGATCTGATCGTCGGCATAAACAGGAATGATAGCCCTCTATAGCAAATTTTTTTGCAACAGTACCGCCAATACCGGCACCTGCACCCAAAACTAAACAAACAGGCTTCATATTAATTCCCTCTAATCACTCTGATTAATTTTCCATTTGGTCCATCTGTTGCAAGGATAAGGCTTCCATCAGGAGATACTTCAATATCCCTTACCCTTCCAAGATCAGAAAATAAAATTTCTTCTTTAGATAATGTATCTTCAATTTGTATTCGCCTAACATCACCTGGAACAAGCGCGGAAATTAATAGACTATTTTTCCATTCAGGAAACATCGATCCATTGTAAAATGCCATGCCAGATGGAGCGATTGATGGGACCCAGTATTTAATTGGTTGTTCTAAGCCCTCTTTTTTAGTAAAGGGAGATATTGTTGCGCCGCTGTAGTCTTTGCCATAAGTAATTGCTGGCCAGCCATAATTCTTAGCTGGTTGAACTATATTGATTTCATCTCCGCCCATAGGACCATGCTCATTCTCATAAACTACTCCGTCAATAAGAACAATTCCTTGCGGATTTCTGTGACCATATGACCAAATTTCAGATAGCGCATCATCATCATTAATAAATGGATTATCCCCGGGAATGCTGCCGTCGGTATTAATTCTTATGATTTTACCGAAATGATTATCTAGGTACTGAGCTTGCTCTCGATAGTTAAAACCATCGCCAGATGTAATTAATAAAGTGCCATCTTTTAAAAAAGCCATTCTTGCGCCGTAGTGCGCTGCGGTATCTCTTGATGGTGCAGCCTTAAAAATTGTTTTGATCTCAATCAGCTTTTTAGAATCTAGCTTTGCACTAATGACCTCTAAGGTATTTGTTTTCTCGTATTTATCAGGCGATGAAAATGAAAGATATAATTTTCGATTAGTTGAAAAATTGGGATCTAGAACTACATCTGAAAGCCCTGCTTGCCCAGCAAACAAAATATCCGGAACACCGCTAATAATTTCTGGACTTAAAACACCATCTTCAATTATTCTTAATGCTCCAGTTAATTCTGTGAAAAGAATATTATTTTCATCTATAACTGCTATCCCCCAGGGATGGCTGATATTTTCTGCTAGGTTTTGATATTTATAGATGACTGATACCGCACTGGCATGCAGAGTAAATAAAATTGTAAATGCGAAAATGCTTAGTTTTTTGTTCATGATTCAACCTTACTGCTTAAGCTCGCTCCAAAAAAGTATCCGCTAACAAAGCCATAAAGGGAAAGTATTGTTTTACCAGTTATAGACCTGCCCCCAGCTAAAATATCTAAATTATAAAAGGCCAATGGCATAAGCAAGACAATTGCTAATATTGCTGCAGACCCAGCCAGACCGTAGGCAACTGATTTGCTTATCTTGACCCAGATTAATAAAATTTTAGCCACCAAAAAAGCAAAGCTCATACCAATAGCTACTAGTGCAACTAATGGAACCTCTCCACCTCCATTCATCATAAATAAATTATCAAAATATGTAGCAATAAACATCGCAAATGTAACAGGCATATTCACAGATATGAGCCAGACCAAATTGCTCATGGTTTCTTGCAAGATAACCAAAGAAGTTGCTATTAAGATGCAGAAAAATAGATAGAAAGAGCTTTTGATCATTTAAGTTTCAGAAACAATTGTGGTTTTCATAGACTTTCCACTAAGTGCCCAAAAGAAACGTAAAGTTTTAACCGCTAACAGTCGAATTGTTTTATCGAAAAATGAAACCTCTGATATGCCTGATTTTACTTCACAAACTTGCTTGCCTCTTATCAATTTCCCTGGCAGCACGCCATTAGCTTTACCGTTTTCAGAAACTACTTGGCCATTTTTTATGGTTGCAATATAACCCGTCGCATCCTGCACTAAACGCCTTCCACCTAATGGAAGATCATAAATCATTGTGGGATGACTAACATTCAACTTATCAAAATCAATAATATTAATATCAGCCAACATCCCAGGTTTTATTTCACCTCTATCAAATAAACCAAAAGTCTCAGCTGTGTCTTTGGTTTGTTTCTTGATCAACATCTCTAATGGAAATTTTCTGCCTGCCTCTCTATCTCTTCCCCAATGAGAAATATTTGTTGTTGGCATGCTCGCATCACAAATTAGTCCGCAATGAGCACCGCCATCACTTCCGCCAGCAACGGATGACTTTAATCGATATGCCTGTTCAACAAAATCTAGTTTATATTTTTCATATGGTGTGAAAGCAGCATAAATTAAATTACTGCCTTGGTTTTGAAGCATCTCATCATACATAACCTCAAGCTCAGATATATTTTTTCTTGAGGCTATCGCAGCTATGCTATCTTCTTCTTTGGGTTCATAATTTGGAGGTGTCCCCAGAATAAACTGAGTTTTATAGTTTGAGGTTATGGTTGTTGGGAGTGCTACGTCTTGGGCAATTTCTTCTCTGGTTTTATTAAAAGGGTTGTCTGCAAGTCTTGCTCTTATTTCTGATTCAAAGTCCGGTTCTTGACTAAGTAATTTTTGTTTAAAGGTTGGATCTTTTAAAATTTCTAATTTTTGATCCATGGGTAAATTTGCTATTTCTTTGTAAGCAGGAAATTGCATGAATGGATTAACTGAAGTTTCCCAGCCAAACATTAAACCAACGTTTCTCCCTGGAAATTGGGGTCGAATATTCTTACCTTTGAGAAAGTGCTCCTCAGAAAATAAAATTGTTTTTACTGCGTCGCCTTTGGTTTGCAGAAAGGTCAATCCACAATCACTTTTTTTTACATATTCCTGCATCCAGGACATTTCCATCTCTTCATCCAGCCAGTCAGATGTTATTTCTAGAGTTCCTTCTCCAGCTTTATCGACTCCAAATGCAAGAGCTCTCATCTCTTCCGAGCTTGCTTCTGTGCCAGGAACATATTTGCCATATATATCTCTATGAAGGACTGTTCTGGAGGTGCTAAATCCTAGAGCTCCAGCCTCTATGGCCTCAGTAACCAGTTCTGACATTTTGCTGATCTCTTCATCAGATGCGTCTACTTGATTCTGGCATCTTTCATAACCCATTACATAGCTTCTTAAGGGCCCATGACCCATCATAAACCCAACATCCATAACAAATTCTTTTTTGTCGATGGCATCTAAAAATTCTGGAAAAGTTTCCCAATCCCAGTCAATTCCCTCATGTAACGCTGAACCTGGAATATCTTCAACACCCTCCATTAATTGAATAAGGAAGTTTTCATCTCCGGGGCGCACTGGCGCAAATCCCACACCACAATTTCCCATAACCGCAGTTGTCACACCATGCCAGCTTGAAGGAGTTAGATAAGGGTCCCAAGATACCTGCCCATCATAGTGAGTGTGAATATCAACCCAACCAGGTGTTACTAAATTACCTTTTGCATCAAGCTCTTCTTTGCCCGAACCTTTAATCTTTCCAGCTGATGTAATTTTTCCATTATCAATTGCAACATCACCAAAAAATGGTTTTTTTCCGGAGCCATCTATTATTTTTCCGTTACGGATGACAAGATCATGAATATTACTATTTGATTCCATGGGTTTAATTTAACTTGAGATTGGTTATTATGAAACTATATTTATTGACATATTATATGTCAATAGTCTTTTACATAGGTCCATTGTTTTTAAATACTAAAAAATTGCATGGTCATATGTGTGGCTGAAATAGAGCTCAGAGTGCTCAACTTCTGGGACCATATCCAAGAATGTAAATCTCTAAATAATGGGGTTTTATTTAAAATATTATCCATGAAATCTAAAGCGACGACCTCAAGCACATGTCTCTTGAGTTTAATTCAGGCTTTGTACAGCAAAAAAGGCTAATGATATTGTAAAAATTTTTACATTTTCATTAAGCATATTAAATAAAATTAATGCTATTTTTTAGAATAGATAAAAATTGAAACCAAGTTCTATATACAAAGAAGATTCCACATTTTGTCCAATTAAACCAAGGTTGCTAGAAAATGTAAGCTGTGATTTGTTTCCAAAAACAGAATCTATTCCTAAGCTAATCTTGTCGCGTTTAAATTCATTAATCTTTTCATACGCATAATTAATAGATAGGTTTTTACTTAATTTTTTGCCAAATAGAGCTCTGTATGAAACGTTGGCTTGATATCCGCATTCTAAGTCATTAGTGAACAATTGATTGTCTTCGCATAACAGACCGAAGGCAATGGATGCTTCAGATAGAGCTTTTTCAGTGTTCTCTTGTCTAGAAATTATCAAATCTGTACTAACCGGTATGCTTAATCGATCTGCTTCCAGCTCACCGATATAAAAAAGAATATCATTGAGGCTTTCTCCGAGATACCGAGCATTCAAAGAGGCATAATTAATATCCTCGGTAGATCTTGAATAAATTAAATCTGTGGTAAAACTCTGTTGTTTGATTAAGAAATCTCCTGAGACGATTGTCCCGAAAACTTTCCTCTTTCCATCCATTTTGCCATCCAAAAGAAATCCATCATCATTAAGATTAAATTCATACCACGACTTTCCAAGAGACCCAAAAACCCCTACTCGCAAAGAATCATCAATGTCTCTAGTGAGATATGTGTGAATTTCAGCCGTATGGTCCTCTATTGAGCTATCCTCAAATCTAGCAATCTTGCCGTCAGCAAATGACAGCCTTAAACCTAAACCAGCAGTTATATTATTATTAAAATCTTTCTCGGTTATCAATGAAAGAAAACCTCTGTCTATTACATCATCTATATTTTGAATGTTCTCTGAGCTAACAACGCCTGCTTCTAAATAAACTCTTGTGTCTTCTTCGCAATTAGTTAGTTGATTTTGATAATTTAAACTTGCATTCAGAGATTTTCCTGCGGGTGATATATCCCAGTTTAATTTGTCATCATTGATAACGCATAGATCTCTCTTCTTTCTAACTTGACTCTCATTAAAACTTAGCGAATCACTGAGACTTCTTAGAACATAGTTTTGTAAACCACTTTGCAAATCATCTTTTATTTCTCTTAGTTTTGCCCTCACTTCATCCTTGTTAATTACTCTTACTATAAGATTTAACTTAGCAAAGTTACCAGCTAGATCAGTGGCTCTAATAATTAATTCATAATCGTTATCAGTATTGATATCAACAGGATTTTCATAATCTGGACTGTTGATGAATCTAAGTTCCCCCTTTGTACTTATAGATAACAAGGCAGCATCAGACCCTCCTGGAATAGTCCATGCAACTTCTTCATTTGCAGATAATGAAATAATAGAAGAATTATTTTCAAGAACTGTAATTATGTTTTGATCAATGTTAATGCCTGTGATGACAGGAGCCGTGTCATCGAGATCCAAGACTGTGACCGTGAGAGTTTGTGTGCTGGTGTTGCCTGCCTTATCAACAGCAGTGACCTCAACCACATACACATTATCTTCACCCGTATCGACTGGATTTTCAAAGTCCGGTGCCGGATCGAAAGTAATGGCGCCTGTGTTTGCATCGATTGTAAACTGGCCTTGATCATCGCCGCCGGTGATTGACCAGGTAACGGCTTCGTTAGCGGTAAAAGTTGTAACCGTGGTTTGCTCTTCATTCACGCTGATGGCAGAGGTTGCATCTCCAGCAGCACCGCTTGGGCCTGTGATGACAGGAGCCGTGTCATCGAGATCCAAGACTGTGACCGTGAGAGTTTGTGTGCTGGTGTTGTTATCGGCATCGGTGGCAGTGACTGTGACCAGATAATTGTTATCGGTATTAGCGTCGACTGGATTTTCAAAGTCCGGTGCCGGATCGAAAGTAATGGCGCCTGTGTTTGCATCGATTGTAAACTGGCCTTGATCATCGCCGCCGGTGATTGACCAGGTAACGGCTTCGTTAGCGGTAAAAGTTGTAACCGTGGTTTGCTCTTCATTCACGCTGATGGCAGAGGTTGCATCTCCAGCAGCACCGCTTGGGCCTGTGATGACAGGAGCCGTGTCATCCACAGCGGTAAAGTCAACTGAATCTGAATCATTGATTGCGCTACCGTTAAGAGTTGCGGTAACTGAGGCTGTTTCTACAATATTTGAAGAAGTCAAAGTGGCAGTGTATGTACCATCCTCGTTATCAGTAGTGCCTGACATAGTGCCCTTCGTAGAGGAAATAACAATCGTTTCACCCCCAGAGTTTATATTATTACCATTTACATCTTGCAGCTGAACAGTAATTGTAGTTGTTGATATGCCATCGGCGCTAATGGTTGAGTCTGCGGCAGTAATGGTTGAGGACAAAACCGAGGGAGTATCAGAAGCTGCAACGTTATTAGCATAGCTGTTGAGCGCATCTAGCAGGCCTGTTGTGGCTGCATTACCACCACCAAGTAATCCTCCACCATCCGCATAAGCAGAATTACTAGCCTCCAAAATGTAAGTCTTAGAATATGTGTTATTAGTGAGAGAATAACTTGATCCGTCATCAGCTGAACCTAGCGTTGTTAGCCCAATACCATACAGAGTTTTTCCTTGTGTATCTCTCCAATTTACAGAGGCATTAAATGACTTAACCGTCCCATTTGAGTATCTGAGAGTAAGCGTCACATCATAATCATTGCCTTGTGTACCCCCAAAAGTTCCATCATCAGTCTCATCAGAAATAATAGCTTCAGTAATATTAAGTGTAGAAAATGATAGTAAGGTTGCGTCATTTGGCTGATGAGCATTGTTTATATACTCAGCAATGGCGCCCCCGGTAAACCCTGCGGTAGCAGTAGCTGCATATATTTGAGGAGATAACAGGGCAAAAATTAAGAAAAATTTCTTTGCGCATTTGTTATGGAAGCAAAGACTATATCTCATAAATTTCTAATTTTAGTTCATATATGTGGAATTACTATACATATAATAGCGCACAAATCTTAGACAATACTCAATTAGTTTACATAAGGAAATTTCTAACAAAGAGGAACCCATCTTTATTTGATTTATTGGTAAAGAGCCTGCGGCATAAGAATTTTAAATATATGCTTAGTTAGACATCTAGATATTTAGCTAGATGAGAATGAAAATTTACTATCGCTTTTTCAAAATAACCAAAGGTTAAATGATCGTTTGCCTTTGTACTTAGGGTTTCTTGGATTGCCCTGGCTGCTTCTCGATCTTCATCCTGACCCGTGTCACCGACAAATTTTGCATCTTTCATGGCATCTTCTTTAGATAGCTTCACCTTTTTATTGCTCTTATTAATTAACGTATAAATTACCCATTTTGATCTAGAAGGACTAATAGGCTCCAAGATCACCAAATTTGAGTGCTTTGATAAAACAGAAATGCTAGCATTGGGAAATAAGCTATACACTGAGGTTATTGTTCCATCTATGACCCTGCTACCTGGATCAATATCTCTTAATTTCTCAATTCGCTTAAAGGGGAAGATAACTCGAGAATTTTGACCATAGTTTTCTACGACATTAATGTTATCTAATCCGTAGGGAAAAAATGTATCCTTATGAAGAGTTTTTATATGATAACCCTCAAGCAAAGTCTCATGCAGTATTTTCCAATTTGCCTCATCTTTAATCTCTGATTGATGAATCAAGGCTTGATCATCAGCAAAGTAATCGAGGGCTTCATCTAAAAAGTTTTTTGAAATCTCTGCATCCTGACAGACATAAACTATTCCGCCCTTTTCAATGGCATTCACTTGCTTGAGCCCATGCTTTAATGGGTCAATACCTGGAAAACCATTAGATCCAGGAATATTTCTATTCTCCCCTTTCAACCCATAGGTCCAGCCATGATAGGGACAAACAAATGATTTTTTGCAGCCACTTCCCGAAGCAACTTGCATGCCCCTGTGTCTGCAAGCATTAATAAAAGCATTTACATTATTCTCTTCATCTCTTGTTACAAGAATTGGAGTCCCGGCAGCAATTCGTGAAACATATGAGCCCTTTTCTGGAAGTGCGCTAGACGGGCAAAAAGGAACTGGCAGGGATCTAAGTAATCTAATTTCTCTATCAAACCTTTCCTGATCTACATAATTTTTAACCGGCTCTCTCCAAACTTCGCTACCTAGATCTGTTGTTTTATTATCTATGTGAGAAAAGACACGTTCGATAATTTGACCATCATCAAGCAACAATGAGGTTGGGCTGGCGAGGGAGTAATGATTTGATTGGCTCATTTGAAATAATTATTGCATATTAGTGACGTAATTTAGATTTCAGAGAAGTGAAATATTTCTTATTATAAAAATATTGAGAAAAAAATGGTGCCCAGAGGTGGAATCGAACCACCGACACAAGGATTTTCAGTCCTTTGCTCTACCGACTGAGCTATCTGGGCAATTAAAGAAAAAGAATTATAACTGAACTGGGCTTAGTGGAGAATACT
>Ga0209308_10004510_pt1 | contig 10984 bp, 13 predicted proteins | sample COGITO_mtgs_1204_3_FD_184806 | JGI IMG/M metagenome (GOLD analysis project Ga0209308, IMG submission 184806) | Pelagic marine microbial communities from North Sea - COGITO_mtgs_120405 (SPAdes) (version 2) | ecosystem: Environmental > Aquatic > Marine > Epipelagic ...
TCAATCTTATCACTATGTTTGCCAATAACTTTACCAGCCTCTAGTTTCATAAAACGAACTCGTTCATATTTGCACGGCAAATTTTCTAAAATTTTAAACACAGGATTTAAGGGGGTTGCTTCATGTAGGTTTGTCCATTGTAGTTGTTCGTCAATGTTTACTGAACTCTTTAACACACCTGGTTTTAGTATGTCAGTAAGCTTCGGACCATACCCATATAAAGATATTGCAGTCCAGTCATTACCTTTTGTATATTTCGTTTTGACTTTTGTAAAATCTAAGTTGTCAAGAAATTCAGCTGCACCAGATAAATCCTCTGTGCAAGGTTCTAACGCCAACTCTTTCATCAATGGTCTAGAATTTGAGGCCACTTTGTCTCCTTTTTATTTCTTTAATCATTTTCTGTTTTGATTTCTCTGCCCGTTCTAGTTTAAGTTTACTGACTAGGTCTGTGAAAATATATCCATTCATATGTTCATTCTCATGCATGAATATTCTTGCAGACATGCCATGTAAAGTTTCGTTTACTTCTTCGCCGTTCTCGTCTGTATATGATACTGAACACCACTTTGGTCTTTTGATTGACAAGAATAAGAATGGGAAAGATAAACAACCTTCTTTCAAGTTGATAGATTCAGGACTTACATCATTGATAAGTGGGTTGAATACACTTCTAACTTTGCCATCTTCAATCTCTGGATGACCACCCATGACAAACATACGATATGGAAGTCCGACTTGATTCGCTGATAGTCCAAGGCCGCCATACTTTGCCATATTATCATACATGACTTTTGATAAATCTATTCTGTCTTTAAATCCAAACTGTTCTAAGTTTTCATCTAAAAAGGGGGCAACTTGCATCAACAGCCTTGGGTCATTTGGTGGTATCAAAGGATATACTAATTGTTTATCTACATCACCAGCGGCAGATATTTTAGTATAATTTTCGACTTCTGGTGGTTCATTTACACCTTGTTGTTTATCAAGTATAGGTGTTGCGCCGCTCTGTATATTTTCTAAGTGTTGGGCCGCAGCCTCAATGTTTTCTGGTGTTAGTTTGTTTGCCATTATTCTGCCATCCTTGTAAAGTTTTTATATTTTTCAAATTTCATTACTCTTGGGAACTTATCAATTAGAGTATCGCCTTTGTGAGATATTATAAAGACATTCTCTTTATTCATTGTATGATATAATATTCTCATAAACTCGTCTGTACCTGTTGTGTCTAACGAAGAATCAAATATCTCATCTAGTATGAGTAGATTTGTATTCGTAGAGTTTTTAAGCTTTGCAATCTCACGCCAAGTAAACAATATCGACAAATCAATTCTCAACTTTTCGCCCTCACTAAATGAGTTGTATTGAAAATCATCACGGTGTCTTGACTTGATTGTTTCATTGAATTCTTCATCAAGTGTAAAGTTGACAAAGAAGTCCATATCTGCTAGGTTCTTATTTATATACTGATTCATTATCGGCAAATATTGTTTGATAATCTTTGTCTTAATACCAGTATCTTGCATGAGATGTCTTGCAGTATCTATATAAAGTTTTTCTTCTTTTTCTTTTAACTTTGTTTTCTCTGCATCAACAAGCTGCTCTTGTAGTTGATTAAGTTCACCTGTTGCAACGCCAGTCGTAAACTTCTCGTCTGATAGGTCATCTATTTCTTTTTGTAGTCTGGTCTTATATTTTTCAATCTCAGTTATAGATGTTTCATAACGACTAATCAATAATTCTTTTTCTCTTATCGCAATAATGACTTCATTAATCTTGTCTAGTTTCTTTTGTGATGTTCTGATTGCATTGTCAAGCTGCTTCATCCCAAGTTCTAGTTCTACAACCTTTGCCTCTTTGACAGCGATTGTTGCCTTCTTAAAGGCCTCGTCAATCGCCTGTCGACATGTAGGACAATCATCATGTTCTTTAAAGAATGTCAATTCTTTTTTATGTTTGATACAAGTGTTTTCTATCTTTGCTTCCATGGTTGTCAGTTTACCATGTTTGTTTTTCAGTTTTGTTTCGTCAATTATTTCTACTTGTAGGTCTGAAATCTCTCGTCTGACACGAGCAATATCTTCTTTATAATTGTCTATGTCTGTATCTGCATTTTCAATATCTAGTTTCTTTGACTCGGCCGTATCTTTATTGGTATTGCTGATATCATCTATATGTTTCTGTTGTGTTTCTATCTTACCATCAAGCATCTGATAATTGAAGTCGGCCTGTTTGATTGTTTCATCTTGTGCTTTTGCCTTCTCTCTGAACATTAGATTCAGTTTAGAAAAGATTTCAATGTCAAGTATTTCTTCTACGACCTCTCGTCTATGTCTGGCACGAAGTTGCATAAAAGGAACAAACGAAGCATTGCCCAATATAACCACTTGTGTGAACGACCTAAAGTTTAGTTTAAGTATGTGTTGTTCTAAATGTTTTTGATAATCTCTAACAGCTGCATCTTGATTCAACATATCACCATTACACCAAATCTCAAACACATTAGGCTTTATGCCACGAATAATTTTATATTCTTTTTTACCTATCTGAAACTCAACTTCAACAACACATTCTTTTTCATTGATTGTGTTTACTAGTTGGTCTTTCTTTACAGCACGAAATGGTTTTGCAAACAACCCAAAACACAAGGCATCTAACATTGTAGATTTGCCAGCACCATTATTACCAACAACTAGTGTTGTAGGTGCCTCATCTAAATTAATCTCTATAAATTGTTGCCCTGTTGATAAAAAGTTTTTATATCTTACTTTTTTAAATACTATCACGCAATCTTGTCCTTAGTTTTATTAAATATTTCATAGGATGTTTTAAACATCTCATCATAACTATACCACCCTGTAACAATTCGTTTCTCATGTTTCTCTGTAATTTGACCTTTGTGAACATGGGTAAAACCAGCAGGCCAAATCAAAGTCAATCCTTTTTGAGATGGAGTTATCATCTCTTGGTATTTAAAACATGTGCCTGCATCTGGTACATCATCAACATAAGTCATAAAAACCAAATGTCTATGAATGTGTAAAAGATTACCAGCATTTTCGTGATGCCAAGATTTAAAGCCTCCACCTTTTGCATACCATTGTAGATTGTAATTCTCGTGTATATTAAAAGCCTGTTGCATTGTATCTGCTTCTGGATACTTTTCAAAATAACTATCTAAACATATTTGTAATTCTTTTCGATAATCACCCCAAGGCTCAGAAAAATCATCTACTGCAATATCTAAGTCCATAGACTCTTTAGTATACATATCACCAGACAACCCTTTATGAGCATTGTCTTTATTTTCATCCCAATATGTGCCTATTCTATCCATTAATTCACTAGGCATAATACTAGCACCCATAAATGTATGTATTGGCAACTCTATTACATCAGGTGGCATCTTGTGCTTCAATATACATTTCTTTAATCATCACTTTCAATCTGTCTTTATCTAAGTCAACATTTAATTGGTCAACATAGTTGTTCACTAAATTCATTGTATCTTCTGAGCCTTCAACAACATCATCACTTACATTTGTGTGTGATAGGTCAGAATAATCTTCAAGTATTTTTAGTTCGTGTACAGACACATCATTATATAACCTTTCAAGCAATCTGTCAAACATTTCATTATCTTTTTTATTGACAACAACTAACTTGACATACTTTTGATTGTATTCTGTAATATCAAACTTATCATAATTTGTTAGTACATCATCATAGTGTAGTTTGATAAACATAGTAAATGGATTAGGCACAAACTCAACATCTCTCGTTTCAGTATCGAACACATGAAATCCTTTTTGATTATTATAATCTGACCATGTTATCTCATACTGATTGCCTAAATAGAATACTTGGCCATCATCATTCTTGTGATGAAAGTGGCCACTATAAGTTTTCTCAAAACGACTTACAATACTCTTATCGTGTCCGTGTGTTTGTGTCATGGCATCATTCATACTGAAACCATTCAAATCAAAATGGCCCATACATACATCTGCCTCGGCAGTCTTTAATAATTCAATTGAGTCTGCCTCATTCTCTGGATTAATCCAAGGCATCATCAATATTTTTGTACCATCAAAGTCTACTACTTTTCCTTCTTCATATATCCAAGGCTCATTGATGCCGTCAGCAGTTGTACATAACTCCTTTAGGGCATTTACTTTGTTTGTGTTTCGATAATAGATGTCATGATTACCAATAATCATATGGGTGTCTATCTTTTCATCCCATAATCTTTGCATAAACTTATTTCTAAAGTTATGAGCAATCCTAAAGTTGATAAACTTCCTTCTGTCTACGACATCACCCAAGTGAATGAGTGTTTTGATATTATTTTCTTTTAGATAAGGAAAGAATATCTCGTCATAAAACTTATGAAAGAAATCATCAAAAATAAGACTATCGTTTCTTGCACCGAAGTGGGTGTCATTCAATAAGGCTATTTTCATAATATATTATTTAACTTCTTTTTTCTTGTCTGCTTCTGTTTCTTCTCTGCTGTTCCTTCTTAAAAAATCTAACATCTGACTTTGATATTGTGTATCATCGCCATCGAGTGAGTCCATCATTTGTTCAATGCCGTAGTTAGCAATCATCTTTTGTTTGACTTCTTGCTGTTTCTTTTCTTTTTGAATTCTACGAATGAACGCATAATATATAATCTGTGTAAAATATGCGAATGGGTTGTTACTCTTTTCGGGGTCGAAGTTGTCCATATACTGTAGACAATTCTCTATGCCATCAGAAATCATATCATCTCGATATGTATAGTTGATGAAATTAGGTCGATACGATAGGTGATTTGCAATCTTTAGATAACATTCGCCTATGTAATTACTAACAGTAGGTCGTGGTTTGCCTTCTTCTTCGGCCTTAATTCTTAATGCACGATACTCTGTCATTGCTGCCAAAAACTTCTTATTATCTACATAATGAGGTTTTTGTTTTGGTTTTAGTTTTTCTTCTTCTGCCATATTATAGTCCTTTTCGGTCATTACGCTTCATAAGATTCTTCAAAGTTTTCACTAAATTATTTTTCTTTTTTGATTTGCGATTCTTCAATGCATGAAGTTTCTCTTTTATATGTTTTAATTGAGCTTCTTTTTTGATGTTTCTATTAGTTGTTTTATTCATGTGTCTTATTATACTATACCTAATCTGAAAAGTCAAGCTAGTAATTATTTGGAATAAGTGCTTGACACGGGTTTAAAATGAGTGTATAATCGCATATGTAGATGCGGTGAGAGACCATAAAGCTAAGAGCTACCTTAGTGTAATGTTGTACCTTTCTCTAGTAATTCAAATTCTTCATCATCTTGCGTTGCAAATTCTGAATCAAGTTCTTCTGCGATATCTAATATTCTATCTATATCTTCTGCTGTAAGCGTTGGTCGTAATGCAAGTTTTTCATCAGTAGCTGCAATCTTTTGTAGCACAACTTCATAGTAATGTGCCAACTCAACAGTTGCAAGTGATATAACCATAATTTTATCTTTTGTGATAACAAATTCTTTGTCTTGTGTGAAAGGTATCCATCTCGATAATGTTGTATCTTCCTTTAACCCAAACTCTGTCATACGAGGCGTAGTAACCAGTTCTAATGGGTTTACAATTCGCATATGATTATTATCAACAGATATAGTTCCCATCAATAGACTTCCATCCATCAACTTTACTAGCCTGTAATCAGTCGGGTGATTCGGTTCATTTATTGTTTGCATACTTATATTTATCAGTCCTTTAAGTCTATGCTGTGCATTTCGTAATCAAATTCTTCTTCTGTGTAGATGTTTATTCTCTCCTGAAAGTGTTTAAGAGTAAAGTTTTCTTTTGACTTCCAAGTCATATCGTCTGCAATATCATATAATGTGGCATCAACTTTGTTCTCGCCAAGTCTTAGACCACGACCAATCGATTGTAGATTTCTCACTCTACTCTTAGATGGACTTGCAAAGATGATATTATGTAGATTCTTAATATTGACACCAGTAGAGAATGTGCCATAACTTGCAACAATGATGGCATCTTTTTCTTTCTCTACGATACCTCGAATTGTTTCTCTTTCATCAGCCTCTACGCCACCAAAAATATAAAAGACTTTTCTGCCATCGGATGCCTTGTCTTTAATGATTTGATGTAGATGTTTGCCATGTTTCTCTACAAGTTGAAACAATACAAGAGTGTTGCCCTCTAGTTTCAATGCAAGATTACGAATGAAGTTTTGCCTTGACCGACTACTTACTAGATAGTCAATCTCATCCTGATACTTTCCTTTTGCAACCATTTGACAGTTCTCTGGTGTATGTTTTAGAATCAAACAACGAACAGTTAGTTGTGATAGTTGTTGTTTGTCCATTAGTTTCTTTGTTGATGTAACTTTGTTGACAGCCCCAAACAAACCCTCTAACACAAGTTTATGTGTCTGAGCACCATCAAGTGTTCCTGTCAGCCCGATTCGATATTTGCAGTCTGTCAGTTTAGACATAATCTCAGTCAATGATTTTGATTTAAACAGATGTGCCTCATCACCAAACACAACACCGAACTGGTCGAAATAGGCCTTAGGCAATCGAAATAAACTTTGCCATGTCGATATCAAAACTCTCTTGTCAGTAACATTTGAATACCCACTATACAATCTATGACAATACTTTTCTACATTCCAACCATACTCTTTGAAGTCAGAATACATTTGTTCTACGAGAGAAGTTGTTGGTACGATTAGAAGTATTCGATTGTTTGTGTCGTCTTTGATTAGATGTGTGTAGTATCGAATAAGTGAATAGATGATAAATGATTTACCACTTGCAGTAGGACTTAACAGTAACGCTCGATTAAATTTCAGACTATGAAAGATAGCATCAACTTGATAATCTCTTGCCTCAAACTTCTGGCCGAGGCTGTTAGAAAACTTTTCAACAAGTTCTCTCGTTACTTTGTTTTCTACTTCAACATCTTTACCACAGACGACATTATACCCTCTTTCTTCTGCAAACGCCTTGATATAAGGGTACAACCCAAAATATATTTCTTTTGTCTTTTGTGAGAATAATCTTATCTTGCCGTCCCACATACGATTGCGAAAGGCAGGCATGAATTTATATCCAGGCACATAGAATGTGAAAAACTCTGATAGCTCTCGTTGAATACTTGGGTCAGCATCAACAGTCAAATATACCTCGTCTTTCTTCTCTAAGATGAGAGTTTCCATTTACATAATCCAAGTCATTATACTATATCTATTTCCTGATATCACTTGTTTAACTTCGTGTGGGTACATAAAGTTAGAAGGAAAAACAATTGCAGAACCTTGTATCTTTTCAATATACTTGTCGCCACAGAGAACAAACTCACCACCTTCATAGTCATCATTCAAAAATAACAATGATGTCAGATGTGGATATCCTTGTTTCTGCCCATGACTGTGATGTATATTATCAATATGACTTTGCATGAATCCGCCAGCCGTATATCGATTGATTCTGAAGTCAGTATAGTCTATTGATTTTATATTTGTATACACACTAGTATAATCTTCTACACAATAGTCAAAACCTTTTTTAATTTCTTTATAGTAGGGCGATGGTTTGCCAATCCAGTATTCTTGCATTGATACTTTAGAGTTACCTGTGTTTTTATATGCAGTCGCAAATGTAGAATCTTTCCACTCTGCTGTTGTTTCGTAACGATTAATTATCCAATCACAAGTTTTTGAATCTAAAACATCTGGATAAAAAAATATGTAATCAGAAAGTTGCTGACTGGTATTCATTATGTTCTCCTACTTGTCCTTTCACTTGTACATTCCATGCAATACTAATGCGTTTATTGTTTGATACATTTTGTGGCACCCAATGTTGCAACCATGATGGGAAAATAATACATCTGTTAGTTTGCGAATTGAATGATAATAAATTTGAGTTGTTGTGTGTTTTCTTAGCCTTTCTAGGTACGAACACATCTGATTGCGGCCTTGGGTCAAAGAATTGAATGCCTGCAGCCTTATCTGAATGAAGATAGTAGACGCCACTTAAAAAATTATTTGAGTGAGTGTGTGGCGGATGTGCTTCTTTCTTTTGTAATACATTTCCCCACATATCAGTAATTGCGATATCTTCAACATCATAATCTAAAAGTTTTATTTGTTCTTTACTTTTCTGAATGACCTTTTCTGCAAACTTTTCAAATGCAGGCTTAGTATGCATGTCTGGGTCTGTCTGCCAGTTGTTATCATAGTACCTGTCTTTCCATAGTCGTTCAATATATTTTTTCATTTCACCACTAATCGACTCATCTAAAAAGTCATCTTCTACAAAAATGTTTGTGGCAAATACTGAATGTTGAATCATTACAATGCCCCACTCGTAAATCTTGCCCAATCGATAGCGTTTTTAATTACAAAGTTTCGACTGTTGATACTTCTCAAAACTTGCTCAAGATAGTTTACTACTTGTCGTAGATAGGCTTCTTTTTGGTCTGCCTTTTGTAGTTCTTCATCTGACTCCATGTAGATGTGAACATCTGCCTTGAGTACTTTCAAGTCAAATGGTTTCTCTTTATAAACTAATGGGTCTGCTTTACCTGTGTAGTATTCCCACTTCTGTCGTTTAAGAACTTTCTGTTCATACTCTGCCTTCTTTAGAAGTAAAGAAAACTTGTTGAAGTGTTGTAGGTATTTGTTATGAAGTATTGGTATGTTTATCGATTCTGAGCCTAAGTCAGTTTCGTCTATTTTTAAATCTCTGTTAGCTGATTCTTGTAGTTCTTCAAGGGTCATAATATATCCATTATTTAAGTGTATCAATTATATTTATACGCCCACGAAAAGTGGGTATTTCAAGTGTTACAGTTGCACTATCTCATAGTACATGTAACTAAAATCTACATTTGCTTGTAGATAATTTACATCACTTGCCTGTACATCATACGACAATGCACCAAGAGATGTTGGAAAAATATTGTGAAATCTTATTTCAACTTTTGCAATGTTCTTACTATTCAGTATTGTCAATGTAGCATCTGAATATGTGCCGCCGTCTGGTACTGTATTGTTATTTGGCGAGTTTGTAGTTTGACCAGGGAATCTATCTGTGCCTGTATCTCTCAATGTTGAAAATTGATTGTGATTTTGTGGTGCACCAAGACCAAGTAACCAATCATGTATTTCTTTGTAGTTGTTTAGATTCTCATCTACAAGAAATGATATGCCTAGGTCTTGATAATTTAACTCATCGCCTGGGAAAGGTATTGACTTGAGAGGTGTATCTACAGTTGCCTGACCTAGTGAGATGCCAGGAATGTTTGCAGTCTGGCAAAAGAACTCTACAGTTGGTAGTTTAGAACACTTAAACCTAAACTGAACAGGGCTTGCATAGTCCAGTACGGTCGGCTCTCTAGTATTTACATTCGTTGTTGTCATTAGTTATTTACAGGTGCGTTTGCACGCCATTGATAGCACGACCAGTATCTTGCAGTTGTTTTATCTTTTGCAGTATCACAGTTATGTCTAGCACGAAATGACTTTCTTCTTGCTGGGTCATCTCTTTTGATAGACAATCCTGTCGTATCTCCGAAAGATACTTTCTTTACTTTGTCGCCATCTTTGACATAAACATAAAACTTCTTACTTCCACCTCGTATCGGGTCGTTCAGTTTGACTTTCTTACCTTGATACTCAGCTTCTGTAATTTCTAAGTCTTGATATTTTTGTTCGCAAATGCAGTCTATTGCTTCTACTTGTTTTAATGTTTTCATACTATTATTTATAAGAGTTTTGGAAGTAAAAAAAAGACACCCGAAGGTGCCTTTTTCTTGTCTACTGTGTAGAAAAAATTACATAATGTTTGTAACTTTAACTCTGCGGTAGTAAACATTCTGGTCTCCTGAAGCAGGTGATGTTAAATCAATTGCGCCAGCGCCGTTAGATGTTGCAAATGGATTCGCAACCATTCCGTAACGAGTCTTGAAACCAATTTTAGGTTGGAATGAATCTTGACCAACTGCACGAACCATTTGTAAAGGAACATATGGGCAGTAGAAGATACCTGAATCGTAAGGTGAAGTACCTTTATATCCAGCAACATAGAATTGACTTGCAGAAACATTCGCACTATATGGGTCAACATATACTTTGAACTTACCATTAAGAACACCAGCAAAAGTATTACCAGTATCATCAACATTCAAGTTAGTTGCAAGTGCAGGAGCGTAATCTAATACACCAGCCATTTGAAGCGCAGAAGCGACATCAGCAGAACAGATGATTATATTACCTTTACCTCTACGAGTTTGTTGACCAATCGCATTGGCATCTCTCTCTAGTTGGTAAAGTAGACCTTTGAACTTCTCAACTGACCAACGACCATTAGAGTCGGTGTCAAGGTCGAAGATTCCAGCAGTAGTAGTATTAACTTGTGCACCAGACTTAGCAGTTGTGTAGATAGTTCTAACAACTTCACGGTTGATTTCAGCAAGAATTTCACTTGACAAGATGTTTGCAAGTTCAGTTTCAGCGTCTAAGCCGTGAATTGCTTTAAGGTCTTGTGCAAGTTCCATTGTATACTCTGCTTTCAAAGCTCTTGATTTTGCAGTTACAGTAACTTTGTCGATTGAGAACGCCATTTCAGCAAACTCATCAGTTCCGTCACCTAGTGTTTCTGCTTCAGCAGTTGACATTCCAGAACCAGTAGTATAAGTACCAGCAGCAGGACTATCGTTTAGTGTTGCAGGGTTAGCGCCTGAATGTGAATCAGGTGAACCTGTGTTTGAAGCAGCATCTTCAGCAGAAAAGTCTGAATCAGCTTCGTCAAATAATGCTTCAGTACCACTTTGTGTAGAATAGCGTGATTTCATTGCAAAGATAAGACCAGTAGGTCCTGTCATTGGTTGAACACCACAAATATCATACGCAATTAGGTTAGGCATTGCACGGCGTACTAAAGAAATTAGTACAGGATCCCAAGTGTCAATA
>Ga0209308_10004513_pt1 | contig 10982 bp, 10 predicted proteins | sample COGITO_mtgs_1204_3_FD_184806 | JGI IMG/M metagenome (GOLD analysis project Ga0209308, IMG submission 184806) | Pelagic marine microbial communities from North Sea - COGITO_mtgs_120405 (SPAdes) (version 2) | ecosystem: Environmental > Aquatic > Marine > Epipelagic ...
ATGGCGGCTACACCATGAGTTTTGGCTGTGCAATTCCACTTACTTTACTTTCCTTATTTATTGTTCGCACATTATTTGCTCAAATTCAGAAAGAAAATCACTGGAAGTCTTTACATTCAAATAACTGAATCACAGAAATTGGTTTAGCTCTTACTCAGTTTAAAAAACTGCTCTATTAAAAAGCGGGGTATTACTCATGTCCCCGTACTGTAAAAAACTAGTTGAGATAAGACTGTACCAATAAAGTCTGCAGACGACTGACCTCCACCGCTGAAGTCTTGGCAATAAATCCCCGGGCGTGTGCAAAATGAACATCCGTCTCCTCTGCCAATTCACTGAAATCAAGACGGGCATCATCATTAAATCGACGCATTCCGTACCCTACTCCCCGACTGTCCGGGGAAATAATGGCGAGTACCTCCTCTTCCAGACCAAGTGCCTTAACCTGATATCCAAGGACCCCGGAAGCATCTTCCGGCAGGCTGTCAATCCGGGGAAGGAATAAAGCTTTAAACTCGCTATCCCCCTTCTTTAAGTTCCAGACTTCCGTATGTTGTGATACCATATCCAACCTGGATCGTAGATTGGTGATGAACTCGACCAGGTCTCTCCCAATCATTCGCATCACTTCCCAAATTGGTTCGCCTGGATGGTGTTCAGTTTGAGCGGCAAAATTCTTGAGTAAAGTAATATCAAGCGGAGAATTTAATTTCCCCAGAGTCTCACGATCCATTTCCAACCACTCCGCAGTATCTTTGGGTCCTCGACAATCAAACCACTCCGCCACTTCCAACCATGGACAAAACTCACGGGCATCTTCATAAATTCCCAGATATTGAAGAACGAGAGATAATGCACAGGTCGGAATATGATCGCGGGGAAATTGGTGGTGATCAAAATTCAGTCTCACTGACTCATGCTCCCCCCCCACATCCAGAACGGCAATGCTTTGATCAGCCAGGTCTGAATCAGTCGGTTCCCGTCGAAAAATAGAAACCGGATTATCGTGTAAAAGTACAGAGCAGGCCAGAAAGTCATCCTTATGTGCCCCGCCCGGGTGTGTGATTATGGAAGAAATCATAGGGTGACAACGTGAAGAACAAACGGGGAATGTCGAATCGAAAATGGTATGTTTCCCGGCTTCGCCTTCCCGGACGATTCAAGATATCATCATGATCAAAGATCTACTTGTCCCATTCTCCAACTTACTCTATACTTATCCGCTTCGGTCATAATTGGGTGACCCCGGCGTGGTGGTTGGAAATGGTAAAAGTTTCACAATGTGAAAAGCTTCAACATTTTTGATTTCGTTTCGGTTTTCATCAATCTCATTATCTTATCAACTAAATCCTTTTTAAAGTGTTCAATTTAATCTATCGAAAATTCGGGAATCGTGTCCAAGCCAAGGACGACGTCCTTTCTGGTCTGACTGTTGCTCTTGCACTTGTACCCGAAGCAGTGGCCTTCGCCATTATTGCCGGAGTTACTCCAATCATCGGCTTATACGCCGCTTTTATTATCTGCCTGGTCACGGCAGTGATGGGAGGAAGACCTGGCATGATCTCTGGTGCAACCGGTGCGCTCGCGGTAATCATGGTCTCCCTCGTTATCCTCGGGAATGAGAAAGGCGAAGCACTCGGGCTTGGTCCGGACATGGGCACTCAGTATTTATTTGCCACCGTTATTCTAATGGGAATCATTCAACTTGGTTGCGGTGTTCTTAAACTGGGTCGCTTTGTGCGACTTATTCCCCAACCCGTCATGTTTGGCTTTGTCAATGGATTAGCCATTGTGATTTTCGAAGCTCAATTCCCCATGTTTACGGAAAGCCCGACCACCCCGGAGTCTTCCTGGTTGGTTGGAAATGACATGTACCTCATGCTTGGACTCGTCTTCCTGACCATGGGAATCATCCACTTTTTACCCAAGCTTACCACTCAGTTGCCCTCCTCTTTGGTCGCGATTGTCTCCATTAGTTGTCTCGTGATCGGATTAAACCTGGACACACTGGTCGTAAAGGATATGGCGTCTATTGGGGGTGCACTGCCCAGTTTGGTTACCTTTACTATTCCATTCAATTGGGAGACACTTCAATTTATTGCACCCTTTGCCTTCATTCTTGCCGCCGTGGGGCTGATCGAATCTCTAATGACTCTTACTCTGATTGACGAACTGACTGAAACTCGTGGTAACAGTACCCGCGAATGTCTTGGGCAAGGAGCAGCTAATGTGATCACTGGCTTCTTTGGTGGAATGGGTGGTTGTGCAATGATTGGCCAAAGTATTATTAATATTCGCTCCGGCGGACGGGGTCGATTGTCTGGAATTGCCGCGGGTATTTTCCTCCTTTGCTTTATTCTTTTTGCCAGTTCATTAATTGAACGAATTCCCCTCGCCGCCCTGACCGGTGTAATGTTCATGGTGGTAATTGGAACTTTTGAATGGAGTAGCCTTAGGATTCTCAGAAAAATTCCAAAAACCGATGCATTCGTAATTATTTTAGTATCCGCAATTACTGTGATTAGTCATAACCTTGCCCTGGCGGTGATTACCGGAGTGATCGTTTCCGCCCTTGGATTTGCATGGAAGTCCGCTCAGCATATCCACCGATCGAATGAAATGCGAAAGGACGGTACAAAAGTTTATTTCTTACACGGCCCTCTCTTTTTTGGTTCAATTACCGATTTTACTCAGGGATTCGATCCAGCGGAGGATCCCGATGAAGTAATTGTGGATATGATGGACTCAAGGGTGTGGGATCATTCTGGATTGGAAGCGATTCATAAACTGGGTGCTCGATACAAAGCCGCAGGAAAGTCCATTAAATTACAACACATAAGCGGTAACTGTAGTGCACTCCTCAAAAAGGCGGGGAGTATGATTGATGTAATTGTGCTTCCTGATGATCCCAGTTACCATGTTGCCAATCTGATCAAATCGGATCGAATGCCTTCTGCACGGACTTAACGACTCAATAAATTAAGAAGCTCGCCTTCTCCGGTCTCCCCATTCAAACGAATTGAGCTTTAAATCCCCCGTATTGTTTCCCCATGCTTCATGGTTACGAAACATTGTGGGTCCAAGTTCTTCGCCTCCACTGCTTTCCTTAAACGTTCAGGCGGTTCATTCATCGGTTCATCCGTCAAATCCAGGAATGTTCCCCAGTGCATCCCGATCGATCGTTTGCTCGCCACATCAAGGTGAATTTGAACGGCCTCTTCCGGGGTGCAGTGCATATCCTTCATGAACCAACGGGGTGCATAAGCCCCAATGGGGATAAGTGAAAGATCCATCCTGCCAAATTTTCTCCCGATATCTAAAAAGTCTTGGGAATATCCGGTATCCCCCGCAAAAAAAAGCTTTTGTTGCGGAGTTTCAATTACCCAACCCGCCCAGAGTACCCGATTAGTATCCCCCAATGCCCGTCGACTCCAGTGTTGAACAGGAACGGCATTCAGTGTCCAATCCCCTACTTGATGACTACCCCACCAATCTAACTCGATTACTCCCTCACTAATTCCAATTTTTTTAAACCAGGCCTTCATTCCAAGAGGAACTAAAAAGACGGGCGGGCTTTTCTTTTGTCGCGCAACAAGGCCGAGCACAGATTTCTTGTCTAAGTGATCATAATGATTGTGCGAAATTACCACTATATCGATAAGGGGTAGATCTGCTAGGGAAATAGCAGGAAGTAGAACACGCTTGGGACCTGCAAAACCAACGGGAGATGCCCGGTTCGTTAAATGCGGGTCCGTAATCAGGTTTACTCCCATGTGCTGCCAAAGAAAAGTCGAATGCCCAATCCAGGTCAGCGTGGACTCGCTTCGATTAGTCTGCAAAAAGGAAATATCTGGTTTATCTTTTTCAAACTCTATTGGTTCCTGAGGCTTTCGGGTGACACGCCAACGGAGGACATCTAATAAACTCTTAGTCATTATTTTTTCAGATAAATAATTATTCTTAAAACCATTCTCGGTATGATGAATTGGCTTTTTTTCGGAAAGATCCCTTGATTGGGCACAGCCAAAAAGAAAAATCAAAAATATTCGAGCAATTACTTGCATGAATACTGACTCTACTCAGAATGATTCCTATCGAGGAAAAAACTCGTAGCGATCCGCTTGCTTACCATCAAGCAGGATAACCTCGTAGTCCATTTTTTCTTTTCCAAATACAACCCGCATCACGTGATGATCGCTCCCTGTCATTCCTGGTGACTGAAGGTACCACCTGTCCGACTTGGGAATCCTTTGGGGCACTCCTAGTCCCCCTTCCCCGACATATACAATACCAGTTGGATCCTTTTTTTCATTACGAATGGGAACGGTTCGTTTAATCACATGTCCATCGGATTCAATAGCGAGGTCGAGGTTAAATTTTTCAAACAAGGGCACCCAAAACTTCTTTGCTTTACCCGGAGTTTTTACCGCGGGCCAGACCGGTCGATGGTACTCGGCCAAAAGCCAGCGAACCTTGGGGCGTAAATCAAAAAGGGTTTTGGCCAACCATGCCTGTTGGTCTCCTCCTGCACTGATCTCACTGTTCAAGGTAATGAGTGCAACCTTAGGCGAAATCATGGTGTGGAAATAATTTTTTCCAGAGCCTCCAGGGGTGTCGAAAATTTCGTCGTACAAAGGACCGCCGTCATGGTTCCCCCGGGTAGGTATGATGGGCAAAACCTTACCAGAATTGGTGACCGTAAGTTCGTGCTGACTAAGCCAGGTTGACCACTGACTCCAGCTTCTTCCACTCACAATGTAGTCTCCACCATGAGCAAAAGCAATCAACTGGTCGTCGTTTGCAGATAAGTCCGCCATAAGCAAATTAACTTGGGCACGGGCCTCAATGCCTGTTCGCGAATCTCCACCGAACAGAAGTCTGAATTCCCGATCATCCGAGGGAGCAGTTCTGAAATGCATGACGGGGGATTTTTTACCGTCCGACTCGACCTCGAAGTGATAGGTCGTGGATGGCTTCAATCCACTGATCCGGGCGTGGTGATAGTATTCTCCTTTGGCTCCGGAGTATGCTCCACTTCGCTGTGCTTCCAAAATCATCCCACCCCCGGTATATTTTCCCTCCGAACGAATTCCATAACGGACCTTATGTTCACTCCCCTTCTTCGCCGTGGTCCAGGAGATCGTAGCGTTGGTCGAGGGTTCCTTGGTCCAGATCACGCGCCACTGAGAAGGTCCGCCCCCCTTGACAGGAGCCAATGATTTCATCCTCTTCTCCACATATTTCTGATCGAGCCAAGGAGTTTCCGAAAAGGCCTTCACAGAGACCAAAGGGGTTAAAATAAGAAGAAACTGAGCAAGTATTTTTATTTTCATGAAGATATTTTTTTGGATTCCAGAGAATTCCAATGGGCCCATAAAAAGAGTGGAACACCCCCATTGCAAATCCTTAATGCCAAGTCATGCCAATGATCCCAACCGTAAGCTGTCATCCGGCTCGTGGCGGTGACAAATCCCCAAACTGCCATCCATAAGGCAATCGTCTTGATTCTTTTTCCAGGCAAAAGGAGGAGAGCGACAAGAATGAAGTCCTGAATGGCAATAATCGGCAAAGCTGATTCCGCAAAGGCCTGTCTCGATGCAGCGATGGTCAAAGCTTCTTCTAGGTCTTGGAAGGATACCGCGGTGAAAACGGGATCACCAAGAAACAAGTTCATCGTGCCAATAATCAAATCGACAAAGGAAGGCTTAAGCCAAAGGGCACACAAACCGTGGCCAACGAAAGTTCCGGCGACTCCCCAGCGTAATAACCACTCCACACGGCGTATATTTCCTTTTTCGGGAAAAGCGGTCAGCAGGAGCAAGGCCAGCGGTGCGGCAAAGCGCACTGCATGCCCCGCCGGATCGGTGGCATGAAAAGGGTTACCCGGATTGATAATCCAGGAAAGAATAGCCACGGAAAAAGACCAAAGTGTAAACAGGCCAAGAATCGAAAAATCAATCCTTCGGGCCATGGAGTGAACGGATGGATTCACGATTCCAAAGATAAGTAAAGCGGTACAGGCAAACCAGATGAAGACTTGAACCGCACGATCAAAGATCGAAACGAAAGGATCACCCATAGAAACGAGGAGGAATGAATTCAACGCCGAGGGTCCGTCCAATTTGGCCGCATAGCCCAAGAATTGAATCAATACCAGAAGTCGCAGAAAAAAAAGGATGCGATTACTCATCACAAACAAATCATGAAGTTTAATAAAGCACTCTTCAAGTTTTAACGGATTGGGTGATGGTGGCATTGGCAAATTGCCAATTCGGTTCTCCAATATCAATATTCGTTCTCGGAGTAGCTCACATTAATATATTTAGCTCTATGCAGGCGACATCCACAGATGTTCATGTGGGGTATTGGGAGCTAGGTTAATTGCTTTGAGCGGAAGGCCCCGATCATTCGTAAGCAGACCCACCGCTGCATTTGACTCCGTATCGCCTTCTTTGACCTGTAACCATTCGAGCAGTTTAACCTCAGGATTCTTTTTATTTAGTTCGTTATCTGTACTATCTCTTTCATCTGAAACCAGATCAGTTTGGTTACCCTCTTCAATAATTAAAGAACTTTTTTTGGCTTCAGATTCATCTTTCGAAAATACTAATGGTCTATCCTCTGGGGGGCTTGATCTTATCATCCACCCTCTGAACATTTTTTTGATTAACTTGGTCAATGGAGAAGATCGAACCAAATTATGGTAACTATTCCGCCTAAAGACATTCCAATTAAATGTGTGGTGATCGATTTTTTTCATCTTTTTAAAATTATAAAAATAGAGAAGGAAGTTGCTGTAAAAGTACTACCCGAGACAATTTTCTTGATTATCCCGTGAAATTATCAATGAATCAACCTTTTCACCTAAACCCCTTCACTCCTGTTTTATCATGGCCATCCAAATCAAAAATAAATCTAAAGTTGAAATCGGTGTCGTTCCGACCCACCTCATGTTTGTCGGCGCACTCGCTCCGGATGAATCCGGAAAGCTCCCACGCACCAACTCGGGTGATTTAAAAATTGTATCCGGCATGCGCCTGCTCTGCCGCACATCTCCGGTAAAACTGAATAATGTGCAGGTCACACTTTTCCCCGGAACCGACAGCAAAGATTTGGATGATATGTTCAAAGGTTTGCGTGCTCTCAAACTCCAGGTCCACCTGATCATGATGGTTGGTGGAGCCAACCCGCTCAACCCCAAGGATGAGGATGCGGTTGTAGAGATGCTCAACTCCGGTCTCGCGGTGGCCAAGAAATATCGGGTCAAGCATGTATCCTCCACCTCCTTTGAGGAATGGCTTTCCGGTAAGAAACTCAAGGGCAAGGCATTTGATAATGCGGTCAAACAAGTCATTAAACTTCACGCCCGCTGCTACAAGGAATCTGCTCTTGAGAAAAGTTCCGTTGTTGCCTGGCACCTCGAATTTTTACGCGGTGTGGAATTTCAGAACTTTACCAATGCAGCCAAAGCCGCAAAGGTGGTCATGGGAATCAATAAAAAGATCAGAAAAAAATTCTTCAAGGTTATGGTCGACGCCGCTCATTGCGGAGATTCCGACTTATCGATTTCAGAAAACGAAAAGGTTATTAAGGAATTGGCCAAAGCCGATGCCCTGGGAATTTTTCATGCCTCTGCTAAAACCACACGGGGATGCCTTACTACGGACGACGGATGGATTGGTGCCCTGCTCGCCGCCTATGCGCCGACCGGAAAATTAAAGCATGTCTTTGTGGAACTCTTTCATCATGAGGACCCTGCACTTGCCCCCTTACGCAAAGCAGTCAAGGGACACGGCGTCAATACAACGGACGGAAGAACCTACAACAAAACCGTGACAGACGGTATCGTTGATGTGGCTCATAGGCTGAACAATTTGGCTGCCCGTAAATTGATCAAAAACTGAAAAGCTTCCATTCTTTAATTAATGAAGTGTTGGCTTTTCCGGCACTTATTATTCCTACTATTTTCAGATTCAATTTTGAAAATAGATAAACTCCTGTAAAAATGATTATTAATCGAAGGAAGCTTCTTGCCTTTGGAGCGGTTGCCACCGGAACCGCTGTACTGGATTCAAAGTCCTACGCCGAAATAAAACCATCCCTTCCATTCCAAGGAAGGGGGTACGACTATAAGCGTCCTGATTTTCCCAAAGGGAGCCGACTCCTGTTTCAGGGTGATTCTATAACCGATATGAAATGGGGCCGGAATGAAAATGACCGTAACCATTACCTCGGGCATAGCTATGTCTTCCTTATTGCAGGTCGCCTTGGAATGGACATGCCAAAAGCAAAGCTTGAGTTTTTGAACCGGGGAATCAGTGGAAACAAAGTATCCGACTTAAAAGCACGCTGGCAAAAAGATGCAATTAATCTCAAACCCGACCTGCTAAGCATCTTAGTGGGAACTAATGATGTGGGGATGGGATTTCGTCACCCGGGCAAGGCAGTTACGCCTGGTGCCTTCGAAAGAGACTACCGCCATATCATTGAAGCCAGTCTCAAAGCCAATCCCCAACTTCGTATCGTTTTGCTCGATCCATTTGTACTCCAATCAGGCAGTCTAAAGAATGAACAAATCTACAAAGTACGGCGAAAAGAAACAGACAAGATGAGAACTGTGGTCTCTCAATTAGCAAAGGATTACCAGACCGCTCATCTTCAGACTCAAGACCTGTTTGATCAGGCAGCCAGTGAGGCCGGACCGGAAAACTGGATCTGGGACGGCATCCATCCCCTCCCCCAGGGTCACGAATTAATTGCCAGGCACTGGCTGGATAAAGTAGCCAACCACTGGCCAAAGGCCTAAATTTTTGAACCCTTCAACATGAAAAATTTCATTACCCTTTTTTCCTTCATTCTATCCCTATTTGTTGCCGGATCTTTATCCCATGGCCAAACAAAACAATCGACTCCGCACAAACAAGTATGGGACGGAAAAAAAACCTCCTTTCATGGCTTTGATCAGTATAACTTCCCCCTTGAAGGGATTGCCTGTAGAGTGGTGGTTCCCAAGAAAATTGCGGACGGTAAACCCTGGGTTTGGCGGGCACGGTTTTTTGGACATGAACCGCAGTTTGATATCGCCATGCTCAATCGTGGCTACCATGTGGTATACTGCGATGTAAGTGGGCTATTCGGAAATAAGGAAGCCGTGAACAGATGGAATCAATTTTATAATTACCTCCGCTTTGAGCACCTATTTTCAGACCGAGCAATCCTCGAAGGGATGTCGAGGGGTGGATTGATCGTGTACAACTGGGCTGCCGCAAATCCGGATAAAGTGGCCGCCATTTATGCCGATGCACCGGTTCTTGATTTTAAAAGCTGGCCCAAGATCAATCCGACTATTCTGAAAGTATACGGTTTTAAAAATGAACAGGAGGCCAAAGCATATAAAAATAACCCGGTGGATAACCTGACTCCGTTAGCCAAGGCAGGCATTCCCATTATTCATGTAGTCGGCATGGCTGACAAAGTGGTTCCGGTAAGCGAAAACACACTGATTGCGGAGCAGAGGTATCAGAAAATGGGAGGCACTTTTAAAGTGATTCGTAAAGAAGGCATCGGCCACCACCCCCACTCTCTCAAAGACCCCGCCCCAATCGTAGAATTTGTAACCACACAGGGTCAGGGATCGGCCAACCTGCCTGCTGAAAAAATTGTTGGAAGAAAAAACTTTATCCTCCGGGGGGATTTCATGAACAGCCGGATTCGTTTTGAACGCAAAAAAGTCGGTCATGTCGCTTTTATCGGTGGCTCTATTACCGAGATGAACGGGTACCGCCCCATGGTATGTGACATGCTTGAAAAACGATTCCCGCAAACAGATTTTACTTTTACCCAGGCCGGAATCAGTTCGACCTGCTCGGATACCGGTGCCTTTCGCCTCGCCCGTGATGTCCTCAGTAAAGGCCCACTAGATATGCTCTTTGTTGAATTTGCGGTGAACGATGACCAGGACGGTCAAAAAACGCTTCAAAATGCACTCAGAGGAATGGAGGGTGTCATTGCCCAAGCCAGGAAACATAACCCCAAAGTCGATATTGTCATGACATTTTTTGCCAATCAAAATATCCTCGATCATCTGGGCAAAAACAAGAATCCACCATCCATCGCTGCACATACAAAGGTAGCTGAACATTACGGAGTCTCCGTTAATCACCTTGCTCAGGAATTATCCGACTTGATCAATGCCGGAAAAATGGATTGGAAAAAATACGGAGGGGTTCACCCAAACCAATACGGGAACACCATGTGCGCATCGATGATTGCAAATTCCCTGCTCGATATTTGGTCCAAACCAATTGCCAAGAATACTCAATCAAAAGCACACCCTCAAGTCAGCCCACTCGATCCATTTAGTTATGTAAGTGGAAGATTTTTAGATTTTGATCCAATTGAAATTGATAAAAATTGGAAAAAAGGGATTCCTGACTGGCCAAAAGAAAATAAGGGTAAAGTACGCTCCCGCTTCCTCGGGGCACCATTCATTTATGCAAATCAAGCAGGTGCCAAACTCAAGGTTAAGTTTAGCGGCACTGCCATTGGCGCCTACATGCTTTCCGGTCCAGACACCGCGATTATTCGATGCACAATCGATGGGAAAGAAAGCAAAGAGATCGACACATTACACCGGCACAGCGGATTTAACTACCCTATGACTGTGATGTTCTTTAACGAGCTAAGCGATAGTGGGCATGTTTTGGAACTCGAGATCCTAAAAAACCGGAAGGGTCGGATTCGGGATGGAGGAGAAGCTCTTAGAGTTATTCACTTTACCGCCAATTAAAAAAGGCTCACCAGTTGGTGAATAATCGAGAGGAATATATACTAACTTCTCAATCTCAAGAATCGTTAAAATCCGGATTGTTACAAGGTACAAACCAGCCCGGACTTCCCATTTATTCGCAAACTTCTAAAGCTTTGCAGATTTAAACATCACAGACTTCTGCGGCATGCCTCAGGGCAAGAGCCTTGTCTTT
>Ga0209308_10004514_pt1 | contig 10981 bp, 2 predicted proteins | sample COGITO_mtgs_1204_3_FD_184806 | JGI IMG/M metagenome (GOLD analysis project Ga0209308, IMG submission 184806) | Pelagic marine microbial communities from North Sea - COGITO_mtgs_120405 (SPAdes) (version 2) | ecosystem: Environmental > Aquatic > Marine > Epipelagic ...
CAATCCCTAAATACAGCCGCTTCAATGTAATATCGATTATTACCTAATGACTTGTACTTAATACTTCCACCCGAAATATGCGAGGCAACTGCACTTATTTGGAATAATCCAACAGACAGAAGAATCGTGAACAATAAATGTTTCATCAAATTTTTCATAGTTTCCCTAGTTTATCTAATGATAGTTAATGTTCCAAATTGTTCATGTAACGTTTTAATATTTTTCGCATCACCTACTGCAACACGCCAAGTATATACTCCAACAGCAGCCTTTTCTCCAGCATTATTTACTGAACCATCCCAGCCCTCTTCGTAGTTAGTGGTACTAAATACCTGTTTCCCCCATCTATCAAAAACTTGAACTTCGTAATAATCGTACTCAAAACCAGAAGCTAGAGGCTTCCAAACATCATTTTTACCATCTCCGTTTGGTGTGAATGAATTAGGAACATACATGAAAAACTCGTCATCAATAAGAACATTCCTAATAGTATCGTTTACACACCCAAAGACATTCGTAACAATCAGCTTTACAGGATACTTACCTTTTTCAACATCAGGGAATTGAAACTTCGGATTTGGCTTCATAGAAGTATCCATGCTTGCAAAGTTCCACTCATATCGAATGACTTTACCCTCTGACAAATCCTTAAACTTCAACTTCGTATCTAAAATAGAAGTCGGCTGTGGATCCATTGAGAAGTTAGCACGTGGCACAGGAAAAATATTCAAATAATTTTTCTTCTCAAGAGAATCTATACAACCATCCTGACTAGTAACGATAAGCTTTAAGTCATAATTTCCACTTTGACTATAAACTTTTGAAACTTCCGAGCAAGTTGCTGCACCAGTTCCATCTCCAAAACTCCAAGCACATCTATATGAGTCGTTTGTTTTATTCTCAAAGTATGCTTGGAATGGCGGACATCCTTCCAGTGAATCAGCTGAAAACTTGACCACAGGTTGCGGTAATATTTTAATACTCACACTATCAAATACTTCTGGACTTCCACAATTGTCTTTTACACTAAGAGTATACTTAACATCAGAAACTGGAGAAGCAACAGGGTTTTTGATAAATGCATTAGATAGATCTGAAAAAGGTTGCCAAACAAAATTGTAACCATTTCCGTCTCCACCAGTTGCAGTTGCATCTAATTGAACAAATGAACGATCACAAATTGAAGTATCAGCTGGCACTTCTACTTTAAGCGAATCAAATAAATCAACTTTAAGAATAATTGTATTCGAAATACAACCTTTTTCATCGCTGGAATAGACCGTAAATAGATTCTCCTTTTCTGTTGGGCAGACATTAGCAACACTCAACTGACTTATACTAGGAGTCCAGTTATAGTTATGCTGAGGAGAATTTCCGCCTTTTGAGTTAACTTCTAATTTAGCACAAGTTGAAACACAAATACGAATACTATCTTGAGGTGTTGTTGTCTCCATTAATGGAGGCTGGGTTACCGTTACGACTCTAGAGATAGTACATTGATACTTGTCTTTTACAAAAACTGGGTAATCACCAAATTTAATGGAATTAATACCCTTAATAAGAGTGTCTAAGTTCATACTATCCGTCTCCAAAGGACTACCACTAAAATAGGTCTTCCCGCTATCGATACTAAACTTATAGTTTTTTGTACCTCCCGAAACTTCGACAGCAATTTTACCATCAGCATAGCCGCAGCATGTAGTAGGCGTAATAGAAATATCATCAAACATTAGCTCAGGTCTTTCTTTGATCTCAAATATTGTATCTAGTACGCAACCGTTAACATCAATAATATTTAAGTTATGTGTTTTCTCAGCATAGATTTTTGTCATTAAAGTATCCCCAACTAATACTGGTAGGTGACCTCCATTAACGTTCGGCACAATAGACCATGTGTAGACATAAGGCGACGTTCCACCAGAAGCAATTCCTTTTGCCCAACCATCACCCAATTGATAACAAGTATCAACTGCTGTTTCAAAATCCAACTCAAACTCATCCGGTTCTGTAAGTGTTATTTTTTCAGGAAAAGAGGTGCAGCCTAAAGTTCCACGAGAATAAACTATGTATTTACCAGCAGCTAAATTTCGCATTACAGGGGTACCTATACTCCAGGTATTTCCTGAATCGACACTATACTCCAAGGTTGGCCTACCAAGCCTTGTTCTAATATCAATTTCACCATCAGTGAAACCTTTACAGGAAATGTTTTTAGGTATGAGTGCCGTAATCTGCGGTGCGGAATCGTTAAAAAGGGTATCGATTACCATAGGACTTACACAACCAATAGAATCAACCACTTGCATTGCATAAAACCCAATTCGTTGATTGAACAAAGAATCTACTGCACTGAAAGACCTTCCAGAATCAGCACTGTACAAAAATGGCCCAAATCCTCCTACTGTATTTATCTTAATCTTTCCATTGGTAGCTCCGCAATCAGGATTATACATAACAGGGTCAGCTCTCACAGAATCAGCATATACCATCAAACTGTCTCGGAGTGCACATCCACAAGAATCATGAAACGTAACAGTAATCATAGTGGTTCTTGGTACTGATACAATCGCATTTCTAACAGAATCATCTTTAAAATACTGGGAAGGAGTCCAAACAAAAACACCTCTTCCACCACAAGAAGTAACAACATCAGGGAAAAGCTGAATACTATCGTTAGGACACATTGAGGTATCAGGCCCAGCATCAATGTTAGCTATGTTTATTTTTAAGCTTGCTGTATCAGAACAAAGCCCGACAGTATCGGTAATTAATACACTAAAAGTTGTAGTTGTATCAATATTCGCTGTTGGATTTTTTAATGTATCGAAATTAAGACCGAAAGAGGGAGTCCATTTATAAGTGAATTCTGATGAATCTCTTTGACCGCAATAAGACAATTGTATTGCAGGTCGATTAAAAGCACTTGCAAGCGATAAAAATGTACTACCACACTGACTTGCGCTTCCATAAGAAGTAACACAAGATTGAAATGCAGTTGGCGCATAAGCAACCGCAGCATTTGTTGAAGTAGACCCATTGTTATCATAACAGATTTCAACAACTAAATTGTTTCCTCGAGCTAAAGCATAATTATCATCGAAGGTGTGTAAATTCCACCCGTTAGCAATTGTAACCGTTTTCGCTGTAAAAACCGTTGTGAGACCTCCTATAAACTGTCCAGCATTATAATTAGCTTGCTTTGTGCAACCAACCTTAATCGTATATCCAGCGAATCTACTAGATGCCCTTTTGTTTACAACATTAAACCCTAGTCCATCAAGAACACCTGCATTAACACCCATTGCTTGCAACTCGGCAGAGGTATAAATAAACTGCATTCTTGCAGAAGATTGATTACCACCATAGGGGCAAGGAAAATCTGTTATAGTATTTGAACTACTTGTACCTGGTGTATTGGTGCGGTTTGTAGAATCACTCGAATTTAACAAAAATGCCGCAAAACACTGATCTGTGGTTTTAGCACAAACCGTTGGGGAATAACCCATTTCAAGGTTTATTGGCGCGTCAACTCCAACACAAGTTGGGTCAGAAGGCGTAGACGCCTTTATATTTCTTGGCAACGGTAAAGTAACGTTCACTGTCACTGTATCAGCCCTAACACAGCCAGTATCTGAAGTAACAGTTACGAGATAAGATCTAGTTATAAGCGGAGTAACTGTTGGGTTAGCGATAGTATCAGAAGAGATTGAAGAATGCGCACCCCACTTATAAAAATATGTGAAGTTTGCCGAGTCCGGCTTAGTCTCTATTTGGATGGTACTATCCTCGTAACAAATGGTTGTATCCTTAGTGGTTGTAAGGTTAAACGGATCTGCTACAACTAGCTTAACTGAGTCTCTAACACTACAGGCTTGTGCTGCGATACATCCTTCTTGTAAATCTGACCAAACTTCTAACAATGTTGTTTTAGAAGGCAAAAACTTCATAGTTCTATTCGTGTCTTTTGACGTTGTATCTGACCAAACATTTTGTTTAGCTCCACTATAATATAGTGAGTCACCATAAACACTTTTCCATTGATACAGTTTACCTCCTGATGCGTCTAAATGAACTGTGTCTCCTCTACAGACTGCTGTATCTCTACCAGCATTGGTACTATTTCTAACGTTCAACTCAAATACTGAAAACCCATTTCCTGGGTAATCACAAAAGTCATCGTTGAACACCAAATAAAATATTTTTACAGGGTTCAACCCAATCGAAGCTCTCCAAGTCCATTGAACTACTGCCTTAGTTTTTGTAATGTAATTTACTCGCATCGTTGCTCCTGGCAACACCTTGTTGTAATTTGAGCTAAAAACCAATGTATCTGGCTTTCCCGCTGCTGAATCAATATCTACAATCGTATCTTCGAACGTTATGTATTCGCCATTACATACTTCTAATCTAAAACTATCAATTAGGGTGTAATTCTTTCCTTGAATATTCGAGATACCCGATACATCTCGAGGAACATTATTGGAGCATGTTTCTACCCTAAACTGAACATCTCGAAGAGTTTTTGCTTTTAACTTTCCAGTACATCGTTCGTATTCTTTTACCCAAAACGCAACCACTCGCTTACCTGCTGTTGCTGGTGTAAATGATAATAAACCAGTAACACTATCCATGACCATTCCTGACGCTGGGGCTTTTGCAGAAAAACCAGATCTATATTGAACACACCTTGAAGAATCTTGCATAGCACAAGTAAGTTCAAATCGTAAACTATCTCCGTCGTAATCAATAGTACCAATTCCGTAATACACTTTTTTACCTACACATGCTGAAGGTATTGGCTTTACTTCATCTGCAAAATCTGGAGCAGAATTTTTTGGAAAATCTTTCGTATTGACGAATGTATGAACATACATACCTCCAGAACTTGTGTTACTGGAACCCGTATTTCTACAACAAACTGGAGAAAAGCCTATTCGCCACGAATCACAAGGGCCCAATGTAATAATTGCAGAAAACTTAAAGCGCATATAACCTTGCGCTGCATTGGCTCTATTTCGACATTTTGTATTTGGTGTTCGAGAAGGGTCTAACAACTTATCACATACATCAGAAACCTCTTCGGCTACTAAAGCATTTGTACCCGTACCTACTGTTATTCCAGCATAAGGACCCCCAAAAGGTGTGGGAGTCGGAGCCACAAATGCCAAGTGATTTATAGTGTGGGATCTCCAACCATTACTTAAACTATCGGTACACAAAGCATCAACAGTTTCTGTACGTGAAGAATATCCAGCACCATTACAATCCCTAAATACAGCCGCTTCAATGTAATATCGATTATTACCTAATGACTTGTACTTAATACTTCCACCCGAAATATGCGAGGCTTGCGAATTAATTCCGAATCCTAATAAAAGAATGAGGCCTATAAAAATTGACTTGATAGTTCCTCTAGCTATATAATTTCCCATTTTATTGATTTCTTTAAAATGCGCTTTTTCGCAATATAAAAGTATTGTATAATACAAACAAAAAAAGCACCCATTTGCAGGGTGCTTTTCAAAATTTGTCATTAGAGACTTACGATTTACAAACTACTTTCCTCGAATTAGAGTAATCGTTCCTTGCTCTTTAAATACTTCGTTTGAAGCACTTCTACTTTTCAACTCTATTATGTACATGTAGATGCCATCTGGCTGATCATTCCCAGCTTTATTATCGCCTTTCCAGAATGGATCATCTATAGTCAACTCTATCACCTTCCGGCCCCATCTGTCGTAAATGTAGCCTTCGATTTCTGTGAATTGTTCTTTGTAAGCTTTACGCAACAACTCCTCATTATAGTCCCCATTTTCTATTGGGCTTATCGCTGACCACCAGTCGTTGATTCCATCTCCGTTTGGTGTAAACACGTTAGGGAATTTTGGATCGATGATCTGATCTATGTACAACAATCTTGAGGTCGTGTCTGCACAACCTATCTCATTCTTTCCATACAAAGTCACTAAACGCATTCCAAACTCATCGATCTCAAAGCTCAATGGGCTGAATTCACCGTTAGTGATTTCATGCCACGCATCTGCCGAATTTACCGTCCCTGAATTTGACATCCACTCTAAATCTGAACCTAAAATTAGATTTGTTAATGGATCTACACTTACTGGCTCATCAGGAAATAGTGAAGTTAATCCTACTACAGACCATGCATAAGTTATTGGCAATAAGTCGTACTGTGTAGTATTCGTATATTTTGTCTGCTCGCCTGATTTCGCCCGAATTGTATCCGACTCTGAAGTGAAAGACACCTCTGGATAACCAAATACACTATAGCTTATTGGGGTTGCCCTACCTAAACATCCTGCTGGATCTCGCAACCTTGCGTAAAGCTCGCCATCTGTCTCTGGTATAAATCCAGCAAATGAAGTATCTGCTCCTATTGGATTTCCTTTGGATATAGCATTAGCTCCATCTTGCTCGAAATCATCATTGTACCACTCTAAGGTCAAATTGCCTGCAAAATCTTCGTATCTCAACTCTGGCAAACTATCTCCTAAGCATATTCTATAATCACCATCTGATGCAATTGGTGCTTCTGGAGTTTTAGATATAAATATTGCCGTGTCATGTGTAAAGGCACATATCGAATCTGGATGATTCGTCCCTTTTCTATACGCAGTTGCCATTGTATAGCTTATAGGATATCTACCTTCTGTTAACTGACAGAATGGATACTCACACTTGTAAGGGAATATCATCCATGGATTTCCATCCCACTTTGTTATTTTATCTGATTCTATAACATTACCCAATCCCGTATTGGTCTTGTCTGCTGTTATTACATCTGCATAAGTGCTTGGATCTTGATCGTCTATTCGCTTTGTACCGGAGGTAGCTACTCGAACTTTTATTGTCCTCTTACGTTCGTTTGCAGGTATCTCACTGTCTATACAATCGCCTGGCGATTTGAAGCAGAAGTTCTCTGCTAATATGCGCACTTCTGGTGCCAATAGCACATTTACTCGGTATCGTGCACTATCTCCACAAAACCCTCGTCGCTTAACTTCCACATATACCTGACCGCCTGAACCATTATTTACAAGCGTTGGATTAAATACTCCTCGCGCTGTGTCAACCACTCCGGGTACTGGAGTCCTGTCATTTTGCATGTCTGCTGTTCTATAAGCCATCCAACTTCCGCCCTTACCTACTGAACCTAAGGTATCTGACTTACTTGTTGAGCAAAACTCTGTCGTGAAAATTGGTAGTCCGTTACTCATAACTCCTAAATAAGTAGGATCGAATGGCGCTACTACTGGTATTTTGATTATCGTATCGTGCCAACAGCCTTTAAAAGCTCTATAACGTATCCTTGCTGTATCTGGATTACCTACCGTTGGATTAAACGAAGGTCCGTTTATATAATAACGCCAGTTTCCGCTGCCCTTTGGGTTCTCAACTGAGTCTACCCCATTTGCACTTAATCCTGTAAAGTACCACTTTGCTCCGGGTGTGTTTGTGTATAAACCGGTCAACTCTTGCTGATCGGCATTGGAACTGTCTAACTGATACAAGGAACATGCTGAATCCGGGGTTACTAGGCTTAAGTCTGGTAATCCTACTATGTTCAATGTAGTTGTTCCTGAGTTTGCACAAGCATCTCCGCTTACATTAAACGTTACTGGGAAACTTCCTGCTCCTGAAATCAATGGATTCCATAGACCCAAGGAATCATTTATGATTCCTGTTCCTGTCCACTTTCCACCTGGGTTTGATATGTTATAAGGCGTAGGTGATGTCAGTCGTATTATTCCACTGGTTAAACATTGCTCTCCTAAACTATCGGGCTTTACTTGATACTTCGATACTACGTTTATCTTTAAATCTAAGGTATCGAAACACACGCCACTTGTATCGGATACAAATGCCTTGTAGTTGCCTGCTGTTGTTAAGTTTACACTCGCACTAGTGCTGTCTGTATTGGTAGCCGCTAGAAATCCACCATTTGAGGTTACTGGATCTGGCAACCATTGGAATCTGTAATTTGACGTATTAATACCTGAACATACTCCAAACTTAGTGCGTGGTAATATAAACATCGCAGCTCCTGTTGGAATAGCTGCATTACATGCTGCATTCGCTGTTGTTGAATAATAGCGTATTGAACTTGCATAAGTGGTCGCATCAAAGGTCATTAAATGATCCCATGCATAGCGATTTGGACCGTTGTCCCAGCAAATCTCTACCAATAAATTGGAAACGCCATCCCAAACATAATCACGGTCAAATACATGTGTATTCCATCCTACAACGGGTACATGCGCCTTAGGGTCACTAACTACTTTTAATCCGCCGGCAAATGCCGTGGCCATTTTTGTTGACGAAGTACAACCCATCTTTATCGTAAATCCATTGAACGGATTTGCGCCTTGAAAGCCCATTTGGAATATATTGAACCCTATTGAGGTTATTGGACCTGCTCCGATTCCTCTTGCTTTTAAGTCTGCTGCGGTATATAAAAATTGTGCCCGAAGTGATCGGTTTCTACTTGCATAAATCGCAGGTACATTCGCCTGACCATTTGAACTTCGTATACTTCCCGATCCAAAGATCTTATCTTGTGAACTACCTAAACAGGGGTAGATACTCGTATCACAACTACCATAGTTGATAGAACCTGTGTTTACCCACATCCCAATTGTGTCTTGCAAGCATATCAACGTATCGGTTGCCATTGCTCGCATGTTCTGTGGAAACGGATTCGTTACATCTACTTGCATAGAGCCTTCTCGAACACAACCCGAATCACTCGTTACCGTTACTTTATAATTTGTGTTTTTCAATACATTGCTAAAGGTTGGGTTCTTCATCGCATCGTTATTTAATGTTCTACTTGGGCTCCACTTATAAGTGTACTTCAAGTTAGACTTTGATGTGGTAACATCCAAAGGACCTGTAGCTGGGTTACAAATTACTGTATCATTTGGCATAGTAATTTGATAGGACTCTGGTACGTATATTTTTATTGTATCTCTCACAAAGCAGTTTTGTACTACCTCGCCACACAAGCCTCTAACATTAGGTACTCTAATGGCCAGAGCTGATGTTTGACTTGGTAAGAACTTTACAAATTTATTCGTGTCAACTCCGTTGTTTGTGTCTGGAAACCAGTTTACTCCTGGTAACAATGGATCGCCATAAAGACTCGTCCACTCAAAGGTGTTACTTCCATATCCAGTTAAAAAAGCGGTATCGCCTTTACAAACGTATTGATCAGGATCTAATGCCGCTGATGGTTTTACATCCAACTCAAACACTGAGAAACCACTTCCAGGAATATCACATTTATCATCTGAAAACGTAATAAAGAAACTCTTAATCGGGTCAGTACCCATTACTGCGCGCCATGTAAATCGAACTACTATCGAATTTCTTTGACCAATTGATACAATATCCATTGTAGCGTTAGGCATACTTCTATTCAGATTCGTCAATACCTTTAACGTATCTCCTCGATCTGGATCAAATAAAGTATCTTCCCAGGAAATTAAGTCTCCGTTACAAACTTCCATTTTATAAGAAGAAAGCAACGTTGCTCGACCCGTTATATTAGAAATACCACTCTTATCGACAGGGACCTTGTTCGTACAGGACGCAACTTGAAACTGAACTTCACGATAGGTCTTACCTTTCAAAATTCCTGTACAACGTTCGTATTCTTCAACATAAAAAGCAACAATAAAACTACCCGTAGTTGCTGGTCTAAATGATATAAGACCTGTAGCTGGATCCATTACTAGACCAGGAAGAGCACGAGTACAAGACACGCCTGTTCCTCTTGGATTCATCCGCTGGAGATTTGGAAGACCGCCTGTGCCGGTAGTTGCCCAAGGACAAACTGGAATAAAACGCAAACTATCGCCATCTCCATCATAAGTTCCAATACCATAAAATACATCTTGACCTACACAAACTGATGGAAAAGGCTTTGCTTCATCTGCAAATTGAGGCGCACTGTTAGCTGGAGCACCTCCAGGATTAGTTCTTGGTGACCATGCCGTATTGATAAAAGTCTCTAAACCAGTGTTTGATCCACCAGTAAAGTTTTGCACACCATTTCTACAACAAGTACAACTTTTATAAGTAAAGCGCCAAGAATTACAACGCGGTAAATCCACAGTGCCTTCCCAAACAAAAAGTTCATAGCCGTTTACTCCACCACGAACCTCACAACCTGTTTGCCTTGTAGAACAAACATCAGAAACATCACGCGCTTGTCTTGGATTTGGGCGATCGCCTGGCTTTGGAACGTAAGGAACAGCTGTTAACCGAATAGGACCCAATTGAGCTCCAGTTTGAGAACATCGAGCATAAACTTGCTCACCATTTGCACCACAACCGTATGTCGCAGTATTACCAGAACCGCAATACCTAAATGCAAATACCGTAATTTTATAACGCCAAGAAGTTGTAGAACCTGGAGTTGGCCCAATATAATCGTAACGGATACTACCACCTGCAAGGTGAGAAGCATAAGTATCGTAACTAACTGTTAATCCGGTAATTATACCAAAAATAATAACAACTAACTTTTTCATATTTTCTTTTTTGATGTATTTTTGTAGTGAATAGACGCATTAAATAAGCTCGGGTTGCCTAATTCCCTAAAAAAATTGAAGGCGCTAAAATATGCTTTTTTTCTGCTTGTCAAAAAATGATAAGTAATACAAACGCAGTCGATTAACAAATTGACTGTAATATTGCAACATGCAGTCTATAAATAAAGAGCAACCCCTTTCAATTTCCGTTAAACAATTAACAGAAGGTGAAACAAACCTTATTTCTTCATTGGCAAATATTTCCGCTTTAATTCATAGCCACTGGTCAACAGTTTCTTTTTGGTGCGGGTTTTATTTGATATACGAAAATCAACTCGTATTAGGTCCTTTCCAAGGCCCGGTTGCATGCACTACCATCCAATTCGGTATGGGTGTTTGTGGAAAAGCATGGGAGAAAAAAGAGA
>Ga0209308_10004524_pt1 | contig 10970 bp, 10 predicted proteins | sample COGITO_mtgs_1204_3_FD_184806 | JGI IMG/M metagenome (GOLD analysis project Ga0209308, IMG submission 184806) | Pelagic marine microbial communities from North Sea - COGITO_mtgs_120405 (SPAdes) (version 2) | ecosystem: Environmental > Aquatic > Marine > Epipelagic ...
GTCAGTTCCGTCAGCCATCCACGTAATGCTGATTACGCCATCGGTTACGTCAATGCCATGCGTGGAAGCCGCTTGAGGCTGAGCTGGCGGAATGCCATTTGTGCCGGCATCAACCTCAGCTAGGTCTGTAAAGCGGTCAGAGTGAGCCTGAACTATTATGGCAGATCTGTAGGCACCAATAGCGAGAATTGCCTCCGAGAACCTAGCACGGTTTCTATATAGATCATAAGCTGGGAGAGCCACAGAAACCAAAATCCCAATGATAGCTGTAACTATCATGAGTTCTATAAGAGTGAAGCCTGCTTGTCTGGTCGGGTTCATGAGGCCTGCCTTCTATGTCCGCAAATCCAAGCTGAGGTGAGTCTAGTACTACACTCTCCGTAAGTTATATGGAATTCTCAAGAAGAGTCAAGATTGAACATTCATGACTGAATGTCTTCGAAGTCGCAGAGAAAGGCTTTTGGGTAGCTGGAAGAGCTGGCACCGCACTGAATGTTGGGTGCCAGCTGTTTCAAACTCAAGCGGGGCTTAAGTTAACTAAGTTAGTCAGCTATCTCTAGCAGAAGCCGTTAGTAAGGCAAGAGCCAGATTCAGCCCACTGTACCGGAGGAGTAATGCCTTGGGCTGTTAGTATGTAAGTAATGCCATCAAGAGGAGTGCCATCATCCTGCCATGTCATTGTGATTGCGCCGGATGCGACCGCTTGGCCGTGTGTGCCTGGGGCAACGTCTACAGCAGCTGGGATACCTAAGGCAGCATTGTTTAGATCCGTAATAGCGGTCGGTGAGCGAGTCTGAATAGCGAGTTCGACAGCTGTCTTAAGAGGTGTCACTGCTAGAACCAGTTCAGAGAACGCAGCACGGTTAGAGTAGTTCTGATAGGCAGGAAGTGCAACGGCTGCCAGAATACCGATAATCGCAACAACGATCATCAATTCGATTAGTGTAAAACCTTTTTGAATTGTCTTCATTCTTCATCTCTCCAGTGGTAAAACAAAAATTAAAAGTAAAATTTTTCCGTCAGTTTCTGTAACGGATGGCAACAACGTTACATTTATCGTGCCAGTTTCTGAAATATCTATAACCTATTGAAAAATATGACTATTAAATTCTTCTGTCCGACTTTTTCGGACAAGTGTAACAGGGCGGAAACTGACAACTAGGGGCAAAAGTGACAAAAATTGTCATTTTTGGTGTCCTTAGAGTGCCCTGCATGTGCCGATTCGGTCTCACTCACAGGAGTTGTTGCCAATACTCCGCTCCGTCTCATACACTAGCTTCTGATTCCATTATTTGCATGCAGAGGGGCTGCCCCCATCTCTTTTTCTCTTTCGATCTCCGATGCCAAGGCTGAGGCCAGGTTCTTGCTTCAATTTGGCCTAAGTTTGGGGTTGTTGCTAGCAGTTGCTATTTACATCTATTGGCCGGGCCTATCAGGCCCCTTGCTTCTTGATGATTATGCCAACTTAATCCCTTTGGGGGATAATGGGGGCGTAGATAACCTTCAAAATTTTCTCAGCTTCGTGCTCGGCAATAACTCCGGCCCCACTGGGCGCCCGGTATCTATGCTCTCATTCCTAATAGACGGGCGAGACTGGCCGCCCAATGTTGCGGCACTCAAATACACTAATATTTTACTACATACGCTCAATGGTGTGGTTCTGTGTTGGTTCACGTTGACCCTGTTTCAAATACTGGGGATCGAGAGTAAGCGTAGCTCACAACTAGCAGTGTTGCTAACCGCTTTATGGCTGCTGCATCCCTTGAATTCAACTACTACTCTCTACGTTATACAAAGAATGACGCAGCTAATGACGCTTTTTTCCCTGGCTGCTCTACTCTGTTATTTGAAGGGGCGGTCGCTCATTCCTCAGAAAAATCCATGGGGTTTCTTCTTACTCTGCGCGGCCCTATTTCCATTTGCTTTGTTGGGAGTATTGAGTAAAGAAAACGGCGCACTGTTACTGTTGCTCATAGTAGTATTTGAACTAAGTGTTTTTAGGCAGGAACCGGTCAATAGGCTAGTCAAAATCTGGTTTCGTGTTGGAGTGCTCCTCCCTCTGAGCGTCATTGCTCTGTATTTGTTAGTGAGCTTTCCGAGTAGCTTGGCAAATTTCGAGCCTCGCGAATTTAATATGCTTGAAAGATTATTGTCAGAGGCGCGAGTACTGACGATTTATATACAAAAAATATTTGTTCCTACACTGTCAGGGTCTGGGTTGTTTCATGACGATTTTCAAGTATCCACTTCTCTGTTCTCCCCAATAAGTACAGTTGGCTCATTGTTGTTTTTGGTCGCAATTGTGTGTGTTGCAATTGTCAATCGTAAGAACCAGCCAATTCTGTTCTTAGGGGTTGCTTGGTTCTTTGCATTGCATGTTTTGGAATCTACCTATCTTCCTCTGGATTTATATTTCGAGCACAGAAATTATCTGCCAATGATCGGGCCATTGATCACTGTGGTCTGGTATTTGAATGCTGCACTACAAGGAGCTATTCCAGCGTATGCTAAAACATTTACAAAAATAGTAACTGGCATGTTTTTGTTAGTCATGCCCCTGCAGTGTTGGCAGCAAGCTCAGTTGTGGAGTAATGAGGGGAGCTTACTGGCTTATTGGGCGGAGATAGGGCCCGATTCGATCAGGGCACAGACTACTTATGCCGATTATATTGCCCCGCGCGGATTGCCTGAGCAGGCAATGGAGAGGCTGCGAACCGCCAACAAATCTTATCCTAAAGAAGTGACTCTCCAGTTGCATATGTGGACTCATGCCTGTGAATATGACATGGAAGCACCTATCAGCCTGGAACAAATTGCTGCCAATGGTGGCCTTCAATATTTTCACAGTGACATTAATTTTCATCTGCGAAAGTTGCTTGAGGGCCTAATAGAGGGGAGGTGTCAATATCCAGAAAGAGCTACAATGATTGCATTATTTGCTTCACTCGAGCCCCTGATACGAGATGATTTGAATCGAGCGGGGTATCATTTTTTATTCTCAGATGTGTTTATTTACTACAGGCTGTTAGATCCAGCATTGATTCAATTGAGTAAATCATTCGAGCTTAAAGCCTTGCCTCAAGTGCCGATTAGACAGGCTATGTTAGCAGCCTCGGCTGATAATAATGCCGACGCATTGGTTTTTCTGGAGCGAGCGAGGGTTGCTAATGATCAACTGGGACCTTTTCTGCCATCTTTCGAACTAGAAATAGCGAGAATTGAGGTGGATATTAGGAATCGTATGGCGCGCAGCAATGACGACCAGTTATGATAAAAAGAGTTAGCGAAAAAATTATAAATTGCCAAAAGTTGAGGAAACGCAGTGAATAGGTCAATAGCAGAATTAAGTATTTCGATTGTTATTCCTGCCAAGAACGAGGCCGAGAACCTGATAACATTCTTGCCGCGGTTAGTAGCGGCCATGCCAGGCGTGGAATGTATCGTGGTCAATGATGGGTCGAGTGATGACACGGAGGTGATCTGCGAACGTAATGGTGTAATAGTCGTTACGCATCCTTACAGTAAGGGAAATGGTGCGGCAATTAAGACGGGTGCGAAGAAGGCGAGTGGTGATGTTATCGTGTTTCTGGACGGAGACGGACAGCATAAGCCCGAAGATATTCCAAACCTGTTAGAGAAGCTCACTACCGGCTATGACATGGTAGTTGGCGCACGAGATAAGCTATCACAGGCCGATTCATTTCGCGCGATAGCAAACAGTGTTTACAATAAGCTTGCATCAGCTATCACCGGGCATAAGATTCTGGATCTAACTTCCGGTTTTCGGGCAGTGAAAGCTGAGAAATTCAAGGAATTTTTGTATCTGCTACCCAATGGCTTCTCCTATCCTACTACCTGTACCATGGCGTTCTTTCGGGCAGGCTATTCGGTTGGTTACTTGCCAATTCAGACTGAGCAGCGCTTGGGCGAGAGCCATATTAGCCTGTTAAAGGACGGTATTCGCTTTCTGCTCATTATCTTTAAGGTAGGGACGCTCTATTCACCACTCAAAATTTTCTTGCCGGTAGCTACTGTATTCTTTGGCGCGGGCATAATGAATTACATCTATACCTACACCTCTCAGGGTACCTTCACCAATATGAGCGCGGTCTTGTTGATGACAGCTATTATCGTATTTTTGATAGGCTTGGTTTCGGAGCAGGTTACAGCTCTCATGTATAAAGATAGTGACCGAGATTAAGGCTCGCCTGGCCTAAATCCGCTCAAGCGAGGATTGCAGCGCTGAAGAGCCGCATTGGGCTTGACCAGTTCTGTCGTGTCTTGTGAAATGAGATGTGCTTCAACATTTTGCCGTGCTGTGTATAGCCAGTTAAGCCTGGGTTCATTTTCCGCGGCTTATACTAGATTTATGATATTAACTTACTGATTTTATAGTTATTTTTGGTGATGCGGGATGTGCATGGGTGGCTAGGCTACTTGATAAAATGATAGATGTGGTTTATGTTTACGCGGTTTTCGAAATAGAGTAATCAAGGGGATTTGTTAGTACTACCTTAGTTGCTACTTGTAGGAATTTAAAAGTATTTACCCAAAAGGAGACGCAGGCTTGAAACATAGGTTTCATTTGCTGCTGAGGAATAAAACGATGAAGAATTCGGTAAAAATTGCATTGGCATTGTTAGGCCTTTCTCTAAGTCAGATAGGTATGGCCCAGGACAAGACCGTGAATGACGGAGTATTTACAGCAGCACAGGTCGATGCCGGGAAATTGGTTTACGACAATAGCTGCAGTAACTGTCATGATATGCGCTTCTACCGAGATATTCTGAAGTCTTATAATAACCAGCCTGTCCTTTGGTTGTGGGAGGCGGTTTTGGGCACAATGCCAGCCGACAACCCCGGCTCTTTGATGCTTGACGAATACACCGACGTGATCGCGTATATCCTGTCTGAGAATGGTTTTCCAGTGGGCGATGAGAAACTGGACCCGGATAATGGAATGGACTCAATTAAGGTTTTGAGCCCGTAGTTTCTCGAAATCTAAAAAAATGCCGAACTGAGTTCGGCATTTTTTTTGTATTTTTTCTGTGAAATGTCAGCTGCAGCATTGGCAGGCTCTAGTCCGAACAGTCTTCTAGAATTTTCCTAATTCTATTCTTGTCTCGGGATTCAATGTCCAGATCATAATTATTCGCAATGGCATCCCACATTCCCGCGTATTCACATTGAAATTCCTTGCGCGGTAAGTAGCGGTCCGGGCCTCGCTCATTTTTCTTTTTGATCTCGCGTTTCTCAACCAGCATGAGGTTAAGAGGGTCGTTTGCAAATTGGAGTTTCTTTTGTGCAGGCCAACGATCGCCGCCATGGGTATGTGCGTACATGAGCGGGATAACATGGTCTATATCGACCTGAACGGCTACCTTAAATGTTTTGCCGGTATATTCATCTAGCCATTCGCCGGTGCGAACGACGCAGTTGCGCGGGTTCGTATAGCGCACTTCAGTTCTACTGGTGAGGATTAGCATTTCCTGGCGGGTCGATTGGCAATCGTTGTCATAGTCCACTTCAAAGTCCCAATCGTCTGTATTGAAGAACTTCTCTCTGTCACGACGATTGGTCATGAGACTATCTCTGCGCGCTCGGCCAATGCCAAAGGTATCGGGCATTTCGCAGCCGCTCAGGTGGCAGTGATAGGAGCGGCCGTAGTAGTGCCCGCCGTTTATGTCGAGATTGCCGCCATGGCTGGAGGCTATAGCAGGAACAAACAAGAGGCCAAAGCTGATAAGGCCTAGGCTGAATGGCTTGAATTTCATTTCTTCTCTCCATTGTTGCTAGTAGAGATCGTTTGGGCCAGCTTCGAGCGAGCTATCACCGTATGAGTAAGGATAGATCGATGGCCTGACAGTTTTTGGTCAGGGCGCCCAGTGAAATATAGTCTACGCCAGTTTCGGCGATAGTTGCCAGTCTATCAGCCTCTATCCCACCCGATGCTTCTAGCTTTACCGTGCCGGCGTTCAGTTCGACGGCAGCGCGCGTTTCCTCGATTGTGAAGTTATCCAGCATGATGATGTCGGCCCCCGCGGTTATAGCCTGTTGTAATTCATCTAAATTTTGTACTTCAATTTCTACGGGCTTGCCAGGTTGCAAGGATTTTGCCTTGGAGACCGCCGATACAATGCTGCCGCAGGCCCGGATATGATTCTCCTTGATGAGGAAGGCGTCATATAGGCCCATGCGGTGATTGAAACAGCCGCCAATTCTAACCGCGTATTTCTGTGCGCTGCGCAGGGCAGGAAGGGTTTTCCTAGTATCTAAAAGTTTAGTCGCGGTGTGCTTTACGAAGGAGGCGTAGTGATGGCTCTGTGTAGCGGTGGCTGAAAGGGTTTGTAGAAAATTCAACGCCGTTCGTTCCGCCGTTAAGATGCTTCTTGCCGATCCGCGTATTGCAACGATTTCCTGATTGGGGCAAAGCTTGGCCCCTTCGTCGATCCTCCAATCTAGTAGCACCGAGCTATCGACTTGCCGAAATACCTCTTCTGCCCAGGGGCGGCCGCAAAAGGTGCCGGATTCCCTGCTGATTATGGTCGCTGAAAGCATTTTATCTTCTGGAATAAGCTCCGCCGTAATGTCGCCAGTGCCGACATCTTCTTCTAGACACAGGCTGACAACATCACAAATATCTGTAGGAAGAGAAGAGGGCATAAGTTTTAGTTTTCCGGATAGTGTCGAAGCGTCAGTTCATCGCCTCGCTGGCTAAATTCTATTTGGCGTAATGCGCTCATGCCAAGCAGTATAGTATCGCCAACCATGCTTGTAGTAATGCTTGCGTTAACTCCCTCGAGGACAATGTTGCCCAGCATTAGTTCATCAATTTTTGTCGAGTAAACCGTAACTACGCCATTCGCAGTAGATGCGCGTGAGGCGCTGCCACGTTGCAGGCCTGCTGCCAGGGCGATTGATTCAGGAATGGCCACATCTGTTGCGCCCGTGTCTAATAGAAAGAGAACTGGCACATTATTAATGGTTCCACTAGCCACATAATGCCCTTGTCGATTCTGACGCAGTACTACTTCCTTGATGCCCGTGCTCAACTCCATCATCAGAGGATTCTGGTTTGGATTTGCCTGCCGCTGTAGCTGGCCCTCAAAAAAGAAGCTCAGACCGATAAGGGCGAGTACGAAACTAAAGATGAGCATGCCCTGGCCAATGCGTTTGCCAGGTTGGTTGCCATTGTTTAAGGGAGCTGGGGACATTTCCCAAATTATGTCTTATCCCGGCAGGAATAGAAAGTTGTGAACTCGGTCATGCTTTGCGAAGAATTCTTTTTGACTAATTAACTGAAATGTAAGCAGTTATCTAAAAGTTCTCAGGTCTGTGAACACTGTCATGCTTTATGGGGTTTTACAGTGATATAAGAAATTTCTAAATTAAAGAAAATGTAATAACACTAAGTAGTTAGCCCTGAAAACATGTCTATAGTCTCAATGGTAAATCAAGCGACGAAACTACAATCAGCGGATACCGCGTTGATTGAAAAGGCCGGGTGGGCACTGCGCCAGCGTCTGCGTAAACAAATGAATCAGTTGAGTGGCTGCTTCTTCGATGAGGTTGACGATTTTATCTTTGGGGCTGGAAAGCAGGGGCAGTTGGCTGGCGGTAGCGACTACCTTGGAGCCATGCGGGAAATACGTGCTAAGCAAGTCCTGTTCGAGGAAACGTTTCTCGATGCGGTTTCGAGTTCGCTAGAGCAACGTCACGAACAATTCGACAGTCTTGCGCTACACTCGAAGCAGGCGGAATCACAAGTTATATTCGAAAGTATGGAGACTGGCCTGGCGATGGATGCCATGGCGCGAAAGGCGGGTAAGTATTATTTGCCTTATGTGAAGCAGATTGAAAGCCTCAACCGTGCAATTGAGCCTAAGAAGAGAAGCCAGCTAGTAAATGGAAATACACTCGTAGCGTCTGTGCTTTCAGGTTTCGTGGCGGCTCAGGGCAAGATCAACGTCGATCTTGAAATTCGATTAGTCTTCATGAAATTGTTCGAGCAGCATTTTCTGATGAAAATGGAGAAGCTATTTCTAGACATCATTAGCATTGTAAACAACATCGATAACAGTCAGTTTGTCGAGAGGCTTCACTCTTCATCCTCTTCCTTTCATATGCCAGTCGCTAGTAGCTGTACGGCGCAGAGAAACACAAAATTGAGTGCTGCGACCAGCTTTGAGTCTCCTAGGCCCGAGTCTTCGGCCGTTGAATCTTCAGTGGCAGAGATAGTTCAGAGCGTTCGCTTGAGCGGCGACGTACCTGGCTTCGTAATACAAATGGTAGAAGAGCAGTGGCGCATGGTGCTCCTGCTTATAGGCCTCAATAAGGGTGTATCGAGTCTGGCGTGGCAGGAGGCTGAGCACGTATTGCATATGCTGGTGACTTGCACGGCAGGTAAGGTCCAGACGACACCGTTCGACGAGTCTCTGCTAATTGATAAGGTAAGCCAGGGGTTGCGCCTGTTGCGTATGTCGACAACTGATGCGGAGCAGTTCGTCAGTTCTCTTAAAGAATATTTTTCGGCAAGATTGCCTGGGGCAAAACCTGAAAGCAATGGTGTCGAAGTCGACTTCGGTATTTCTATTGAGCCTGAGGCAACGCTAAGCCCCTCCGGCGAGAGCATACTCAATGCTGATGATCTAAATGAGATTGTGCAGCTTATTAGCGGCGAGCCGGTTAACGATGATTATGCTCACAATGAAGAGCAGGCTCAGTTGATGGATTGCCTTTCATCGGTCGATCTCATGCACTCCGGTTGCGCTGTGCAGATGTGGATCAAGGGCAGGCCTCACGATTGTGTTGTTACCAGAAGCGAGTCTGGAAACAATATATTCGTTATTACAAACTCTATGCACGGCACAGCGGATAGGCGTATCGCTCTGACGCGCAGTCGCTTGGGTCTGGCCATCTCTATTTGTCGAGGAGAGATTCGCCTAAGCCGTAGCGCCAAGGATTCGCTGGCAAGTAACATTACTCTCTTCGAAAGCAAGGCCTAGAACTACAGCTGTTCAAACAGGCCCATAATATCCCCGTCAAACAGGCCTGAATTCTGTGGTAATATCAGATGCCTGCGCGGTGTCTGTTGCTTGAGTAAACCGCGCGCAACTAAACTTACTTGTTTGCTAGGCCGTTGCCATGGAACTCTCTATCACCAAAGACATCCTGGTCGGTGCCGATATAATAGAGTCGCCAAATCAGAATGCGCGGCCCGATAACACCGATATTGAGTTGTTAGTCATTCACAATATCAGTCTCCCCCCTGGCGAGTTTGGCAGCCTCGCAATTCGGCAGTTTTTCTGTAACGAACTCGATTGTAATTCTCATCCCTTCTATGAGGAGATAGCAGGCCTTCATGTGTCGGCTCATCTCTTGATCGATCGCGAGGGAGCTATTACCCAGTTCGTGCCCTTCAGCAATCGAGCCTGGCATGCGGGTGAGTCGGAATTCTGTGGCAGGGGCAACTGCAACGACTATTCGATAGGCATCGAGATGGAAGGTACCGATTTCGAGCCTTTTACCGAAAGTCAGTACCTCAGCCTCGCAGAGGTAACTAAACTGCTTCTTACTGCATACCCGGCGATGAGCGCCGATAAGATTGTGGGGCACAGCGATATTGCGCCTGGCAGGAAAACCGACCCCGGCCCTCACTTCGACTGGGGTCGATATAGGCAATCCCTAACGAGTTAGCCATTGGGGAGCAATTCGGCGTATGCACCGCGAAACATAAAGAGAAAAGGGTTCGAATGAAATTTTTAGTGATTCTGATTTGCTTGATGGTTAACTATCTCTGGTTGAAAGACCTCGATCGGTTTGATGATGGCTGGTTCTTCCGCTTCAGGGGGCGCGTCGAGGGTTGGTCGTCGGGCCTCGATGAGAAGATGCCACTGGGCTGGCTCGCCGCGTTCGCTCTTATCTACGGCGTTCCATTGCTATCTCTGGCCGTAATTTTGTTTGTTACCGAAGGCAGTGTCTTCGGCTTGGTTACCATGGTCGTGCACATATTGGTCTTGCTGGTGGCTTTCGATCGAACCCAGCCCGGACAGTTAGCGAAGGACTTTCTCGAGAAGTGGAAGACCGCAGATATGGCATCGTGTCTCGAATTTCTGCAAAAAGAGTTCAATGCATCGAGCCTGCCTGGTGAAGACGACAGGGATGCGATCGGTAAGTATTTTAGCAAGCAGCTTAGCTATCGCAGTTTCGAAAAGATGTTCGTCATGTTCTTCTGGTACATGTGCACCGGTGCGCTGGGCATTCTATTTTCTTATATCACCTATCAGTTGCGCGATAGCCACCCAGAGCAACCTCAGCAGAGGCAGGTAGATCTAATCAGTTTGCTCATTCAGCTATTGGAATGGATACCGCTTAGGCTCTTAGCGCTAACTTTTTCCCTGGCGGGAAATTTTGTGCAGTGCTTCGAAAATGTTCGAGAATCATTCTGGGGGTTTAGCAAAGAGACGAATAACGCAGATTTGCTCTATGGATATGCCGGCTGTGCGATCTCGGGGATGGTATTGAACACGCTTGCCGATGAGGATGAGGGGCAGGAAGCAGGGGCTGTGCCGGACAGAGAGTCCGCGGAAATTCAGGCTATATTGGGATTGCTTGAGCGTAGCCAGGCGATCTGGCTGAGCGTGCTTGCTCTAATTACAATTGTTGGCTTGTAAATGGCAGGCTACACTAGATTACTAAATTAATTACTTGAGTAAGTCTCTGGTAAATGTAGTTTTTGCGCCTTTGGGCGACTACTTAGAAAGCAGGGTAGGCTCTATTGCGGCCTTCTTTCTACGCAACCGTTTAATAAGTAAGGGAAAATAGAGAATTTGGCAAAAATACGGGAGCACTATGCGTTATGTAGTAATACTACAAGTCAGTGCAATCCAAAATAGAAAATCGCGCATAATTGGGGTAGAATTACCCCCGCTTTGTAATTTATTTACACAAACTAGTCGAGTCTTCTAGGC
>Ga0209308_10004553_pt1 | contig 10915 bp, 6 predicted proteins | sample COGITO_mtgs_1204_3_FD_184806 | JGI IMG/M metagenome (GOLD analysis project Ga0209308, IMG submission 184806) | Pelagic marine microbial communities from North Sea - COGITO_mtgs_120405 (SPAdes) (version 2) | ecosystem: Environmental > Aquatic > Marine > Epipelagic ...
CCGCCTCCTAACACAGTAGAAGCCCCTACATTAATAGGATTAATCTCTCCGTATATAAGCTTGTCTCTTAGAGCCGCATCAGTGGCATTAAATCCTGCGCCTACCGCAGCACTTGTAAGCTTACCCGCTTTAGCAACTTTTAACCAAGGGAAAGCCCAAGTAACAGGGTCAGCTACTGCAACACCTAAACGTCCTGCAATGACAGGAGCATCTTCTTGCTCTTCTGTTATACCTTTAAACTCTGAATAATTTTTAAAAGTATCTCTTTGCCTCTGATCTTCTATAAGAGATAGTGCGTCAGTATAAGAAATATCATCTTTAACAGAATCGTATAAGGCTTCTCCGTATCTAAACAGATTTCCTGTTAGAGTAGTTTCCTGTGCAGCACCATAAGCCATCTTTCTAGACGTATCAATAGAATCATATTCTCTTTGATTATCTAGCATAAGTTGACGTTCTTCAGCAGCCTCTTTTTTTAACTCATCTAGATCAAACACTGAAGCCATTTAGCTGTCTCCGTAAAGTCTGTTCATTACTTTAGCTATAATATCTTCAGAAAATCCCGGCCTTTCGTACTTACGTTCAACTAGCTTACCGTTTATTTTTTCATCGTAATACTCTGTTCTAGGGCCTAAGATAGCATATATTTGGTTAGATGTTAGAGCATCTATATTTCGTGTGCCTCTAATACCTTCAACTATTTTATCTACTTTTTCTTCTTCAGAAATATCTTCTTCTTGTATAGGCTCTACTATTTTATCTATTTTTCTTAACATCTTTTTAGATAATCTAGTTTCGTTTCTATCTTCACTTTTCTGACCTCTATTATTTTTAACAGCTATACTAGGCTCTTTAAAAGAGTTAGAAACTTCTGGATCTTTCACAAGTAAAGAACTTTTATTGCTTACATTAGAAGACTCTGCAGGTGAAGCTTCTTCAAAGTTTCTACCTTTTCTTATACTATCAAGAAGTTCTTGTTTTGATCCTTGAAAGTTTGTTTTATATTTTTCATTTGATTTCTGACCTACTGATACAGCACTTTCAGGGCCACTAAAAAAAGATTCGTACCAAAGAGAAACTTTTTCAGCTTTTTCAGCAAAATCTATTGTTTTAAAATCCTTTGGTTGCCCTACAGGTGTGCCTAATATTTCGGTAAGTCTTTCAATTTCTGCGCTTCCTACAGGTTTTAAATCTAAACGTGACTTAAGGTTTCTTAATTCATCTGTGTCTCCAACCTCAAGATCACCACGATCAATTTTATACTCAAGTGAAGCTATCTGAGTATTTATAATTTTTTTAGCTTCTTTGTCTGCAGCCAGAAGATAATCTCTTCTATCTTCTAGAGAGTCATAAAGCTTTTTAGGCACAGGTAGTCCTTCTGCTTTGTACATGCTGATTTTTTCTAATGGGTTGCCTATAGGAGACCAATTTAAGGAAGGCTTGTAAAAAGAAATCATTCTTCCTTTAAGATCTGAACTTAACTCACGCTCACCAACAACGGGAGGAGGAGGAGGAACAACCTCACTACTACCTTCTCCATCTCCAAGAGCATTAATACGTGCTACTTCCCTGTTAACAAAAGATGATGGAACAGAAAAACCAGCCTTAGTAAGATCGGCTACAGAATCAGTAAAATCTTGTAGGTTATCAATCTCTGTAAGCTTTACAAGCTGCTCTGATGTAGAGGTAATCTTTTCAGTAACACCGGAAGAAGCAATGCTAGAAACTATTGCTTTTGTTTCTGTAGTAAGTTCTGACGCATCAAAAGTCCTTTCATACTCTTGTCCTAAAGCACCAGTAAAAGCTTCATATGACGATCCAAAACTAAACCAACCTTTACCCTCCATTGTTTTCTTTTCTAAAAAATTTAGACTGTTTTCAGCGTTGTTTAAAATAATGCTTATCTGATCCTCAGGCGTTTGTAAATTTTTAACATACTCATCGGATTGTTCTGCAGACATTCTATCTTTATAATTTATAAAATCTTGTTGTGATCTTGTAAAAGAAACACCTACTATCTTAGTCCACGCTGCATCAGCTTCCCTTTTAATAGCTCTTGTAGCTTTTACATAATTTTCTGTATCAGGATAGTTTTGAGAAACCCAATCGCCTTTAAAAGTCTTACCTATTGCGTTAATTTTAGGTCTAACTAATAGTAGCTCAACGTAATCGGTTCTCTTAGAATCAGTAATAGAAATATCTTGTTTTTCCGCTGCCATCGCAAGAACTTGTTGACGAGTAGGAGGTCTGTTTTTATCAGTTAAAAAAGCAGTATAAGCATCCCGCATAGACTTAGAAAGCTCACCATTATTATATTCCTGTATAAAGTTTTTCTGATCTTTAGATCTTTCCCACCACTCCTTAAATTCTGGATCTTTATAAGAGGACATATAATCTAACTCAGTTTCAAGTCTTTTTATAGTACCTCCTTCTGCAACAATAGTTAAAAGCTCTGAGGTTTCTCTGTCACTTAAATTTAAACCTTCTTTAGCCTGTAAAACAGCTCTTTCTTTTTCTTTGGTAGAAGGCCCCCCAAAAGGAGAGTCACCTTTAAACAATCTTTTAGCTCCTTTGAAAAGGTAATCAATAGGCCCCTTAGAATAAGGAGTTATTTTAGATAAAACATCTGCTGCATCTTGACCTGTTTTATATTGAGAAAGAGCAGCTTTTCCTGCAAGGTACTGATTATTTTCTTCTATGGCTAAAGCTTCAACACCTTTAAGTTTATCCTGTAAAAATCTATTAAATTGAATTGTTGATTCAGAATCATCCTTAGATAAAGAATAACCTTGTGCTTCCCACGCATTACGTGCTTGAGTACGCATAGCCGTATCAACTTTTTCTCTGTGATAGGAAAGAGAATCACCAGCGTAGTCTGTAGTTATTTTTCTACCTAAAGCATCGTAAGATACTTTTGCATTAGACATATCTCTCATCTGCTTTCTTAGTGGTCTTCCTTGTTCAGTCTGTAAAAGCTTTTCAACAGGCTTTCTAAAGGGAGCTGAAATAACATCAGATACTCCTTGTGCAAGCTGTTGTCCTATAGGAGCTAGAAAATAACCTGCAAGCCTATCCTGCCTAGCCTCTCTTCTTAGAGTCCTACGATAGTCTTCTTCTTCTTTTCGCCTGCGGTTATATTCAGCAGTAGTAGCAGAACCTAGTATAGAATAAGCTTTATATAAATCATTGTTACCTGCCATTTATCTTTCTCCTAACAAAGAACGCTTCTGAGGTGGTTCTACTGTGTCTAGTTTTGTTGCTATACTTGAAGGAAAGTCTTCGTCCATTTGAGGCTTTTCAATAGTCTTTAAAGCTTGATTCATTATAGGAAGTTCTTTCTGTTCTCCCTCTTCCCCCTCCTCATCGTCATCCTCATCATCGTCTTCCATAATAATAAAGTCTACTTCTGCTCTTTCAGCTAAAGCAGCAATCATATATGCAAGAGGCTCTGCAATCATAAGCATTAGATCAGGATTATATAAACCATCTTGAAACCCTTGGTATATTAAAACCTGTACTATTTCCATAACAGTAACACCAGCTTCTAGATTATCCATTAGAGAGCTATACATTTCTTCGTCAGTGAACTGTTCAAAGTAGTACTCCAACACATCAGTACGATCAGTAAACTTTGGCGCTCTTTCAAAAGGTGCAGGCGCTTCAGGATCATTTGTCAAAGACTGACCCGGAATAGGTCTATCAAAAGATGTACCAGCTTTGAAAAAAGCATCATCTAGCTGTTGATTAGGCATTACGCAGTTCCTCGCTGATAGAAGGTATTAAAGGCGTCAATACCGCCATACTGACCTTGTGGTAAGTTATTATACATACCGTTAGAGTCGTTAAAGTTTATAAAGCTTCCAAAATAATCACCTGAGGAAGCATCTCCTGCTATACGAGAATAGTCTTGAGACTGATAAGCATAAGTATTACCATCCCAAAGATAGCCTTGCTCATAAGCTTCTGGTCTTCCTTGTATAAGAGCCATTATCTGATTGTCTACCGCTCTTCCCGGTATTCCCTTAACAGTATCTACTCCATAGTCAAGAAGATCACCGGGAGCGTCTTTAAACAGTGTACTCATATCTTTTTTGCCAGTAACTTTTTCAAATAAACTTTCCTTAGTAGAAGCAGCAGCCTCAGGAATAGTAGAAGCAGAAGCAGCAGCAGGGGGAGCATCAATAGCATACCTAGTAGATCCCGGAACTCTCTGACCTGTAGTAGGATCAACCTGATAACCCGTTTCAAAGGCAGAAGGAACAACTTCAAGAGGTAACTGCTGTTGTGGCCCTAAAAGAGACTTACCTTCAATCTCTGGATTTAGCTCAAACTGGCGCTGAAAATCTTTCTGAAACTTTGAATTAGGATCTAATGGATCGAGACTAGGATCTCCTATATCTGCGGTATCAATACTTAAATCTTCTACAGGTATCGCTGCTTGTTTTGCAGCAAATTCAGCAGGAGTCATGATACCTTTTTTAGCAAAGTCAGACATACCATCAGTAAATAATCCTTTTGCCGCATCTCCAAACTTAGAAAAATTATCAACAAGTTTTCCTGCCCATCCTTCAGCCCCAAAAGCTTGCTTTAAGGTTATTTTTTCCATTCCCCCTATTCCTATCTGACCTAGCTTACCGCCTACATATTTACCAGCAGCACCTATAAAATCAGTAACTGCACTTGTTACAGTTTTAAAACCAGTTGAAATAGTTTTAGCAAATTGTCCTGCTTTACCTAGTACCCATCCGGCAGCTTTACCTATAGTACCTAAAGCTCCTCCAGCAAGAGAACTAACCATACCACTAAACATACCTGATAAGGCTGTACCTATACCCGGAAGCAGAAAAGACATTGCAATCTGACCTACGATACCAATCTTATTCATAAACTTTCCAACGCTTTTAAAAATCTTTTTAATAGGTTTAAAAATTTTCTTGGTAACTTTTTTAATACCTTTCCATATTTTACTTAAAAATCCCATTATATATTTCTCCTATCTGCCTCGATCCTCATCTGGTGGAATATAAGTACCTGTTCCTCCAGTCACTGTTCTTAGTAACGTAAAAAGCTCTTCTCTTTTAGTTGAAGCACCAAAATCTGTACTTGTCATAAAAGCTTCATTAGATAGCGCAGACTGAACAACGCTTATAATTCTATCATTATTTGATTGCGTAGAGGCAAAGGTTCTTGTTGCGTCGTCTCTTAGTTCTTGCCACATATTTGCTTGAGAAGCTGCGTCCATATTAAACTCAAAAGCTGCTGTCTGCTGATTAGCTGCATTCTGCGCTGCTGTTTCTGCAGTATTAGTATTTCTACGCCACGTAATATTTGACTGTTCTACTGCTTGTGCGTTAGCTGCATTCCATTGTTCTGCATTATACTCCATCTGAGCATTAAACTGACTTACCTGAGTTGTAAGCTGTGCATTTAACCTAGACACTTCCATCTCATTACCTTCACGTATTGCAGTCATTCTATTCTTTTCAGTTGAATTAAATTGACCCATAGCGTTAGCCTGAGCAGCGTTAAACTGATTCATCTGCTGTCCTACGCTAGTAATAAACTGATCTGTTTGCTGCTTTGAGGTAGCATTAAACTGTCTAGAAGCATTAGTAGCTGCAGCTTCCGTAAGAAACTGCTGCTGCTTTAATTGCTGATCTAGTACAACAGCCTGCTGACTATTACTTAAGTTAGCCATATCCATTGCTAAGAAGTTTCTAGCATTTTCAACAGACACTTTAGTTCTTGCATCAGCATTAGCAAGATCCATAGCAGCTAAAGCTGTAGCATTCTGCATAGCTCCTTGCTGTTTGTTATCAAGGTTCTTCATAGTCATTGACTTCATAAACTGACTGTTAGCTAGTTGAATCTGCTGATTAGCATCAAACTGCTTCATGTCCATATTAGCGTCTATCTGAGCATTAAACATACTAGCTTGTTGCTCGTTAGAAAGATTAGCTAATCCCATTTGCTGTGCTAAGTTAGCATTAACTGTAGCTGCTCCCATCTTCTTCTCAAACTTTTGAAGCTCTGCAATATTTTCAGCAGACATAGATTCAGAGTCAGCTTTATTAGCCTCAGATAAATTAACTAATCTAATCTTTTCTTCCATTGAAAGATTTGCAAGGTCTGCTTGTTGAGCAAGCTGCTCGTTCTGAGACATTACAGAGGCAAAAGTTTGGAGGTCTGAAAGTCTTCTGCTGTTTTCAGCGGTCATATTTGCAGCATCCGTAGAAGCTCTTTCAGCTAAGTTAGCCAGCTCCATCTGCTGCTCGTTGCCCATGTTAGCCATGTCCATCTGTTGAGCCATCGCTGCGTCAGTCTTTTTGAAGTCTACGAGAGTACTTAGATTAGCTAGACGCATTTGCTGATCAGAGGACATATTAGCTCTATCAGTAGCATTCTTTTCAGATAGTTCTGCTAACTCACTTTTTAATCTAACATCAAGATTAGCTTTTTCCATATCTTGATTTAGCTCTGCTTGTCTTATCTTACGACCTACTTGAGCATTATAAGTAGCTAACTTAGACTGCTGTTCTGCAGACATACTATCAGCATCAGCTCTATTAAGAGCTTCAAGGTTTGCAAGTTCCATTTGCTGCTTCTGGCTAAAGTCTTGAGTAATAACCTGTTGACGCATTTGCGCTTCAAGCGTAGACTCCTTTAACCTAGCATCAAGATTTGCAAGCTCTACCTGCTGTTCAGCACTTAAGTTTTCGGAAGATGCTTGATTTTTAGAAGCTAGATCAGCTAAAGCAAACTTTTCTTCCATACTGAAATTAGCAAGCTCTGTTTGCTGTAGTAGCTGAGTGTTTTCAGACATGAACTTAGTATAAGTTTGTAAACGTGCAAGCTCCATCTGGTTATCTGTACTAAAGTTAGCAGCATCTGTTGCAGCTCTTTCAGATAACTCAGCCATACGCATCTGTTGATCATTAGAAAGATTGGATAACTCCATTTGCTGTGCCATACCAGCATTAGTCTTTTTAAAGTCTACAAGAGTATTAAGACGAGTAAGTCTTTCTTGGTTTTCTGCAGTCATTGTTTCACTGGCTGCTAGATTCTTTTCTCGTAAGTTAGAAAGCTCTACTTGAATATCAGAACTAAGATTTACTCTTTCCATTTCTTGTTGGAATTCAGCTTGTCTTACGTTTCGATTTATTACAGCCTGATATTCTGTTAATTTAGACTGTTGTTCTGCACTAAGGTTCTGACCTTCTGCTTGATTTAAAGCTTGAAGATTAGCTAACTCTATTTGCTGTGAAGCGTTTAGATTCTGTACTGCTGCTTGCTGACGCTGTGAAGACTCTTGCTGCGCTCTTTGCTGGCCCATCTGAGCAGTCATCATTCTAGCTTCTTGGCCTTGTTGAGCCTCAGTCATTACCGCCTGTTGACGGAAAGTACCTTGCTGAACGGCCATGTCTTGAGCCATTTGAGCTGTCTGAGAAGCCGCTGTTTGCGTATTAGCAAGGTTCTGCATACGCATCTGCATAGTCTGCTGAGACTCTTGTAGGTTAGCCTGTTGCTCATTGCTAAGGTTCTGCTGTGCACGTTGTTGAAGAGCCTGTGCGTTGCTCTGAGCCATCGGTAAAGCACTCTGTATAATAGCATTAAACAAAGCATCACGGCCTACAGTAGACGCTGACAAGCCTCTCTGAGCCATCATCTGTTCTATCTGTGCTACAGCAGGTCTAGCCCATGCAGGAGTCTTACCTTCTTCCATACCTGCTAAAAGGTTTTCCATTTGAACAGATACAAGAGCTTCTTGAGGCATAGCAGCAACAGCAGCATTAACTTTTGGATCTGCTCCACTATCTATTTGAGCTTCTACAGTTGCAGGGTCTTCGGAAACTGCAGCAGTGATTTCAGGAGGCAGTTCTGCAACAACTTCTGCCATATCAGCAGCAGCCATCTTTCTTTCTTCACCTGTAACTGCTTGCATTTTAGAAGCTGCTAGTGTAGGTACGCCGTCAATACTTGCAGCGTTACCTCTAGCTTTCTCACCTAAAATAGCTTCACGACCTTCTAGATCAACAGAAGGAGCATCACCTAGCTCAGTAGCAATCCTTTGAGCTGCCTCGCCTGTAGCTGCTGTACGCTGTCCTACCTTTTGAAAGGTTGGTAATTCTTCTAAGTTTGTAGTTTTAGCAGTAGCATCAGAAATATCTTCGGTAACAAATGTATCTCTATCTAATACACCTGCTTGCTGTGTAGCCATTGTAGCAGCATCTGGAGCTTCTACAGCTTGACCTGTAATACCTTCTCTAGTTGCTACGCCTGCTTCACCTAAAGGGTCTATAGCTTCTTTTCTGCCTGCAACTACATCCTGCATTTCTTGGTAAGTAGCTTCTGCTGCTCTTTCTGTAGGCGCTCTTCCTAACTCTTGAGCTTCTCTAGAAGCAAATTTACCTTTTTGAACAACACGCCGCGCAATATCAGGAAACCTTTTCATGATCTCATCTACAGGTATTTCTCTGCCGGGAGCAATCTTTCTAAGCTCTGCAATTTCCTGCTCTGTAATAACTTGTGCAACTCTTGTCTTTACTTCAGGATCGTCAGGGTTCTGTATAACATATTCTTCGTCGCTTATTACACCTTCTGCATAATCTTTTGTTATAGGTCTTTCAGCAGCTTTAATATCCATTGCTGCTTTTTCTTCAGCAGTATCACGCAAAGGCGTTTTAACTCTTTCTGAAAGTTCTGCGTCTGTAGCTTCTGGAGATGTGCTTACTTCACCTTGAGCAGCTTTTGTAGCTGCTAAATCTTTAACGTCTTTAGAAGTGTAAGAAGGTGCTTTTTTAGGATCATCTATTAAAATCTGCTCACCTGTTTCGCTATTGTAAGCAAAGACTTTACCTTCAGGCGGCCTATTCGCACCAGCAATGAGAGCGTCACGAGAAGTTATCTTACCATCACCATTATAATCATACTTCATATCTGGAGTAAGAAGACCAACAGACATTTTAAGAATTTCATTAGCTGTAGTTTTAGAGTCTACTCCTTCAGGAGCCGTTAAAGTATACCCTTGAGGAACACCGTATTCAGGCTCTTTAGCTGCTGTAACAGTTGCTGTATCTGTAGTGCCTTCTGCAACTGTTGCTGCTGTACCTGCTACAGCTTTAGTAAGTTCACTTTCGTTTATTGCTTGTATTTTATCAGGTTGAGTTTGGTAAGATGTATCATCAGCAGGTGCGCCTACTACAGTTGCTTTAGGAGCCTCATAATTTGCGCCAGCTACTGCTTCACCACCTGAACTACCACCTGAGTTTGCGGCGGCAATTGCTTGTGCTTCAGCTATTAATGCTCTTTCTTCGTCAGTTAAGCCATCAGAATTACCAGCGTTAGTAGAACCGTCTCCACCATTATCAACTTGATCAGGAGCATCAACGCCCGTAACATTAGTAGCAGTATTAGTAGCAGTATTAGTAGCAGTATCAGCAGTAGTATCAGCAGTAGTATCAGCAGTAGTATCAGTAGCAGTATCAGTAGTAGTATCAGTAGCAGTATCAGTAGTAGCACCTGCTCCTTCTTGAGCTTTTCTTGTTTCTTCTTGTAATTTCCTTGTCGCTTCTTGTTCTTGTTGATACTTCGCTTGAGCTTCTGTTGTTTGCCCCTGCAATTGTCTAGTCATTGCTTGAAGCTCTCGCGTGGTTATTTCTCCGCGCTGAAATGCTGCAACTGCATCCTTTAAGCCTTGTATTGTAACCCTACTTGTTGTAGTACCTGCTCCTTCTTCTTGAGCTTGGTTATTAGCGTTACTACTTGCCTGCTGCTGTTGCTGTTGCTTTTGCTGGTTTGCTAAAAACCTTTCATCTGCTGCTGCTGCTGCTGCAGGATTAGAATAAGACTTACCATCTAAACCTTTTGTTATTACTTGAGCAGTTGCTACACCTGTTTGAGGGTTTCCAGCTTTTCCTGCTTTCTGCTGCTGATTTTGATAATAACGAGACGCTTCATCTTGATTAAAATTAGCAAAACCTCCACCGCCTGCAAAAACTTTAGCTCTTTTCCTTTTTAAAGCTTTAAGAGCTTTATTAATGTTTCTATTTTTAGAAGTTTTTTTACTCATAATAGTTACTCTTCTTCATCTTTTTTAGGGAAAAGGTTTTTAATAGTATCTGTTTCAGCTATCCTTATAACAGTCCATACAATGCTTAAAATAGCAGCCACAGCAGGCAACCACCCCATAAGAGTGGATACTGTTGTAGTAACTGCCGCTGCGTCTATTGCTACTTTAGCTTGTTCTTCCATTACCAAGGAACTCCACTAGCTGAAACTGGGTTTTGCTGTGCTTCAATCTGAGCATCAATTGCTGCTTCAATAGCGTCTTTATCTATCTCTTCATAACACCAAGCTAATACTGCACTTTCTGTTAAATCTGCAAAAGCAATAAAACCTTCCGCGTCTGCATCAGGTGTAAAGCCACAAGTGCCGTAAGAAGATCCTGAGTAAGTTACTGCCTCATCTCCTTCACCGACTGTTACAGATTTAGAAGCTCTCCAGTGTGCAACGACTACGCCACCGTCTGCTACGTTTCTTTCTAATGTACCAATTGTCCATGTTGTCATTTGTTATTCCTCTAGTTGTGCGACACGCTGCCGCAGTTGTTGAATTTCTTTTACCAGCATAGGCACTAACTTTGAGTAGTCTACGCCCATCATTTCGTCGGGGTCTTCTGGTGCTGATACTGCTTCAGGTGCAACTTTAATAAGCTCTTGAGCAATCATGCCGTAGTCTTGGTGAGAGCCATCAGCTTTCCAATCAAACTTGCGTACTTGGATAGCGTCTACCTTACTGCCTGCGTCATCAGCGTCTGCAATGTTTTCCTTTAAACGTTGGTCTGATGAGGTGTTGTAGGTAGTTGCAGAGCCGCTAGTTGTAATACCACCAACTAATCCATTAGGATTGTAAAATA
>Ga0209308_10004562_pt1 | contig 10903 bp, 9 predicted proteins | sample COGITO_mtgs_1204_3_FD_184806 | JGI IMG/M metagenome (GOLD analysis project Ga0209308, IMG submission 184806) | Pelagic marine microbial communities from North Sea - COGITO_mtgs_120405 (SPAdes) (version 2) | ecosystem: Environmental > Aquatic > Marine > Epipelagic ...
AAATACAGAACTAACTTTGACGTGAATTAAGCTCAGCACAAACGATTAAAATATAAAGTATAAATAAAATCTCTTTACCTATATTCTAAAAAATAGAATGTATTTGTGGTTTTAGGAATTATTTTGGGCACATCAGAGCGGATTATCTTGCCATTTATTAGAAGTGATGTTTAACTTTATAAGGATTAAATTGGGAGATTAATTATGAGAACTCGTGCAGCAGTAGCTTTGGAAGCAGGCAAACCTCTTGAAGTTATGGAGGTAAATCTTGAAGGGCCGAAGTATGGTGAAGTTTTAGTGGAAATTAAAGCTACTGGGATATGCCATACGGATGAATTTACTCTATCTGGTGCGGATCCAGAAGGGCTTTTTCCAGCAATACTTGGACATGAAGGAGCTGGGGTTGTTATAGAGGTTGGTCCAGGCGTTAAGTCTCTTGAAGTAGGTGATCACGTTATCCCTCTGTATACCGCCGAATGTCGTGAGTGCGAATATTGTTTAAATCCTAAAACAAATTTGTGCCAAGCAATTCGAACCACCCAAGGGCAAGGCCTAATGCCAGATGGAACCAGTAGGTTTACTATGCTTAATGGGACGCCAATACTACACTACATGGGGTGTTCCACATTTTCCAACCATACGGTACTACCAGAAATTGCGCTTGCAAAGGTTCGCAAAGATGCCCCATTTGACAAAATTTGTTATATTGGTTGCGGTGTTACCACAGGTATTGGAGCAGTTATAAATACTGCAAAAGTAGAAATTGGGTCTACATCCATTGTTTTTGGACTTGGTGGTATTGGACTGAACGTGGTTCAAGGTTTGAGACTTGCAGGTGCTGATCAAATCGTTGGTGTTGATATAAATGATAGCAAAGTTGATATGGCTTCGCGGTTTGGTATGACTGATTTTGTTAACCCCTCAAAAGTTGACGGTGATTTAGTCGCACACCTTGTTGAATTAACTAATGGTGGTGGTGATTATACTTTTGATGCTACTGGTAACGTTAGCGTAATGCGTACTGCTTTAGAAAGTGCTCACAAAGGTTGGGGCGAAAGTGTTATCATCGGTGTTGCGCCTGCTGGAGCAGAAATCTCAACTAGACCTTTTCAGCTTGTTACAGGAAGAGTATGGCGTGGAACTGCATTTGGTGGAGCTAGAGGGAGAACAGATGTCCCAAAAATTGTAGATTGGTATATGGATGGAAAAATTGAAATCGATCCTATGATTACCCATAAATTGTCTCTTGATGATATTAATAAGGGTTTCGATTTAATGCATGAAGGAAAATCAATTCGTGCTGTGGTAGAGTATTGATCGGTGGAGGCGTCTCTAGCAGAGATTTACAGCTACTTTGATGAAAATACGAATGCGGCTTGCTACATCGTAAAAGATCCAACCTCTAATTCTTGTGCTGTGATTGACTCAATACTTGATTTTGATCTTTCAGCGGGAAAAATTACCACTAAACATGCGGATATGATAATAAGTGAAATACAATCTATGGGGTTGAGCCTTGAGTGGATTATTGAAACTCATGTTCACGCAGATCACTTATCAGCCGCTCCTTATCTCGCGAGTGAGTTAGGAGGAAAAATTGCCATTGGATCTAACATTGATGCTGTTCAGAAAGTATTTGGAAAAATTTTTAATGCTGGCACGGAGTTTCAAATGGATGGAAGTCAATTTGATCGGCTGTTTGACGACGGTGACAAGTTTCATATTGGTAATTTAGCTGTACAGGTCATGCATACACCCGGCCATACTCCGGCCTGTGTAACATATGTAGTTGGTGATGCGGCCTTTATCGGTGATACATTGTTTATGCCCGACTTCGGGACTGCTAGAGCTGATTTCCCTGGAGGGTCTGCAACTGAGTTATACAACTCTATCTTGAAAATCTTGTCTCTTCCTGAGGAAACACGTTTATTTCTTTGTCATGACTATAAGGCACCTGGTAGAGATTGTTTTGCTTGGGAAACTACTGTGAAAGTTCAAAAAGAGACCAACGTACATATTGGCGGAAAAAAAACTAAGGAAGAGTTTGTTGAGTTTAGAGAAAAACGAGACTCCCAACTTTCTATGCCAAAGCTTATAATTCCATCTATTCAAACAAATATGCGAGCAGGAAATTTACCTGAACCAGAAGACAATGGAACCCAATATTTAAAGATTCCAATAAATAAATTATAAAATTAGTTTTTGAGTGAGGTTTTAGTGGAAATTATTTCTGAAAATTTATGTTACGGAGGGATGCAGGGTGTATATCGGCATGCGTCTTCAGCTTGTAATTGTGATATGACCTTTGGTGTATTTCTCCCGCCACAAGCTAAATTGAGTAAAGTTCCAGTAATTTGGTTTCTTTCAGGACTTACGTGTACTCATGAAAATGCTATGGTTAAAGCTGGAGCTCAGGGTTGGGCATCCAAGCATGGCGTCGCAATTGTATTTCCGGATACTTCTCCAAGAGGAGAGCAGGTTGCCGATGATGAGTCGTACGACTTAGGGCAGGGTGCCGGTTTCTATGTCGATGCAACTGAAAAACCTTGGTCACCAAATTACAATATGTGGACTTATATAAGTGAGGAATTACAGGGGTTAGTTATAAGTGAGTTTTCTGTTGATGATCACAAACAAGGAATTATGGGTCATTCAATGGGAGGGCACGGAGCGTTGACTCTGGCGCTTAGTTTGCCAAAATTATTTAGATCAGTTTCAGCATTTTCTCCAATTTGTAATCCAACAATATCTGATTGGGGTAAGAAACAGTTTACTGCATATCTTGGACCTAATGAAGACCTTTGGCGGGCCCATGATGCAACCATTCTTATGGAAGAGAAGGGCTTTGGTAATCGTGTTTTAATTGACCAGGGTAAGGCAGATAACTTTAACGATTTGCTTATGCTTAACTCAATAAAATCTGTGATTACATCTCGGAAACAGGTTGCTTCGTTACGTGTTCATGATGGTTATGATCACAGTTATTTTTTTATTCAAAGCTTTATGGAAGATCATATTCGACACCATATTGAGTCACTTTAACTACTTAAAACCTAAATACAGATCAAATTAATTATATCTATAGAGGTTTTTATTTTCGTTTGTAAAGAGTTCGCTAGAGGTAAAGGCTCTTAAGAGTGAATTTTACGGGGGATACAAGATGACCAAAATCCATGAAGTACTTATTGTTGGTGGAGGGGCCTCAGGGCTTGCAACAGCTTCTAGTTTAAGAAAAAGAAACCCACATTTAGATATAACAGTCATAGAACCAGCAGAAAAACATTATTATCAGCCGGGTTGGACCATGGTTGGTGCAGGTGTTTTTAATAAAGAACAAACTGAAAGAACAATGGACTCTGTTTGGCCTAACGGGATTAAAAGAATAAAAAGTAAAGTTGTTGCATTTGAACCTGATAACTCATTAGTGACGATAACCTCTGGTGAAAAAATTTCATATAAAACTCTTGTGGTTGCAGCGGGACTTAAGCTGGACTGGGAAGCAGTTGAGGGTCTAGAAGAAAGCCTTGGGTCGAATGGGGTTACCTCAAACTATCGTTACGACTTGGCACCATACACTTGGGAACTTGTTCAAAAGATGTCTGGAAAAAATGCAATCTTTACTCAGCCTCCAATGCCTATCAAATGTGCAGGAGCTCCTCAGAAGGCTATGTATCTATCTTGTGATGAATGGTTAAGAAAGGGTATTCTTAAAAATTTGAAGGTATCCTTTTGCAATGCAGGACCTGTACTGTTTGGATGTGCGGCTTATGTTCCAGGTTTGATGGAGTACATTAATAAGTATTCAATCGATCTTGATTTTGGTCATAATTTAATAAAGGTGGATGGAAAAGCTCAAAAGGCATGGTTTAAAGTTGCAAAAGAGGGTTCAGAGCCAGAAGTAATCGAACGCAGTTTTGATATGCTGCATGTTTGCCCACCTCAGTGTGCGCCAGATTTTATAAAAAGTAGTCCATTGGCTAATGCCGGTGGTTGGGTGGACGTTGATCCAGCTACGCTGCAGCACACAAAATTCAAAAATATATTTAGTTTGGGTGATGTCTGTTCTACGGCTAACGCTAAAACTGTTGCCGCAGCACGTAAACAGGCTCCAATAGTTGCCCAAAATGTTATCTCTGTTCTTAATGAGAGTGCACCGAATATTCAATATGATGGATATGGGTCATGCCCTTTGACTGTTGAAAAGGGTAAGATTATTTTAGCGGAGTTTGGCTATGGTGGGAAACTTATGCCTACTTTTAATTGGGATTCGACTAAACCACGTAGATTGGCTTGGTTCTTGAAAAAATCAATCTTACCAACTGTATACTGGAGCTTGATGCTTAAAGGCAGAGAATGGCTTACGAAATAACTTCTTAATGGTAAAGGGCATAACCTTGTGCCCTTTATCTAAATATATTTTTAGATTTAGTCGGATTTTTCGTTAATCCTATTAATGAAACCTAGCCTAAATTTTTTATATCTTATTTAAGAGTTTAATTAACTTATAGCTTTCCCAAACCTACTGGCTATTTCATAAACCCGGAGTACATCTTCTCGAGTTGTCTCAAAAGATCCAACTGATACACGAATTACGAATTTCTCTTGGGTCAACGTTTGTGTGAGGTAGCATTCTCCATCTGCATTTATCAAATTTAAAAGCTTTTTGGTGCTTTCATCTGAGCTTTCACCTTCTTTTAAAAGTTGAAAAGTAAATAAACCAAAAGGACTAGAAGTTATAACTTTAAAGGCTTTATCTGCTTCGAATAAATTTTCAAGCTCTTTTGCCCATGTTATGTGGTTTCGTAACATTCCTCTGAGTTGCTCTAAACCATAAACTCTTATTAAAAACCAAATTTTAAGAGCTCGAAATCTCCTGCCCAGTGGTATTGTCCACTCATTATAATTAGTAACCTCTTCCACGTCTAATGTTTCTAAGTATGCAGGTCTTAAGCCTAATGTATTTATTTGGCTTGTCGGGTCCTTTAAAAACTGTACGGAACAATCGAACTGTGCTCCTAACCATTTGTGAGGGTTGAAAACAATTGAATCGGCCATATCTACGCCTTCCCATAAGTGACGTAACTCAGGACACAACATAGCAGATCCCGCCCATGCAGCGTCAATGTGGGTGTAAAGATTGTACTTCCTCGCGAGTAACATTAGAGGTAAAATGTCATCAGAAGCTCCAATAGACGTTCCTCCAAGACTTAGAATTAGACCAGCAGGAACGTGACCGTCTTTTATGTCTTTTTTAATTTTCAACTCTAGTTTAGCACAGTTAATTGATAGGTTCTTATCTAATTCAATTTTGCAAAGATTATTCTCACCTATTCCGGATAATCGAACTGCCTTTTCTATTGAGCTGTGGGCATTATCTGAAGCATATATTCTTAGTTTCTGTGAACCATAAAGGCCATCTTTTAAGCCAGAAAAGCCTAATGCTTTCTCTCGCATAGTTAACACTGCGCAAAAAGTTGCTGTCGTAGCTGTATCTTGAATTGTTCCCTTAAACCCCTCTTTCAGTCCTAGTGCCTGACGTAGCCAATCAATTACTACAGTCTCCATCTCGGTAGCCGCTGGTGAAGTTTGCCATAACATTGCTTGAGCGCCCATAGAGTTTGACAAGCTCTCTGCGAATATTGAAGCAGGCGATGCATTAGCCGGAAAGTATGCAAAGAACTTTGGATGCTGCCAGTGTGTCATTGCATCGGGAACAATATTTTTAAAGTCTTCGAATACAGTTTTAACACTTTGGGCCTTTTCGGGCGGTGATAATGATAACTTTTTGGTGAAATCCCCTGGAGTTATATTTGGTCTTACGGGTCTCTTGGAGAGGGTTGAATAGTAGTGATCTACCCATTTTGCAGATTCAGTTAGCCAATACCCTAATTCATGATATTTCATATTATCTTATCCCATGGTCATAATAAAAATTTACATAACGAAGTTATGCTAAGTTATCGATTTAAAACGTGTGCTACAACGAAATTATTTAACTGAGTAGTTTTTTCCACGAGAGTCATAATTATAATATTAGGTGTTTCACTTGTTAGCAGAAATATAAGTTTTATGTTTTATGTTTTTTTTTGGTACGACCTAGCTCATGGCCTTACTTCAGTAGGATGACGCTTTTTCCTTAAATATTTTTCTTTCATACCAGAGTAATAGATCTTATTCGGTACCATTAGATTAGGTAATTGTTATTCTAAGATAATTTTATTAAGTGATTTAAAGGCTGCAGTAAATCCTTTTAATGAGAGTGATGCTGTAACTTCTAGATTTGGATTTCTGGCAGAGTATATTTTTGCTTCTGCCCAATTACCAAGTTTTAGGTTACTTAAATCGTCTTCTGTAAGTCTCATTCTAGCTACGCATCCTGAAATATTACAAAAAGAGAATTCATAAATTTTTATGGGCCCATTATCAATTGAAAATAGAATATTTTCAGTCAAAAGGGTTTCTAATGGTGTCATCAAGGAGGCTCCCACTTGAGTATTGCCACCATCTGACAAAATAAAGATATGTATATCGGCAACTGGGTTTGAGTTGATATCGAAAAGTTGTTGATATAGTTGACATGGATCTGTTTGACCATCAGGTGCCTTGATACATTTAATAGACCAATCATCATATTGAGCTAAGAAGTAAGTGTCCCCAACCAGTGCCACTGAATTTTTTGATAATTTCTTTAATGTATTAGATGGTTCAGCAGCGTACAAAGGCACAGGAAATTGCGATATACTGGCTAAAAAGTATATTAATGTTAAACAAATTAATTTTTTAAAATCCATTTTATACTTCCAATAGTGTTATAATGACTATTTGTAATTACTTCTGAGTATTTTGTTAAGAAAAATAATTGGAACCAAGCCCGCTGAGACAATCATTAAAGCTGGTAATGATGCCTCACTCATTAGTTCATCATGAGCAAATTGATATGTATGGGTTGCTAATGTATCAAAGTTGAAAGGTCTTAGTAAAAGTGTCATGGGGAGTTCCTTCATTATATCAACAAAAACTAACACCCCACCTGCTATTATAGAAGGCCTTATTAATGGGAGAGTAACCTTTGCAATAGTCCCTGGAAAATTAACTCCGAGAGTTCTGCTCGCCCATACTAGATTTGGAGAAGTCTTTTCGATTCCTGATAAAATTGCACCATAACCAACAGCTAAAAACCTTATTAAATATGAAAAAATTAGAATAAATAAACTTCCGCTAATATAAAAAGTACTGTTTGAATTTGTAATATTAAATAATGTAAATATTTTGTCAAAATAACCAACTGTAATTATAACACCTATGGCGAGGATAGTGCCTGGAAAAGCGTAACCTGTTGCAGATAGCTTCGAAAAAACCTGTAGTTTCTTGTCATTTGTGATTTTTGATACTGTTACACATAGTGTTGCTATGAACATTACAGTGATAGAACCTACAAACGAAACCAGTAAGGTATTCTTTAAAACTACAAAACTCTCTAGTATACTAGGCCAATTGAGGCCACCTAGTGCATTAGAAAGAAGAATAGAAATAGGGATTAAAAAACCAAAACTAACGGGTAATAGGCAGATAAAGCAACAAAAAAAGGCTTTAGTTCCTTTTAAATCTAGTATTTCAGGTCTTCTTTGTTTTCTACTTGTATCATTAAATCGTCTTCCAGATCGTGATTTTATTTCAAGAATTAATAATGTAATTATGAAAATAAAACTAAAGGTCGCTAATTGAGCTGCGGCGGTTATATTATTCATGCCTATCCAAACATTAAATATCCCCAGTGTTAGGGTCTCTAGAGAAAAATACTCCACTGTACCAAAATCAGAAACAACTTCCATACAAACCAGTGCCACACCTGCGACAATAGCTGGCCTGGCTATCGGTAAACCCAGTCTCCAGAAAGAACTTTTGTTGTATAGACTTGTGATTTCCAGAAGACTTTCAGGAATTTGCCTAAACGCAGTTCTAGCAAGTAAATAAATATAGGGATATAAAACAGACGATAAAACGAAAATCGCCCCACCTAAGGATCTGATTTCAGGAAAAAAATACTCCGATGGTGCAGACCAAGACATTATATTTCGTAATATAACTTGAACCGGACCCGCATATTCAAAAAAGTCAGTATATGCATATGCAACTAAGTATGCGGGGCAGGCGGCTGGTAGTAGCATCATTAAATCAATTACTTTAGAAAATCTGAACTTATACCTTGCAATAATCCACGCTGTAACGATTCCAAATACTGATGAAAATGCTGCTACCCCTAACATTAGGAGTAATGTATTGATTACGTACCGAGCCAAGACCGTTTCTACTAAGTGAGACCATAGACCTTGAGTATTGCCAAAGCTAATTAGAATTAGAGAAAATAGGGGGCTCAGCAATAAAATTGAAAGAAAATAAACTAAAATTTTCCACAAAACCGTTTTATTTATTATAGAAAACATCGCAATCCGTTAACAGATTAAAATTTGAATTAATAGTTGGAATTAGAAATACTTAGTCAACCTCTTAACTAAGTATTATAGTTTTAGTTAATCTGGAAGCTTGAACTAATTTAATTTAAGCACACTCTTTAAATTTGTTGCAGTTCATCGTCATTAAAAATATTTGAACCCTGGAATTTTTATTAACTGTCTACCAACCGTGTACCAGTTTCCTTAGCTCTGTTATCTAAATTACGAAATAGTATAATACAACTTAGCTACCAGCCCACCCGATCGATAATCTTTTGCGCTTCACTCGATAACTGTGCAATTCTTTCGATAGGTAATTTATCTTCTTTAAAGGACCCCCATAATTCTAGTTCTTCTGATGCCTTAATGCTTGGGTTAACGGGGTATTCAAAATTTATATCCCCATAAAGTTTTTGAGCAGTGGCACCCGTCAAGAATTCCAAAAGTTTGATTGCTCCCACTTTATTTTTTGAGTACTTGGCAACTCCGCCACCAGATATATTTATATGAGCGCCACGTTCGCCTTTTGCTTGATTAGGAAAGATAAGGTTTAATGATTTTGCCCATTCACGTTGATCAGGATCTTTGGAATATTTTAGTTTTCCAAAGTAGTAGTTGTTTATTATCGCAATATCACATTGACCGTAGTAAATCGCTTTTACTTGAGCTCTATCATTGCCTTGTGGTCGTCTAGCTAAATTTGACACCAAACCTTGTGCCCACTTTTCAGCCTCATCTATCCCATGCTCAGCGATTACAGAGGCTAATAAAGCTCTATTATATACATGACTTCCAGGTCGACTACATATCTTATTATTCCAGCGTGGATCTGATAGATCTTCTATGTTTTTTATAGAACCAATTGGTACCCTCTCATTTGATGTAACTATTATACGTGCTCGTTTGGATAAGCCAAACCAGGTGTTATCTACACTTTTTAGATGTGAAGGTATATTTTTATCAAGCTTAAGTGAAGAAATAGATGCGAGTAGATCCATATCATGGTAAATGTGTAATCTGCCTATATCTACGGTTAAGACTACATCTGCAGGACTATTTTTTCCTTCTGCTTTCAGTCTTTGAGCTAATCCTTTAGATGAGTAAACGACATTAGTCTTTATACCAGTTTTATTGCTAAATGCTTCAAGAAATGGATTTATTAAAAACGGTTGACGGTGAGAGTAAATATTTACCTCAGCTGAGTTAGCAAAGTTTATAGATGATATAAGTAATGCAAATAACGTTAGAAATTTAAATTTCAACATCAATATTGTCCTTACGTTGGCTAATCAATTTTTTGTTTATTTGTCTTTTAATCTAAGGTGACTATTCGTCTTATATGACTGTTTTAGTCAGATATAAAGGTAAATGTCAATCCCGATTTTTTTTGTCAGGTTAAAAACAACTATGAGCATAAACTCAAAAAAGGTAGATTAGCACTTTTCACTTTTTTTTGCTTCTTCCCACTGTCCTTCCCACTGGGAATCGCTCATCGAGTTAAGTTCTTGAAGTTTTTCAGCAGCAGCCTTCTCAATGTAATCAAAACGCTTGATAAATTTAAGATTAGCTCTCCTAAGAGCGTCTTCTGGTTCAATAGATAAATGCCTAGCAAGGTTAACTACCGAAAACAATAAATCTCCTAACTCTTCTCTAACCTCGACTTCCGTCTCACTCACTGACGCATTTTTAATTTCTTCAATCTCTTCAAGTATTTTGTCGTAAACTGGACTAATTGACTTCCAATCAAAACCAACGCGAGATGCTCTTTGTTGAATTTTAAAACTTCTAGTTAAAGCGGGTAATGCTAATGCTATTCCAGCAAGAGCTCCGTTATCCGCCTCAATAGATCGCTCTTTTTCTTTTATCGACTCCCACTCAACCATTTGTTCATCGATTGTTCGATCAGGAGAACTCTCTTCAAAGACATGAGGGTGTCTGTCTATCATTTTTCTGGAGACCTTACTTATTACGCTGTCCAGATCGAATAGGCCCTTCTCAGATGCAATTTGAGACTGATATACTGTCTGCAATAGTAAGTCGCCTAACTCATTTTCGAGATTAACCCAGTTTTCTTTTGAGACGGCATCAAATACTTCATATGCTTCTTCGATGGCGTATGGAGCGATTGAAGAGAACGTCTGTTCGATATCCCATGGGCAGCCATTTTCTGGATCTCGAAGAGCTGAAACTATTTCTCGAAGTTTATCTAATCGCTCAGTAGAAGTATTAGACTTCTTCATTTTTTAACTCCATCGCATTTTGTTTAGTTAGTATAATCTAGAAAACGTAACCTCTGTTACCATATAATAAAGGCAAACCGGGCTGTGTTTTTAAATTTTGAACTTCACCTATAAGTACGTGATGAGTTCCAATTAATTCAGAAGATAATAATCTGCAGTCAAGGGAGATAAGACAGTCCGAAAGAACAGGTGCGCCAGTAGTTAAACTTT
>Ga0209308_10004572_pt1 | contig 10890 bp, 12 predicted proteins | sample COGITO_mtgs_1204_3_FD_184806 | JGI IMG/M metagenome (GOLD analysis project Ga0209308, IMG submission 184806) | Pelagic marine microbial communities from North Sea - COGITO_mtgs_120405 (SPAdes) (version 2) | ecosystem: Environmental > Aquatic > Marine > Epipelagic ...
CCGGACCAAAGTCAGGGATGTCGTCGCGAAGGCTTGCCTTGTCGATGAAGTCGGTGGGCTGCATAACAAACTCCGGAAGAAACTGACCGGGGACGCCCGGCACTACAGCCGATCATGATATCGCCCCGACCCAGCATTCGGCCTCGATGACGCAAATTAGGAGCGTCATGTACGTAATAGGTACCTGTGGCTCCTAATTTGCGTTGAGATCGAATTCCGAGAGGAGTTTTTTGTCGGCCGGGGTGAGACCGCCGCGAGCTTCGATCAGATCAGGTCGGCGCTCTATTGTGCGGGCTAGGGCCTGGGCTCGGCGCCACCGTTCGACCTTGCCATGATCGCCGCTGCGCAGCACCGGCGGCACCTCCATGCCCCGAAACTCGGCCGGACGGGTGTAGTGGGGATACTCGAGCAGTCCAGTCATGAACGACTCGTCGCCTGCAGAATCGTCGTTGCCCATAACACCGGGCACGAGTCGGGCGACAGCTTCGATAATGACCAACGCTGCGACCTCACCCCCGGCTAGGACGAAGTCTCCAATAGAGACCGCGCCATCGCATAGCTCGGTTGCGATGCGTTCATCGACGCCTTCGTAGCGCCCGCACAACATCGAGAAACCTCCAGACGCAGCCAACTCCAGCGCCATCTCCTGATCGAAGCTTCGGCCACTTGGGCTCATGAGCAACAGCGGCCGTGGCGCATCCACGGACTCAACTGCAGCAAAGATCGGCTCGGGCATGAGCACCATGCCCGCTCCCCCACCGAACGGCGCATCGTCGACCGACTTATGGCGGCCGACGGCCTCTTTGCGCAGATCGTGAGCGTTGATCTCAACCAGATCATGCTCTTGGGCCTTGCCAAGCAGCGACTCGCCAGTGAAGTTGCTGATCAGCGATGGGAAGACGGTAAAGACATCGATCCGGAGAGGGTCACTCATCGGTGTCGTCGATGGGATCGAAGAGTCCATGGGGCGGATCCACGACGATCGTGCCATCGCCTTGTTGTTCAACAAAGAACGTGAGCGGAATGAGCTTCTGATCCCGCAGCACCAGAAGGTCGCTGGCTGGGTTTTCGAGCACCGACTCGACCTCGCCAAGCTCGTTGCCGTCGAGGTCGATCACGCGGGCGTCGATCAGATCGTGGACCCAGACAGTGTCGGGATCATCGATAGGGTCACCGAACAACATGGTGCCACGGGCTGCCTCAGCCGCTTCGCGGCCCCTGATCTCGGCGAACTCCACGATGAAACGATGCTGGTGGGGTCGCGACTTGTTGACCGTGAATTGGAACCCGTCGTCACGAAACAAAACCGCACCGACGTCGAGACGTTCGGTGCGGTCGCTCAGGAGCGTGACCACCACGTCGCCATGGACGCCGTGGGGTTTATCGATTTTGCCAACTTCAAGTCGCATGCTGCCGGGTCCTTCAAACTCGGCACGAGCCGAAATAGATCGGGCTACGCCAGCTTTCCGGGACCGTAGAGCAGGGAGCTCGGACAGCCTTTACGGAGCCTGCGGAGCAAAGGCGAACTACCCTCAGTCGACGAATTCGACGTCGACCGAGGCGCCATCCTTGGCGGCTGCGGCACGAACGAGGGCGCGAATAGCGTGCGCGGTGCGACCGCGCTTACCGATGACTCGGCCCATGTCGCCGTCGCCGACGCTGACATCGAAACGAATCGTGTCGTCGTCTTCGCTGACGTCGATGCTCACCGCGTCGGGGTTTTCGACAATGGATGCAACCACATGGCGCAAGAGATCTTGAGCCTCTGGTGCCAAGTCGGCGCTCATTCTTCTTCGCCGGAGTCGGCGGAAGCGTCGGCGGCATCTTCGGCGCTGTCGTCATCGGCAGGAGCAGCGACAGCTGCTGGAGTGTCGATGGCATACGGCGCTGGTGCTGCTTCGCCGGTGAATTCCGACCAAGCCCCACTAACCGCAAGCAGTTTCTGGACTCGCTCAGTCGGCTTTGCGCCGTTCTTGAGCCAGCCAAGAGCCTTCTCGTTGTCGATTTCGATCACCGAGGGTTCTGAACGAGGGTTATAGAACCCGAGAACCTCGATGAACCGACCATCACGGGGTGAACGTGAGTCGGCAGCAACGACGCGGTACGTCGGTTGCTTCTTCTTGCCCATGCGCATAAGGCGGAGCTTTACAGCCACGATAATTCCTCTCGACGGTTCGGCTTCTTCTCGGTGGGCCGTCGGTCCCAGCGACCTAGTAGTGTGCCTGGAAATCACCACACTTCATGCATTCCAGGGCCAAAAGAATGAAATGTGTTTATGGCCATCGTGTAGATGACGCATTCACCCCAGGATTCGGCCCCCACCCAGAGCCGAAACCTGGACTAACCCATGTCCTTGAGTAGCGCTGCGACGTCTTCGTTCTTTTCGAACTCATCGAGGCCAGGGAGCACGAGCTTGCGCTTGCCTTCGCCCTTCTTAGGTGTAGTGCGACCTGCCTGGGGATTCCCGCTACGCCGGCCACCCTTACCCTTACCCTTTGCGCCCTTCTTTCGGGAGCGTTTGATGCTCTTGGTGCCCATGCCACCCATTTTCTTGAGCATCTTCTGCATCTGCTTGAACTGATTGATCAGCTGGCTGACCTCGTTCTCTCGCGTACCGCTACCGGCAGCGATACGGCCACGACGTGAGCCATCGATCAGATCGGGTTTCTCGCGCTCTTTTGGCGTCATCGAGCGGATAATGGCCTCGACCCGAGCAACCTGGCGATCATCGATCTCCTGGTTCTTGAGTTCTTTGGGCATGCCCGGCATCATCCCGAGCAGGTTGTTTAGCGGACCCATCTTCTTGAGTTGTTGCATCTGCTGCAGGAAGTCTTCAAGGGTGAACTCACCCTCGAGGATTCGTTCGGCTGCAGCCTCTGCTTCGTTCTCGTCGTAGACCGCCTCGGCCTTCTCGATGAGGGTGAGCATGTCGCCCATACCCAGGATCCGACCGGCGAGACGGTCGGGATGGAACTGCTCAAAGTCTTCGAGCTTTTCGCCGGTTGAGGCAAAGGCGATGGGTTTGCCCACGACCTCTTTGACCGACAGCGCGGCACCGCCACGGGCATCGCCGTCGAGTTTGGTCAGGATCACACCATCAAGCGACAACGTCTCGTTGAACGCCCGTGCGGTATTCACGGCGTCCTGGCCGGTCATCGCATCGATAACGAGGAAGGTGTAATGCGGCTGCACGACATCGCTGATCTCGCCAACCTCGGCCATGAGTTCTTGGTCGATCGACAAACGGCCGGCGGTGTCAACAATGACGACGTCGCGGCCGGTGTTCTTGGCCTCGACCATGGCGGCACGCGCCACCGATACAGGGTCACTGGGTTCACTGAAGACCGGCACACCTACCTGGGCGCCGAGTGTGCGGAGCTGCTCGACGGCTGCGGGTCGTTGCAAGTCGGCGCCGACGAGAAGCGGATTGCGGCCTTGGCTCTTGAACCACAGGGCGAGTTTGCCGGTGTTGGTGGTTTTACCTGCACCTTGCAGGCCGGCCATAAGCACGACGGTGGGTGGCTTGGACGCATAGGTGATCTGCATCGTCTCGCCACCAAGTGTGGCGATGAGTTCTTCGTGAACGATCTTGACGATCTGTTGTGCCGGGTTCAGCGCCTCGTGAACGGCGGAGCCCACAGCGCGCTCGCGCACACGGTCTCGAAATCCTTTAACGACCGAGACGTTGACGTCGGCTTCGAGCAGCGCGACGCGAATCTCGCGCAGCGCCTCGTCGACATCTTCCTCGCGGAGCTTGCCCTTGCTGCGCAGCCCCTTGAAGATGTTCTCAAAACGATCGGATAACGAATCAAACATGGTGGCTTGAGGTTATCGGGAACTCCGCCGTTGCTCCGCACGCTCCGCAAACGCTGTCGGTGGCCAGCACATCGACAAACCCAGTGTCGATCCGAGCAGACATGTTCATACGCCGCCGGTTCGCCAGTTGAGGTGTGGGAGGACCTGAGGGTTAGCCCCTACGCCACGGGCTGACCAAGGCGCTGACAAGTCGCATCGGCAATTTCACTACTTCAGTCATCGCACGAAGTACACCGTTCGCGAGTTTGGTCGCGACGCTGATTGGCAGCTTGATAATGCCAACGACAAGCCGAAACGGCGCACCAACAACCGTGGCCACAACGCCGCGTTTGCCAACCGCCTTCTGCGCAGCCTTGTTGTCCTTCTTTATCTGCTTCGGCGACTTGGTCACCGGTGCAGCACCAAGAAGCTCCTGGAGCGTGTATCCGCCAAGCCAGTCGTTAGTAGCAGCCATGTTGTCTCTCCTAGGCGAACAGCGCATCGACGAATTCGTGCGCATCAAATTCAACCAGATCGTCGATGCCTTCGCCCAAGCCAACAAGTTTGACCGGGATACCGAGTTCCTTCTGAATTGCGAGAACGATGCCGCCCTTGGCGGATCCGTCGAGTTTCGTGAGCACGATGCCAGTGACTTCGACAGCTTCGGTGAACTGTTTGGCCTGCACCAGACCGTTCTGGCCGGTTGTCGCATCGATGACCAGCAGTACCTCAGAGACTTGACCTTTGGCCTTTTCGGCGACCCGGCGGACCTTACGGAGTTCTTCCATCAGGTTCGTCTTGTTGTGCAAGCGGCCGGCGGTGTCTGCCAGCACTAGATCAGCGTTGATAGCTGCAGCATGTTCGACTGCATCGAAAACAACCGATCCGGGATCGGCGCCTTCGGCCCCACGCACGAATCCAGCATCGCTGCGTTCGGCCCAGGTCTCAAGCTGCTCAGCAGCAGCGGCACGGAAGGTGTCACCTGCGGCAAGAACGAGCGTGCGGCCGGCATCAGCTTCGCGTTTCGCCAACTTGCCAATGGTTGTCGTCTTACCAACACCGTTTACACCAACGAACATCCAGATTGCAGGCTCGCCTTCGACGGCCAGGGTGATATCGGTGTCACCGAGTTCAATTTCCATCTCGTTACGCAGCAACGCCAGTGCATCGTCGAAGTTTTTGGCCTTTTCTTCCTTGGCCCGATCGCGGACCCGATCAAGAATCGCCATGGTGGTCGGCACGCCTACATCGGCCAGGATCAACGCTTCTTCGAGCTCTTCCCATGCATCTTCGTCGATGGAACGACCACGAAGGCCACCAAGCACCCCCGCGAGCCGATCGCGGAAGGTGGCCTTCGCTATTGGTTCTGGCTCTGGTTCAGGTTCTGGCTCAGGTTCTGGTTCAGGTTCTGGTTCTGCTTCTGGCTCGTCGACGACCGGAGCCGTGTCGACGTCGACTCGTTCTGCATCGGGCGCGTCCTCTACCAGAACATCGCTGTCGGCCTTGGCCTCGACCTCTTTCGTAGCGGGGGTGGCAACCGATGGCAGCGGTGGCGTATCGACCGCAACGTTCTGGCGGCGGAAGAAGAACAGCCCCGCTCCGACAAGAACCAGCGCAGCAACAATTATGACGATCAGTACAAGAGCATTCACAGCGTCTCAGCCTAGGCCCCGATTGTGAGCACCCCGGGCGATCGCACAATTCGTACGGCCCTCAACGACAACCGGTTGAGGACTGACCTTATGGGCTACGGCTCGTTCAGGAGTCCGAGCGTGACGTCGACCACAAGGTTCTCGCCGTTACGAACCAATTCGACGGTGACCGTGGCTTGTGGCGGTTGCAGACGAACCGCTGCAGCAAGGTCGCTCATGCTCTTGATCTCGGTGCCGTTGAATCCAACAATCAGATCATCCGACAGAATGCCAGCATTATCAGCACCACTATCGGGCGTGACGACACCAACAACCACACCAGGTTCACCGATAACCGGCGTAGTTCCATTGATTCCGAGGAAACCTTGTTCGAGCGGCTCGCCGGCAATGATCCGGTCAGCAATAAGTTTGGCAGTATCGGAAGGCACGGCGAAGCCCACACCGATGTTGCCGCCCGATCCGTCGGTCCGAATCGACGTATTCATACCAATCACTCGGCCCTGGCGGTCAGCGAGCGCACCACCGGAATTACCGGGGTTGATTGGTGCGTCGGTCTGGATCATGGCGACGACTGATAGTCGACCGTCGTCGGTGAGGCTCTCGAGGACTCGACCTTTGGCACTCACAATGCCCGAGGTCACGGTCTGTTGCAGGCCAAACGGGCTGCCGATAGCGACCGCGAGTTGTCCAACCTCGACCGAAATCTCGGGGGCCAACACTGCGACACCAAACGCAAAGCTGGTGTCGATTTTGACGACGGCCACGTCGGTGAGTTGGTCAGCACCTAGCACTTCGCCTGGCACTCGCACGCCTGATGCAAGGGTGACCTGCACCTCGGTGAATTGCCCAACGACATGGGCATTCGTCAGGATCAATCCGCTGGCGTCATAAATGATCCCAGAGCCCTGACCCAGTTCGTTCTGGATAAGAACCACGGCCGGCGCCACCGCTTGCGCAACTGCTGCTACCGGTTCATCAGCTCCTTCGCCGGGGAGTACCGGCGAAGGAGCTTCGTTCACCGGCGGCAGCACTGGTGCCGGGGTAGGCGCCGGCGCTGCTGTCGCCGGGGGCGTGGTGGGTTCAGGAGCCGTAGTGGGTTGTGCAGTTGTTGGAGCCGCCGCTATGGGAGTGGACACCGACTCCGAAGACGCGACCGAACGCCCAAAGAAAAACCCGCCACCTGCTACGGCCGCAGCCAACAAGAGAGCCAGCGCGACGAGACTCAACCGGCGCCGTGGTTTCGCAGCCTGTGGCGGTGTAGGAGCGGTCGGGCGACCAACAGTGGGTGGTTCAGTCGGCCAGAGTGGTTTGTCTGACATGCCTGACCCAGGCGCTGGTGCAGTCATGAAACTGCGGTCGGCAAACGAAGGTCCTGGCCGAGCGGCAAGTGGGACGGTCGCCGCAGGCTGCGGCGGCGCAACATGCGCTTGTGGCGTTGGCTGAGCAGGTGGGGTCGGCGCAGAAGACGGGTTGACCGGCGAACCGACTGACGGCACATTTTGGGTGATGTCAGGCACGATCGGCGTCTGCATGGGATGACCAGGCACTGGCCGGTCCCAGATTGGCGGTTTCGGCAGGTCGGGTTCGGAGCCCGTTGATGAGGGAGTTGGTGGTTGTTCCACGGATGTCAACTTATGGGTTGCGGGCGAAAGGGCCTGTAAGGCAAAACGAAAGTTCTGTTAAGGATTCGTCGGCGATGCCGTTCTTGGATGCACTTGTCGAACCATCCAGGAAACTCCCCTATTCCCTTCCAACAGCACCGCTCCTGTATCTCGCCGTGAACTCAGCCAACCGGCGTAGGTGCGCCCTTGCGTTTAGGACGACGCCGACGGAACTCGCCAGCCACCTCGACATCGTGGTGTTCTGGCAGCCATATGGCAAAGGTGGCGCCCACAGGTGTATCAATTATCGAGATGTCGCCCCGATGTGCCTGGACGATCTCCCGCACAATCGCGAGTCCCAGGCCGGATCCCTGGCCACCAGCGAGATGAGGTCGCCCGGCTTCGCCTTCGCCGAGGCGGACATATCGCTGGAACACTCGCTCACGCTCATCCTCTGCCACGCCTGGACCCTGATCCGAAACCGTCAACCACACCCAACCGGCCTCTTGACCAGCCCCGATCGAAATCGCTGTTCCCGTTGGCGCAAAACGCACCGCGTTGGCCAGAAGGTTGGCGATCGCTTGTTCAAGCGATCGGGCGTGACCGCGCACATACAGATCAGCTTCGACGTCGATATCAAGCGCCAGGCTCTCCTGGGCCGCAGCTGTCTCAAATTCATCGACGAGCATAAGTACAAGCTGGCTTAGATCGATCGTGGTCTCGACCCGAGCCGCTGCCTCGTGGCGGGCATAGGCCAACAGATCATCGACGAGTTTCGACATGCGCTCACTAGACCTGCGCACGACTTCGGTTGTGTGTTTGTACTGCTCGAGATCGGCGTCGGGATCGCTCAGCGTCACATCGAGGTTCGTTCGCATGACGGCCAGTGGGTTCCGCAGCTCGTGTGACGTGTCGTGAATGAGCCGCTGCTGATTGTCGAAGGCCCGTTGCAGACGGTCGAGCATGGCATCGAAGGTGTCAGCCAGTTGCTTCAGATCATCGTTGGGCCCCAACAATCCAATTCGCCGACTGAGATCGGTCGCTTGAATGTCTCGCGCAACCCTGGTGATCCGTCCGATCGGCATGAGCACGCGGCCCGCCGTGAACCAGCCCACGCCAAAACTGACGAAGAAGATCGCTCCCAGTCCAACGAATGAGTAGCGCCGTAATGTGTCGAGCGTTTGCGCGTCGACCTGGAGCTCGAGCGTCTCTCGGATGTCGTAACGCTCTTGTTCGATATCGAAAGTCGGGCCGCTGCTTGCGCTCGCCATCTCGGCGGCCACGATCTGGTTGGTCAGGCTGTTCGACAAACTCCAGTACATGCCGCCCATCAGGATCGATGCCACACCGAAGAGCATCAGTGAATACAACAAGGTGAGCCGGAAACGCACGGACTGCATAACGGTTGGCAGGCGCGATGAGGCAGCGTTAACGGCTCGGGGACTTCCCGGTGGCGGCGCTGGTTTCAATTCGGACGGCTTCACGTGGTTGGGTATCACTCGACAGGCAGATCCAGAAGCCTGTAGCCGGCACCAATGACCGTCTCGATCGGAGGATCTTCGCCCTCGACCGTGAGTTTGCGCCGCAGGGTGCCAACGGTGACCCGGACAGTATTGGTAAACGGATCGGCGTTCTCGTCCCAGACGTGTTCGAGCAGCGCCTCCTGCGATATCACGACGCCGGGCTGACCCATAAAGTACCGAAGGAGCGCGAACTCTTTAGACGTCAGGCTGACCGGTTCGCCTGAACGCGTGACCGAGTGGGCGGCAGTGTCGAGCACGACCGGTCCAACTTTCAGAATCGAACCGCTCGTCGCTGCGTCGCGCCGCATGAGGGTCCGGACCCGAGCCGTGAGTTCGGGAAAGGCAAACGGTTTGACGAGATAGTCGTCGGCACCGTCGTCGAGGCCACCGACACGGTCTTGGATTTCGTCGCGAGCAGTCAACATGAGGATACGGGGCGGCTCGGCGTGCACTGGGTCGGCCCGAATGGCGCGGCACACTGCGCGACCGTCCATCTTCGGCATGGTGATGTCGAGACAGATCAAGTCGTACGGCGTCAGTCGCGCCTTTTCAAGTGCGTCTTCACCATCGTGGGCAAGGTCTACGGCGTAACCCTCGCGCCGCAAGCCGCGGGCAATTGCCTCGGCCAAGTCCACTTCATCGTCAACTACCAATACGCGCATCGCTGCCACGGTACCAATCCGTTTTACCTCGGGCATGGCGGGGCGAAACCGTTCGTACCGTTCGGCGCTCTACGATTGGCCGTCGATCGACCGACGAATGGGGGTGGGCCACACCCGTTTCGCCCAACCCAAGGAACTCATGGCGTCTGAACCTCTTCCACCACCACCACCGGCAAATGACCCAACCGACGCGTCAACGCCAGCCGCCAAGATTCCGGCGAAACCATCAACACCTCCGCCGAGCCCGCCAGCCGCAGCGGCAGCTATCCCCCCACCAGCAGCACCTAGCAGCGATGCCAAGCTGTCAACCGCACCAGCGCCCCCTGCGGCCGCAAAACCTTCGACTCCGCCACCACCTCCGCCATCAGCGTTGCCCCAGCCTCCGCCTCCCGTTGAGCGCACGCAATCACCTGCGACTCCGGTCGCTGTAGTCCCGCAATCGGCGCCTTCTACGCCGCTTGAGTCCGCTCTGTTTGAGGTCAAACGAGTGGTGGTGGGCCAAGGACGCATGCTCGAACGCATCTTGGTGTGTCTGATCGCCGAGGGTCATTGCCTGCTCGAAGGCGTGCCTGGCATCGCCAAGACGTTGAGTGTCGAGACCCTTTCCAAGGTCGTTGGCGGCTCGTTCGTTCGGCTTCAGTTCACGCCTGACATGCTGCCAGCCGACATCGTGGGAACTCGAATTTGGCGAGCTTCAACCGAGACCTTCGACATCGAGCTTGGTCCGATCGTCGCCAACATGGTCCTCGCCGACGAGATCAACCGCGCCCCGGCCAAGGTCCAGTCAGCCCTACTCGAGGCCATGGCCGAGCGTCAGATCAGCATCGGTGGCGAGACGTTCAAGCTGCCCCGACCATTCCTGGTGCTGGCCACCCAGAACCCGATCGAGTCCGAGGGCGTCTATCCACTTCCGGAGGCCCAACGCGATCGTTTCCTGATGAAGATCGTGATCGATTACCCCACCCCTGCCGAAGAGGTCGAGATCGTGCAGCGCATGGGCGTGCGCCCACCAGTCGCCAATCAGGTTCTCGACCTCGACGACCTGTTGGTGCTGCAAGAACACGCCCGCAATGTGTACGTCGATCGCAACGTGGTGGACTATGCGGTGAGCCTCACCCTTGCGACCCGAGACCCCAGCGCGTACGGACTTGGCGACCTGGCACCGATGATCTCGTATGGGGCCAGTCCACGAGCCAGCCTTGGTTTGGTGGCGGCCGCTCGTGCCCTCGCGGTAATCCGCAACCGTAACTACGTGTTGCCGCAGGACATCTTCGACGTTGCTCCTGAAGTCATGCGCCACCGCCTGGTGCTGTCCTACGAAGCACTCGCCCGCGACATCACCGCAGACCATGTGGTTGCAGGAATCCTGGCAACTGTGCCCGCACCCCGGGTCGCTCCAAGCCAGGAACCGACCTACGGATCAAGCGCAGCGGGTTAGCCACACCCATGTTCCGACGCCAGGCGACCGACGCCGAGACACAAGCACACCCGTACCTCGACCGCCGCGAGGCTGTGTCCAGCGTGCTGCGTCGACTCGAACTCGACATCAACATGCGTCTCGACGGCCTACTTCAAGGCGACTACCGCGGCCTCGTTCCCGGTCATGGGTCCGAACCAGGCGAGACCCGTCGTTACTCCCCCGGCGACGACGTACGCC
>Ga0209308_10004581_pt1 | contig 10872 bp, 13 predicted proteins | sample COGITO_mtgs_1204_3_FD_184806 | JGI IMG/M metagenome (GOLD analysis project Ga0209308, IMG submission 184806) | Pelagic marine microbial communities from North Sea - COGITO_mtgs_120405 (SPAdes) (version 2) | ecosystem: Environmental > Aquatic > Marine > Epipelagic ...
GTTGGTTGTTATGGGTGCGAAGATTGCCTTAACAAACTACAAACTTCCGTTCGATCCTAGCAAGTTGAAATCATTTGATAGGTTCCATAAGAAGTTTGGCAAGTACGTCATAACTGCTATGGAGTCCAAATAGTGTCAGATCAAAGAATCATAGATAAATTGGTCACAGGAAGGATTGCTTTATTACTGAAGCATCCGTTCTTTGGCAACCTTGCAACTAGATTGAAACTTGTGAACGCAGATGATTGGTGTCCGACAGCAGGTACAGATGGTAGACACTTCTATTATAACACAAAGTTCATAGATTCACTCACACCCAAAGAAACAGAATTCTTGTTTGGACATGAAGTGTTGCACAATGTATTCGAGCATATGCTTGTAAGGATTGGTGACAGGGATCCACAACTTTGGAACATTGCGGCGGACTATGCCGTTAACCAGATATTGAAAGATTCAAACATCGGTGAGATGCCTAAAGGCAAGAAAGGTGAGAACAAAGGCTTCCAGGACGACAAGTACAAGGACTGGGCAAGTGAAAGAATATACGATGACTTGATGAAGACTGCTAAAAAGAACGGCAAGAAGTTCTTGGAGAAACTAGGCGAGCTAATGGATGATCACCAGGAGTGGGGCAAAGGTGATGGCGAAGGTCAAGGCAAAGGCGGAGACAAAAAAGGTGAAAAAGGTGGCAAGCCTGTTTACACCAAAGAAGAATTGAAGAAGATCAGAGACGAAGTCAAAGAAGCAATGGTGAGTGCCGCACAGAGCACAGGTGCTAGTAATTTGCCAGGTGCACTACAAAGATTGGTCAAGGATCTCACAGAGCCTAAAATGGACTGGAGAGAAATACTACAACAACAGATAATGAGCACATTGAAGTCAGACTATACTTGGATGAGACCCAGCAGAAAAAGTTGGCACACATCTGCTATATTGCCAGGACAAAACAATGATGAGATGATTGACATATGCTTGGCCTTGGATGCCAGCGGTAGTATCAGCAATGAACAGTGCAAAGAGTTCCTTACAGAAGTTAAGAACATAATGGATCAGTACAAGGACTTTAGAATACATTTATGGTCATTTGACACCGCGGTGTTCAATCCAAAAGTGTTCACACCAGATAATGCAGACGAACTGTTAGACTACGAACTGGGTTCAGGTGGTGGTACAGAGTTTGAATGTAATTGGGACTACATGAAGCAAGAAGGGATAGAGCCCAAGAAATTTGTTATGTTCACAGACGGATGGCCTTTTGAAACATGGGGTGATGAACACTACTGTGACACTATATTCTTAATCAACAATCCATACGAAAGAGACATCGAGGCTCCTTTCGGACTAACGGTACAGTACAATGATTAGATTACTTTGGGAAACTTTCAAGGATTGGTTCCTAAACGAGGTGTCGATATCTATATTGAGTTTTGGATTGCTGTTGATAGCACTATGGAATTACCTATCATGATCAGTGCAATAATAAAAGCGTCATTGGTTATGGCTTTAATTTTAATAATTTTAAATTGGATGTTGTAATGATGATGTTTCCAAACACGAACCCATACACAGGCAAACTTGAGAAGGTGAAGAACCTACGCAACTGGATGATAGATGCCGCCACGATCCTGTTCGACGACACCAAGAATGATCTACGAGCATTGCCAAAGACTGTGAGACTTCAATTACTCGTGACTTTGAGTTTTCTTTGGAGCACGGCATTCACAATCTATTTTTGGGGAATAAGAACCGACATATGGTTGAGTTGGTTTATAGGACACATAGCAATAATATTTGTGGCCTACTACACATTCAAACAGTTCCACGGTAAAGCACACACAATGAAAGCAGACAAGACAGAGCCACCGATGTATGACGATGTATGGGGAGCATGATGAAGATCAATCCTAACAATTTCTTCAAACGAGAACTAGACATATTACCACCACACTTCGTGAACACAGTGATAAAGGCACACGAAGCCGACGTGGAGAAGATGCGTAAATGGATCTATGAGAACTGTTCGGGTAGGTATTCAATTACCAAAGATGTCATTTACCAAGGTGACACATCGAGATCTGTGACCGTGCTTGGATTTGAGAATCCCGGAGACCTAACTCTGTTCGCATTGAGTGGCAAGGCCCAAATCAATCAAAACTAATCGTTGCACTCCATAACTAATTTTAGTATAATATACGTATATTAATACCAATTGCAATTAGGAGAAATAACAAATGGCAACAAAAAAGAAAAACTTGAAAAAGTCTGCCAAGACTGCTACTGCACCTAAGGCGACAGCGACGGCTCAACCTCAGGCGGCACAAGCACAGGCACAGGCTCCACAACCGGATCCAACTGCTTTATCAATCGGCGACTTGAAGAATCTATCCACCATACTTGACGTGGCATCCACAAGGGGTGCGTTCAAGGCAAACGAGATGTCGGGTGTAGGATTTCTATACAACAAACTACAGGCGTTCTTGGCCAAAGTGGCACCAGAACAGAAACCTGAAGGAGCGGAAGCACCAGCGACCGCGGAAGGAAAATAATGGCAAACTTAATGAACGTTAACGATCAAGCCATGCCAATGGGTGCAGACTCAGGAGCAGGTGAAGGTCAGACAGGTCCAAAGAGACACTTCAAACACATTGGAGAACTTGTGGACGGTAAAGCGAAAGTTGTGATAATGTACAGAACGGTACCAGGCGAACCAAACAACTGTTTGGTGGTTGGAACCAAGTTCTTGCCTGACATGTATCACAATGCATTAATGAAGGCTGTGGAATCACCAGGCGGACAGGACGCAGACGAGTTCGCGGACTTCGCCAGCAGACAGACGTTCCCAGATGGCACAAACATGTTGGCTATGATGCACAACGACAACTATATCAAGAAGTTCAAGACCAACGAGATAATGGTCACTTTTGGCAATACAGACGAAGGCAGGATCTTGTTAAACAAATTGAACGAGATGATTGCTAAGGAAAAAGGCACTTCTGTAAAAGAAATGGCCGCTGATCCTGATGCACCAGCACCAGCAAAGAAGACAACCAAGAAAGCGGATGCCAAAACGACAACCGCCAAAGAATAAGACCTGGGTACAACTGACGCAAGACTTCGTCAAGGAATGGCCGGAGGTTCTAGAGGGACTACAGTTCCAGAACATGCCGGTCAAGTACCTGATGTACATAAACCTCATACTAAAGAACAACATCACCATACACTACAATATAGCCAAAGAGCTCAAGTCCAAGAAGCAGGAAACCATCGCTAGATACCTTCGAAAGACCATAGAGGAGAACTACCTCAAGATCAAGAGCGTAGACATGAAGTTTGACATACCCGCACTGAAACGAGATATGCAATCTAAAACTTCATTGATAATGGCTAAAACTTTTAAGAGATAGAATTAAATTTTTCAATTACATAACCGATCTCATCATCGGTCATCAAAGGCCAGCATGGTAAACTTAATATAGTGTCTGCGACATGTTCTGTATTTTTGAGGTTTATTTTACTGTTGTAGACAGGTTGTGCATGGCAACCCAAAGGCCACATCACTCCTGTGTGTATACCAAAATCTTGTAATTTATTTTGGAATATTGACCTGTCTCTGACTTGTACTGTGTACTGATTGTAAACATTCTCACACCAGTCTGCGGTCTTGACCATTGTATCGGTATTAAGTCCTTTGTCGTATATAGAAGCAATACGTCTCCTGTCCTCGTTATGTGCGTCAATCTTTGTAATCATATGATTGAGCACGTTTGCCTGTACGGAATCTAATCTCTCATTCCATCCTAAAAATTCGTGTACATACTTGTCTGTGCGACCATGATCTCTTGACATTGATATTTTATCTATGTAATTTTGATTGCCAACGACAGCGCCACCATCACCAAAACACCACATGTTCTTAGCAGGATAGAAACTGAAACAGGTGAGATCATTGTAAGTTCCGTTTATTCTACCTTTGTATTTTCCACCAAAACTCTGTGCGGCATCCTGTACAACTGGAATGTCACCTGCGATATCTTTGACTGTGTCCCAGTCACAGGTGTGTCCGAATATGTCTACGCCAACTATTGCTTTTATATCTTTTGTAGAACTTAATATACCTGCTAATTCATCTGTGTTTATTGTGTAGTTGTCTTTGTCGCAATCCACCCAGACTATTTCGAGACCCAACTTACTTGCCATCTCTGGAGTGCTTATAAAAGTGAAACTTGGAATTATTACTTTGTCGCCGGGTTTCAATCCAAGGCATTCATATGCCAAAAGTAAAGCACTCGTGCCACTGCTGACACCCACAGCGGGAACACCGCAGTAATCACTTAGATTCTTTTCGAATTCAACAACCTTTGGTCCTTTGATGAACCAACTGTTGTCCACACAGTCCTGCACTGCTTGGTCAAGTTCCGCTTTTGACTCTTGATATATCCTGTTTAAATTTGCGTAGGGGACTTCCATCTCTTCTCCAACTCTTGTTTCCAATCTAGGCCTTTTGCTTTATATTGTTTCGCTTCGTGTATTAACAAAGTGGTTGTGTGATCAAAGGCATCAAGGAAACTTACATCAAACGGTTGTGCCTTAATCCCAGATCCTTGCAGATGCTTTTTCACTATGTCAGTTACATTTGAATTCTTAATATTTCCAATAATGTAACGATCACTTCCAGGTCTATCAAGGAACCCTGTTTCATGATACACATACAGATTACCCAGACTATCTATAGATGTTGCTATCTGTGGCCAACCGTGTTTGTCCATTTGTTCGTGTGTGGCCATTTTGATGGGACCTGTTGGTTTGCCATGTCTTACAGAGTGCAAGGCATAGCCATAATCTATATGCACATCTGTGTCTTGTTCCACTTCAATGAAAATCTTGTGTAATTTTTCTCGTTCTTCATCTGAGATGTAGTTGTTGGATTGAGAGAAATCTTCCCTCAATGTTATAAATGATATCTTGAAATCAGACACACTGTTTATGTCTTTTACCATTTTAAAAACATTCCTAACGTCTTCACTGTGTCCTGGAAGTATTATCCAGTTCACTCCTAATTTTATGTTGCTTTCGGTTGTTGGGATTTTCTTGCAGAAATCCTTTAGGTTCTTTACAACAATGTCAAAAGCCTTTTTATTCTTTGTCACCCTGTAGTAACTTTCCTTATCATGGCCATATAGGCTTATACGCAGTACTTCTAGATCTAGAATACCTTGTTGTTTTTCCAGGAAGTTTTGAGACAAAGCGTATCCATTTGTGTACATCTGCATCTTGAATCCTTGGCTATTTCCGTAACTAATAATTTTGCCTATATGTGGATTCGTCAAAGGTTCTAGCCCTCCACTTATCCTAAATCTGTCTTGCCAGAATTCACCTTCCCTAGGATCTTGATCGATTACCTGTTTAAACACTTCGAAACTCTTATCTATGTCTGTCGATTCATACTTGGCGTTGTAGTTTCGACCACAGAATGTGCAAAAGAACTGGCAGGTCATACCCGGATATAATCCTATCCTGTTGGGATAAGCATATGTTCCTTCAACGGCATTTTCCAGAGAACCATTGTTCAGCAAAGGACTTATAGTGTTGCTCCAGTATCTGTTTGATTCTATCTTATCTTTTTCGTGTTTGTATCCTAATCTCATACTGTTGTTTATCCGTGCCTTTCTTTAAAGTATTTTTTTATCCATTCGAAATCATAACTTAGATACGGGTCATTTCCTTGCTCAACGAATTCAACTCCGTCCAGGGCACCTTTGTTGACCCATTCAGCATTTTTACCCTTTCCTATTGCAAGCCATTTCTTCAATCTGTAATTGCTTTCTACAGTTGGTTTCTGTAATTTAAGTTTGATAACTTCCCTGAAAGCGGTTCTCCAGGCTAGCAACGGAGTTTCGTCGAGTGTGTTTACCGCACTCAAAATGTTAACGGTTTGCACCGGTTGTGACAAAGTGAAATCTAATCCTGGTTTTGTGGTCTGCATTACCAACTGTTTGTTATATAGTATCACACCGTCATGACCGTATGTGCAATCTATCACCTCATTGTAGCAATTAAAAATATAATGACACGGATGTTTGAGCCTGTCGGGTTGGAAATCAAATTTAAAATCGTCTACAATGTCTATCTTTGGAAACACAGCAAAGAAGTAATCAGTACTACTCATCATTGCCGCAGACATGTACGCAAATGTTTGACCTGTAACACCCTTAGACCACTTTGCCCGAGGAAATCTTTCCTTTAGTTTGTTGTACCTTACTTCCGCTCCGGGCTCATCATAAGATATGAAAACAATATCCATCGGCTTTACATCATAATCGAGGTTGTAATGAACAATGCGATCTATATCATAGAACTGGGATAAGTTTTCCTTATGGGGAACAAGCATAATGTCCTTGGTTTTACCCCAGGTGTATAATTTTACATCTTCCCAGAAACTAGGAAAAAAATTTGGAATATTTTTTGGGTCTAGATCCTTGTTGTGCAACCATTTGTAATAGTCAGGTTGATTATTGTTGTACGCAAGATAAGGATCTTTCAGTTTGAATGCAGTTTTTGGTATAAAATTTTGGAACAAGTTTGAATGAGCATGATAGTTTATGTCTCGGAAATCTCGCAAATATTTCAGACTGTCTATTTGTTTTTTAAATGCTTCTGTAGGAATCAAGAATATGTTGCCTTCCTTGTTAGTGCCTCCTAAAGGATGTGTGTTATACCACACATGTATTTGCTCTTTCTCATGTTGCTCTGGAATATAATCCAAGTCAACAGTTTTTAGATCCATAAAATTTGCAAAGAACCAAAAATATTCTGTGTTGATGTCTGCAATCACAGATTTTAATACTGTAAGATAACTTTCAACAAACGGAACCTCCCTTGTATTTGCAAACGGAGATGGCCAGTGCTTTGTGTGTTTGAACCTTACTTGCACACTATCAAACATATATAAACTCCTTTATCCTATCACAGACATAATCAACTTCTTTCATTTTTAAGTGTGGGTAAATGGGCAAACTTAATGCTTTAGCACATATGTTTTCGGCGTTTGGATAGTTTCCAACGTTTTGCGGGTCTAGTATTTTTGTGTAATGAACTTTTGTTTGCACACCTTTAGTTTCCAAATATGCCTTAAGCTCATCTCTCCTATCTGTAATAATAACAAGTTTGTGATTGCTTGATTTTGCATTTGGACCAGCACAGATTATTTGCACTTCAGGAATATTTTTTTTATACCTTTTGCAAACTTTTTCTCTCATATTCTGTAGCCTATCAAATTTAGTCAATAACAACAGTAACTGGTTTGCATGGTCTTCAGATATGAGACTATTATATCCAAATTTATCCTTACCACTTATACCGTGCCTTCGCAAAGACATTACTGTGTCATATGCTTCCTTGCTATCCGTAAGCACCATTCCACCTCCACCAAAACTTGGCATGTTCTTCATTGGATCAAAACTGAACACACTTATATCTCCCATTGCACCCGATGGTGTCTTTCCATAGACTGCTCCTTGGGACTGTGCGGCATCCTCTATCAAGGGAATATTATGTTTATCGCAGTAGTTTCTAAGCCTTTCGTAGTCTGCTGGATTGCCAAACATGTTGACATACACAACAGCGTCTGGTAGTCCGTGCCCTTGCCAATCACCTATGTTGCCAGTTGTGTCAGTGTCTACAAAATGTATGTCAGCACCCAAACGTCTTATCGCACCTGCTGTCGCTATGTAACTGAAAACAGGACAGATCACTTGACTGTTACTTGTTAGACCTACGGCTTTCATTGCAAAATACAAACCGTCTGTAGCACTACCTACTCCTACTGCATATTTCCTTTTGTATTTTTTTGCTATTTGTGTTTCTAGTTGTTGTAGGTGTTTGCCTTGTAGTACATCACCTGACTCCCAGACCGATTTGGCCCTCCTTGAAAGTCGCCAACTGTAATCCTCATACAGTCTATTAACACCATTAAATTTGATTTTGTAACCAGTCATAGTAACTTTCAAGTCCCTGTCGCAGATCAGTGGTCGGTTCATATCCGAGCAGATCCCTGGCACGACTTATGTCCAATGTTCCCCTCATGGGATAAAGGCTCTGCATGCCTATGTCCTTGATCTCAGAATTGCTACCAGTAATATTGATAATTGTTTCCGCTAATGTTCTCAGGCTTGATGCGTTGCCCGCCGTGATGTTGAAACTGGTGTTGGCCACTTCTGACTGTGCGGCCTTGACTATGCCATCTGCGGCGTCCTGCCTGTATGTGAAGTCTACTTTGTTCTCACCGTTGTGCAGTGTGATCGTTTCGTTGTTCATGGCCTTTGCGAAGAACTTGGACACAACCCTATCTGGGAGATCTCCAGGACCGTATACTCCACTGGGTCTCACTATTGCATAATTTAAACCATCCCTTTTTGCAAAAAGTTTTGTTAACCTCTCACCTGTGAGTTTTGCCTCACCGTATATGTTGGTCGGTTTTGTGTTTGACTCCTCCCTAGTTCCATCTACGAAATCTCCATAAACCATGCTACTGCTGATGTACACGAATTTCTTTGTGTCAAATTCAACCGCATGCCACAGTAGATTAGTTGTTGTGCCAATCACTTTAGGTATTCCGTTTATGGGATCCTGATCAACTATCTTTGCCCTGGGATATGTGGCTAGGTGTATCACGATGTCAGGACGGGTTCTGAATGCTTTCAGGCAAACCATACGATCTAGTATGTCACCTTTGATTCTATTCACGTTCTTGTGTATCCAGTTACGTGTCCTCCATGCGATAAGTTTGTTCAACTCAATTTTTGTCAGTATGTCATATGTGTCTTCGTTGTCTACACACGTGACACTGTGTCCATCATTGGAAAGTTTCTCAATTATCTTGGATCCTATAAATCCAAGTCCGCCTGTTATTAGATATTTCATCCTAGTACCTTTACTCCGTATTTGTTGGTAAATGCTTTACCGTCATCCCTGTCGTTCACAATTGGTTGTCCTTTTATGTTCAAACTGGTGTTCAAAAGTATGGGGCAACCCGTCTGTTTTTTCCATTCCGTTAACAACGCATGAAACCCTGGATTATCCGTTTTACGCACCGTTTGAACCCTACTTGTGTGATCATGATGTATTATGGCAGGGAAGTCTTTACCATGCGTACACGCCGCTGTAAATTGCATATAAGGGGTGTTTTGAACTGCTTTAGGTAGGTCAAAATACTCGTGTACATCCTCCTCCAATATGGCTGGAGCGAATGGTCTGAACTTCTGTCTCTTCTTGATGCTGTTTACCAAATCCTTGATGTCCTCACCCCTGGGGTCTGCTAACAATGATCTATTACCAAGTGCCCTGGGTCCAAACTCTGCCCTACCACTTGCAACTCCCACCATCTTGTTTTCTTTCAATTCTTTTATGAGTGCGTCCACAGGATACTCACCATCTATGTTGTGTCCCAGGAATGGGTGTTCCCACTTAAGATGTGACTTCTGATGTGCGGCTATGCAACCCAAACTGGATCCTGCATCTCCTGGATTTGGAATAATCCATATGTTGTCAAACAATCCCATGTTGGCCAATACCCTGTTCGCGGCACAGTTCAACGCTACACCACCTGCATACACAAGGTTACGTGAACCATACTTACTTGCCCTATGCCATAATTCTGCGAGGCATTCTTCTGTGACCGCCTGTATGCTGGCGGCTATGTCCATGACATCTGCGTTTGGTTCCCAATCACTCAATCCCCTGTGTAAATTTTGTTTTAGTTTGAAAGGTGTTTGATACACAAAATCATCATATATCTTCTGTTTGTATTTCGGTGTTCCGTATGCGGCCATGCCCATGAGGATGTATTCCTCTTCCGCAGGTTTCAGTCCACAACGATGTGTGAATGCTGAATAAAGTATTCCTATGCTGTGCGGATAGTTTAATGTTTCTTTTCTCTCTATCCAGATCTTGTCTGCCGTTGATATCGATACAGTCTCCCATTCTCCTATGGCGTCCACTGTGAGTATTGTTGCTCCCTCGTCCTTGAACGGTGACGTGAAGTATCCTGCCGCGGCGTGTGAGTCATGGTGTTTCACATACTCATCTATCTTGATGTTAAAGTGATCCAAATGCCATTGTGGCATCTCTGTGTAACTTAATGCTGTAGCCCATTGTCCTGCGTACAACTGTCTTGTTTTCTTCAGCAAAGGTTTCTCGTAGTAAACGACCTTATCAAATGGTCCGAATGTGTTTGCCTCGTCAACTATCTTTTGATTAAGATAATGATCGTTCTTGATCTTTGAATAACGTTCACTGTGTGCCGCCCACAGTATCTCACCTATGCCTGAACTGTAATCCACAACTGCCATTGCGGCATCATGGTTCATACAATTAATTCCCAGTATTTTCATCTTGCTCCTTGTGCCATCCCATGTCTTCTATTTGTGTGCCGTTACACTTTGGACATACCCATCCTTCGTCTGTGTCAAAATCTTGTGCAAGATCTTGTGGTGCACCACGCCACTTGCAATTATAACAGTACCAGTTCCACCATGTCATTTGATGCTCCAGGTGGTGTTTCGCCATTTTTCTGTGACCTTGCCTTTTAATTTTTCCCATTCGCTCAACTCTATGTCATACTCGAAGTTCTGTGTGGTCAGGTTCACTTGTACTTCCTTGGCGCCATTCTTTAGGTGAAACTTCCTGGCCATGTCTGTTAACGGACTCAGTGTAACCAGTCTACTAAGGTGATTAGACTCTTTGATCATCTTGTACACTTCGTTGACCATGTGCTTACCGCCACCTTTCTTCTTGGCCCACACTGTGTAGGCTATCGCTATGGTGCCCTGTACACCTGCCCGGTGTATGGCCTGCATGGCGGCATCCCGACTCATT
>Ga0209308_10004584_pt1 | contig 10871 bp, 28 predicted proteins | sample COGITO_mtgs_1204_3_FD_184806 | JGI IMG/M metagenome (GOLD analysis project Ga0209308, IMG submission 184806) | Pelagic marine microbial communities from North Sea - COGITO_mtgs_120405 (SPAdes) (version 2) | ecosystem: Environmental > Aquatic > Marine > Epipelagic ...
CTGCGTCACTTATAGCTTGTTTTCTATCTTCGGCTTCAACTATTTGACTACCAAGATAAACTGTTTGGTAAAAATCTACCTTATATTGATTCTTTTTTGCCTTACTCATTCTTCCTCCAACTCTGATGAATCATATTCGTCCCAAAAGTAGTCGCCTACTTCTGCTTCATCAATAACTTCCCCCATAGTTGTATACTCCGGACTTCTAGCTATGTCTTTGATTATGTCATAGTGGTCTGCAAATAATTCTTCTATTGCAAACTCTCTAAGCTCCTCTTCATTGAGTCCTTTAGAAGCAATGCTGAACTTAAAGTCTACGAATCTATATTGCATTTCTTCGCTCATTATTCTTCCTCTCCCATACTGCCCCACATCTCATCTATCAAAGTAGCTTCTTGACCATTGTCATAAGTTTTAACATGGAACTTACCACCGTTGATATTCTTGTCTGCTACATTTTTCCAAGTGTCGTAACCAAGTTGAATGTTCTTGTCGAACATCTTGTCATATACTTGCTTTGCTTTTTGATAGTTAGTTGCTTCAATGTAAAACTCAACATCGAATGTCTCTGTGAACTTGAAGCGTTCTAACTCTATACTCTCTTCTGACATTTCTGTCCTTTCTGTTATTCTTCTTTAAGATTAGCACATACAAATATATATGCAAATAAAAATATTAAAAAAAAGTTAGGGCTTATACCACTTATACTTTAAGGTAAGTTCTTCGTCCGGCATTATGTCTTTGATTGTCATAAGATACAAATATTTACCTATGTAAACTGTCTCTACATTAGGGTCTTCGCTATGATTTATAAATCCACCTAAAGGCGTACGAGCATGATTATTTTCAAACATATCATCTTTAATATGAGTGATACCTAAATTAGTCCCATCACTTATTGCACAAGTAGAAAATAAACCGACTCCTTGTATCTTAGATTTTTTTAATGTTACTTCATCCGGTAAAGGTTTATACACTAGTAACCTTTTTCTCTTAACATTGCTTGATACTCGGGATTACACTTTGCACAAGTATCTATATCCCACATCTCTTCTTCTGTTTGATACTCTTCCATAAACCTAGTGTCACACATTGCACATTCAAACCAAGCCCACTTCTTAGACTTAGTTTCGTAGTGCTTAAATACTGTTGGATAATTCATCTAAAGGATTTATACGACCTCTTATACGAGGTTGCTTCATTGGAGCGTGTTGAAAACATTGTTTGTTTTCATTATATTTACTCATAATATTCTCACACCCGTCTTTATCACATATACGACCTGCTTCATACTGTTTAGTCTTACGGGGTCTACCCTGCATTTTTTTTCCCATTACCATTTATTCGTCCTCTCTCTCAAACCATTCTTTAGGAAAACCCTCTTTTCTTTTTTCGGCTTCCCATTCTTTTAATTCTTTCATATACATAAGTCTGTCAATCCATTCATCAAGTAAAGAATTGATATATTTAAAAATCTTTATTAATATTTCTCTGATAACCATTTATCTCTCCACTCTTTTTCATTACCCCAACACCATTCACTTGATGACCAATCTCTCCATTGTGTTCTACCGTAAATGTCTTCTGCAAGTATTGAAGCAAACATAACATTATAATAAGGTGTATATTGAACTCTGTCAAAACTAAAACCTATATCTGTCTTAGATGTCTTACCTGTATAAGGTTTTCCGTATCTTGTAACTACCCAAGTATCCCATTCCGGTAATTCATACTTCTCTGCAACCCAATTCCATGTCCAAGACACAAATTGCATGAGACCGGTGTCACCATTATCACTTCTGTATGCGTCAACTTTACCTCGTGACTCACACCAACCTATACGAACTGCCGTGTTTATATTATCTTTGTCAAAATGCTCGACATAAAGACTTGCATGTTCTTGCATAGATTGAGGCACATGGTCATTGCAGTTTAAATACTGTCCAATAGTTTTAGTTTCATCTATACCCATAGGTATAACAGACGCTAAAAAAATTATACATTCTGCAATCATCTGACATTCCTCATATTCAATTGTTATGATAAGCTATCCTGTTGTATCTGTCAAGCAGATTCTATTAAGTCGGGATGAACTGATAAGGGTAGTTTGTTTTCACAATCTTCTAATCTTACTTTCCATAAGTAAGCAGGATTTTCACATTTTTCCCATTCAGTAACAACACCAACTCTGTATCTCTCGTATCCCCAATCGTGTGCGTTATGTCCATTTCCTACATTTCTGTAAGTAACAATACTCCCAACCGGAAATTTACCTTTGAGATAGTCAAAATACCAAACACAGTCAAAATAACTGAATCTTTTATTTTGCACATAAAAAGTATAGGGTAATAACCCCTACCTTGTAGAGAAAATCACAAAACTATTTCTAAAATTAAGAAACTTGTGTTTCGTCTTTTGGTATGACACCGGAGTATCCACCTAGACTGTTTAAAGCCATTTTTCTAGCTCCATACAATGAATCATTCACAAATTTACCTAATTCAATAGTTCCATTGTTGCTCTTAATGTACAGTCTTGCTTCAAACTGTTTCCATTGAGGCAACCAATGTAGAACAATTAAGTAATTACCATACTCAAATTGTTCATGAATCGGCTCGTCAACTAAGTCATTCATAAGCCAATTATAGCACATCTTATAACAAAGTAGGGGTAATTTGAGTTTTGAGTTGTGCAATATAAAAATATGTGATAAAATTACTATATGGTAGCAAATAATAGAGAATTAAACTCTACTACATGGAACGAAGATGAAGACCCTCTAAGTATCTATGAAGTATCGCAGTTGTTAAATTTTAAAGAATCAACTGTATCTTCGTGGAGACAAAGACATCAAATGCCTAAACCAGACAGAATGGTTTCTGGTGGAAAGATTCCACTATGGAAAAAGAAAACAATAATGGAATGGGCAGGTCAAACAAATCGTCTTAGAAATTTGCAAGAAGATAAGTTTGCAAATAATACAGATGATGATAATATAAACACAAGTTCTTTAGAAGACTTTAAAGTCTCGGAACTTGATTGGAATGGATAAGGAGATAAATGAAAGATATAACAATCGGTCAAGTCATCGAAGTAGATGATTCTTCTGCAACTAGGAACTCTGTACAGAGTGGATTTCATACAGAATGGAAACCACTTATGGATAATTCTAAAGTTGGAGAATGGACTGTTCTTGAAGTAGACAGTAGTGATGTTTCAAAAGCAACAAACAGATTTACTACAAGAGCAACAAGATTGAATGCTTATGATTACACAAGTGGTTATGAGTTTAAAGCAATAAGGAGAACTCCTAATGCTCTTTTCTTAGGTAAAAGAGTCTAGTTATGAGTTATGAAGACGCATTTGATACAGACAATTATTCTTTTGTTACTAAATTAAGAGAAATACATGATTGGATAGTTGCGTACAAGTTAGAAAAAGACGAAGACAAAAGTTTGTTTATCGACACTTTTATTGAGAATAAATTAGAAGAAATAGAAGACTGGTCTGTAGAACAAGCAGAGGATTTATTTTCTGCATTACGAATTATGTCTTCTTTTTCTAATAGAATGAGAGTGGCTATTGATGAAGTGTTAGGCAATGTTTATTTGTCTCAAATGTTAGATGAATTAGAAGAGGAGTAAAAGATGAATCAATTACATGAATTAAGTAAAAGATTTCCGGATAGTTTTATACACGAAAATCCAAGTGGATATGGCGACTACATACAACACTCTGTAATCAGACAAAGATTACTAAGTGTATTAGGAGCTTACTCTACTGATATAGTTGAAACTATTTATGACGGAGAGATTGTTACAGGTGTAATTCTTAAATTAACTTGCGACATAGACGGTAAGACAGTTTCCGTTGTTGAAGCAGGAGATGTTGAGAAGCCGGACAATTGGAAAACCAATGGTGCAAGAATGAAAGACGCAATGTCAGACGCAATCAAAAGATGTGCAATGGCTTTGGGTGTTGGCTTACACTTATGGTCACAGATGAAAGGTAAAGATGAGTATTTCTTGGACAAACAATTAGAAAAAGAGATTTCTAAATCTAAGACTACTTTAGTTGATAGTAGTGGTGGTAAGCAAACTGTCGTTGGCGAAATTACTTATGAAAGTAAATTAAATGGAGAATAAAACCATATATAGAGATAATCTAAATGTTTCTAAGGAAGCAGAGGAGTATGCAATAAAGTTAGATACTATGTACTCCTTGCTTGTTTCAACACCACACTTTGAAGATACTGAAACTGAAATAGAAGATTGGGCTATAAACTATTTTCACAAAGAAACAAAAGAAGAAATAGAATGGACTATTGCTACATGTTTACTTATTTACATAAATGAAACTGGTAATAAAGTTTCTCATGTTGTAACTAACCCTACCCTAAAAAACTTTTGTTTAGTAAAAGAATCTTCGATATTAGGTAAAGAAGTTATGGTTACTAATCATTTAGATAGTGTCTTAGGTTTAGAAATAGAGGTTACGGAATAAAAATGAATCCGGACTGTACTGTTGAAGAGGTTTTAAGTAACGAACTAGATAGACTTAGAGAAGATTATATAAGAGCATATAACGACTCTAAGTCAGTCACAGAGATAGGGCAAAGCATGGCTAACATTGTTACTGCCCTAGCTTTAACATATAACGCAAAGAATGGAGGAACTTATGTATCCTAATGGTAATTTTTGGTCTGATAATTGGGAGCAACAGTACAGACAAGAATTGAGTCGTGATGTAAAAGACGCAATGGTACTTAAAGCATTGAGTAGCATTATTTTAGATTTAAATACTATAAAAAAACAATTAAACATAGGAGAAGAAGAATGAAACAACATCAAATTTTATTAACAGTTAATGATGATGTATTACAAAAAGCCACAGAAGAACTTAGACTTAAAGATTGGATTGAAGAATTTTCAATAAAATTAAATAAAGAGGAGTAATAATGGATATTGAAGTAGAATATTTGCCTTTATCCGAAATAGTACAGGCAGACATAAACCCTAAAGACCATGATATAGGTGCTATATACCAGTCAATTAAAAGATTTGGCTTTACGCAACCTATTATGATGAACGAAAAAACAGGTAAACTACTTGCCGGTCATGGTAGATTGCAGACACTTCAAACACTTAAAGACGCAGGTGAAAAAGTTCCTAATCGTATTAAAGAAAAAGACGGAGAGTGGCTTGTACCCGTGCTTAAAGGTATAGCTTTTGAAGATGACAATGAAGCACAAGCATACTTAATCGCTGATAACAGACTTACTGAACTTGGTGGGTGGAATACAGGAGAACTTGTAGAGGAATTAGAGAGACTTATTGAATCCGGTTTAGACTTAGACGGAATTGGTTATGACTTTGATGATTTAGAAACTATGGTATCAGACATGGAATCAAGATTTGAAGTAGAAGATATACCCGATGTAGATGATGAAGAAACTGATGTCAAGATACAGATAGGTAGATATAGATTTAAAGTCGACCCCGAATTATTTTATGAATGGGAATCAAGAGTCGCTGATGAATTAGGAAGTAGAGATTCAGACGAATTTGTAGATTGGCTTAGAGAAACTCTAGGCATTTAGTGATAAATACAATTAAATGGACTATTTATAATAGAACTAAGCATGATGTAGAACGCTCTAAGACTATATATCAACTAATTTGGGACAAACTTAACTGTGATGACTGGGGAGATGATTGGACAGAAGAACAACAAGATATGTTCTATGAACAGATTGATTTACTCTTACCATTAGAAACTTTAGAAGATATAACCGAATTTGTTAAATTAGTAGAATCAGTTTTTGGTGAGGTGGAGGTAAAAGATAATTAACTTAACAGATATATGGGACAATGAACTTAATTCGTGGAAAAGAAAAGCCCTCTGTACAAATGTTGACCAAGATTTATTTTTTCCCGAGAGAGGTGCTTCAACAAGACTTGCTAAAGCAGTTTGCAGACGATGTCCAGTTCAAGAAGAATGTTTAGAATATGCCGTAAACAATGGAGAAAAGTTTGGTATTTGGGGAGGTCTTAGTGAACGAGAACGCAGAGGCATTCGTAAAAGAAGAGGCATTGCATTGAAAGAAAAGCCCCATTTAGACCCCGAAAATTAATCCTATTTTTTTTAACACTAGAAATTTTTGTATATTACGATATTAAGTAGTAAAGAAATATTACTTTAATGTAATACTCCTTTCTCTGATATTCGCAAAGGTAGGGGGCATAAAAACCCCCTCTTTTGTTTCCATTTACCCTCCGGAAATTAATCCTATTTTTTACTTGCATAGGAAAACAGGGAAAGAATCCTACATAGGTGGTCGTGATTGGAAATCACTTGGTGACATTTGTAATAAGATTACCAAAGAAAATAGCATTAAGTATTGATTAGGTGTCGTATTAGGAAAATTAGGATTGAAAATGAGATTAGAATGTGGAGTGTAGTGTGTGTGGTATCCCCCCTGGGGGGTATCCCTCCCGGGAGGGTCCCATTTGGAATATAAAGATGCCCCCACCGAAAAATTCCCTCGCTCATTTGTAAGACCCTTGCAGGGGCAGAGTCTTAGCCATAACCTCATGAGGTCATAGGGCGAAAGGAGGACGATGGGGGCTAAACCTTTATTTGTCTAAGTTATCTTTCTTTTGTTTACTCCATAAATTATTATAATGCTCTAACATGTTTTCTCGGGTCGCTTTTTCATTTGGAATCCCCCTTCTAGAAAATAGAGCTTTAAATATTGCCCCTATCAAAGAGCTTTAATAAACATTACGATACTGTCATTAACTCTCCTGCAAACAATAGTAATATTCTCATCTTGTGGAATTGTAGCAAGTCTTCCGTTTCTTATGGCCGAAGCCGTAGAATACATGCTATCGCGTTTATCAACTGGACAAGAAGCAACTTGAAACCACTCGCCTTTGTTAGCTATTGCAGTCTTTATTGCTTCATCGTATTTTGAGCCACTTCTCTCTGTAAACACCTTTTCCGGAGGTGTACCGGGTTTAATAGATATCTCCATTATTCTTCATTCTCTCTTTCTTGTAACACTTCACAACCTATTTGGTAGTAAAGTGCAAAAACATTACCTCGTAGTATATCTAGAGGAGTTTCTCCTCCTAATTCGTTATTGAGCCATAACTCCCAATATTCTTCACCCGAGTAATGACTAGCTAAGTCAATTAACTCTGAGTTATATACCGGGACAAGACTCTTACATATTTCTCTGATGTTGTCGTCTGTTACCTCATCATAATTTTCTAGGTCGTCAATTATTTCTTGTTTCATTGACCATCTAGAAATTTGTCTTTCTTCACAAATATCCATTTGCTTTCCTTTCTCTTTCCATTCTTTTACTAATATATCACATCTAAAAACTTAAGCCAAAAATTTAGGATTAAAAATTGGGATTGAATTACACAGACCAATGGGATGTTTTTGGACATCGGACATTTTGTCCGTCCCTACGGGGTGTGATTAGGATTAACCTAATCATTATCCTCCCAAGCGAGTACCTCGTAACAGTCATTACATTCAATACTTGCATTCCCATTATGTTGGTCGGCATAGGTCACAACTTCTACATCGTGACCTATATGTTCACTAATCATTATCAATACCTATGGTTTTCCACATATCATTATTTAAAGTAAGTTCAACCGTAGCTCTACTTTTTGGCTCATTTAAAGATTTAAAGTAATTAAGCTCATCGGGGTCATAACCCCCATACTCTGTCCAATCACTTCCTACTTCAAAGTAATCAATAAGATTTGCTTTCTTATCTCTAACTTCCAACATTACTTGACTATCTTTATCAGCTAGTTCAAGCATTGCTATCATCTCTTTAACTTTCATTCGTCTTCCTCAAAGAGTTCTCGGTCAGAGTCATCAATAAGAAGAAGCTCCTCTACATGTTGCTTTACTGCTTCAAGGTCAACACCCTCAAACTTGTTCTGCAAAACCCAGTGCAAATCATTCATGTAGGTATGTTGGTCATCTTGATAAGCCATTTTTAAGTAGTAAGCCATAAGGCTTTTGTTTTGTTTCTCAAACATTTCTTCCACTACTTTATTAGTTACATCGTTTCTTGGCTCGTAATATCCTGTATCTCTACACATTACGCCCACTCATCTTCCATGTCATACTCAAACTCTCCTTTGACTCTACCGTCTAAGTCCATAAAGATTCCAACCATAACATCATCATCGTCAAAGATACCTTGAACGGCATAATTACCGTCCCCATGAGTAGTACCAAACGCAACACCGAGTTCTACTTCAACTCCTGCGTTGCCTTTACCATTTGCTTCACAAACTTTGGAATAGAAGTTCTTTGTTTCCCCGTCTAAAGTAGGGTCGGGTAATGTCTTGTAGCTTCTACCATTGTCAGTATCAACCCACTCCATATTCCATTGTCCGTTACCTTGCTCTTGGTGTTTGATATAACACGGGTCAGTAATAAATAACTGTCCCGAATCTACACCACAGTAGCCAATTGTCTTCGTATACATTATTTTTGCTCCTTTACTATCTCTACATAATCTAACGCAACATCTTGAACGATTAACTGCCAGGTGGCGTAATCGTAAGGTGCTCTCATTGTTCCTTTTTTATGAATCTCATCATATCTGCTTAACCATAAAGCTAAGTCATCTACAGTCCAAGCAGTTCTTTTAGTTTTCATATTTCTCCTATATTTCTAATTTTCTTAATCTACGATACCACATCTAAAAACTTATGTCAAAAAAATAGCACTAAAAATAGGATAAAAATGGGATTAAAAATGGTTGTTTAATGGGAACGAAAACGCGACCCCAAAGGGGCTCCCTACGGGGTACCCGCTCCGCGGGGGTGCAACTTGGATAAGAAGAAAGGGTAGGGGAAACTATAAAACCCTACCCTTTGTTAAAACTTGGGTGTTTTTTATATGGTCACCCACCATAAGCACACTTCTGCCAAGCAGTCGATATGAGTTATAGACTTCGACTAGTCTTTTAGATGTGGCAATCCACAACTAAACCTATATGGGTATCTTTGTACTTTTCTATAAGGTTATCAGTTAACTTGTTTTGGTCTGCTATGACTTGTTCTCTTTCTTTCATGTCCATAGTGTCAAGTGATGACATTCCAAACCAACCCATTTCTCCAGCTTCTATCCAACCCTCATCTGGAAACAACATTGCCCAAGTACTTTCTTTCTTACGAGTTACCATAGACAATAATACTTTCTTGTCATAGTATTCCTTTGGCTCTTTAGTTTCTCTATCATAAAGTCTTACGATAGGGTTATCACTAGCTATATAATCTTCTATCATCTTATCGTATTCATCATCTGTATACTCATCTCTGTTTTCTATACCTAGTTCCATTTCTATCTGTCTTAGTTTATAACCAAGTTCTTCTTTCCATAAAGGTATTTGTTCTTCTTCCATGAATGGGGATATATCCTCAAATAGTCCATTGTCGCCTATATTACGCCAACGCCCACCTACTACCCACCAATCCCACTTGGCATCAAAGTTTTGGTAGTAAACATCATAGACTTCATAAACATTATCTTCTAAGTTCCAAACAATCTCATGACTATTACAAAACAAACTTACAAATAATTCCTTATGGTCATCATCATATAGGTCAAACTTCTCTGTTGACATAAGTGCATACAATTTTTCAAATGGCTCTAGCTTTGTAGCGATTTCGCTTTCTGTGTATTTTCTAAATCCACCCTTAACATCTTTATCAGCAACACTTGTTTGTCGTTCCCAATCTTCATGTCGGTTTTTAACCTCAGCAATTTCTTCTGCTAACTGTGTCCATTGCTTGTTCATATAACTTGCATAGATTTTAGAAGCTTGTTCGTTAAGTTCCTCAGTTCTCTCAGCATACTCGCTATCATCTTCGGGTTGTTCGTTATAAGGTGCTAATGTATCTTCTAACTGCGAATGATACCATTGGTGGTTATAAGCATTATGCCATTCCTTATCTCCCTTATGTACATTCGCCCCCTCTACTTGTTCTAGTCCCTCTTTTGGTAATACTACCAATACTGCAAAATGTGACATCTCTGTCCTTTCTCTATAATTTTCTAATTCTTAGTATCTATATTACAACATCTAAATATATATGCAAATAATTAGGAAAGAATTTAGGATTAAAATGTTAGTTGTAATGGAGAAATAAGAACGCCACCCCGCAGGGGTGTCCCGAAGGGTTTCCGCTACGCGGTGCGACTTGGATAAACGAAAGCCCCTGTAAACAACAAGGGCATGGGCTAACAGAGGCAATCGTTCTATTCTTTAATTTCGTAAATCGTTCCTTTGAAAATATCTTCTATCAAATCTAGATTATCTTCGATAGCTTTTTTATTTATCAAATTCGGGTCACGAAATTTATCGGTTAATGGGTCACTCATCTTTTTTACTTTCTGTATCAAGAATTTCTTCTAAGTCATCAAACATACTTTTGATGTCTTCTTCAACAAGATTGTTCATAACTTTTTCAGCCATGTCAATCGCACCGTCATAAGTTTCTACCATATTCTCGTAGTTAGGGTCAACCTCTAAAAACCCATCCATTTCCTCCACAGTTAATCTTGTGTCGAATCTTTTGTACTCATCAAATAAAGTCTTAGCAATAAATGAGCGAGTAAAATCGGGCGTGATTTTTGTGCTCATTTCGTTATCGGTCATAAGGTGAGCTAGTGGCATTTTTTTGTCGTTGTCTACAGGGTCACTCCAAACTAACCAAAATTCTTCTTGACCGTTTTCGCTATTGTGTGCAACAGCAATTTCTAATTGACTAGGAAATTCTTTTATGATTCTATATTTCTCATATAGTTTTCCCATAGCTTTTTTATAG
>Ga0209308_10004588_pt1 | contig 10862 bp, 9 predicted proteins | sample COGITO_mtgs_1204_3_FD_184806 | JGI IMG/M metagenome (GOLD analysis project Ga0209308, IMG submission 184806) | Pelagic marine microbial communities from North Sea - COGITO_mtgs_120405 (SPAdes) (version 2) | ecosystem: Environmental > Aquatic > Marine > Epipelagic ...
TATAGATCAGCGTAATCCCACGCGGGAATAACGCCACGAATGCCGCCGCCGTCTATGGATAGCACCCGGCGAATGCGCGCGGGTTTCGAGGATTGCGAATGTGATAGTGACACCAACGTTAGCTCCCCTGCTTTGCGCAACGTTGCAAAGAGCGTAAATGCAGGGTCGGGTGTTGGCAAGGGGCGGTACTTCGGTGGCCATGGGTAGATCGGGTTAGGTTTTCAAGCAGAAGAGCCACCTGCTGGGAAGGAGGCAGGGCTGCGGTCGTTGCAGGACAGGACGCGTTGGAAATGACGTCGTAGTCCTGGGTTGCTGGCATGACGGTACCTAACCCAACTTAGAATACGCTAACTGCGGGCGTGCCTTTTGATCGCGGCCATTGTGGCGTCTACCACCACCTGTTCACTGAAATGCGCCTCAACCTTAGCGCGACCTTTTGCCCCCATGTCTGCACGCTGCTCCTCTGTAAGGGATAACATTTGCAGCATCGAGTTCCGAAGCGAGCCACTATCTTTAGGTTCGCATAGCAAACCATTAACGCCATGCTCCACCACATGTCGGCAACCCGGCACATCGGTAGCAATAACCGGTAGTCCCATGGCGCCGGCTTCCAGCAATGAGCGGGGCAGGCCTTCGCGGTAGGACGGCAGTACCACGCAATCCACCTGGGACAGCACCTGCTCCATGGCGTCGGTGGGGCCCAGCCATTCGATATAGGGCTCCTCACCCCAGGCCTGCAGTTGGGCAATGGTGATGGCGGAGACGTTGCTGACATCTGCAAAGCCGCAGAGCCAGAGCACGGCCTCGTGCCCCTGGGCGTGCAGCTGCCGCATGGCGTCGATCAGCTCGTGCAGGCCCTTGTCGGCCAGCATGCGGCCGGCATAGAGGAAGCGGAAGGGGCCGGTGTGGGATTGGCGCAGGTAGGGGTTAAAGCGCTGGAGGTCTACCCCGGAACCGGGGAGCAGGGTGAGGCGTGCGTGGGGCACCAGGCGATTGTCCACCAGCAGTTGCTGGTCCTCGGCGTTCTGGCAGAACACCTGCGCCGACAGGGGTTGGCTGGTTTTGTAGAGTAGGCGCACCACCGCCGCCACCAGGCCGGTGCGGATGAAGGCGGTGCCCAGGCCGGAGACATTATTGATGGCAGGCACACCCAGGGCGCGGGCCGCCCAGGTGCCATAGACGTTGTTTTTGACGGTGAAATGCAACGCTGCCACAGGTTTAAGCCGCTGATAATGGCTCCACAGACGCCCTAGCAGCAGCAAGTCTTTTAAAGGATTGGTAGTGGCATTATCCATGGGCAGCGGCAGCCACTCACAGCCCAGCTCCGGCAGGCGGGCGCTGTAGTCATCGAGGGGCGAGAGGCAGATTACACGGTAGCCGTCCCCGATCAGCCTGCGAATGGTGGAGGCACGAAAATTGTACAAGTACCACGAGGTATTTGCCGAAAGAGTAACAGCGCGCAAATCAGGGGCAGCAGTCACGCTATTCAAACAGCCAGTTACGGTATGGCAACCAGTATTGAGCGTGAGAGGCATGGTTTAACCACACAAACTGCACCAGGGTGTAGTAGGCAACAATCAATGTTACCCATGTTGCTTGGCTCGTTTGACTTTTTCCCCAGGCACTAGGCAAGTGAGCAAAGACAAACAGCTGCAGGGGCAGCAGGTAAAGCGCCATGCGGTCCACGGCGGTGGTGGCCGGCGTCGCAAGCAGAAGAAAAACCAGCAGCAGCGAAATAATGCTAAATACTCGCCACAAGGCAAGTTCTTGAAGGGTGATACTGAAGCGTTTCTGGGAAACTAATAGCAGTAGTGCGGGTACCACATTCATCGCCGTGCGTATTAAGGCGCCCTGAGACCGATATTCGGCCAAAACATAGTTCTGATAGAGGGCCTCGACGGAATCCTGTAGCAGGACCACGTAAGCACTCACCGAAACGACACCTACCCACACTGTTGTTGCCAGACGGCTGCGCGTAGCAGACAGGATCGCAATAGGAAGCAGCAGCACCGCTGACTTGTGAAACGTGGCACCTACCAACACCCAGAAGGTAAAGACACCAAAACGCTTGCGACCCAAAGACACCAGGCCAATCATGGCAAAGCCCAAAGCGACACCCTGGCGGGAGTATCCCATCGCTACAACGGTCAGCAAGTAAGGCACGGCCACTGCCAGTGCCAGCCATGGTCTGGGTAGACTGCGTGCAAATAACGCCAATCCAAGTGCAAAGATTAGCCCGCAAAAAAGATTGACACCCCAAATGCCCCAGCCCCACTGGCCACTAATCCAGTTTACGAGGACGTAGCCGGGGTCGCCTTCGACAAAAACGTCCACAAAGGTCAGGGCGGCTGAGCGTTGAAACCAACCGATGTAGGAAAACCAATCGCCACCAACCTCGACTCGGTAGCCAATAGCTAAAGCGTAGAGCAGTACAAAAAATACCCAAATAGCGTCAAGACGCGTGGAATGCAGGCCCGACATGGGTGCGGGTTTTCTTCCTCGAGTGAGCAAGGCAAGGGACGCGGGCAATAAGAAAAAAAACCAGTAGGGCCACATAGAAGAGTTACTCCTGGGCTTCCAGCCAACTTTGAAACATGAGCACCGCCCAAAGTCTGGGCGTCCAATCAAAGCGCCCTGACAAGTGCTCTTGCCAAGCACGACGGATGGGTTCGGGATGGAGATACCCCTCCTGCTCAAGCCTTTCGGTGTCCAACAATGCCTCTGCCCAATCCCGCAGCGGCCCGCGCAACCATTCTCCCACGGGAATGGCAAAACCCGCCTTGGGGCGTTCAATGAGATCCCGCGGGACGTACTTGTAGAGCACTTGGCGCAGCGCCCACTTGCCCTCATTGCCACGAATTTTCATGTGCAGCGGCAGGCGCCAGGCCAGTTCCACCACCCGGTGATCAAGAAACGGCACCCGTGTTTCCAGCGATACCGCCATGGCCGCCCGATCCACCTTGCAGAGGATATCATCAGGTAAGTACGTCATGCTGTCGCGGTACATCATTCGCAGTGCATCGGCCTCGGTTCCGGTAACGGGAAGCGGATCATCCAGCGGGTTGGCAGGCTCATGCACGGGCTGACCGTGCTCGCCCAGCACTATCGCTGCCGGGTCCTGCCATTCAGACACCAAGTTGCGATATAGCCCGTCAAAGTCATGAACCCCGCGCAAGGCACGGGCCAGTTTGTGCAGTTTCTCACCAGGGCGCACCACACCCAGCGGGCTGGCCAGTGCATCCCAGCCGCCGGCAGGCAGGGTAGCCACGGTGCCGCTAAGCGCCTGGCGCAGCGGATAAGGCAATCGGCTCAGGCGCCGCCATAACCGCGGCCCCCAAAAGTAGCGATTGTAGCCACCAAACAGCTCGTCTCCGGCATCACCAGACAGCGCCACAGTCACCTGCTGCCGCGCCGCTTTGCAAACCAAATGCATGGGAATCTGCGAAGAATCAGCAAAAGGCTCGTCATACATGGCGGGCAGGCTCGGAATGACCGCCTGCGCCATAGCGGCCGTTACTCGCATTTCATGGTGTTCCGTGCCCAGGTGGCGGGCCACCGCCAGCGCATGCGGCGATTCGTCAAAGCCCGCCTGGTCAAAGCCGATGGTGAAGGTTTTGACCGGTCGCGTCGCCTGCTTCTGCATCAAGGCAACAATAGCGGACGAATCCACCCCACCGGAGAGAAAGGCACCTAGCGGCACATCGGCAAGAGACTGAAGGCTGACTGACTCAGTCAACTGCTCCTCCACAAGACGCAGCGCCTCAGCTTCGTCAATCAGCGGGTTGCGCGCCCCCGCCTCGACCGCATCGGACAGCGCCCACCAGCGCTGCACCGAAACACTGCCATGGGCCTGCCCCGGGCGCAGTGGCTGAGCTGGCACAGCGGCCTGCGGCGGGCCCTGCAACGTCAGCAGGCAACCTGGCTCCAGTTTATAGACACCCTGGTAAATGCTGCGCGGCGCGGGCACGTACATAAAACGCATGTACTGCGCCAGGGCCTCGCGGCAGACCGGCGCAGCGAACCCTGGGTACGATTTCAGCGCCTTAAGTTCTGAAGCAAAAACAAAGGCCGCGCCCTCGCCCTGTCCTGCCCAACCGTAATACAACGGTTTTTCGCCAAACCGGTCGCGGGCTAGCGTCAGCGTGTGGCTGGTACGATCCCATAGGGCAATGGCAAACATGCCCACACAGCGTTGGAGGGTCTGCTCCAACCCCCAGGCAGAAATACCCGCTAGCAGGGTTTCCGTATCGGAATGCCCACGCCACAAAGGCTCAAGCCCGGCAGCTTCCAGCTCAGAACGCAGTTGCAGGTGATTATAGATTTCGCCGTTGAATACAATCACAAGGCGAGCACAGGCTGAGTGCATGGGTTGCGTGCCTGCTGACGACAGATCGAGGACAGCGAGGCGGCAGTGCCCCAGCGCCATACCCGCCGTGTCGTCCACCCAACCCCCGGCGGCATCGGGGCCACGCGAAACCAGCGCGGCCGCCATGCTGCCGACTATGGGTGCGAGGGGGCTGGTGATCTGAACAGGCCAGAGGCCAGTTATGCCGCACATGGTCGTAAGGTACACAAATACATTATTGACTCACTGATTTAAGGGCGAAGCCAACGAACGGTATAACCCTTCCATTTGCTCAGCCAGACTTTTGAAACTGAAGGCCTGAACCCGCTCCTTGCCGTACTCCACCAATCGTTCTTGCTCGTGAATTGAGCAAAGTACAGTTTCAATAGCCTCCGCCATGAGTCCGACATCATCATACGGGAAGTACACGGAGCGATCTTGGGTGATTTCTCTAAAAACAGGAATATCGCTAAGAACCATTGGGCGACCAGCAGCCATGGCTTCAAGAATTGGTATGCCGAACCCTTCGTAGGCAGACGGAAAAGCAAACAAGCTACAAAGTTTATATGCACACCCGACTTCCAGATCTGTAAGGCCACTAAGAATTCTTACCTGACCTGAAAGACTGGCGGCCTTAATACTTCTTTCAATAGCTCGCCTTTCGCCGCTATCATTTCCGATTATTATCAAAGGAATGGAGACGCCGCGGTCGCGAAGAAGCGCTACCGCCTGCACCAGTCGAGGGTAATTTTTTCTGCTTTCGATGTGACCTACCGAAAGAACAAATTCCGCAGGCAATGACAGCCTTGTGCGGACCGCTAAAATATCGGCAGCAGAAATGTGGCTATATGCAGCTGCGTCAAAGCCGTTATAGATAACCGAGATTGGTGTTTCTGGGAAAAACTCGAGAATCTCGCGCTTCATGGATTGGGATACTGTAACTACATGCCCTGCCGCTCTCAACGACCGCTCAACGACCGCCTTGAATAGTACACGTTTTAAATTGTTCATTCCAGAATGCACTCCACGAATGTCGTGGATGGTAAGCAATGTCTGCCCGGAGGGGATCTTTACAAGCGGTAAGTTGAACTGCTCATAAATATCGAATTCTTGCCTGAACAGGGCCTCGCCCCAGAATTTAAACCCGCTTATAACTTTCTTAGTGCGCCCCTCGCTTGGCACAGGCGTCCGCCTCCCTGCCACATTAGGAGCTCCGCCAAACCAGTTCGCAACACGACAGTCTGCAGGCTCATAGATAATGAACTCAGAATCAGGGAGCCTTCTAACCAGTTCGCTGTATATCCCGAGAAACCTCTGCTTTGCACCGGATGGCCTGTCGCTAAAGCACGTAGCATTCAACGCAATCTTCAATGCGCCACCATCAACAACCCGACCAACATCAGGAACTAACCCCTAGAATCTCAAAATGCCGATTAATTACTGTATTTTCCTCGAAAGGCAAAATCGCTTCATCCAGAAGGTTTTTAGGTATCGGTTTGTCCAGCGCCTGTTCAATTGCCACTGCCATAGCGACAGGATCCCGCATAGGGACAAGATAACCATATCTCCCGTCTCGTAAGACTTCACGGGGGCCGGTAGGGCAGTCTGTTGCAACCGGCGTGCACCCACACATCATGGCCTCAACTAAGACATTGGGTAGGCCTTCTACATGTGAAGAGAGAACGAATACATTGGACTGCGCGAAGTACTTCAAGGGGTTTGTCACATACCCCAGGAGTGAAACCACATCCTCCAAACCTAGTTTAACGATTAATGCCTGTAGCTCAGAGCGTAAAGGCCCGTCCCCAAGAATCAGCAATCTAACCTCTCTTTTTTGTCGCAATTCTTTAATTGCGTGTATCAAGTCTGCAAAGCCCTTCCATGGCGCCAACCGACCTGCTGCGACCAGCACGGGTACATTTCTGTTGATAAAACATTCGTGCTCAACCGTCTCACAAATTCGCGCACGGGAATTTTTATCATCAACAATGTTGTAGATGCTGACATGAGGCGGTGATTTAAAAACTTGGCGGTACTGATCAACCATGTCTTTCGACACGCAGGTCAAAGCATCGGCGCGCCACATCACCGACCGCACAAGTTGCTTGAGTATCCATCGTTTTGTGAAGGGTACATTGGAATAAGTATCAAAAGGAGTGACCCGCGACGAGCAGCTTATTTTCGCCTTGGAGCGTGACAAAATGGCAGCTAACAACACCATCGCGTTAAGATGATCTTCAGCGGAAAAAACGACATCTGGCTTAACCACGCGGAGGTATTTGCGCATCGGATACAACATTTTCCGTACCTGCTGCTTGTCCCAGGTAATCAGATTAACCCCAGTAATGTCTGGCATTATTAAATCAGCGGGGATATGCCCGATCACAAGATCAACATCATGCCCTTTCTTAGCCAGTGCCAGTGCAAAACGAATCTGCGCTAAAGGAACGCCTGCTATTGCGTAAAGCGGAGTAATGATGCATATCTTCACGTCGAAAAACCCCTTTTCAATAACGCGCGATATTCTTCGTTCACAACTCGACTACGGTGGAGAAAGAGGAAGTTGTTGACGTAGGGGATTTTGCCTGTGCCAAAGTTTTCCATGGACTGATGACGTGGAGCATCAAATTCTGCCAGCGGCGTCAGGCCCTGTACCCCGAGGAAAAAACCCTGATAACCTAGCACAAGAATACTCTCGAAAACCTCCTGTATTGGTTTGTCGATGTGACGTTGTTCGATTTCAACCAGCAACGCAGGCCTGGAGGACGTCAGGGTTTTTTTTGCCCCTGCTATAACGCAGTACTCATGTCCCTCCACATCGATCTTTATCAGGCCAACCCCGTCGAACTGATAACTATCGAGAATTTGCAGGGAAACCAATTGGTCACGAGCCTTGGCGAAGCCTATATGCTCGATCGACGCCGAAGCATCGTGCTCAACACCTGAACCATCAACCGGAATATGGAGATTCGCTGTGCCAACCCGGTCCGAAAGTGCCGCCGAATATACAGTAACATCTGGCTTGTCTGTCGCCCAAGCCTCTAAAACCGAGTAGCAAATTGGGTTAGGTTCGAACACTTCAACCCTAATGCCGCGCCTCCAAAACTGATAAGCGTAAACACCGCGATTGCCACCAATGTCAATCACTCGATCATCATTTTTCAGGATTAGGCCTAATAACTTCATTTCCGGCTCTAATGTTCGGCTAAGCACGCCATACCAGTATTTAATGGGGACCTGATACCGCTTGGGTAGCAAATCCCTTAAACCGGTTCTTATCCTATTGAACACAGAAAATACACCCTATTGATAGTTTTTAACTCACCGCACCGATAATCATAGCCATTCTAGATCGGGCAGCTGAGTAGGAATATTTTTCTACATAAAGCGCACGCAAGTCTGGATCGTAAGACTGCTCGATCAACTTTCCCGCCTGCTCAATTGCCGCAACAAAGTCTTCTGCAGTTTCACACACCCATCCGACCAGATCTGCAACATCTTCATACCCCGAAAAGGCCTCTGGCGTCCCAACAATTTTCTTACCGAACATAAGTGCTTCGGCAACTTTGGTCTTCATCCCGGAGCCATCGAAGATGGGGGCGATGACCACGTGGGCGTCGATATACCACTGCGCCAAGCTGTCTACTGCGCCCACCACCTCAACCCTTCCATCACGCTCTAGTTCTGCCTTCAAGTCTTCAAATCCGCGACCAACAATACATATTTTCATGCCCATATGAGGAACAACATGCTCGACGAACCATGCTATGCCGGCGCGATTGGCATAGAATACCCCGCCCACAAACAAGGCAAATCTTTCAGGCTTATTGTCAAAAGACAACTCTAGGCAAGTCGGCAACTTGTCCTGGAGCGCCATCGGCGATATGTGGGTTGCCGTACGACTATAAAACTTATGAAGCAAACGGCTATCTCGCTCGCTTAAGCAAAGAAGTTTGTCGCTGTAACGAACAGACTTTTTCTCAGCGAGATAGTTGGCTAAGAATACCGCAAGAGCACGAGGCGATCTGGTTTGCTTGAAGGCGCCCCAGAAGAACCGTGCTTCTACATTATGAAAGAAAGTAGAGATTTCAAGCTGCGGAAAACTGTTTTTAGAGGCCTTCACGAACGCACCGAGATTCGACCCGTCAACAAATACCTTGCTGACATTATTATCCTGTATCGCTCGCAAAGTATTGTTAATAACGGCCTTACTCAAACCATCGATGTGGCCCTTGAATGCATTTAGGCGCGCCTTAAAACTAACGCGTGATTGATTAGACAACTCAACAACCAGCAACTGGTCACCATAGATATCTTTCAACACATCATGGTTCAGTTTGCATAAGAGTTCGCGACCACCAGAAGGCGCTACCTGCAAGGTGTTTGTGACCAATAAGATCATGGCTTTATGCCCATACTAATCATGCGTCAACGACCCCCGCTCTCACCAGAACCGTATCAAATTCGATAACAGCTAAATTCATATCTCTATTAACTGGGTACATTCCACTCACGAAAAATCCATTCGAGTTAAATTCTTCCAGAGTTTTATATGGATTCTGCATTTTTCATATATATGAATAAGGGAAATCTCAGCTTGCATCGCAAGTACATGACTTAAAGACTTCCTTGCGCCACGAAAAACATTTATGTCATAGCCCTGCGTGTCTAACTTCAGATAATAATTTTTAGCACTGGTTCTTTTTTTTATATCAGAGAAGATGCCATCGAGGGTCACGACTGATACATTTTCGAAGGCAACCTCATCAAGAGAATTCCATATACCCTTCGCATGATCAGTTGCCTCTAGAAAAGAACTAAATACCGTGCTGCTATATACATTTATTTTTTTATCTTCGGCTTGCTCTCCGAGAGCAAAATTATAGCAAAGCCACTTTCCATCGTTCTCAGCACATTGTTCAAGCTTTTCGAACACAGCTCTAACTGGCTCAAACGACACGAGCCATCCCTGATAGCCCTGCTTTCTCAGCGATTCACCATACTGGCCTGTGTTTGCTCCGACATCGAGAATACAATCAATTTTGTTTATTCGAAGAACGTTAGCTAGGTGCTCATCAAAAGTGTTGTGAATATTTTCCTTTTTTAATATCTCAAAACCTAATCTTGAGACTAACTTTTTTATTAGACGTGTTACAAAAATAAGCGATCCACGTTAAAGTAGTGAGGTTGGAAGTTCAGTAAGGCGAGATGGACCAGATGACAATCTGTAACCAATTATGCGGGCCGGCACACCGCCATTTATCGTGAAGGGATGCGTAGATTGGGTCACTACTGCTCCGGCCGCAATCACGCAACCCGGTGCCAGCTCAACACCATCGAGGATTCTTACGCCGGTGCCTATCCAAACGTCATCGCGCACAACAATGCCATGCATTGTCATTCCTTGCCTATTCATCGGGATAGTCGTATCAGAAACCACATGATTTGAAGCGTAGATGGAGACATGGCTTGCTATCATCACGCAGTCAGCGATATCGAGCCCTCCAGAACCAGACAGAAAGCTATAAGCATTTACGCTGCAATTACTACCAATCTTGATATAACCACCCATCGCACGAATGATCACACCCTTGTCGACTGAAGTATGCGCCCCGACTCTGATTTTACCGCCACTTAAATCGAAAACCGCTTCAGGATGAATGATAGCCGTCCAGTCAATTCCGCAGCCTTTTGCACGCAACCAAAGGATGGTTAACTTGTTCCTAAGATAGCGCCAAGCCCTGACGGCACGTCTTGCAAATATCCGCGCTCGATCAACTATGGATTTCATGGGTATTACCGGATTCATCCAAACCACCCTAAAAGTGACCTCATCAACCACTTAATCAAGAAAAAAAATTTCAAGCCAAAGAGTCTGGGTAACGCCCATGCTATCTGCCGCTCTCTCGCCACAAAGCGGAGGCGATCAACGAACGGTGTGGTGCGCCAATCGGCGCGAATCTGTAGCCGCTTGAGCTCAGCCTTTACCGCCTCCAATCTCAGTCTACGGGCCTTGTCTTCACCCAAGTAGTCATTCATCCGCAAGAATAATTTACAACGATTTGCCTGTGCTCTAGTAAACCACTCGATTCTTCTCTCGTCTGCGGCTATTCCGGAAAGTGTAAGCCTTCTTTTTGTACGGTTGTTTGTAAGCGACCCAACACTTTCCCGATAGAAGGCTAAGCTTTCATCGAGATTCACTATACGTTTCGCTAGCAGGTTCAAGAGAACGCTCATGGCACCGTCCTCTGCAAGGATGAAGTCCTCTGGCTTCAATTTTAGAAATTTAAACGCCCTTACATCATAAGCCGACGTGCAGCCGTGAACGATATTCACCTGTCCTTCTTCTTCATAAAAAAACTTCTTAAACCCATGAGCTTTAAGCACAGCGGAAGCTACCGACGATTCGAGCAAAACCCCTTTTTCATCTATACGGTCGAAACGAGAACACAAGCCCCAAGCTCCAGTGGCTTTCCAACATTCGGTTAGTGTAGCCGTCCTGGATGGCTTAGAAATA
>Ga0209308_10004595_pt1 | contig 10856 bp, 8 predicted proteins | sample COGITO_mtgs_1204_3_FD_184806 | JGI IMG/M metagenome (GOLD analysis project Ga0209308, IMG submission 184806) | Pelagic marine microbial communities from North Sea - COGITO_mtgs_120405 (SPAdes) (version 2) | ecosystem: Environmental > Aquatic > Marine > Epipelagic ...
CAGTCGCAGCGACTCTCTCAAGCGCAAAGACGGAATCATTGGCATTGCCAGATTCCAGTGCGGCGAGGCCGAATATGTAATCGAAATTGGGATCGCCTTCCCATTCGTTTAGATTCTCCTGCCCGATTGCAAAGGCTTGTTGACATTGCTCTTGTGTGAATAGAGCGTCCATTGCAGGAACGGGCGATTCATCTTCTGCCGCGAGGATATGTGTTGAAGTGAGTAGCAGAGAAACCAGGAAAACGATGGGAGTGGCGAGCAGATGCTGCTTTTTCATTTTCTTGTCCGTTTTATTGATAACGGTTATTTGAAATCTTAGTGACGCAGCCTGTACCCTGTGGCACTCAGATGCATCCCGCATTGTATCAAAAAGTGCGCAGAAGTCTTACCTATGTTTATAACGGGAAAAAACCATCGCTAGTGGGGGAAAAGTGATTGTGAAAACTCTGTCAATCTCTTCGGATGCTCATTAAACTCAAATCACATACATGACCGCCAATCTGTGAAATTCAAAAATCGACGTATCGCTTTGATTGGTAAATGAATAGAATTTGCTATGTCCCCAAAGCCTATGAATTTGACGCTTCATGATGCCGTTTAGGTTGACCCATACTTCCGCATTTCGATCAGCAGCTTTCCTGCTGATTACAAGCTTGAGCCTGTCCGGAGTAGCTTTATCTCAAAGCCATAATCTTATAAAACAGACACTTAGCTTTGGATCTTACTCTAGTAGTGGAGACTATGGTGAGAGCGTAGAGACAGATATTCTCTATTTCCCCGTGAGCTATTCGGTTAATCGGGGGAAGTGGGCCGCGCAGCTAACTGTACCCCACCTGCGAGTGGACGGCGTAGGCAGCGTGTTAGTTAATATAGGTGGTGTGAACCGTGCTGTAGCGGGAACTGCGCGGGAGCAGAATAGCGGTATCGGGGATTCAACACTGGCAGTTACCTACCAGATGGACCCGATCTCAGAAAAAAGCCCTTTTGTCGATTTTCGCCTAGATATAAAAATTCCCACGGCCGATCGAAATAGAGGCCTCGGCACAGGCGAAGTGGACTACAGCGCCCAGATAGATATTTCGCAATATTATGGGAGTACGCTGCTATTTGGCTCATTTGGCTACACTTTTCGTGGCGAAACGGATTTATATGTCGGCTTGGAAGATTCGGCCTACATGCAGCTGGGGGTTGCGAGGCCGCTAAGCCTGAAGTGGAATATCGGTGCCTTCTATGATTACAGGGAGCCAGCATCTGTATTCTCAACAGAGGTTCATGAGCTTGTTCCTTATATTAGTTGGCAGATATCCGATAAATGGAGTTTCACAGGGCTAGCTGCATTCGGTTTCACCGAGGCAAGTGCGGATACAGCGGTATTGGGTCAAATAAGCTACAGTTGGTGAGAAGGTAGATTTCGGTAAGCGCGCCTAAGGATTAGGGTCTGAGCGCCTGAATTCTCGGCGGGAGTATGAAGGAGCGCTGCGCTTCTAAGGCTCTAAAAGCGCGGGGAATTTGGGGTCTTTGTATGTGGCTGGGCCGGTTAGCGTTACGTTCCGCTTCAGCGCCTGTGACGGTGATCTCGCTAATATCTGCGGGAGAGTTTGTCTCGTTGCTCGCTAGGCCTGTAGCGGCTTCAAGCTCTTCGGATGCGTAACTATCTAGCGGATAGTCGAGCTCAGTTAGCGGAAGGCTTGGCTGGAGACCAACTACGAAATCCTCATTATATTGCTGTGCCGCAGCGGGTGTTGAGTTATGCCAGCTGGCACTCCCAACGAGTCTATCGTGTCTATTGCTGAGCAGGATTGGTCTAGATTGGTCGAGCTCGGTATGCCACGCTGACAGTTCTGCTAACCGCGAGTCGATAGACTCACTGATTTCCACGGGCTCTAACTGTGTCTCAGTTGTGAAGAAAGGGGCGGGTGATTCACTAGAAGAGCCTTCGCTAGCAGGGTAGCTGTCTATGTAAGTTGCGAGGTAGCCACGCCCGGCGTCGACCAAGCCAGCCTCGGAAGAGCTTGCAGCTGTGGTATCGGCCACCGAAATATTCTCGGCCTGCTTTGAGGCGAGCACAGAATAATTGCTTACAAGTAACCAGCCGAGAACGGCAAATGCTGCGGCGTAACTAACCGACTCGGCGGTCTTGGCTGGACACGCTTCGAGGGCTACTGGTTCTTTGAATAGTGGCATAGTTAGTATCTGTATCGACTGACTATCGACAGGGTTAAGCGCACAGTAATTCTAAACTGCTTAGTACCGCTTATCTACACCATTAGTGTCCATTATTGAGATGACAGCAACAGTGATAGCAGTCACATAACAATAGGATTGGGCGGCTGAGAAGTGAATCGGATTTGGCTTAGCTGTGCTCGTGCAAGTCGTGATCGCAGGGATGGTTGCTGGTGCCGGTGGCGGGATTTGCCGATGAATAATCCTTGCTTTCGATGCATTTAAATACCTTCGCATCGATGAAGATCTGCACCAGATCATTATCCAAATATCCTTGCTTCGATTCAATCCGCAAAATATCCAGGGCTTTCTCTAATCCCATGGCGGGTTTGTAGGGCCTGTCGGATGCTGTCAGGGCGTCGAAGATGTCGCAGACTGTCATGATCTTCGAAGGAAGCGGTATTTGCTCGGCGGTCATGCCATACGGATAGCCGCTGCCATCTAATTTCTCATGGTGTGCGCCGGCGATTGTAGGAATATTCTGAAACTCCTTGGTCCAAGGTATGTGGCTCAGAAAACTCTGTGTGTGTACAACGTGGGATTCGATCTCTTTTCGTTCGCTAGGGGAGAGACTGCCTCTCTTTATCGACAGTAGATCGAATTCGTCTTCGGTGATGATTTTAAGGTCGTCATCCAGAGTCTCGAAATTATAATTGCTGATCTTATCGAGCATCTCCTTGTTGTCTTCTTTTAGAACGCTCGGCTCGTTAGCCTCGACGATAGTCATATAGAATTCGTTCAGAAGAACTATGTCGGCTTCGAGCTGCGCATTAATCAGATGTAACTCGGATTCTATAGCCTTGCCCGTGCGATACATCTCCAGTTGTCTGCCAAGGGCAAGGGTGCGTAATTTTTCTTGAGCTAGCCATATTCGGTATTGGATATTCTCAAGGCTTCCAGCGGTTAGCTTTTTCTCTTTAACCAGAACGGACTCGCGCACGCCAACCTTGCCGAAATCATGAAGCAGGGCGGCATATCTCAGCTCTCTGACCTCGGTATCGGTGAAGCGTATGTTGCGCATTCTTGTGAGATTGGATGAGGAAACGGATGAGGCTAGATCTACACATAAATCTGCAACGCGGAACGAGTGACCGCTTGTGGTTGGATCTCGTTGTTCAATCGCAGATACCGACGCGTTTACAAAACCCTCAAACAAGGCCTTAATATCATTCTGCAGGATGGTGTTTTCAATTGCGATACCGGCCTGACTTGCGAGTGCCTGGAGTAGCACATTGATGTCACTGTCGAAGGGTAGCGTGTAAGCAAAAGCCGATTTCTCATCGGTAACTTTTAAGGAGCGCGCTTTTTTCCGATTAATAAACTGAAGTACACCGATGACTTCCTGCTGCTTATTGGCTAGTGGTATGGCGAGTATTGATTTGGTTCGATAGCCGGTTTTCTGGTCAAAGGATCGATTGAATTCGTAGGGCACATCTCTCGAAAGTTGATAGGCGTCGGGAATGTTGAGTTCTGTATCTGTATGCGCAACATAGCCCGCAATCGATGATTCATCTAAAGGGAATCGCAGTTCCTCAAACGGGAAGTCCATGGAATCATTTTGCGTAAGCTTGAACACCAGGTCGCGTTCATGGTCGTTGATTTCGTTTATTAGAAACAGAGACGCCGCATCACAGCAGGCGATATTCTGTCCCTCTTCTAGAATTTTTCTCAACAGCGTCATCAGGTCGTCTTCAGAAGACAGCGAGATGCTGATGTCGGCAAGTTTGTTCAGGTAGCGAAAACTTGTATCACGCATCTTTGCGCGCTCCGTCTTCTCGCTTTTCAGTACCCATTGGTAACAGGCCATCTCCAATAATTTGCAAGTCTGCCGGTAGGGTAAATTATTAGAAAGAATCAGGTCGGCATCCAAATCCATGGATTCGGTGCACAGGATGATGGCGTCTGGGAATTGTTCTACCCACTGCGCATGATCTATCTCGCGAACGAGGTGGTGATCTAGCAGATTAGTGCAGGGTTATATCGTTGTGCAGCGGTTATTGAAACAATTTCGGTGGGAATGATTAATTTTGATTTTAAATCAGCCCAAACGTCGCTTTTGGAATAGCCGGGACCATAACCGATAGTTATGGTTCGCTGCGTATTACTTAATGAATTCATTGGAGTTATTGCCATGCAAACAAGCCACACGCAGTGTAACGCAGGGCGCTTGTATATGCGATAGCTGTGGAAGGGGTTTGGGAATGAAAGACCGCCGCTTCAGAGTCGACTAGCTCAGCTGATCTTTTAGCTGCTCCATAAACCGCTCGAGATTACTCTGTGCTTCACTGCGATAACGGAAAGGGCCTACTTCATCTCCTTCGCGGACTCTGAAATACCATAAATCCTGCTCGCTATATATTCTTTCGCTACGAGCTGGTGCGGGATCTTCAGAGCCGTCTTGACGTCGATTATCAGACATTTTTTGAGAGCGTTCTCTACTAATTGTTTTGCTTGAGTATACCCACCTCATAGCACAGATGAAAAGAGTAAATTCATTTGGTCTCCGCTAGCTCAAGGTAGCAGCTGACCCGAAAATCAGCCCCGTACTCAATGTCGGCAGGCAACCTCAAGCTAGCGAGTAGGATCAGATTAATCGCTGTTTTCTGTTAGTTAAAGGGCGCAAATTTTATGCCATTTGTACCTCGCGCAAGCCCTGAGACGGGCTGGAGGATTTGGTAATAAAATTATAAATATCAGATAGATAAGACTCCTTTTGAAAAAACGCGGGGGCTGATTTTTTAAAGCTAAACAACAAGATACGGAGCTCTTCTAAGGAGCGAAAAAAGCCGTAAAGCGGCAGAAAATTTTAACTGAGCAAGAATATTACAACGTTCGGGTCGATTTTTTGCCAATAAGCAGAGTAGCCGCCTGTAAATCTTCCAGCCTATTAATATTGAAAAATGCGCCGGGAGAATCTCCGTCAATTTCTACGGCTGTGGCCGCAATAGAATCGAATAGCAATTTAGGCCCGTTGAGGCCTTCTGCTAGCGCTGCCTCAACCGTATCGACCAGGGTCAGGTCCCAAAGTGAAAATAGGGGCTGAATCTGCCCCCGGTGACATATGTAAGTGGCAGTAGAAGATTTCATCGGCATCGCCCGCGCCAATGCTTGCACGACATGGTCAGGAAACTCAGGTACGTCAGCGGCAAAACATGCCAGATATTTTATATCCCGATGCTGCTCGGACTCCAGAAACCAACGCATCGCGCTGAAAATGCCCAGTAAAGGGCCGGCATAGTTCTGCACATGATCGGCCACGATGGGTAAGCCAAACCCCTGATAATGCGGCGCATTATGATTGACGCTAAGGACTAGGCTAGCTACCTGAGGCTTCGCCGTGTCGATTACATGGGCGAGCAAGGCTTCTCCGTGAAGAGGCTGGAGTGCCTTGTCTCGAAAGCCCATGCGGGAAGCTTTGCCCCCGGCTAGAATCACTCCACCAATTTGCGACGTATCGATCATAATCCCTGTCACTACCCATTAAAGATTAGCAATATTGCTCTCAGTTCATCTAATTACAAAGTGCAGTGTTGATATTAAGCGCTTAGGGCCCATATTCTCTCATTGAATCTAAGATATCGATGTGGGAAAATCGCGCACTTTGCGGGCCGGTCGATAGCCCGTTGGCTTCTTGAAAAGCCTTAAAATCAATAGCTTGTGCAAACAGGTTATCCAGCTATCGCTAGCCACTATCCAGATTAATTCAGTACCATATCTCGATACTGTCAGATGTTAACAATTCCGGTTTTTTTATCTGGAAATGAAGAGGTTTATACATGCAGGTTTCCGTTGAAACTACTCAGGGTTTAGAAAGAAAAATGACTATCGCTGTTCCTAGCGAAAAAGTCGATAGCGCAGTAAATAGCCGTCTGCAGGAGGCTGCACGCAATGTGAAGCTTAATGGCTTTCGCAAGGGGAAAATTCCTTTCAAGGTTATTAAAAGCAAATTCGGCGCAGGTGTGCGGCAGGAAGTAGTTGGCGAGTTAATGAGCCAGTCATTCTATGAAGCCATCGATCAAGAAAGTTTGAAGCCAGCTGGGCAGCCAAGCATTGCCCCGAAGAACCTAAACGAGGGTGAGGACTTGGAGTTCGTTGCGACTTTCCAGGTTTATCCAGAGATTTCGCTTCCTGATTTCTCCAAGATTGAGCTCGAGCGCCTTGGTGCAGAGATATCCGAATCGGATATCGATGAGATGATCGAGACTCTGCGAAAGCAGCGGCAGACTTGGGAAGTAGTAGAGCGGGCAGCCGCCAGCGATGACATGGTGAATATCGACTATGCGGGCAAGCTCAATGGCGAAGAATTCGAAGGCGGCAGTGCGCAGGGAACAAACTTGGTCCTGGGTTCTGAGCGCATGATTCCGGGGTTTGAGGCGGGCATTGAAGGCAAATCGGCGAGTGATGTTTTCACTCTGGATTTGAGCTTCCCTGAGGAGTACCACAACAAGGAACTAGCCGGCAAGGAAGTGGCCTTTGAGATCACCCTAAACTCTGTCAGCGAGCAGGTAATGCCTGTGGTCGATGAAGAGTTCTACAAGAGCTTTGGTGTCGAGGACGGTGGTAATGATGCCTTCCGCGAAGAGGTAACGAGTAATATGGGTCGCGAATTAAAGACGGCGAGTCGCAATAAGCTCAAGACTAAAATTATGGATGCCTTGGCAGAGGCTGTAGAGACTGATATTCCTGATGCCCTGGTAGCAGGAGAGATTCAGCAACTAAGAGAGCAGGCGTTGCAACAGTTTGGTGGCGGGCAAAATATCGACGCGAACATGCTCCCCGATGAGTTGTTTAAGGAACAGGCAGCTAGACGCGTATTACTAGGCCTGGTATTGGGTGAAGTGATACAGCAGCAGGAACTTAAAGCAGATCCGGCAAAGGTGCGTGAAGCAATTGAAGAGCTAGCCGCTACCTATGAATCACCTGACGATGTTATTAACTGGTATTACGGTAATCAAGAGCAGCTGGGAACCATTGAGTCGAACGTTCTTGAGGATCAGGTATTCGACTATATTATCGGTCAGTCGGCAGTAACTGATAAGCAGGTCGATTACCAAGAGGTTATTAAGCCAGAGCCTAAAGCTGAGACAGAAACCTAGGCCGATATAGAAGCGTAAGCGTTTGTTTTTTAGACAGTATTTTATTAGTAATTACAGGGCAGGAATATATGTCACACATAATTGAACCTTCAGCAGCACTTGTACCTATGGTCGTTGAGCAAACGGCCCGTGGCGAGCGCTCCTATGACATCTACTCCAGGCTCTTAAAGGATAGAGTGATCTTCATGACCGGCCAGGTAGAAGATCACATGGCAAATCTTGTCGTTGCGCAGATGCTGTTTCTCGAGTCGGAGAATCCAGACAAGGATATTCATCTGTATATCAACTCACCGGGTGGTTCGGTAACAGCTGGTCTATCTATCTACGATACGATGCAGTTCATCAAGCCAGATGTGAGCACTATGTGCATCGGACAGGCGGCGAGTATGGGCGCGATGCTGTTAGCAGGCGGTGCCAAGGGCAAGCGTTTGGCGTTACCCCACTCTCGTATGATGATCCATCAGCCTAGCGGCGGCGCCCAAGGCCAGGCCTCAGATATTGAAATTCAAGCTATGGAAATCATTAAGTTACGTAAAACACTTAATGTATTACTTGCTATACATTCCGGGCAAACTGTTGAAACTATCGCCAATGACACGGAGCGAGACAATTTCATGAGTGCTGAAGAGGCTCAGCAATATGGATTGGTGGATAAAGTAATTCAGCGAAGAGTAGATAATAAGGGTGTGGAAAGCGTAAGCATCGACTAAGAAGTAGCGATGTAGGCTTGCAATTCGAGTGGGATGCCGCCATTTTACCGTGAACGAATCGAGAAACAGAAAGTTTGCGTAGTAATAGTGACGCTGAATCAATTTTTAGCACCGTGGACTGATAGATAATGAGTCCATCTCAACTCTGTAGAGGCCCATAATCAGGGGCTCTAAGAAGGTTTAGGTAGTAGCTTAGATGGCAGACGATAATTTTAGTAAGGGCGACGATAACGGCAAACTGCTGTATTGCTCGTTCTGCGGTAAGAGTCAGCATGAAGTGCGCAAGCTAATTGCGGGTCCATCTGTGTTCGTGTGTGACGAATGCGTTGACCTGTGTAATGACATCATCCGCGAAGAGATTCAGGAAAAAGATACGGAAACTACTGCGCGTAAGCTTCCAATCCCTGCAGAGATCAAAAACACGCTGGACGAATACGTAATCGGTCAGGAAAGCGCCAAAAAAGTACTCGCTGTCGCCGTTTACAACCACTACAAGCGACTTAACTATGCCAAGACTAATGGTGAAGTTGAGTTGAGCAAGAGCAATATCCTGATGGTAGGGCCCACTGGTACGGGCAAAACGCTGTTGGCGGAAACGCTGGCGAGGTTGCTTGACGTGCCCTTTACTATCGCCGATGCGACGACTCTGACTGAAGCAGGCTATGTCGGTGAAGATGTCGAAAATATCATCCAGAAACTGCTGCAGAAATGTGACTACGACGTAGAAAAGGCCCAGATAGGCATCGTCTATATCGATGAGATCGACAAGATTTCCCGAAAATCAGACAACCCTTCTATCACTCGAGATGTCTCGGGAGAGGGTGTGCAACAGGCTTTATTGAAGTTGATTGAGGGCACCGTTGCCTCTGTGCCTCCTCAGGGCGGCCGCAAACATCCGCAACAAGAATTTCTGCAGGTCGATACAGCAAATATCTTGTTTATTTGTGGCGGGGCTTTCGCAGGCTTGGACCGGATTATTCGCGATCGCTCAGACCAGAGTGGTATCGGCTTCGCCGCCGAAGTAAGGTCTAAGGAAGAGGAGAACAAGGTAGGTGAAACGCTGCGCGCAGTAGAGCCAGAAGATTTGGTGAAATTCGGTTTGATCCCGGAATTTGTGGGCCGCTTGCCTATGATAGCTACCCTCGATGAGCTAGACCTCGATGCCCTGATGCGTATCATTCGTGAGCCGAAGAATTCACTCACGAAACAATACGCCCAACTGTTTGAGATGGAAGGCGTAGAGATTCAATTCCGCGACGATGCGCTACGAGCGATTGCGAAAAAGGCCCGGGAGCGGAAAACAGGTGCGCGGGGGCTGCGCTCTATCATGGAGACAGTGCTTTTGGACTCCATGTACAAGATTCCGTCATTGGATAAAGTCAGCAAAGTCATAATCGACGCCGCCGTCATCGAAGGCGAGTCTGAGCCACTGTTGATGTATGAGAATGTAGAGCAGCAGAGCAAATCTGTTGCTGATGATTAGCCCTGATAAAGTTCAATCTAAGCCTTGATATTTGAGGCTTAGGCTCCATCTTTGCTAGTAGGCTTTAGTAGCCATTCAACCTATCTTTAGTGCGCAGCAATCAGGCGTGTCCACAAATTCATAGAGTAGTATATGAGTATATCCTCGGACGATTCCAGCAACACACTTTTCCCGTTACTACCCCTGCGTGACGTAGTGGTCTATCCCCAGATCGTACAGCCGCTATTCGTCGGCAGGCCTAAGTCTATCAAGGCGCTTGAAGTAGCTATGGCCAGCAATAAACAGGTCTTGCTCGTAGCGCAGAAGAACGCCTCCGATGATGAGCCAGCCGCCGATGACTTGTATCAGATAGGGACGGTAGCAACTATTCTGCAATTAATTCGCCTGCCAGACGGGACGGTCAAAGTCCTTGTCGAGGGCCTCGAGAGAGCGCAGCTGCGGAACGTCAGCTTCGATGAAGATCACTTCCGTGCCGAGACTCTGTCATTGCAGACTGAAGCTATTGCTGAGAAAGAGGCAGAATTGCTGATTCGTTCTCTACTGTCTAAATTCGAGCAATACGTGCAGCTAAGCAAGAAGATTCCACCCGAGGTGATGACTTCGATCTCCAGCATCGATGAGCCGGGGCGTCTGGTAGACACTATAGCCAATCATATGACTCTGCAGTTGCAGGAAAAGCAGAATCTGCTTGAGTTGGTTAGCCTACAGGCCAGAATCGAACACCTGATGGCATTGATTGAGTCAGAGATCGACCTGTTTCAGGTAGAGAAACGTATTCGTGGTCGCGTTAAGAAGCAGATGGAGAAAAGCCAGCGCGAGTATTATCTGAATGAACAAATGAAAGCCATCCAGAAGGAAATGGGTGAGATGGATGATGTTCCTAACGAGGCGGAGGAACTGAAGACTCGCATCGACGATGCCGGCATGCCTAAAGAGGCTAAAGAGAAGGCCCTGTCAGAATTGAATAAATTGAAGCAGATGTCGCCGATGTCATCGGAAGCTTCCGTGGTCCGTACCTACCTGGATTGGATGGTAAACATACCGTGGAAGATGCGTTCGAAAGTACGCTTGGACTTGGTGAAGGCGGAGGAGATCTTAGAGACTGACCACTACGGTCTCAAGGAAGTTAAGGAGCGAATCCTCGAATATTTAGCAGTACAGAAGCGCGTAAAGAAATTGAAGGGCCCAATACTCTGTCTGGTTGGACCACCGGGTGTAGGCAAGACCTCTCTAGGTGAATCCATTGCGCGAGCGACGGGTCGCAAGTTTGTGCGTATGGCGCTAGGTGGCGTCCGTGATGAGGCTGAGATAAGAGGCCACAGAAGGACCTATATCGGGTCTTTG